>Ga0126307_10002495_pt1 | contig 12433 bp, 15 predicted proteins | sample Plot28_FD_89955 | JGI IMG/M metagenome (GOLD analysis project Ga0126307, IMG submission 89955) | Serpentine soil microbial communities from UC McLaughlin Reserve, CA, USA - Plot28 | ecosystem: Environmental > Terrestrial > Soil > Grasslands | place: USA: UC McLaughlin Reserve, Lake County...
ACCACCGGGGCGACCGGGAATCCTCCGACGAGCAGGACGATGAAGGGGATCGCGATAACGTGCGCTGGCACTTCCATAAGAATAAGGGTGGCGGAAACGAATTCCTTGAGGACTTCTTCGCGCCCGACATCGAGATTGAGGGGCCAGAGATCACCTTCGCGCCCGAGAACGAGACTGAGTGCGAGCAGGCGGTCGAGCAGGCCGCCGCGGCCAGCAGCACCGACACCGCGTGGTGGGACGCGTTCTGGTGGTGGTGGGATGCCTACTGGGAAGGGTATTGGATGTCTGCTGATGGTGCGACGTGGACCTGGTGGGGTCCGTGGACCGAGTGAGCTTGGTCAGCAACACGACGGCGGGAGCCCTTGGTGGGGTTATCGGGTCGATGCCGCTCCTAATCCTCGGAGCTAACGCGCTTGTTGGAACCGCGGGCATCACAATCCGCCGCCGCAGGTAGACGGCAAAAGCCAAACCAAGGCGTAAGTAGAGAGGGCTGGTGCTTCCTAGGAAGCACCAGCCCTCTTAATCTTTCTGTACGCTTTGTCCCTTCGGTCTCTAGTAACCTCCTCCTCCTGTCACAGCTTGATGCAGGCTGCCGTCTCCCCCTCACAACGGATGTGTAGGCCTCTGGCTTGTGGCGGTAAACCAATCTGTATAGCGTGTTATAGATCCTGATGTGCAAGCGTCGAGCAGGTTGGTTTCGCTACACACAGAGACAGCGCCGCTCCATCGAAGAGTTCAAGGACGAACTCCACTCCTCCGCCCTTGAGGAAGATCGGAACGACGGTGAAGCTGTAAGCGATCCTCGTTCCGAAGAAGAGAACCGGGCACGCCAAGAAGAGGAGGAGGGGAGAAAGCTGGTACGCAAAGAGCAAGCCCCTCCTACTACAGAAGGGACCGCCCAAACGGAGCAGCAGCAGCAGCGGCAGCAGCAGCGCCGTTAACCTCCCCAGGCCTTGGCACTCTTCACCTCCACTTGAATCAGCACGTGTGAGCCTTGGATTTCGGGGGCATTGAGCACGTCGTCCATCCCCTCAACCATAGCCTTCTTCAGCCAATCCTCAACCTTCTTAGTTCGCCCTCGTCGCACCGGATGAGCGTCGGGAGAAGGTAATTGCCGAAGTGAACAGGCCGACCTTCTCCCGACGCTCTCCTCCAGTGAACCGTATTTGTAGCTACATATCGTTTTCGACGGTGAGGCAGAGCATGAAGCGAGTCGCTGGTATGACACGCTACCTCAAGCCAGAGTTCTTACAGGAGTTGGCAGAGCCTTGCGCCCCAGACGAGGTATAAGTCAAGTCGCTGACGGAGAGATAAACGAGAGCTGTGGAGTTCATCCGTGACCCTCGGCAATTGGGAAAGATTATTCCAAAAGTCAGGCTAGACTACACCAATAGTACACCAATCCAGGCGGGTTCGGGTAGGTTCACCCGAGTATGTCTGACACAGAAACCGCTTAGTTAAAGGAATTTACGTACCCCGTGAATGGTGCTGAACACAGATCACGCCACTGAAAATCATGCTGTCCCCGGTTCGAGTCCGGGTCCCGACACTCTAAAAACTCCTGCAAAACAGCAAAATGATCGGAGTTTTGGCAATGGTGTCGCGACTCTTTGACACTATTTCGTGAAGGTAGCACGCAAGGGGGAGCTCTCGAAGGCATAAACGATTTCGGTACACCAGGCTACGGCGGTCCCTTTCCCCCGAAAGGCCACGGCGCTCACCACTACCATTTCAAGTCTACGCTCTTGATGCCGAACTTGAAGCAGAAGCCAACCTAACCAAAGGCCGGCTTCTTGAGGCCATGGAAGGGCACACCCTCGACGAGGGTGATCTCGTCGGCACCTACAACGTAAATAGCTTGCGCGACCGCTTTTAGGACCTATAGTAGCTTACAATGAGATTGGTCCAAGCACTTATCGTGGACGCAGGAATGCTTGCGTAGTTCCTTGGAGTAAGGACGATGCACTCATAAATGTTCGTGACAAACATGACGCGATAGGCCGGCGCACGTGACCCCTGGGCACCTACGCACTGCTTTAGGCGCCTGAACTAGAAGGACCAAACCGTGTCTCGAAGAGGTGACGAAAGACCGGAAGTCGCCACCGCCCACCGCAGCAACGCAGTCCCCGCGTGGTGGGCTGACGAGCAGTACTGTTATCTTACGACCACGGGAAGGGTTACGGGGAGACTTCACGAGATCGAGATCTGGTTCGGCGTACACGACGGTCGCCTATACCTGATGTCCGGCGGGTGCGAGCGGTCTGACTGGGTGAAGAACCTGCGTCGAGACCCCGAGGTGCGCGTTCGTATGGGTGACGACAAGAGGGAGGCGACCGCCCGCGTCCTGAAGGATGGTGGCTCCCACCCGGCCCGTCGGGTACTTGCCGCCAAGTACCAAGGCTGGCGGGAGGGCCGATCGCTCTCGGGCTGGGCTGCCGAGGCTCTGCTGGTTGAGGTCGCCCTAAGGGGCTGAGCGAGCGATAGACGTTAGAACAGACCCGGTAAGGTGCAGATCGGTAGCCGGCGAGCGTGGTGTGGTAGCCTCCCTGCCGTCGCGGAGGAGCCTGCAGGCAGCTTCCTCCGCGACGGCAAACCTCTGCCCTGGTAATACGATTAGCCCCATCTAGAAAACCAACGCCTTCGAAGGAAAGGAGAGCAACGTTGACCGAGCAGCCGACCGCCTCGATGCAGCCTCTCGCCGACCGAATGGAGATAATACGCGTTGTCGACGAGATCGACAACTCCGTCGACGCTAAGGACTGGAGCAGGTGCCGCGGCTACTTGACCGATGAGATCTACGCCGACTTCACTTCCCTAGCGGGTGGAGAACCAGGCCGTATACCGGCCGACACCCTCGTGGGGGCTTGGTCCACCAACCTCTACGCCGACAAGCTGAGCTTTCACATGCGCACGAACCATCGAGTAACGATCGATGGGGATAGGGCCGAAGTAGTCTCTAAGGGCTACGCCCTAAACATCCTCCGGCGCAACACCGGCTCTGACCTATGGGAAGTCTGGGGTATTTACACCCATACGATGGAGCGTACAGTACAGGGCTGGAAGTGCTCGGGGATGACGTTAGCGGTCAGCTACGCACGAGGCAACGAGAAGGTTCGGGAGTTCGTCCCAGAGTAGTAGCGATCGCAGCGCTGTATGGGGTGATCGTGTTGCTGCTTATAGAGGGGGGTGGGCCGATCAGGATATTGACCATCCTGGAACGGCACTGGGCGAAGCAATGAAGGGATTGCTGACACGTCTGGTGGTCAAGGTGGCAGCTTATACGTGCAGGTAGTTGCTCAACGCTCAACTCGGCCGACCGCTACGCTATCTTGCTGATCTCTTGATCTAAACAACTGCACAACAATGGTCTAAGTGCTCTCTGTGGAGAGCGGAGTACACCAATTAGTACACCGTTGTGCTCGTAGCGCTTCTACCGATACCTCGAGGGCTAGCTGTTGGCGCAAGGGTCGGAGTTTGCCCACGACTCGGCCCGTTTCGCTTACAGGCCCTGAGCAGCTCAGCTGTCGTCTTGCATCATTCGCTCTATCAAGCCGCTAAGACTTTCTTCAACGGTCCTGCTTGGTTCTTAGCGATCGACCCTCGCCGCGTCTCGCAGGATACGACCTGACCTTCTGCCAATCATGCTCCGGCTATACGTTGCGGGTTTTGCGGGTCGGTGTGTTCGATTCTCCAACAACAGTGATAAGCCTACACCCATTACTCTTCATTCGTCGTCACTCGAAGCGTCGGTGATGGCCTCCTCGAAGGACAATTTTTCTAGCTCCTTTCTCGTTTGAGCACTTCCGAGAGCACTTCCGAGAGCACCCCCCTCGTAGGGTCCTCCTAGAGACGAACGAAAGCCGGCGTCGAAGGAGGTACCGCATAATCGCTGAGACGACGCTAAGTGAAGGAGGTGAGAGATGAAGAGCTGTTGATATGAGACGCGACCGTGATGAAGCTGACCGAAAGGAAATACTGATGGCTATCTTGAGATCGGACCCGACCTTCTACCCCTCGCCGCAAATGGTGATGCAGGCTCCCCCGGAGATGGACCTCGAGAGAAAGGAGTTTTTACGTGACGGCAGAAGGCCCCAAGGAAAAGCAAAGGCAAGGTTATCTGAGAGGAGTATAGACAAGATGACGACAACACAAACCCCGGATCTGACGACCATCAAGGGACGCCAGCAGAAGGCGTGGACCTCGGGTGACTACGGCAAGGTCGGCGTGACGCTGGCCATCATCGGCGAGCTCTTGTGCGAGGCGGTAGATCCTCACCCCGGCCAGAGAGTGCTCGACGTGGCCTGCGGCAACGGCAACGCCTCGCTCGCCGCCGCCCGCCGCTTCTGTGAAGTGGTCGGGATCGACTACGTCCCGACCCTACTGGAACAAGGAAGGGAACGGGCATAAGCCGACGGCTTAGCGGTCGATTTTCGGGAGGGCGCCGCCGAGGATATGCCCTTCCCGGATGCGTCCTTCGACGTGGTAATCTCGACCCTCGGGGTGATGTTTGCTCCCGACCAGGAGAAGGCATGGTGCTTGGCTGGAAAACTTCTGGAGCTTGCTCAAGCGTTGTTTCGATGGAACCTACATGAGCGTTGAACCGTTCCATCTGTTTCGCTATCTGGAAGAAGAAGCGTTTCTGTTCAACGAGCGTGACGGCGAGGACGCCGACAGGTTCAAGAAGGCACTTGAATCCGTTGCAGCATGCTTGGTGATCCCGCTGCCTCTATTCACTGAGATGCTGAAAAGGGGTGTTCTCGGAAACCTAACTTCCTATATCGAAAATTCTTAAACCTAAGAGCAGCCGCTTTCTCGAAAAAAAGCTCACGGCCCGTGCCTCGGCTCGGTTTCAGGGTAGCGTTAGCTAATTACTCCTCGAAAGGAACGTAATCCTTATCCGCGCGCCATTGTGCGGCGGTGTCTTGGATAAATTGCAGCCCGGTCTTCATGCCACCGATCCTAAACCCCTCGTCGAAGGCGTCGGCCAATGCTTGACGATCCGTCGGGTTTATGTGGCTTATCAAAGCCAGTGCTTCTGCGGGACTGGCCGGTATCCTTATAGGCCGGTTACCCATGAGTGGGTTCGCGGGATCGAGCCAATTGTACGTGTCTTCCAATGTTACTCCTCTCAGCCTCTTTGCAACCTACGCCCCAAAGCCCCTAGGCCGCTCACCAATGTCCAGAAGTCAGTCTACAGTGTCTGCGCGATGCCTAGTAGGAAACGGGCGGCCCAGAAGGAGTGTTTTCAGAATGTGGCACTGCTGACCGCCCAAGCGTTCGGCTACGCGTAACTCAAGGCCCAGCACGCAAACGTAGACAAACGCGTCGAGAAAGCCGCCGATAGGCCAGGCTAGGAGGCCGCTCAGCAGCTCGTCAACATGCTGCGTAGCTCTTGCAGCACCTCTACCGACCTGTTCCCACCTGTACCCCCTTGTGATTGTCGCACAAAAAATCTTGAGCAGGGTGCGTTAACTTCGAATAGTGGCTTTGTAAAGGTTTGGCAACAAAGGGCTTGTGTGCTTTTTATTCACCAGAGTGGGCGGGTATATGTAGGCAGTGTTTGAACCATATGACTTACTGAACGAAGAGACCGGTGTCTAGAGATGGAGAGTGAGGTTTATGTCTCGCGAGGATAATATCGCTGCACAGGAGCGGTTCACAGAAGGGGTCGTCGAAGGTAACTTCGATGTCATCGACGAGGTCATGGCCGACGACATCGTAGATCACGATCCTGCTCCCTTCCAGGACCCGGGGCCGGAGGGCTTTAAGCAGTTCTTCAGGTACCTGCATAACGCCTTCCCGGACTTGAACATCGAGCCCGAGCACATGGTGGCCACCGACGACGACGTGGCTGTTGCCTACACGCTCACGGGCACCCATCAGGGCGAATTCTTGGGCGTTGAGCCGACCGGGCGGACCATCGAAGTTCGTGGGGTGCAGATCGCCCGCTTCCGCGACACCCAGATCGTCGAGCGTTGGGGCAGCTCTGACGAGCTGGGCATACTCCAGCAACTAGGTGTGGACCCGACGGAAGAAGATAAGGGACCCATAGACAAAGCCAAGGACAAACTGAGCGGCCAATAGGGGCAGAGCACCGTTCACAAGGGCCGAAGTCTTTCGGGGCTATGGCCCTTTTTCTTGGTAGGTTTAAGGGCGTACCCCGCCTTGACAAGAAAAGGAGCGCTATATGTTAGGCGAGGCACCACTACTAGGTACCGCTGCGGGGGCCGTAGGCACAGTGGCGCTTAACGCGGTCACCTATGGCGACATGATGGTTAGGGGCCGACCCGCGAGCAGCGTTCCATCTCAGGTGGCGGGCCAGCTGATCGAGAAGGCGGGTATAGACCTGTCCACCCAGAGCGAGGAGCAAGGTGGTCCGACAGCGCAGAACCGCCAGAGCGGGCTGGGCGCACTTCAGGGGTTCGCCGTGGGGTTGGGTATCGTGCCGTCTACGGTGTGGTTCGGCCTTCCTTAGAAGACGTCTCCAAAGTACGTGCCGGGACTATGCTATGTCTGGCGGCGATGGTCGCTAGCGACGGCCCAGCGGTGGCTTTGGGCGTGACGGACCCGAGGCAGTGGGACCTCAACAGCTGGCTCTCCGACATCGTTCCTCACCTGGCCTATGGGCTGGCGACGGCCCTTTCCTATGATGCCCTCGCAAGGAACAGGGTGTGCGTGTGAACCAGTACCAAAAACTCGTCTCTTCACACACGAGTTCTGAAACGCCTTAGAGGAGACAGCCCACCTACCTTAAAGAAAACAAAAACTCTCTTGAGACGCACTGAGGGCTTTTGACAGTAGTTTGTCACCGCCTCGACATTAGTTAGTACTTAAGTCTCGGGCTCTTCCTGGTGCCTATAAAGAGGCTGCCCTGCCTGGTAACTAGTAGTCAAGCATGACACCATTGCTAGGCACTATGAAAGCGACGTTATAGTACACGGAGACAGGTCTCCTTAACGGGCTTCGTTCTAGAGTGGGGCAGAGCGAGAAGTAGTAGTTCCAGTTAATCTTCTAAGCGGCTATGACTTCCGCCGCGAATACGGTGGCACCCCGAAGCGGGAAGATGAGCTACCGAGATTGCCGCACCGGGCTTCCGCCTCGGGGCTTGTAGCGCTTCTGAGAAACCTGAGTCGAGAGTAGCCTGGAAAACAACCTGAAACACCGACCTAACAAGTACGTAGACAGGTTTTGGTCGGGGCTCCGGCCTAATAGTGGTGATTAGGCCGCAAGTTCTTCGGTAGCCCACCATGGCCTCGGTTCGGGAGGTAACTCTCGCAGGAGGAGATTTTTCACGGTACCTCTCGGCGATTTTGGCGTCCAGTGGTCCTATAAGGCTGAGAAGGGCGGCAAGAGGTGGGGTAAGATCTGGTAAAGGAAGAGAGGGAGGAGGACATGTCTATAGCGAAGAGGGTGGTGAGCCGCCGGGAGTTTTTGAGGCTCGGCGGTGCAGGGGTTGCCGGTGCGCTACTTTTGGGAAGCGTCGGATGTGGCGGAGACAACAAATCTGGCGAAAACGCCATAAGGTGGCAAGCGATCCCGGCTTACTCGTTACAGGCCCCCGACGAGAACCGCGTCGAGTACCTTCAGAACGCTATCTCGAGTTGGGAGGAGTCGAGCGGGTACGCTATCGACCCCCTCGTTACCTCCTCCGACGTAACGGAGGCGATGGCACTCCTTCTGGAGCAGGCCTCCCAAAACCGCGCGCCGGATATAGCGATGGTGGACTCATACATTTTCCCGCGCTTCTACGACTTCGTTCAGCCTATAGGCGACTACCTGGGCGACATCTCCCTGAGCGACTACTTTCCGTTCGCCAGGGAGGTTATGACCGGCGAGGACGGCGAGGTAAAGGGTCTACAATTCACTACAGACGTCCGGGTGATGTACTACCGGACGGATCTAATCTCTACCCCGCCAACCTCTTGGGCTGAGCTGCTGCGAACGGGCCAGGACCTCCTAAGCGAGGAACTGACGCCGTATCTGTTCCCGGCTGGTAGAGACGAAGCCACCGTAACTACCTCCTTATTCCCCTACTTCTGGGCCCAAGGTGGCGAGCTGACCGATGCGGATGGCACCCCGGTTTTCGGCGAGGGTGAAAACCGAGAGGCGATGGTCAATTCCTTGAGTTTTATCGAAGAGTGCGTCGAGTCGGGTATCACTCCCCGGCGGGTCACCGACTACGCCAAAGAAACGGACCTCAACGGGGACGTCGCTTCCGGTCGGACAGCAATGTTCCTCGGCGGCAACTGGCAGGTTAACCTTTTAAAGGAGATAATCGGAGCTGAACAGTTCGTCTCGCAATGGGAAGTCGCGCCCGTACCTTCGATGGAAGGTGGCCCCAACCACACCACTACCGCCGGCGGCTGGGTCTGGGGCGTTTTTCCTGAGGATGAGGAAAAACAGAGGGCAGGCGTAGATTTCTTGAAGACTGCTTTCGTGAGTGACCAGGGCATGGCTGGATGGTGCAGCATCGGGGGCTACCTGCCGCCTCGCCAGGCTGTGTTCGAGGTCCCCGATTACCGGGGAAACGAGTACACCGACACCTTCAGGGAGCACCTGAACAGGTACGCCCGGAATCGCCCGGCGGCGGAAACCTACCAAGACATCTCGACGGCGCTACAGGTCGCAGTAGGGCAGGTGGTCTCTAGGGATGCTTCCCCGGAGCAGGCACTAGAAACCGCCGTGAGATCCGTGTCGGGTTAGAAAGATATATGCTGAGCGAGAAGAAGATAGCCGGGAGGAGGACCTGGTCTGAGACCATCACCGATTCCCCGAGCCCGTGGCTCTTTCCTCTCGGGATCATTCTTGGTGCGACCTTTCTCTATCCTATCTTTGAGATAGCCCGGCTGAGTTTTACGAACGCCGGCCTAATAGGCGGAGGATACTCCTACACGTTCGAGTCTTATTTGTCCCTGTTACAATCGCCGAACTTCGCCAATATGCTAAAGGTCACAGCGATGTTCGTCTCCTTCAGTGTGGTCTTCCAGATGCTGTTCGGGTTCTTGATAGCCCTACTCGTGGACCAGGGTGCCAAAAGGGGGCTCAGAGTCTCTATGGTCACCCGCACAGCGGTACTCTCCGCCTGGGCGATCCCTGGGGTGATTATCGGCATCATTTGGAGCATTCTCTACGAGCAGTCTGCGGCGGGTATACTGAACTACGTCCTTAGCTCGCCCGGCCAAACCATTCCATTCCTCTCGGATCCGCAACTTGCGCTGGCCTCCGTGACGGTTGCGAACATCTGGCGGGGGACGGCTTTTAGCATGATCCTGGTCTACGCTGGGCTGCAAACCCTCCCCAGCGACGTAATGGAGGCTGCCAAGGTGGACGGGGCCAACGCCTGGCAGAGGTTGTTCCGCGTGATGTTGCCTCTGCTCGCTCCCATACTGTTCATCGATCTGGTGGTGGTGTCGATCGAAACCTTTAACACCTTCGATATGGTGCTAGCCCTCACAGGCGGTGGCCCCGGTCGGAGCACCGAGGTCGTTGCCCTTAGCATCTACAACCAGATATTCCGGCAGTTCAACCTGGGGCAGGGGGCTGCCACGGCTGTGCTGCTGCTGACGATCAACATAGTTGTGACGTTTGTGTATATAAGGTTCCTGGAGGGGAACCAGGAGGTTAGGTAGCGTGGGCAAGGTGAGAAAGGAGAGGTTGATTAAGGCAGGGTTGTACCTGGCTTACGCGGTCGTCACCTTGTTCTTCCTGTTCCCGATCTTCTGGGTGTTGTCTACGTCACTGAAGTCGGTACCGCAGCTGTTCGCGACCGCCGATCTGGTTTCCTCTCGATCCCCGGTTCGAAAACTACGCTTATGTCTTCACCAACACTCCCATTGTCCGCTACCTGTTCAATTCGGCGATCATAGTACTTCTCACGGTCATCTTTACGCTCTTGATCTCCGTGCCCGCCGCCTACGGGTTTTCCAGGTACACTTTCCGCTACAAGAAACCTGCCCTCATAATGGTGGTGGTGTTTCAGATGATCTCGCCGGTTGTTATCTCGGTCCCACTCTATAGGATGTTTGTGGAGCTTGGCCTCTTGAACAATTACGCTGGCTTAGTGGTGGCCTATTCGGCGGTCGTGCTCCCGTTCACGACCTGGTTTCTGAAGGGGTACTTCGACACCATCCCGTACGAGATGGACGAGGCCGCGATAGTCGACGGTGCCTCCCGCTGGCAGGCGTTCTGGAGAATACTCCTGCCGGTCTGCGCCCCGGGTATCGCCACAGCGGCGATACTGGTAGCGATCTTAAGTTGGTCTCAGTTCGTCATACCGTTCATCTTGCTAGACGAGGCCGCCTTATATCCAGTCTCTATCGGGCTCGTAAACCTCCAGTCGAACGCGGACGCCATAACCCTGCCCTACCTGTCAGCTGCCAGCGTAGTGGCCATAGCACCGGTTGTCGGCGTTTTCGTCCTGCTTCAGCGTTACATCGTGAACGCGCTGACTAGGGGTGCCGTAGAGGGCTAGTTTTGGTGCGGATAGCTAAACTCAGCAAGAAATGGTTCCTCAGCGCCTCAGACACAAGTAAGGAGCGAGAAGCCTGATGGCAGGGGTCATTATGGAAGAAGTCACTAAAGTGTACGGTGAAGACGTTGTTGCCGTCCGGGATATGAACTTAAACATCCAAGATGGGGAGTTTGTCGTCTTCGTCGGGCCCTCAGGGTGCGGAAAGTCCACGGCGCTGCGTATGATCGCCGGTCTGGAAGACATAACGAGCGGCAAGGTTTACCTCGATAACCAGTTGGTCAACAATCTGCCCCCACGTGATAGGGACATAGCGATGGTCTTCCAGACCTACGCTCTCTACCCACATATGAACGTCCGGGACAACCTGGGTTTCGCCCTCAAAATACGCAAGGTAGGCAAACTGGAGATCAATCGTCGGGTAGAAGAGGCGGCGCGACTACTCAGTATCGAGGAATTGCTCGACCGGAAGCCCAAAGTGCTCTCAGGGGGTCAACGTCAGCGGGTAGCTCTAGGGCGCGCGATCGTGCGCGAGCCCAGCGTGTTCTTGATGGACGAACCCCTCTCCAACCTCGACGCCCAGCTCCGGGTGCACATGAGGACGGAGATAAGAAAGCTCCACAACCGCACCGGCACCACTAACATCTATGTAACCCATGACCAGACCGAAGCGATGACGATGGCCGACAGGGTGGTAGTCTTAAAAGAAGGCATTGTTCAGCAGGTGGCGAGCCCGCAAGAGATGTACGAACGACCAATGAACGTCTTCGTCGCGGGCTTTATAGGGTCTCCCGCCATGAACTTCATCCGGGCGCGTCTGGAGAAGGGCAATAGAAACCTTAACATCGTCTTTGGTAACACCAAGATTCCTCTGCCTTTGGAACGCCATTGGAGGGAAGACCGTAAACGCTACGTCAACGGAGAGGTGATGCTAGGTATCCGACCGGAGCACATACGGGAGGCACAGTTGGCAGAGAACACGGAAAGGTCTGCCACTCTAGGCGTCAAGCCCCAAGTAATAGAAAGTATGGGACACGAGAAGTACCTATATTTCGAGCTACCCGAAGGTCTGACCACTCGTACGTGGAGCATAGAGGAGATAGAGGCGGATGTGCGTAGGAACGAGGAAGGCCTGGGGGAGATGCTAGTAGCTAGGGTTTCTCCACAGACCGAGGCCCGAGAGAGCGAGGAAGTAAAGCTCGTCGTCGATGCCGGCAAGATTCACCTTTTCGATCTCGAGACAGAGAAGGCTATCTTCTAGAATACGGCGCTCAGAGAGTTGTACAGCCAGTGGTTTATGGCGCTTTATACCTGAAGTGAGCAAACAAGCTGGAAGGGTATAACCCCCCAGAGTTGGGTCGAAACGTAGTCAGATCACCTTTGACAGTAGTGCGACAGTAGCCTAGAGCAACAACCTGAAACATCCAGTAACGCAAGATTGAAAAAATCTGACCTAGATAAAGGTTTTGAACCCTTTGGGAACTACCAGCGCTGTACCTAACATAACTGAAAATCATGGTGTCCCCGGTTTGAGTCCGGGTCCCGCCACTCCTAAAATACCTGCAAAACATAAAAAACGAAATAAGATCCAGCACTGGATCAAATCTTCGTAACGACAATTTGACGACAACTAACCGAGACAGGGTGATCTCTATATTCGGAGAACGCTAGGTAACGCTATACACACTCCAGTGTTATGGCGACGTTGTGTCCCCCAACCGCTATGTTGACACAGATGGCAGCCTCTAGCTCCGGAACTGGGAAAGCTTCGCCGACCACGTAGTCTAGTGGAGCGCAATCCTCGGCCAGGGTATCGAGGTTGCGCATAGGGGGAACCACCCGCTCTTTGAGGGCCAGGGCGCAGATGGCGGTTTCGATCGCCCCGGTCGCGCCCATAGAATGGCCTAGGTTGGACTTGGTGGCAGAGACCCGAACTCTAGGATTTATGAAGTGCATCGCCCAGGA
>Ga0126307_10002496_pt1 | contig 12430 bp, 11 predicted proteins | sample Plot28_FD_89955 | JGI IMG/M metagenome (GOLD analysis project Ga0126307, IMG submission 89955) | Serpentine soil microbial communities from UC McLaughlin Reserve, CA, USA - Plot28 | ecosystem: Environmental > Terrestrial > Soil > Grasslands | place: USA: UC McLaughlin Reserve, Lake County...
AAGTATGCATAATCTCTTCATGAATTAAATAGAATAAAAAAAATAGTTTCAAGTCAGCCGTTGATATTTAACGGGCTCATTGAAGAGATCTAATAAACCAGGGCTTGTATAGCAACCGCTATGAATAATAAAATAACAACCGAATCGGCTACGGAAATAGAAGAAGAGGGGACTGGAGCTTATCTGCAGCTCAGCTTCAGCCAAGCACCAAAAAAGAACCATGACGCTCTAGCTCAGCTTGGAAAGCGGTTTAAGCAATGGCTCAAGAAATATGGAGTAAGCTCCAAGATCTACTATCTCAACAATAGCAGCAGCAAAACAACAAGCGATGAGGTTCATCCTGAAGGCTTGGAAAGCATTGCAAAGATCCTTTCTCTTAGCCATGATGAAGAGCTTGAAGAAGTCTCGCTGCAATTCTATAGAGACAAAGCTCATACAGATCAAGTCCATTCAGAGATAGTGCAAGACGAAACTTTTGGAGCAATTGCCAAGGAGTTCGATAGTCTAGTGACGCAAGGAAAGAGCATGATAACAGATGGATTTGGCCGCCTTGAGGTGTAGAACCCTTGTCAGTCGCGAGAACTAACCACTCAAGTAAATATGTGGCGGCCGTATTATCAGGAGTGCTAGCAATTATTATTCTTTTTAGCATTGGCGCAATAGATTCATTTGCTCAAACTGACATGACAACGACCACTACTGGTTCTACCCAAGATCAAGGAAGCACTGCTACTTCCGCCACTACAGTGTCGCTTGGAGAACCATTTTTTGTAGAGCAAGGCAGAATTACGGGACAGAGGGTACTTGCTGTTGCACCTCAGCCCCAGTTAGAATCCAGTTTCATGGCTAATGCTAGTATCAACAACGGTAGCGGTTTTGTTATAAATGCACTAAACATTGGCACAACCATAAGCACCCTCAACGCTGATGGAACCTTTAGTGGCAAAGGACAGGGTATACTAAGAACTGAAGGTGGCGGCTTTGCAAGTTGGACTAGTCAGTCAGTAGCCTTACTCCAGATGGAACCATAGTAACGCGCGGTGTAACATTCTGGAGCACACCTCCCTCAACAACAATAGGCGAACTAGCCTTTATGAATGGTGTGATAGGGCTATTTGAATTTCAGTTAGATAGAGAAGGAAATCTGTCAGTCATAGAATGGGAGTGGGAAAGTGGAATTGGGAATAATGCAGACATTGTTCCATCGCAGCAAGAGTCTCCGAAGAATACAACGACATCATAGCTTCCTCAAGCTAATATGCTATAGCCTCGAACAAGGAGAAATACGCCTCTCTCCTCTTTCTTTTTTGAACGATTTTTTAGCGGGCCCAGAGGGACTCGGCAAAAAAAACTTCAGAGTATAGATTCAATCAGAGATGGAAGTGGAATCACGGCCCCGCGAATTGATATCGCTTCAGAAGCAGGATTCTACCCTTTTTTAGGGAATTGGATAGCTAAAAGCTTTGCCAATACCACTATTATCATCTTAGAGTAATACCTTCCAAATAGAGGATATTCTTAAGAAATTCCTTTGAGCCCAGTCAGATATTTGTTTATTTAAATACGAGCCATAATATAGTAAATGAATGGTTGTCTTAGAAGGTCACATTCGAAATTGTATTGGACAGCCACTAGTTACAATACTAGTTGAAGCATTCAAGCAAAGAGACTTTATTCCTAACCCACAACTTGATGACAATCTCGGTTCTGAAGTTACAGATAATCGAGGACACTTCAGCATCAATATTCAAAGTAGATTTGATGAAATAAATCCCAACATATATATTGTTATTACAGATGAATCAATGAAATTCATCTCAGTTAGAGACAGGCATGGTAGATACAAAAGAAAAGAATTCTTTTCTGTGGAACGAAATGGGTGGAAGTGGAGGAGCCAGATTATCAGTAATTTAGACAATGTTATTGAAGTTGTTGTGAAACAAGACCGCATTCCCGTTCCTACTGAATATGACTCAGTTGTTATTGGCTCTGGTTTTGGGGGAACAATTGTTTCTCTTGCTATTGCGAGAATGTACAAAGACAAGAGTGAAAGTAAGAGAGTATGTATACTAGAACGAGGTCAATGGTGGATTAGTCATGTGATTCCTGATTCCAATCCTTTGCGAAAATTTTTAGTTGAAAATGACATGCCGTTTAGCACATATCCATATCCAAATGATATCAGAGGAATGTTAATTGCAATTTGTAATTCTAGAGCATTCAATAAAGTTCAAGGATTGTATGACTTTAAGACATTAAGAAATGTCAGTATAATTTCTGGAAGTGGTGTAGGTGGTGGCTCATTAGTATATTTCAATATTACAGAAAAACCAGAGCATATTGTCTATAAAGAATGGCCAACAGAGCACGACGGCAACCGTCATTTGCATGAATTTTTTCCATCAGCTGAAAAATTCATTGGGGTTAATCCTATCACGACTACTGCTGGCCTAGGAAGTCAGACTTTAGCTAAAGCCGAAGTGTTTCAAGATGCTGCCAAACAAATAGGTAGCACTAAAATCATGAATCTAAATAATGATGATGGTAATAATAATGTCTTAAATGCGAATTTATCAATAACCGATATTCCCACTGATGTCTTCGATCCTACGGCTGGACGTCCAAATCAAGAAGATATCAGAAAATATTCTGAAGAAGAAAATATTTGTCAACGCAGAGGTAGATGTGGTCTTGGCTGTGTCCCAGATTCAAGACATACTCTAGACAAACAGTTCTTCAAAGCAATCGACGAAAAAGCAATAGATGAAAAAGCATTACCAATGGATATACATCCTTTATGCGAGGTATTAGATATTGAAGAATTACCAACAGGACAAGGCTACAAATATGCTGTAAAATTCCTTGATTATCGAGATATTATAGATAATGATGAGTTTTCTCCTGCTGAAGACTTAACAGAACAGGACAGAGCAGCAGTTACCAAAGTTATAAAAACAAATCAGATAGTACTTGCTGCAGGTACTTTGGGCTCGACTGAGATTCTGTTAAAATCAAAGGAGAAATTAAACCTCAGTGACACATTGGGAAGCAAGTTTTCTACAAATGGAGATTTCTTTGGAATAATAAATCCTACAAAATGCAATGTTAATGCCAGTAGAGGTCCAACACAAACATCCATAGCTAAATTTAAAGACAATAATAATGGCGAATTTGCTTTTTCAATAGAAGATGTTGGAATTCCAGAGATGTTCGCTGAGGTATTTGCTACCATATTTAACAAAATGGCAAAATCAAAAGGAACTATACCATTATATCCCTTTAAACCGAGTGAATCTTTCCCGACACTTTTTAATGAATTTGTTCTGGAGAATTCTGTAGTGGAACCTATTTTGGAAAGATTAGGATTATACGGCTGTAACACCTCTACGTTATCGAGCTTAGGAAATCTATTTTCTATTTTTAGCAGGATTTTGGATAACCGAACACCAGAAGAGCGTGTTGCAAATATATTAGTTTTATTTGGAACAGGAAGAGACGATAATCGAATTAGCCCAAAATTGTGTCTTACTAAAGAAAATGGGATTATCTTAAAAGATGATTACAAATTAGAGCAGCCAATTTATGGTCAAATACTAGAAGGTATGAAGTTATTCGCTCAAAAAATAGGTAAAGAGGGAGAGAAGAGCCTTATTACTCCTCTATGGGACACCAAATCCCAAATACAAATCTCAGCTCATCCATTAGGTGGATGTCCAATGGGCTATGATGCATCTAATGGAGTAGTGGATAGTATTGGAAGAGTATTCAAGGGAAAAAACGGAAACTCAACATATGATGGCTTATATGTTGCAGATGGATCCATAATTCCAACCTCTTTAGGTGTCAACCCTTCCCTAACAATAACTGCATTGGCATACAGGATAGCATTTTATATTGTTGAGGGAAAAACAGATTATCTTCCCTAGGGAGATAAAATCAACATTCTTCTTTGATATCCATCTTAATTTCAATGACACCTAAATTCATTAGAAAAATAATTTGATTCTTTCGATAAGTTATTTCTCTGTGCTTCAGGCATGCCCATGGAATCACAGCGGAATTCAACATCTTTGAATATTGCCAAAGGGGGATCCGCATTTATGGCAAGAAGAACAAAGCTCATAAAAACTATTTTAAGAATGTGCCACCTGGCGATCTGGAGGACGGTGATAAGTTACTGCGATAATAGTTCAAAATGGTGGTAATAGTAATGACAGCTCTTAATGGCAAGTAAAAAGATACTGAAATAGAGGATAATATCATCGAAAAGGTTGACAAAAAATCTACAAGGATTGTCGTGTGGGTTTGAGAGGAGACGATAAGCCAATAGGAACCAAATTTAAAGACAATAAAATTATAGCTAACAAAGGCAGGATATTTTTATTTAGGAATGATGCTACTCCTAGAGGCAAAGAAGATGAATTTAAGAATAACAAAGTCTTTTACCGCGCTAGAGAAACCATCAGCATAGAAAACCTGTCGCGGAGCCTATCTGAGACAGAGTACTATACAGAGGCAGTCGATTCCTGGAATTGCCACAGATTGAGGCTGAAACCTCTGAAACCTGAAGAAGCAGGTCAATGCACGCAGCTTACACGTTTGAAAACATAAAACAACGCTTGGTAGGAGGAAGGATAATCTGCTTCCTCTTAATAGTATGAGGACCAGAGAGATTTGAGAGAAAACCCTTCAAACAAAGGACTCAAACAGACCTGAAAAGCTAGTGTTCTAATTTACATTCTCATTCTTAAAGGAGTGGCACGGGCGGGATCATTTGTGAACTGTTATTATTAACACAAACGGTGGCCAATGGGATCACATGTATGAAATCTCATTTGACTACATAGATTGCCGTTGCTCCGCCCACCGCCTCTCCCTTCTCGTTTCTTTGAGAGACACCAATTGTAAATCTATGTCCAGCTTTAGAATCCTTTGGAATTACTGTCTGCAGCGATAAGGGATAGAGCTGGTTCGGCATCTTTTCCATTTGTATTATTGCAGTATTGTCTCTGATATCCACATACCGCTTCTCATTTCTTATTATTACTTCGCCCCCTTTGACATTCACCTTCTTGATCTTTGCAGGCATAAGGGGATCAAAACGCGACCCCCTCTCGAGGGTAAGTATTCCTCTACTTAAGCCCATAGTGATTTCTATTTTTGTGCGATCCAGATAGACTATTGCATTTTCATTCTGCTTGTCTGTGTGCAAGTTATCGAGATCTAGGCGGGGAAATGCTTGGATATCATCATCAAGTGACAGCAGTAACTGCATTTCCTTTCTGAGCTGGCTTCTGTCCACTACAATTTCCATCAACCGCTCATTGTTGAGCCTGTTTCCTGCAAGGATGGGGAACAAAGCAGCTGCTCCTGCCAGCACATCGATTACAGATAGATTTCTCTGAGCTAAATTATTCCTTCTTACGATAAGACCTGCGCCTGTCAGACTAGCGGTATTAAAGGCGTAGTCATTATCTGAACGGACTTCTGCAAGAAGACACGGATGCCAGTTCATTCCGCTTATCCAACCCCACAGCCCTTCCACCTGCGCTGATGATATAGTAAACTTGGCAAGCTGAGAACCGCCTGGCGGGATTGTTGCGAATGTGGCAGTGGCAGGAGTAGGGCTTACATGATTGGCATCTATGACGGTCCAATCATAGGGATATACGAATTCTAAGCCCACATAAGGAGTTATGCGTGCATTTACCACCACATTCCTCGCATCTCGTGGGCCTTTGTTTGTGACTCTTATGTAGAGGTAGTTGGTTTGCCCTCGCTCTACATAGCTAGATCTGCTGGGGTCTTCTGGAAAAAACACATTGTCATCCGTTATCCTGACTACTATGTCTGAGAAGCTCCAGAAGTTGCCGCCAGGTGGGGTTGAGGGTTCAACGCCTGAATCGTTCCACCAGTCCTTTATCATCATATCTGCATTATCTAGTGCACGCAGCACGTTAATCCGTCCGTAGCCCATTTCCTGGTTCCACGTTCCGTTAGGGTAGCCTGCCGTCTCTGAATAGGCCACCACTCCAACTTTCTCTGCGGTTCTTTCAATAATATTGCGCACCTGCACATTGGTAAGCGTAACATACACGCCCCTTAGAAGAGCAGCTAGGCCAGCCACATGGGGTGTTGCAGATGACGTTCCATTAAACATGAGAAAATAGTCGCCGGCCGTTCCTGCTGCAGTGTTATAGCCAACATTTCCTTGCCTATCTGTAGTTGGTATAAGTACGCCTGGTGCGACTACAGACATTTCGGGGCCGAAGTCCGAGCCCCACCAAGTTTCGCCATCTGGACTTGTCGGCGACTTGCGGTTGTCTACCTGGTCAGATGCTCCACAAGCCATAACCAGAGGGTTTGTCGCAGGATAGGTTATCGAGCTATCATAGTTATGTGTTGCAACACACATCACTACATCGCTGTCAAATGCATGTTGTATGGCTGGATCTATTATGGCATGATCCCATGCATCCCATCCAAAGCTCATACTGATGACTCTTGCCCCGTTATCCGCAGCAAAGTTAATTCCCGCAGCCACTTCGATATCAGTCCAATTCTGGAACGCAAGAGGCATTATCCTGCAGTTTCCTGCCACACCTGCGACGCCCAATATATTGTTAAAGGAAGCAGAAACGATTCCAGCACATGCTGTACCATGATTTCCCGTTGGTGAACCATCTGGCATCATAGTGCCCAGATTTATTCCCGGGGTTGAAAATTGCAGATCAGGATGAGTTAGGTCACATCCCTCATCCAGAACACAAACCACCACAGTGGCTACACCCGTTGATATATCCCAACCCGTAGTCCCTGTCCCACCTGCTTGAATTCGAGTCATATCCCATTGCTGCGCAAACAGTGGATCATTGGGTACAATAGCTGTTGGAACAATCATCGGCATATTTTCAAATCGAACCTCACGCACGCGCTGCTTGTCTTTCTCAAGTATATCCCGAATTTGATAAGCAGACCGTTTTTCTACATCGTCTATAATATAGTAACGATAGGCGCCAAGATACTTTGATTTCTCGGCTGATTCTTTCATGCCGTATCTAGCAAGTGTTGCAGACATTTCTCTACCGGCTTCCGTGTTGATTGCAGTAGGCCTTACAACAAGGACATTGGGTAGAGGACAGAGGAATCGGCTGCGTTGTTTTAAATTCGGTAACTGGTATACGGGGCCGATCCAGTCCAGATCCTCTCTAAACTTTTCCTTTAGCATGGTCAAATTCTTTTCATCTAGCGGTTCATTGGCTCGAGAGCGAATCCAGAAGCGTTGATCCGTGTGGTTGATTCGCTCCATTGGGCGCGGCATCGTCTTGTCCTTTCTCTCGTCATAGGTATCTTCAAGGACAAAACCTATCTCTCCCAACAGCTCTCCTACCTCTTCTTTGCTATGAGGTTTTTTTAATGCTAGTAAAAGGCGAGTGCGGTCAATAATCATTGTGCTCCCAGAGGGGTGTTGCAGACTTTCAGGGAACTTATTCACATAAAGCCTATCTTTTGGTTATTCTTAAGGTTTCTTGCCATATTCGTATCGCCTCCTGGACTCAGATGTGGAGATAAGTTTACTAAAAGAATGTCCCTATACTAAGGATGATTTAACATTAGTTATCATCAAATAGACAGGCTCTTTTGCCAACTATTATTGATACAAAACAAGGGCCCGGTGGGATTCGAACCTATCATATTAGTGGGTTCAGTAGTTGTTAGCTTTAAAGATTTTGGTCGAGTCGGATCCAAGGGGCTGCGTGCTTTTTAGAGGCGCTAAAGTGAAGGTTTCAATTTAGAAATATCCAAGCTAGCTAAAAAGCTTTTGTCCAGAAGCAGGCCCGTCGGCCGTGAAGTGATATCGCTTCAAAAAGTGGATTCTTTGCTAGTCTTTGAATAGAAGAAAGAGCTAAAAAGGTTTCTTGTGATCTAATGCCGGAGGGATTTGGATAAAAATTTATTTGGATCCAAGTAGAAGCTGGAATACACAGGGACCAATAAGCATTAGCAAGTACAGAAATAGGAGACGATGGAAATCCTGCACCATTAGATGCAACAACTACCAAAAATACGGAGATATGACAAGTGAAGCCGTCAGGCGGGAGAGCAACCACAAGGGACAGATTAGTGGAAAAGACTATCCTGGAATTATTGGTACTATGATATCGATTTGATAAAGCGAAGCCCTCTTCGTTTTGGTTTCTGTGAACCTACTGGATTTTTATCGTACCTTTATGGAGATCATCTGAAAAACCATATCTGTATTAATCTGAGAATATTGCTTGATTGACTCCCTTGTTCTTGCATTTATTAATGAACCATTATAAATATATGAAATATAGGTTCCGCTATGATGAATCATATGGGTTCTTTATTAAAGTAAAAGTAGCAGTATTAGTTTTCAAAAGATTGTGGAAACAAAGACGCGATCAGTCAGAGTAATTCTTGCCATTATCATACTTTTATTGTCAACGTCTGTTATATTATCTACTAACTATTTTTCCTCTTCACCTAATCCAGCTGTAGGTCAGCCAGAAACGCCTCTTCCTGTTCTCCTGATACATGGTTACAGATCTACTCATACCGTATGGGACGAGTGGGTGGATCAGCTTGGAAATTATGGCATCGAAGCAAGGGCAGTAACCTTTGAAGATGATCCAACAAATGCTGTTAACGAAGATGAATGTGGATCGGCGCAAGATCATGCTGCTCAATTGAACCAATTGGTTAGAAATTTCAAAGAGGAATCTGGATCGGACAAAATAAATATTGTCACCCATAGCAAAGGAGGACTAGATGCTCGGTTATATTTGGCTAATAACCCCTTAAGCGAAGATGTTGCAAATCTAATAATGATTGCTACACCTAATGAAGGATCACCATTAGCTGACCGCTATTATCAAAGCGATGATTGCAAACCGGCCGTATATGATTTAAGAACTACCTCTTCAGTTCTAAGAGCAGAGAAGAATGAACATACCGCATATTATACCATTGCTGGTGACTGGATCAGTGTCTATTATTGGTGGTGGGAAGATATTAATTGTCCAAATCCTTCAAATTGGTTTGACTTGGAAGGCTGGAACTTTCTTGCATTTCAATATAATGGAAGAATTGAAATTACAGGACCGGATGATGGAATAGTGCCAGTAAATAGTGTAGAAGAACCAGGAGAGTTTGCGTCTCTAGGCAGGACCAACAATTGTCACACAAATATGTTTACAGAGCAAGAATTTGATAAGGCGTTAGCGATATTACTGGAATAATATTTCCAAAATTTGGAAGCGTTTCTAACCGTACTGAATTCGGCTGTTGATCCTAAGCGGTTAAATATATTCTCTGAGAGTATCGGAAATAAATGCTACACATTGCTGATAGAAAAACTGGCTCCTAATTCTATATATGAATCGAGGACCGGTCTCCCATTTTTGGTTCCGAATTTTTCTGTCAATGCTTTTTTGTTGTGTATAAGCCGTGCTTCCTCCCTGAAGAACAAGTGCTCTTTGCTTTTCAGGTACATCATTAATTAAAGTCATATCATAAGGTGCAGTTATTTTTCCAAACTCTTTACTTTTACTAATTAGCACAGGTTATATCTGAAAAGACGCGCTCGTCCCAGCAGCCATCGAAAATCACTTCGTATCTGTTTAGTTGATCTTTATCCGAGATCATCTAAGTCTTGTCTACATTTAGCGCAAGTCTTGCATTATGTTTTTTGCTTCCTCCAAACAATTATCTAGTGTCATTTTCCTTGAGAACTTAAGTACAACAATAACGCTCATCATGACTAACAGATTATGATGATGGGAGAATTGATAATCTCAGACTTGTCCTTTGTTGTTCTTGACTGCTATATTAGTAGCGACAGAAGTTATGTGAACCTTTTTCGTTTCCTTCAGTCCTTCGTTCGCCATGTCCTTCAATGAAGTACCATATTTCGTAGACTGTTTTGTAATAATGCATCATCGCGTTCCCATCCTTCGTTCTCTAACCTGATATATTCGATAACTCTGCATGTCGAATGTCTTATAATAAGAGCATATTCCAAAAGACCAGCAATTCAATATTCCTTCTGATGCACAAAAAATATTTTGGTTCATTTCAAATTACGGGTTAGAATACTCAAATACTACCTTCAGTTAGCCTATTCATCTTGGAGGATAAGTGGCCTATTGCTTCCCAACTACGCATGCTGGTCTTGATCATATCTTTGGAACTTCAAAAGATATCGATTTTGGTTCACAAACCACTTGCCTATTGCTAGATTGGAAGCCTTGGACTTTGCTCCTTCATCTTTATCGGAAGATATAAAGTAACTAGGCCGTCCTGTCCCTTAATTTTCACGTCAGCACGTAATGTAAATGATCCCCATGCAAGTTCTTTTAATTTAAAGTTGTATCTTCTCAAAGAACTCGATACCTTTCTGAGATGTTTCTGAGGATGCTTCTTCTAAAGTAGGCACAATAATGTTTTGATTCTGCCGCCTCTTTCCGAATTCTTTGTAATGAGTCAAGAACTTTTGTCTGCTATCGTCTGGTGTTATTATGTCCAAGAAGTTTTTCCAGTCGTTACGAAAGCTTAGGGCTTGAACAGCTAATAACTCTCTAATTGACCAAGTCTCATCATCTGAGAAAAAAACCGATTCTGCCAATATTACACTATTAACAAATCTTTTTATCTCTCTAGGATTTAGTTGAACTCCCTTAACTATTAGGTTCAGATTATTCCTAATTTCACTCATTAGCGGATAGTCTTTAAGTTCGGTTGATACTATTTTTTCTATGGACTTGGAAATGTCCTCATCTTTCCACCCTTCCTTCCAAGTAGGCACCTGAAAAGGTAATTGAACGATCTTCTGTAAGTAATCAACTCCTTTTATGGTGGTATTTCCACCATATTTATTTTTGACATAAGTTTCTATACTATTAGAATCCATAGCAATCACAAATATTATCCCATCAATATCAAATAGACTCTTAACAGATTCTAAAACTTCAAGAGCCTTATCTGGAAAGCATCTATCTAGGTCATCTATAAATACGACAATTCGACGTGATTCATCGACCTTTCTGACTTCCTCCAATGCCTTCTTCAAGAAGTGAGTCGCATGATAATAGATTATTTCATTATCGTCTCCCATATTGCGCCGGGCCTCTAAAGAATCTCGAGCCTTACTGAGATCGGTTTCGACAGAAAAAAAGGGTAATATTCCACCAGATATTTTTGTTGACCCTACAAATGCTGCAGCTGTCTCAATGACGCCCCTTTTGACGCGACCACTCCAACCTCTTTTATTCGACTTTTCTATTTCGTCCAGCCTAAACTTGAATGTCCTGAGGAACGGAATAACCGCTAAGTTTTTTTCTCTTTCGTATCTCCATGCTTCAAACCAAACTGTGATTATCTTATCGTTCTCATCAAGCTTACTCTTTATCATAGACATAAGGGTGGTCTTTCCAGTCCCCCATCCTCCGAATATGCCAACTGCAAACCGTGGTTCAGAATTTGTTATTATCTCTACTATTGTATCGCTATATTTCCCCTGAATGGTCTCCAGATGGTAGCAAGATTGCATTTGTGACAAATAGACATGGCTCTGTGGGTATAAACGAGGAAATCTATGTGATGAATGCTGATGGAAGTGGACAGACAAACCTAAGTAATAATCCTGCTCAGGACTTCTCCCCCAGCTGGTCTCCAGATGGTACAAAAATAGCTTTCCATAGCCTAAGAGATCGTATTGCTCAGATCTATGTAATGAATGCAGATGGAAGTGGACAGACAAGGGTGACTGACAATCCTCCTGATAATTCTAACCCTGACTGGGGCCCAGCTACAGACACTCAATGACTTACAAAACACCAATCCCACTGTCATTACTGTGCAGCAGAGGCATCTGTAAACTAATGGGTAGAACAATACCTTCATTTAGAATTGCACTTGCAATAGAAAAAGAGGATTGGAAGCCCTTCCGTAATGCTTTAGACAAGTCAGACAGAAAGAAGTTTGATGAAATATGGGACATTCCTAGATTGTACGCTTCAGCTTGCTCTAATTCTGTTCAGTTCGTGGCACTTCAGCATCTGATCATGAATTTATTTTCAATTTAATATCTTCTCCGTCTCTTTTAGCTTCGAACGTTTCCATATCATATGTCTTGACAAATGCCATTATCTGTGCGGCATGAGCAAAAGCATCTTGCAGAGGTTTGGGGAGAGCTGCCATATCCATTGGTGGAGACATCACTGGTTCAGATAATTTTTTCCCCGTTACAATATCAAATGTTGAAAAGTGAAGCGGGCAAGTAACAATATCTTTTCCCTGCACATTCCTAATCTCTCCTTTCGAAAGTGGAGCGTTCATGTGACCGCATCTGTCGTTGATTGCATAGTACTTTCCATCCAGATTAATTATGGCAATTTCCTTGCCTTTA
>Ga0126307_10002499_pt1 | contig 12423 bp, 13 predicted proteins | sample Plot28_FD_89955 | JGI IMG/M metagenome (GOLD analysis project Ga0126307, IMG submission 89955) | Serpentine soil microbial communities from UC McLaughlin Reserve, CA, USA - Plot28 | ecosystem: Environmental > Terrestrial > Soil > Grasslands | place: USA: UC McLaughlin Reserve, Lake County...
CGTCAGGGCCACGAGGAAGGCCTGGTCCGCAAGCATCGAAAGACCCGCCCCGGCCCACAGCCGTCGGAAAGAGCGTGCCTCCAGGAGCACCCAGAAGGGAAGCGCCCGTAACCGCCTTAGCACACCTCCCCTTGGGCCTCGCAGACGCTATTCTATCGCTCGCCAACTCTTCTCCCTCGGTTGTATTGCTTAAACGATGCAGAGTATGGTATCGTATATCAAACTGAACGACAGACGGGGTAGAGGCGGAAGACTCAGATGCACATCGCGCAGAAGTTCGAGGGCCTCTTGGAGATGTACCGTCGTTCCGATGGAAGCAGGTGGAGCGGCCAGGAGATCGATGAGGCGACAGGTGGCATCGTGACGCGCTCTTACATCACCAACTTGCGGAAGGGCAGGATCGAAAACCCTGGTTTCGAGAAGTTGAAAGCCATAGCCAAGGTTATGGCTTTTCCTCCGGAATTGTGGTTTGAGGAGAGTCTTGGCCTCAAGGACGGGACACCCGTCGTCCCCTTGCCCGGGCACGTTAGCGTCGCCGAAAAGACGAACCAGCTCTTCGACACCATAAAGAACGAGTCGACGGGAAGACCCTACACGAACGCCGAGGTAGCCCGAATAAGCCTGGGAGACCTGACCGAGAAAGACGTCGAGCAGATCAGGACAGGAAAACAGACCGACCCGTCCTTGAATCAGGTGCTTGCCCTGGCGGAGGCGTTCGGCGTGCATCCCGCCTACTTCCTAGACTCGACGAAAAAGCCGCCGATTCTGGACGAAGAAGCTATGAGCATCTTTCGCGACGAGACTGTAAGCGCCATAGCCCACAAGAGCCTTCACTTGCCTGGTCGAGAGAGGCAGATGATCCTCGGTATCATCAGGCAGTTCGAGGACGCACGCGAGGTCGACGATGAACGTTGACGTGCCGAAACGCGACCTCACAGGCCCCTTTCTGGCCAGGTTGGCCGGCTTCTGGCGTCCTCTTCGCAGCCTCGGCGACGCACGATCGCGTGATGACGGATCGAGATCCTTGCTCACGGCCGCCGAGTTTCAGGAGGAACTGGCCATCCTGGGGTTGTCGGGCAGGAGGTTCGAGCCCGAAGATTATTCCGATGCTCTCGGCGGATACCTGGATATCTCCATAGCCGTACACGTGATCCTGGGCTCCTGGTACCCCGAACTTTCGCGCCAATTGGCGATCTCGGGATTGCTCGGGGAACTACGCTACTCGGAGCAGTAGAACATGGCGGCCAACTTCGTACCGGGCAGCCTGCCCCCGTTGGTCCTTACCTTGACCATCCTGCACAAGCTCGGGCATCTGGCGGCCGGTGATCTCCTTATCGAGCCCGAGGAGCAGCCCGGCGAGGACGACCAGCACGACGAGCGGGCAGAGTTTACGACCCTTTCTCTCAAGAAGGGGAAGAAGCTCGCACGAGGAAACCCATTCGCCGAGGAATCGCTCCGAGAGCATGAGGCCAACCTGAGGGCCTCGTATGCCCTCTTCGCCGGCTGCCTGGGTGACGAGAACCCCTACGCCCACGACATGTACGACGTTCTGTGAGTGCGGCCCAACACCAGGCTCTCATGCTGGGGAGCGTAAGCTTCGTGGCGTTCATCTTCTTCTTGTGTTTTCTCCTTCCATCGCGTAGGACCAAGTTCAGCGTCTTCGCCGCGTGCAATCTGCTCTTTGTGGCGCTCATGTTCGGCGCTGTGGCTATGACGGAACTGCCCGTGATGCTCATAGTAGCGTGGGTGTGCCTTGCCCTGGCCGGTGGCCTATCCGCCCGGCTCGGCAACCTCCCTGCGGAGCCGGTGGCGCGTAGGCCCTGGTTGCGGGCAATACTCGGGTCGGCGCCGCTCGTCCTGCTACTCTCGGTGGGCCTCGCGACCGCCGTGGGGCTCGTCTGGCCATCGCCCGCCATGCGTGTCTATGCGCCAGCGCCACCTCAGTTCCTCGTCTTGAAGGGTTTGATCATGGTTCCTGAGGGACTCTACGCGGGCTTTGGGGCGCTGGTCTTCGTGATGGCCGCATGGGCACCGGGGCTCAAACGACGCTTCTACTTCAAGAATCTCGCTTTCGCCGTTGGCATGGCATGCATCGCCTTGATAGCGTCGGAATCGACGATCTTTGCCAGTTTGAGGGTTTGGCTCACCGGCGAGGGCCGGCGAGGCATCCTCGAGACGCTGAACACGTTGGAGGCATGTCTGGCCATCACCTGCATCCTGGTCTTCACTGCCGGACTCTCTCTGCGGTACACGCCTGCAGTTGCCACGACGCTCCTGCACCGGCTTTAGACAGGATGGCTCCGTGCACAGGAACAGTTCGAATCCCTCGAATGGCGCGCCGTAAGCTCCGGTGCGGCAGATCGGTTAGCGCAAGCGTCAGACGCAGTCGTAGAGGCTTGCCGCATAAAGGGTTTGCCCGAGTCGGACACGCAGAAAGCCCTTGCTACGATCCGCCTGGTCGCCGTCATGAAAGATCCTTCGAGCGAGACACAGAATATTACGCCCGAGGCGGCACGCAAGCTCTACGAACGCCAGAGCGAGATCCTTCGCGACGATGTCCTGGCGTCGAAGATAAGCTGGGCTGCGGGCTGGGGATCCCGCGCCAACGAACCCCAGACGGTCAAGTCGGCGCCGCTGCACGACGCGCTAAAGGCAGCGCTCGACCTTATCGATAATCAAGGTGAGGGCGAACGAACGCCACCGCTCTGGCACTACATAGTCGCCGTAAGCGCGGCCGATGCGAAGATGATCGATCAGACCCACGTATGGAAAGAGCTTCGCGACGGGGCCGAGCACCGCGCGGCCGTCGAGGCGTATGACGCCGCGAGACGCGCGCTGCGGATGTTGGAAGACCACGACTGAAGATGGAGAGGACGACCAGGATAGAACACACACAGGCAATAGAGTAGAGAATCTCGCAAAAGTAAGGGCAGAGAAGACCGAGTATGTGAGGGAGGGATCGGGTTGCAACACGAAAACCACATCGATGACTGGAAGGCTGGCGCGTCGGTCGGCAGGCCCGGGTTGTTGGCGAGGGTCAGGGCCCGCACCGAGCAGGAGCTGGGCGGTCCCGATTTACAGAGCACCACACCTTACGTAAGCGCCGCGCTCGGGCAAACACCTTATCTGTGGCGCTTGGCAACGGCGCCATCGTCGTGCAGCGGCGAGGTTGCACCAACTGGAACTGCTAAGGAGGCGTCCCTGGAATGAGGGCTGCAGGTTTCTTGGGGGAGACGTGTGGGCATCACGGGCCGAACGCCCTGAGGGTGTGGATCCTGCCGCATCTGCGATGCTGAATGCTCGCCGTGTCGGTGAAGAGGCTGAAAGGGTGGCTCTCTCGCTGCCTCTGGCGCGGGAAAAGATCTTCGAGTCGTACTACACGTACTTGACCGTGGATGAACCCGCTGTCCATCTGATGCCTCGTCACTTTCTTCCACGCATCCAGGGAACACGTCGGCGAGGGCCCGCTGCGCGAGCTGGGCGTGGCTGCGAAGCTCGAGTACGCGCGCAACCGCTGGCTCGACGAGATGGTCGACCGTCCTGGTTCTGCGCCTGAGTTATTTCCGGCGCACGGGCTCAACGACGCCTTGATCACGCTCATCAACTCGCGCTACGCCAGAGTTCTCGATGGTGCCGCCGCCGCATCGTTCTTCCCCGTACTCTCGGAGCTACAGACCCGCCACGGGTTGTCGCTGATCCTCGACGGTGCCCGGTTCGGGGGTTTCGCACCTTCGATCACCCTCGAAGAATACGCCGTGCATGCCAGGGCGAGGCACGGTCCTGTTCGCGCTCCAGTGGACGCCGTGCTCCTTCTCGTCGAGGCCAAGGATAGCCTGCTTCGACGGGCGAGGTCCTCATGGCACAACTGGGCGCTCGGTGTCCAGTTCTACGACGACGCCCTCGATGTAGAAGGGGATTTCCGGAACCACAATCTGACCTGGGCCGTGGGGCGCGCTCTCCATCCCTTTCGTCCGGCCTCTAACGACCTCACTGGCCGGAGTCTGCCGGATCCTGACACGTTCTACGAGCGGGCTCTGGCCGAGGGTGTGGTCTCGGAGGCACTCGACCACGCCGAGTTGTTCTTCGCCGAATCCGCCAGGCTAGCCGAGCCGGCCTTCCCGAGCTGGGTGGATTTTCAGAGGGCGTGCATGAGCCAGGTCAGGCGCCTGCGAGAAGACTATGAGAAGCTGGTCGCCGGGACCTGACATAACCGATCTGACCAGGGAGGGTAGCTGATGGATCGTCTGGTGGTAGGAGTGTCCGGGTCCGTGGCCGTCCTCAACCTTCCCTCCTACCTTGCCACTTTGCGCGCGGAGCTCGCAAGAGAGGTAAGGGTGATCATGACCCCCAGCGCGGCCAGGATGCTGCCGCCTTCTACCGTCGCCCTGATCTGCGACGGGGTCTTCCTGGATCAAGAACCCACCTTGGAGAAGAGGCCGGGGCACATAGAGCTCGCCCGCTGGTGCGAGATGTTCGTGGTCTTACCCGCTACGGCGAACGTGATCGGGCAGGCCGCCAACGGCCTCGGTTCGACCTTGCTGACCATAACGATCCTCGCTTCACCGAAACCGGTAGTCTTCTATCCCAACGTCAACGACGTCATGTGGGGCAAGGCCGCCGCACAAAGGAACGTCTAGACCTTGCGGGAGGATGGCCACGTGGTTATCGAACCGGAGGTCGCTATCGCCTACGAGGTCGATTCGGGGGAGACGCGAGAGAGCCTGGTCGTCCCGGAGCCGGCACGACTGGTCGAACAACTTCAGGAGATCCACCATCAGCCGGAGTTCCTCCCCGTCCCCGGTTCTTAGCTTTCTGTGCGGTAGAGTAACCCACTCCTACTCGGAGTCGAAGCAACCCGCTGCATTGTGTTATAACCAGGATCAAGATGCGACTAATTATCTCCGAGAAAGCAAATACTGCGAAGAAGATCGCCCAGTTCCTCTCCGAAGGTTCCGTCAGGGAAGGCAAGCACCGCTCCGTGCCGCACCACACGTTCACGTGGAAGGGGGAGGAGACGGTCTCGGTCGGACTCAAGGGGCACGTCCTGAACCCCGAGTATCCCGAGGAATACTCGAACTGGCAGAAGGTCGAGCCGCGGGAGCTCATAGACGCGGAGATCCTCAAGTCTGTCTCGGAGAAGGGTGTGGCCCAGGCCGTAAGATCGCTCGCCAAGAAGGCGGACAGCGTGGTCATCGCGACGGACTTCGACCGCGAGGGGGAGTTGATCGGCGTCGAGGCCCTCTCGCTGGTCTTCGAGGCGAACCCGAAACTCATGGACCACGTCGAGCGCGCCCGCTTCTCCGCCCTTACGCCGGGTGAGGTCGGCCGCGCCTTCGACGAGCTAATGGAGGTCTCCAACGCCCTTGCCGATGCCGGCGAGGCGCGGCAGGATATAGACCTGATCTGGGGCGCGACCCTGACCCGCTGGGTCTCACGCGCCACCAAGCGTTACGGGAGCGCCTTCCTCTCGGTAGGACGCGTCCAATCACCGACGCTCGTCCTTATAGCCGAGCGCGAGTGCGAGCGGCGGGCTTTCGTCCCCGAGCCTTACTGGGAGCTGGAGGTCGAACTTAGGAACGGTGAGCCTTTCACCGTCAGCCATCAGACCGGGCGTTTCGAGGAAGAGGCGAGGGCGAAGAGCGCCTGCGAGAACGTCGCCGACACCGCGACGGTCATGGAGGTCCAGCAGAAGTCCGCGACCCGCAGGCCGCCAACGCCGTTCAACACGACGGCCTTCCTGACGGCGGCTGCGAACATCAGGATCAGCCCTTCCAGGGCGGCCCGTATAGCGGAGGACCTGTACACCGATGGCTACATCTCTTATCCGAGGACGGACAATACCGTCTACCCGCGCTCGCTCGACCTGCGCGAGGTGCTAGGGTACCTCGGACGCGTCGAGGGGGTCGGGCAGCACGTCGAGAGGCTGCTCTCCCAGGAGAAGCTCTCGCCCACGCGCGGGAAGAAGGAGACGACGGACCACCCCCCGATCTACCCGACTGGCTACGCGTCGAAGAAGTCGATGCGGGACGACCGGTGGAAGATCTACCAGCTCGTGGTAAGGCGCTTCCTCGCCACCCTTTCCGCCCCGGCAAAGACGTTGCGCACGACGCTGCGCTTCGACTCGGGCGGCGAACCGCTAGTCACGGGCGGGACGGTCGTCACAGAGGAGGGTTGGCTCGGCGTCTACCCCTACAGCCGAAGGGCGGACGAGGAGCTTCCGAACCTCACTAAGGGCGACGTCGTGCGGGTCATCGGTAAGGAGATCCTCTCCAAAGAGACCCAGCCTCCTGGCCGCTACGGGGCCGGCCGCCTCATAAACGTGATGGAAGATCTCGGACTCGGTACGAAGGCCACACGCCCGAACATCATCCAGAACCTCTACGACCGCGGCTACGTCCACGACGACCCGCTGGTCCCGACCGAGAAGGGTATGGCCGTTGCGCAGGCCTTAACGGACTTCGCCTCCGAGATCGCCTCCCACGAGATGACCGCCGAGCTGGAGCGCAGCATGGATGAGATCTCGCAGGGCAAGATCACCAAGGACTCCGTCGTCGACTCCTCGCGCGACGTGCTTCGCAGGGTCTACGACCATCTCCAGAGCTCCGAGACCGAGTTCGCGGACATCGTGTGGGAGGGCATAAGGACCGACGAGACCATAGGCAAGTGCCCGGAGAGCGGGCACGACCTGATCATCCGCCGCAACCGCAAGAGCCGCAAGCGCTTCGTCGGCTGCACGGGCTACCCGGACTGCCGGGTCACCTACCCGCTCCCTCAGCGGGGTGAGATCATACCCCTCGGTACCCAGTGCGACGCCTGCGGCTCGCCGGAGATAAAGGTGCTCGGGGGGAAGCGTCCCTGGGTAACATGTATTAATATGGACTGCCCGAAAAAGCAGGAGCAGCGCGAGGCCGCCGAAAAGGCGAAAGAGGGGGGTGAGGGCTCATCCACACAGAGCGCTCAGGAACTTCAGAAGTCCACCACATAGAGGGCAGGCTCGACCTCGATCTCGCCGAGGAGCCCCCTTTCTATAGACCGTCAGCGTATACCCGCGCTGCCGGTTACCTCATTCTCCTCGCGATCATCGTTGTGGTCTGGTATTCTGCCGTATATAGTTAAGTTAAGACAGTGTTAAAAGGTGAGTAGAGCTTGCCCCCGATCATAGGCATAACGGCGACGTTGAAAGAGGATGTAGACGCGGTCGCGGAGCGGCCGTTGGGCAGGTTCGTGAGGGCCGACCTCGACTACGTAGACGGCGTTGCGGGGGCTGGGGGCGTACCCGTGGTCTTGCCCCCGACGGGGGATGAGAGGGCCGCCGAGGCGGTGATACGGAGCCTTGATGGCCTCCTCTTGAGCGGTGGGAGCGACCTGGACCCCGGCTATTACGGCGAGGAGCCGGTGCCCGAGCTTGGGGTAACGCTCCCCGAGCGGGATGAATTCGAGATGACGCTGGTAGGGCTGGCCCTGCGGCGTGGGATGCCCGTGTTCGGGATCTGCCGGGGGATGCAGGTTCTGAACGTGGCCCTTGGCGGGACGCTGTATCAGGACCTTCCTTCGCAGTGGGAGCGGGATGTGCTCAAGCACAGGCAGGACACCCCCAAGTGGCAGCCCACGCACGAGGTAAGGGTCGAGGATGGATCCTACGTTGCCGGGGTCATGGACCGCGAGGTGGTGAAGGTCAACTCCTACCACCATCAAGGGGTCAAAGACCTTGCCAGAGGGCTGGTCGCGACGGGCCGCTCCTCGGATGGCGTGGTCGAGGCCGTCGAGGCCGTGGACGTCTCCGAGCGGTGGCTGCTCGGCGTCCAGTGGCACGCCGAGGCGATGCGCGGTGTCGGGCCGCAGCAGGAGAGCCTCTTCGAGGCGCATGTCTTGGCGGCAAAGCGGCACGCCCTGCGCGGGGCCGCGGCCTAGCTGGAGGGCCCGCCGCGCAGAGAACACGCAGGGGCATCTTCATAACTATCGAGGGCACTGACTTCTCGGGCAAGTCCACGCTGGTACGCGCCATCAGACCACTCCTCGCCGGATGGAAACCTTCGACACACTTCACCCGCGAGCCAGGCGGTACCCCTGCGGCCGAACGCATCAGGGATGTAGTCCTCGATCCCGAAACAGAGATGAATGCCTGGACGGAGGCGTACCTGTACGCGGCAGCCCGCGCAGACCACGTGCGGGGGTCGATACTCCCGCGTCTCGAAGCCGGCGAGAACGTGCTCTGCGAGCGGTACCTGGACTCGAGCCTCGCCTACCAGGGCTTCGGGAGGGGGCTCGGTGTCGAAGCGGTACGCGCCCTGAACGCCTACGCCGTGGGGACCGTCGTGCCTGAGAAGACTTTCTATCTGCGTCTGGACCAGGACGAAAGGGAGAGGCGGGTCAGGGAGCTCGGGATGCCTCCCGACAGGATCGAGGCGGTAGGGGCCGACTTCATGCGGCGCGTCGAGGAGGGTTTCGAGCAACTAGCGCGTCTCGAGCCAGAGAGGATCGAAGTTCTCGACGCTTCGCTCTCGGAGCGGGACCTCGCCGGGCTGGTGGTGGCTAAGATTCGTGACCTCCAATATACTCGTGAGACCCGTTAGAGGGGCGACGCGGACGGGAACGTGAGAAAGCTGGGGTTGATGGCTGACCGGCACGACGGGTTCGAGGGCGTACTTGGAAACGAGACGGCACTGCGGCTACTCGGGCTGGCTCTAGAGACCGGCGAAGCCTCGCAAGCGTATCTATTCTACGGTCCTCCCGGTGTGGGCAAGCGGACGGTGGCGCTGAGGTTCGGGGCCGCGCTGGTCGCCGGAGGCGACGCGGCGGCCGAGGACAGGGCGCTCAGGGGGCTGCATCCCGATCTGGCGGAGATCGTACCCCAGGGGGCGTTTACGACCATCGGGCAGGTGAGGGAGATAGTGCGTCTGGCGGCGAGCCGGCCTTTCGAGGGCGAGCGCCGGGTGTTCGTCCTGCAGGCCGATACGCTCAACGTGCAGGCCGCGAACGCGCTCCTCAAGACGCTCGAGGAGCCCGAAGGCGAGACGGTCTTCGTTCTACTCGCGACCTCGCGTGAGGGGGTGCTGCCCACCATCCTCTCCCGCGCTCAGGCCCTGCGGTTCAACCCCGTACGGACGGGCGTTGTCGCCGGGTTCCTGCAAGAGAGGGGCGCGGCCCACCCCGAACTCGCTGCCAGGCTCGGAAGAGGGAGCGTCGGGCTCTCGCTGAGGTACGCGGAGGACCCCGACTTCGGAGAACTGCGCGAGGCCGTTTTCAGAGCCGGGTTCGCTTTCTCGGAGGACTTCGAGGGACGGCACGAGGCCGTCAGGAGGATCGTCGGCCGCGCCGAAGCGGTGGGCGAGGCGCGGGAGCGTGAGTTCATCGCGCGCTTCGAGGAACCGGACCGGCACGCGAAGGATGAGGCCAAACGTACGGGAAAGGCGGCGAGGGACGGCGCCGTACGCGAGGCCCTGGAGTTGCTCGCCCTTCTCTATAGAGATGCAGCGGTAATATGGTCCGGTGCTGAGGAGCTGGTCGCCAACACAGACAGGGTGGGGCAGATACGAGGGCACGTGGAGGAGTATCCTGGGGCGGATTGGGCGGGGGCGGCGCGTGCTCTAGGGGAAGCACGCGCCGCACTTGCGTATAATGTCTCCTCGGAGGCGATCCTGGAGGTGACGTTATCGCGCATACGGCGGAAGATACTCGAACCTTTCCGAGGCTCGTCGACGTCAGGGTCCCTGGCTGGAGCATAACCAGGCTCTGCTACGCGCGGGATCTGGACCTCAGGGTCGGATACACCGTAGTCGTCGCGACCGAGGTGGGGGAGATGGTCGGCCGCGTCGCCCTGACACCCCGCCGCCGCGAGCCCTACACAGAGCCCTACGACATAGTCAGGATCCTCACGGAGGAGGACGCCAGGACCGAGGATCGCAACAGGGAACTGGGACGCGCCATCAGGGAAGAGGCCAGGAAGCTCGCCAGGGACAGCACGATCGAGGGCGTACAGTTTATTGGATGCGACATCTCCCTGGACGGTGCCTACATCGAGGTCAAGTATCAGACCGACGATGGGGAAATAGACTTGGGGCCGGTCAAGAGCGGCCTCGAACGGACCCACGATGCCAGAGTCGCCTTCAGAGAGTTTCGTTTTATAGAGCGCTCAGGGGACGCTGGCGGTTGCGACACGTGCGGCCTGCCCCTGTGCTGCGCGACGTGGAGCGGTGCCAGGAGCATGGGTCCCGTCAACGTCAGGCTGGCCAGGCAGCAGGGCGTGACGCCGAACGAGAAGATCCTGGGTTGTTGCGGAGAGGTGAAGTGCTGCATGCGCTACGAGCACGACATATACAAGGAGTTCAAGCAGCGCGCGCCCTTCCGCAACTCGACCGTGAAGCTCGGCGACAGAGAGGGTAGGGTAGTCGACTACTCCATGATCAAGGACTCCGTCTTCGTCCAGTTCGGCGCCAGGCGCACGGATCAAGAACTGATCTCTCTCGGCTCCCTGGCAAGGGACAACCCTGGCATCATACCCGCCGACACAGACGAGTGGGAGCTACCAGAACCTCCCACTCGTGCGGACTCTTAGGGCCGCGTGCTGGGTAACCTCTGTGACGTGCCCGGCGTGCTCGTCGGTCACGCAACAGACAGCGAGGGGGTCACGGGCTGCACCGCCGTTCTCTTCGAGGGCCGGGATGGGGCCGTCGTCGGCGTGGACGTGCGGGGCTCCTCGCCAGGAACGCGCGAGACGGACCGCCTAGGACCGGTTGGCGCCGTCCATCCCACGCACGCTCTGCTACTCACCGGCGGTAGCGCCTTCGGGCTCGCCGCCGTAGACGGCGTCGTCCGCTTCCTCGAAGAGAAGGACGTCGGCCTCGACGTTGGCGTGGCCCGCATACCCCTGGTATCAGCGGCCGTTCTCTTCGATGTCGTAGTCGGGGACCCTTCGGTGCGTCCCGACGCGGCGATGGGCTACGAGGCGGCCTCATCGGCCACTGGCGGCGACTTCGCCCAGGGAAGCGTTGGAGCGGGCGCGGGGGCGACGGTAGGGAAGGTTCTCGGCATGGATCGTGCGATGAAAGGCGGCCTCGGGAGCGCCTCGGTTCACCTCGATGACGGCCTCGTCGTCGGCGCACTCGCCGCGGTGAACGCCTTCGGTGAGGTAAGGGATCCGCAGACCAGGAAGGTGTTAGCGGGCCCGCGACTAGAAGATGGCACGCTCGGCGACACGGTGGAACTGCTCCCCGAGGCCGCCGCCCGCCTGCGTTGGGGGGAGAGCACCACCCTGGGGATCGTGGCCACCAACGCGCGCCTCTCTAGGCCGCAGGTCAACAAGGTCGCCCAGATGGCCCACGACGGCCTCGCCCGCGCCATATTCCCGGTTCACATGACCGTAGACGGCGACCTCGTCTTCGCCGCGTCGACAGGAGGGGTGGAGGCGGCGCCTGATGTCGTGGGCGCCTGGGGGGCGCGGATTATCGAGGAGGCTATCGTGCGCGCCGTCCTGGCCGCAGAGGGCGTCGCCGGTCTGCCCGCGGCGAGAGATCTCGCGTAGGGTGCAGGACTGGTCGCTTTCAGCGCGAACGACCCGAAAAGCTGCCGTACCGGAAGAACGCACTGTTGCCCGCGGCACCGAGCATGAAGCTGAGGACCTGAAGCCTGATGCCTTTTTCAGGGAATCAGGATCCCCCTTCCCTTTAGATCGCCGTTGTTGAGGTCCTGGATGGCGTCGTTGACGGCGTCCAGCGGGTAGGTCGAGGTGTGCAGGTTGACCTTGCCCTGGGCGGTCAGCACCATCAGTTCGGCGAGGTCGTTGTAGGTGCCTACCAGGTTGCCGGTGATGTTGCGCTCGGTCGAGATGATGTCTATGGCCGGGACCTCCACCATGCCGCCGTAGCCGATGACGTAGTGGGAGCCACCGGGTCGGGTCATCTCCCAGGCGTCGTCCTGGGCGCCCTTCTCACCCACGTAGTCGAAGACAACCTCGGCACCGTTACCGTCCGTCATCTCGAGGACGCTGTCCACGTAGCCTTCGCGCACCTGCACCGTCTGGTCCGCGCCCCACTCCGTGGCAAGCTCGAGCGCCTCCTCCGAGGGGTCGGTGACGATGATCTCGGTAGGGGTGAGCGCCTTGAGGCACTGAATGCCGATGTGCCCCAGACCCCCCGCGCCGATGACCACGGCCTTCGTGCCCGCGTAGAGGTGGGGCACCGACTTCCTTACGGCGTGGTAAGCGGTGAGGCCAGCGTCGGCGAGGGCGGCAATGTCCTTGGGCTCCAGGATTGGATCCAACTTCACGAGTGCGCGGGCGTTGGTCTTCAAGAGATCGGCGAAGCCCCCGTCGCGGGAGATCCCTGGGAACTCACCGTTCTCGCAGTGCATGTCGTCCCCGGCGCGGCACGCCCGGCACAGGCCGCACGTCATGAGCGGGTGGCAGATCACCGTGTCCCCGACCTC
>Ga0126307_10002501_pt1 | contig 12421 bp, 19 predicted proteins | sample Plot28_FD_89955 | JGI IMG/M metagenome (GOLD analysis project Ga0126307, IMG submission 89955) | Serpentine soil microbial communities from UC McLaughlin Reserve, CA, USA - Plot28 | ecosystem: Environmental > Terrestrial > Soil > Grasslands | place: USA: UC McLaughlin Reserve, Lake County...
CGAGATCGGTAGCGGGATCGCGCGTGACATCACGGAGTCCGCTCGCGCCGCGGGCGCGACAGTCATCGCCGCCGACCGCCACCCGGAGAACCTGGTCGAGGCGTACGAGGACGACCCAGGCGTGCCCGCCGAGTCCGTCGACCTCACCGACGACGATCGCGGCTCTCGCTCGCCGGGTGGGCGCGTCGATCACGTCGTCTCGACCGCCCCGGCGCGCGCCCGCGACAAGATCGGAGACCTCGACCGCGATGCCGTGCGGCGCTCGTTCGACACGAAGCTGATCGGGCCGCTGGCTCTCAGCCGCGCGTTCCGGAACCAGATCAACGCGGATGGGCCGATCCTTATATTCTCCGGGTGTCGCGACGTACGAGATCGAGCTCGACACGCTCGCGGTCGCAATCACCAAGGCGGCGGACACCCTCACCCGGTCCCTTGCGATCGAACTCGCGCCGATCACGTTCGACGGCTCGCCGACGGGGCGGTGGCCAACGCAAATCACGCTCAGTCACCGCCGCAGGGCCGCGCGGGTGCAGCCCGGGACAAGTCGAGATGTGCCTAGGGGAGCAACGTCAGCGGGGCTTTGCGCCAGCTTCTCCTTGCTGCACGAAGCGGTCGCGACCCGCCGACCCGATACGCGACCGCTCCGGACGACCTCCGACAGCGCCGATCGCGGTTGGGTCGCGTCCCTGAGCTGCTGTAACTTCGCCGGCGGCTCAGGTTCCCGGCAATGGTCAGTTCATTTTACCTTATGCGGCGTTGACCTCCTCAGTGGCGGGTTCGTGTCCCTGGTAGCGGAGCTGTCTGAGGCGTTGGCGTTCGAGCTGGCTGAATCGGATGCCGTTGGTGGCGTTGGTGATGTAGAGGTCGAGCACGGCCCAGACGAGGGTCAGGCAGCTGGTCTCGCCGGGGAAGCGGCCGATCACCTTCGTTCGCCGCTTGACCTCGCCCAGTGATCGCTCGAGCAGGTTGGTGCTTCGCCATCGGCGGCGGTGTCGGGTCGGGTAGCGCAGGTGCACGACGAGCGCGTCGAGGTCGTCGGCCAGGCATCGGGCCCGGCGGTGTAGCCGGCCGCTTCGAGCTCGTTAACGAGCCCCTGCAGTCGTTGCGTGCAGTCGCGTTCGTTGATCGCGTCGTCGAGTGCCTGCCAGTAGGTCTCCCGCACCGGCGCGGGGTCGTCGTCGACAACGTTGTAGATCCCCGGTCGACCGTGTTCGAGCGCCAGCACCGTGGCTGCAGCGGCGTCGTCGAGGTTTAGAACGAGGACACGCCGCTGCCCTCGGCGACGATCGGGAACTCCCGCTTGAGCACGGGCTCGAGCAGCGCGTCGTTGCGAGCGCCGTAGAAGCCGCCGTAGCGAAGAGCGATGCCACCGGCGTCCGTGACGGCCTCGTCGAGATAGCTCATCGCGGCGCTTGTCTCGCGCATCGCCCGCGGCGGGTTGGGGTCGAGTGGGTCGTCCTCGGTCTTAACCGACTCGCCGGCGCGCTCGTACCGCGCGTTGGCGTAGCTCTGCGCGACGATCCGACGCACGCCCGCCTCGCGCGCAGCGGCCAGCAGCGCGTCGGTGCCGTCGGTGCGAAGCCGGTTCGTCTGCGCGAAGCTGCGGTCGAAGTGCTTGAAGTCGCGGAGGTCCGCGAGGGCGGTCGCCTGGTGGACGATCGCGTCCGGCTCGACCTCGCGCACCGCATTGCGCACTGCGCGCACGTCCAGCAGATCGAGCGCGACCGGCTCCGCCCCGAGCTGCCGTAGACGTTGGGCGTTGCCGGGTGACCTGTAGGTGCCGATCACCTCGTGGCGGCGATCGAGCAACCTCCGAACGAGGCGACTGCCGATGGCCCCGCTCGCTCCTGCAACGAAGACTCGCATCGTGTTCTCCTTGGTCGCTAGACGGCGGGGGCTGGATCAGCGCGGCCGCCCCTTGCATGCGGGCAATGATCGATGCGGGCGGCGTCGCCGTCGTCCGCTGCAGCGTCGATCTTTGGTGCACGACGCTGCGCGTACGAGCGCTCAATTACGGATCTTCGTCAGAGTGCTTCCCACCACGCCAGCGCCGCGGTGGCGGTGAGCATGGCGGTACTCGGATGGCGGAACACGACCGCCAGCGCCGCGAAGCCGGTGGACGTCGCGGCGGCGACCAGGCCGATCCCACGGGCCGCATCGCCGTGCAGCACCGAGCCCGACACGAGGAGCGCGGAACCCACGCCCAGATAGGCGATGGTCGTCATGTGCCACGTGACGTGGATCATCGTCAGCGTTGCTTTAGGGCCCCCGAAGCGACTGCGCGGCAGCACTGCCCGGGACAGCTTTCTCACGAGCACCTCGCCGCCCACCCCGTGCACAGAGGCACCGAGGATGGCGAGTGATCCAGCCACGATCAGCGGGACGTTCATGCCGGAGTCTCATCCGTACGGTAGCGTATCGATACGGTGCTGTACAGATCCGACCATGGCCGCTCCAACCCGCACCCCTCGCAGCGGCTGGATTGAAGAGGGGCTACTAGCCCTCGGCGTTGGAGGCCCGGACGCTGTCCGGATCGAGAAGCTGGCGCACGCGCTCGGCGTAACCAAAGGCGGGTTCTACTGGCACTTCGACGACCGACAGGCGCTGCTGGACGAGATGCTCGACGCGTGGGAGCGCGTGAGCGTCGACGAGGTGATCGAGCGCGTCGAGCGTGAAGGCGGCGACGCGAGATCCAAGCTGCGGCGACTGTCCTCGCTCGCCGCCTCCAGCGACGAGCCCCTGAGGATCGACCTCGCAGTCCGCGACTGGGCCCGGCGCGACCAGAAGGTCTCCGAGCGTCTCCGACGCGTCGACAACCGGCGCATGGATTACATGCGCTCGCTATTCGGGTCCTTTTGCTCCGACGACGAGGACGTCGAGGCTCGCTGCATGGTCTTCTACTCGTTGTGGATCGGCAACCATTTCATCGCCGCCGATCACGGCGCTCGCCGCCGCGCGGACGTCCTTAGGCTGGCCCTGGGGCGGCTCGAGGCTCGGTAGCGGAGAGGAGTCCATCGCTTCAGCCGGCGCAGCCGCGCCAGACGCGGGCGATCATCCGGCCGCTCGGCGCCGACGCGAACCCGAAAGGCGTGCAGTCGCTTCGTGGCGCAGGCCGCGGCAGACCTCTTCGAGGATGGCCACCATCGCCGTCACCGCCGGCGGGCGGTAAAGAGCGTCGGGCATGGCGACGCCCACGCGTCGCGTCAGCAGGTCGCCCTCGACCTCGAGCGGGCGGATGGCGATGTCGGCCCGTGCGGTGGGCAGGGCCAGCTGCGGGACAACGGCGACGCCGAGCCCGGCGGCGACGAACCCCTGGACGGCCATGTGGTCGTCGCTGCGGAAGACAATGTTTGGCTCGAACCGGGCGGCGCGGCAGGCGGCGGGGAGGACGTGGAGGGTGGAGCCGCGGTAGACGCCTTGTACCCACGGCTCGCCGGCGAGCTCGCCGAGGCGCAGGCGGCTGCGGCGGGCAAGCCGGTGTCCCTCCGGCAGCGCGACGTAGAGGCGGTCGTCGAGCAGGTGGACGTACTCGAGCCCGTCGAGCGGGGGCACCTCCTCGACCGGGAACTCGTAGACGAGCGCCAGGTCGAGTTCGCGGGCGTGCAGCTGGTCGATCGCCTCCTCGGGGTCGAGCTCGGTCAAGCGGACCTCTACGCCAGGGTGTTCGTGCCGGAAGGCGACGAGCGCACGCGGCACCAGGACAGCGCCGGCGGTCGAGAACGCACCCACGCGCAGCCGCCCCGTCTGCAGGCCGGCCAGCGCCTGCAGCTCGTCCTCGGCGGCGGCGATGCGGCCGAGGATGTCGTCGGCATGGCGGACGAGCCGCCGTCCCGCGTCGGTCAACACCGCGCCGCGGGGGCCGCGCTCAACGAGGCCGGTGCCTGCCTCACGCTCGAGCGCCGCGAGCTGCTGCGACACCGCCGACGGCGTGTACGAGAGCGTGGCCGCCGCCGCCGACAGCGACCGCGTCCGTGCTACCTCGCGCAGGACCTGCAAGCGGCGGACGTCGAGCATGAAGCACATCTTAACGCGGCAACAGAAGACGTAAGTTGACCTTAAACTGCTATCTGCCGAGAATCGCCGCATGGAGTGTCGCGAGTGTCCGGCAGCGAACGCCGGTCCGCAGAGCGGGCGCGGACCTTTCGTTCGCGCGCGATGACTGCGGCAGTCACCGGCGAGGCGGCGACCGCGCCGGGCTTTCCGGTCGCCTTCGTCGACGGGACATTCGTACCCGTCGCCGAGGCCGCACTCAGCGTCCACGCCAATGCCGTCTCCTACGGCACGGGCACCTTCGAGGGGATGCGCGCGACCTGGAACGAGCAGGCGCGGGAGCTGCACCTGCTCGAGCCGCTGGCCCACTACGAGCGGATGCACCGCTCGGCCAACGCTCTCGCCCTGCCGCTGGCCTACAGCGCCGAAGAGCTGGTCGCGTTCACGGTCGAGCTGTTGCGTCGCAACGAGGCCCGCAGCGACGTCTACGTCCGGCCGATCCTCTTGCTCGCCGGCGAGGTGCTACCGGTGCGGATGCACGAGATCGCGACACGCTTCTCGATCGCGGTCTCGCGCTTCCCCGCGCGTTACATCGACCCGGCCGGCGTGCGCTGCCTGGTCAGCTCGTGGCGGCGGATGCCCGACAGCACGATCCCGCTTCGAGCCAAGATCATCGGCAGCTATGTCGGACCGGCGCTGGCCAAGAGCGAGGCTGTCCTCGCCGGCTTCGACGAGGCGCTGATGCTGACCGTCGATGGCAACCTGTCGGAGGCGACAACGTCGAACGTGTTCCTCCGCCGTGGCGACCAGTGGGTGACGCCGGCGCCCGATCAGGACATCCTCGAGGGCATTACCCGCCGCCAGGTGATGGAGCTGATCGGCGAGGAGCTCGGGGAGCGCGTCGTTGAGCGCAGCGTCGATCGCTCCGAGCTGTACGTCTGCGAGGAGGCACTGCTGTGCGGCACCGCCGTCCAGATCGTGCCCTTGGTCGAGGTCGACCGCCGCCCTGTCGGCGACGGCCAGCCGGGCGAGCGGACGCTGCGGCTGATGGAGACGCTGGCGGCGATCGCGCGCGGCGAAGGCGGGCGTCAGCGCGGGTGGGTGACGCCGGTCTGGGCGAGCGGATGAGCGCGTTCGACGACGTCACGACGCTGGCGGCCCAGCGGATCTGGGACGGCGTCGTCGGCCGGGTGGTTCAGGGCGAGAAGCTGACGTTGGCGATCGTCGAGCTCGAGCCAGGCAGCGTCATCCCGGAGCACAGCCATGCCAACGAGCAGCTGGGCGTCTGCGTCGTCGGCTCGCTGCACTTCCGCGTGGGCGACGAGGCGCGCGAGATCGCGCCGGGGCAGTGTTGGTGCATTCGCGCCGACGTGCCCCACGAGGTCGCCACCGGGCCCGACGGCGCCGTGGTCATCGAGACGTTCGCGCCGCCGCGGGCGGACTGGGCGGACCGCCAGCGCGTCGAGGCACGCCCGCGCTGGCCGCAGGCGGGCCTGACCGCGCTGCGCGCGAGCCAATGACGGAGCACATTCCTGCGCCGACGGAGCTCCTCTACTACACCGACGCCTACCTCCGCGAGTTCGACAGCCGCGTCGTCGCCGTCGACGGCGAGCGCGACGCGGTCGCCCTCGCCGAGACGGCCTTCTTCCCGACCGGCGGCGGGCAGCCGCACGACACCGGCGAGCTGCGTTTCGAGGGGACGGAGGCGCGGGTCGTCGACGTCCGCAAGGAGGGCGCCGTCGTCTGGCACCTCGTCGCCGGCGCGGCCGAGCTGCATGCGGTCGGCGCTGTCGTGCACGGCCTCATCGACTCGGGACGGCGGTACTTGATCATGCGCATCCACACCGCCCAGCACATCCTGAACGGCATCATCTGGCGCGACTACGGCGCCCATGTCACCGGCGCGCAGATCACGCCTCCGGAAGGGCGGCTCGACTTCGAGCTGCCGACGATGTCGCAGGAGTTCGCCCGCACGGTCGCGGAGTGCGTCAACGAGGTCGTCGAGCAAGACCTGCCGGCTGCCCCGCGCCGAGGCCGACCGCGACCCGTCGCTGATCCGGCTCAAGGCGAACCTGATTCCGCGCTTGGTCGACCCGTTGCGGGTGATCGACATCGTCGGCCTCGACCGCCAGGCTGACGGCGGCACGCACGTGGCCTCGACCGGCGAGGTCCGCTACGTCCGCGTGGTCAAGGCCGAGTTCAGTGTCACGGTTCTGGGGCTGGTGGCGTCCGACCGGGCCGGTAGGTCCTGGTCCGGCGGCGGGCTGACTCCAAGGCCGGTTGTCGTCCGTCGCGACTGACCTGTTTCGGTTCTGTCGCCCGCCGCCGGACAGGATCGCCGGCGTGACTTGATAGGAGCGTGGCGTCGCCCCAACTGAGGCGTGTCCGCCGACGGTCCGCTTCAGCAGCGACAGCGATGAAGGGACGGTGGTCAATGATCGTGATCGGCGCGGATACCCACAAGAGCTCGCACGCGCTCGCGGCTGTCGACGCCGGAACCGGCGTGCTCGTTGGCGAACTTGAGATCCGGGCCGACGAGGACGGACACCGGCGAGCGTTGCGTTGGGCGCGCTCGCTCGCGGACGAGACGGTTTGGGCGATCGAGGACTGTCGCGGCGTCTCGAGCCGACTGGAGCAGGCACTCCTCGGTGCCGGCGAACGCGTCGTGCGCGTTCCGCCGAGGCTGATGGGTGCGTCGCGGCGCGGCGAGCGCCAGCCGGGCAAGTCTGATCAGATCGATGCGCGGGCTATCGCGCGCGCCGTTCTGCGCGAAGGGATCGAGCGCTTTCCAGCCGCCGTTCTCGATGGCCAGGCGCTCGAGATCCGCCTGCTGTGCGACCACCGCGACGACCTCGTGGCCGAGCGCACCCGGATCATCAACCGCCTTCGGTGGCACCTCGTCGATCTCTGTCCCGAGCTCGAGGCGAGCATCCCGGCGCGTCACCTGGACCGCGCTCGCACACTCGAGCGCATCTCGCGGCGGTTGCGCACGCTCGAACGATCCGCGCGGGTGCGGGTCGCCGCCGAGCTCGTCCGTCGCGTTCGCGAGCTCACCCGCCGTGCCGATCAGCTCGAGCGTGAGCTGGTCGCGCTGGTGCGTGTCCACCGCCCAGCCCTGCTCTCGCAGACCGGCTGTTGGCCGCTCACGGCCGCGATCCCGATCGGGCACACCGCCGGAGCGCAGCGGTTTGCGACCGACGGCCGCTTCGCCCGCCTAGCCGGTGTCGCCCCGATCCCGGTCTCATCGGGCCGGCGCCACCGCCACCGCCTGCACCGCGGCGGCGATCGCCAGCTCAACAGGGCGCTGCACATCATCGCGATCACGCGCGCTCGCCTCGACCCCGAGACGCGCGAATACCTTGCCCGCAAGCAGGCGGCCGCACCTCGCGCAGGTAGTCATCGACGATCGTCTTGCCGCCCGCAAAGCCCAACGGCGCGATCAACTCGCGGATCCGCTGCCCGGTCAGCTTCGGGTCGCCCTTCAGCAGCCGGTGGATCTCGCCCTTCAACGGATCGAGCTTGGAGCCCGCTGGCGGCCGCTCATACTCGGCGCGCTCGACGACCGCAGCGCCCGCCGCACCGTGTTGCGATCCCGGCCCGTCCGCCGCGCGATCTCCTTGATCGACAACCTCAGCACGAACCGCATTCGCCGCATCGGCCCACTGCTCCACCCCGACCAACGACCTCCTCCTGACTCGACCACAACAGTCAAGCCAGGCTCAACACCGCCCCGACACCGCGCGACACAAACGCCACGAGGTGAGCCAGGCTGGGTCTGACGGAGACCTCGAGGCCGGGATGATCTGTCCTTGAGGAAGTCGAGGATCCGCTGATGTCTCGTCCGAGGAAGTATCCGCGCGAGCTGTTGGAGCGCGGCGCGCGGCTGGTGTTTGAGAGCAACCGCCCGATCGCGCACGTTGCGCGTGATCTGGGCGTGCCGTCAGAGACGCTGCGCAAGTACGTGCGCCAAATCGAGGCCGATGAGGGCCGCCGTCCGGATCTGCCCACGAGCGAGGAGCGCGAGGAGGTCAGGCGGTTGCATCCGGCCGACCATGAGTGCTGGACAAGGCACCAGCCAACGGGAGGCGGCGTCGGGATCGCTCAAGTGCCGAGGCGCGCGTGCTCGCATGGGCCGGCACATACGTAGCCGAGCTCGCTGGCGCATAGCGGGCCCCTGGGCGTAGCTTGCACGCCATGCGACCCCCTGAGGTGACCCATGCGATCGTGCTGGCAACCCGGACCGCCGCTTTCAAAGCGGTTTGGCCATAGTTCCTCAGCGACCGTTATCGTGATCTGATGTCAGCCGCCGAGCGGTGGCGCCCGCGCGTCGTCCGCACGACCGGCAGCGTCACGGAGGCCATCTACGGTCTGATCCTGGCGACGTCCGTGATCGCCGTCTCGCGGGAGTACGACTCCTCGAACGCCGGACGTATCGGCGTCACCGTGCTGGTCACCGGAGTCGTCTTCTGGTTGGCGCACGTCTACGCCCGCGTCCTGGCGAGGACGATCACTCAGCACGGGCTGCTCAACCGATCTGAGATGCGCGACGCCCTTCGCCACGACTGGCCGCTGGTGGAGGTCACCGTTCCGCTGGTGCTCATCCTCGCGCTGGGAGCGCTCGACATCGTCCCCGACAAGGCAGCGATTCTCGCGGCCACGCTCGGCGCCCTGGTGGAACTGGGCGCTGCCGGTGCGTACGGGGCGCGCACGTCAGGAGCAGGCCTGCGCGGGACGGTCGTGTCAGCCATCATTGCCGTTTCCCTCGGCAGCGCGGTCGTCATGCTCAAAGCCCTCGTGCACTGACGCGATAACCCTCACGCGAGGCGATCAAGGGAGCGCGCCCGCTTCGCGCAAGGGCGGCGGGTTCTACGGCTATAAGGTCCACGCTGCCGTCTGCACCGTCACTGGCCTGCCCGTCGCTTGGACGGTCGCGACGGCGAGCGCGGCCGAGACGAACTTTGTGCTCCCGCTGATCGACGCTACGCGCGAGCGCGGCTTCACGGTCAAGGCGGCGATCATGGACAAGGGCTATGACATCGGCCCCGTTCACGACGGCTGCATGGACCGGGGTATCTCCCCCCATCACGCCCCTACGCGAGACGTACGCCGTCAGGCGCGGCGACCATCACGCGCCGTCGTGCGGAGCACGGCGAGTGGACGCGAGGTCCGGGCCGACGGCGCTTTCGAGGAGGCAGACACACCGCTGATCGAGGTGGACGCATCCTTGTCCCGCGGACGCGACGCGGGTGATTATGTAGGCGACGCACCCGTCAACACGAGGAGCTCAGACGATGTTGTTGGCCACGGGTTACCCCTTCACGAACTCGAGGAGCTAGCGGATGCGAGGCGCAGGTCGAGTCACGTTCGCGGCGACGCTGCTGTTGATCGCGGGCACGCTGAACATCATCTACGGCATCGGCGCCCTGGGTGACGCGAGGGTATTCGTCGGCGATCAGAGGTTCATCTTCACCAACCTCAACGCCCTCGGTTGGGTGCTCATCCTGCTCGGAGTGATCCAGCTCGGCGGAGGCTTCTCGCTGATCGCCGGCAACACCTACGGCCGGGTAATCGGCCTCATCGGCGCCGGACTCGGTGCGATCGGGGCACTGCTGTCGGTCGGCGGCGCCTACCCGTGGTGGTCGCTCGCCATCTTCGCCCTCTGCGTCTACGTCATCCACGGCATCCTCGTGTACGGCGAGGAAGCGAGCGCGCCACGAAACTGAGCTCGTAGCCGCTGAGGGAGGGACGCAGGTGCTAGCCACACTGGAGCTCAGCGACGCGATTGTCGCGATCGCGAGCGTCTCGGGCCTGCGTTGACCGTCCCGACCAGCCTCGTCTCGATCTCGAACGTTCGCGTCGTGCTGCTCGCGAACTTCGTCGTCGTCCCTGCCATCGCGTTCGGCGCCGAGTACCTCATCTCGTCGGACGAGCAGGGCCTCCGGACGGGGCTCCTCATCGTTGTCGCGGCCGCCGGCGCGCCGTTCTTGCCCAAGCTTGTCCAGACAGCTCGTGGGAGCTTGCCGCTCGGGTGGGGCTCATGGTCGTGCTGATGGTGGTCACGATCGTATACCTCCCGCTCGTGATGCCGCTCCTCGCGGCCGGCGACGTCGAGTCGACTCGTGGGAGATAGCGAAGTCGCTGATCTTCCTCATGCTGCTTCCGCTCGCGATCGGTCTCCTAGTGCGCGGCGCGCTACCAGCAGATCGCGGCGACGCTGCAGCCGATCGCCACGCGCGTCGCGACCGTCGCGATCGCGACCCTCATGGTCGGGCTGGTCGTCGCCAACTTCCGGCAGATCATCGATACGGTCGGGAGGGGAAGCGTCCTCGCCGCTCTGATCCTGCTCGTCGCCGTGCTCGCGACGGGCTGCCTCTTCGGCGGGCCGACGGAGGCTCGGTGATGGGGCTCGGGACCGCGCAACGCAACCTCTCCAACCGGGACAGTCGTGGCCGCGCAGAACTTCGGTGGTCAGCCGGAGGTGCTGACGATGGTGATGGTCGTCGGCGTGCCCGGCCTCGTGCTGCTCTTAGCCTCGATCCACCGTTTGACTCGGCGGGGCCTGGGTTGGGTGGTTGGTTGGCCGGGGTGGGACCGGCTGGAGCCGTCGTGGGGGTGTCCGGATGCGTCGCGGAGCGCAGCGCTGGGCTTGAGGGGCGTTTGCGGGATCCGCGCGATGATCGTCGGCCGGGCGTGAGCGGCGCCGGTGGCGCGGATGCTCAGGACGGTCTTCGGCGGGGCGGGTCAGGCGGCCGCTGGGAGCGCTCGGATGCGGGTGAGCGCCTCGATGAAGTCGGTCTGCCAGGGCCAGCGGGCGGGCAGGTGCAGCGTCTGGCGGCGGGCGCTGCGGGTGAGGCGGCCGGGTAGCGCGAACAGTCGCCGGCGCAGCGTGTGGGCGGCGCGAGGTGTCGGGTCTGAGAGGCCGAGCAGGCTGGTCCAGCGGGTGAGGTTGTGCGCGAGGCAGGCGATCACGGTCCAGGCGCTGTTGGCGCTGTAGTGACCGGACGGGAAGTGCGCGAGCGCCTGGTCTTTGAGGTCGCGGATGACGAGCTCGACCTGGGCGTGCTGGCGGTGCTCAGCGTCGACGTCGTGCATCGGCTCGGTGCGGTTGGTGATGAACGCGAAGTGCCGCCAGTAGGTGAACAGTTCGGTCTGGTCGTCCTGGGCGTGCAAGTGCATGCGGCGCACGATCAGCCGGTCGTCTCCGAGCGTCGTTTCGGCCAGCTCGCAGACGCCGGTGTCGGGGTAATCGGCGACGGGCTGCCAGGCGTCGTCGGGGATCAATGCGATCTGCGCCGCGACGATCTTGTGCATCGTGACGCCGATCGAGTAGCGGCAGCCCTGCTCGCGCAGGCGCGCGATGACCTTCTTGTTCCAGAATCCCGAGTCGGCGCGCAGCAGGATCTGGCCGGCTGCGCCGGCGCGCCGGACCCTGGCCAGAAGTTCGTCGACGAAGCGCAGCGCGCCGCGCTGCGTGTTCGCTGCGCCCTTGCGCAGCCGGACGTGCAGGACCTCGTTGGTGTCCGCCCGCGTCGCGAGCAGCGGGTGTAGCCGAGCTTGCCGGTGTAGCCGTAGCCGGCACCCTGCTTGGCATGGCCGTGGACCTCGCCGACGAAGGAGTCGATGTCGATCACCAGCCGCGCGGCGCCGGGGCCCGCGCCCGCCTGCCAGGCGCGGCGCAGCAGTTGGCCGAGCACGCGGTCGAGTTGGCGGACATGCCCGAACGAAAACGAGCGCAGGAACGTCCCGAGCGTCGACGGTGCCATCGCCTTGTGGCCGAGGATCGCCTCGGTCCGGCCAGTGCGCAGGATCTCGCAGTCATCGATGCAGTCCGCGCCGAGCAGCATCGCGTGCACCAGCGAGAGCGCCTTGCGTCCCGGCCGCGTCGCCCCCGGCCGCGAGCCGAGCCGGACCACGGCATCCACGAGCGCCTCGAGCCCGAGCCGCCGCCCGAGCGTGACCGCAAGCACCAACCCAGCGTTGACGACGACGCGCTCGTCGTCAAAGACGACGTTCGATCGGTCCGACAGATCGTGCACCATGCAGGTGACCTCCTGACGCAGGCCGCCGTCGCCCGGAACGACAGCTTCTGCCTGCTCAGGAGGTCATTTCACTTCCACGACCGGACGGACCCGCCGGCCAAAACGGTGGATCGAGGCTTAGTCGCGGCAGGCGAGTTCGGCCGCCGCGCGCTGTCGCGGGCACCCACCTTCACGAAGGATCCTGACGAAGCGAAGCGGATCGCCGAGGATGGGGGCGCGGGAGTCCGCCGGCCAAGGCGGCGGCAACGGAGCTCGGAGGAGCCGTCCCAACGCCGGCCCGCACGACTCAACTGTCGTCTACGCGCTCAGTCGGTGACTCGCCGATTCCCGCCATAAACGGTCAGAGCGAAGATCACCAGGACGTCGACGGTGAAGATGGCCAGCGACCACAA
>Ga0126307_10002502_pt1 | contig 12419 bp, 12 predicted proteins | sample Plot28_FD_89955 | JGI IMG/M metagenome (GOLD analysis project Ga0126307, IMG submission 89955) | Serpentine soil microbial communities from UC McLaughlin Reserve, CA, USA - Plot28 | ecosystem: Environmental > Terrestrial > Soil > Grasslands | place: USA: UC McLaughlin Reserve, Lake County...
GGTCGCGGAGATCCGTTGCGAGGAGGGCCAGCCGGTCTCGGAGGGCGACACGCTCGTCGTGCTCGAGTAGTGGCCGAGCTCGCCGCCGGGAAGCTGCGGCTCGACGAGCCGGCGCCGCACGTCACGCGGGTCACGATCGACAACCCGGCCAAGCGCAACGCGCTCGACCACGAGATCCTCGACGCGCTCGCCGAGCTGCTGCCGCGGCTCGAGGCGCGCTGCCTGCTGATCACCGCAGCCGGCAAGGTGTTCTCGTCCGGCTACGACATCGGCGCGCTGCCGACCGAGCAGTTCGCCCAAGCGGCCGAGGCGATCGTCGCCCACCCGTTCACCGCCGCGATCGAGGCGCTCGACGCCTACCCGTACCCGGTGCTCGCCGCGCTGAACGGCCACGCGATCGGCGGCGGGCTGGAGCTCGCGCTGTCGTGCGACCTGCGGGTCTGCAGCGCTGCTGCGCGCATGGGCATGCCGCCGGCGCGGCTCGGGCTGATCTACTCGCACACCGGCCTGCGCAAGTTCATCGACGCGATCGGCGCGCCGCGCACGCGCGAGCTGTTCTTCACCGCGCGCAACATCGGCGCGCACGAGGCGCTCGCCTGGGGCCTCGTCGGCGAGGTCGTGCCGGCGGACGAGGTCACCGCGCGCGGCGTCGAGCTGGCGGCCGAGATCGCCGCCAACGCGCCGCTCTCGCTCGTCGGCAACAAGCGCGTGATTCGCGAGCTGCTCGCGGCCGCGCGGGCGCTCGATCCGGCCGTGCAGGAGGAGCTGGTCGCGCTGCGCGAGGCCTGCTTCGGCTCCGAGGACTTCCTCGAGGGCGTGCGCGCGTTCGCGGAGAAGCGCCCGCCGCGCTGGAAGGGCCATTGACACAATGGAACGGTGCGCAGGCTCGTCCTCGCCCTCCTGATCGGCCTGCTCCCCGCCCCGGCCGCACACGCGATGCAGATCGACGGCCCGCTGGTCGTCGTCTCCGCGCCGGCGGTCGACCCGCCGATCGCCTGGCGGCAGTCGCGCGCGCTCGGCAAGCCGTTCGCGGGGCGGCTGGTCGACGGCGTCCAGCTGCCGGCGGAGGGTCGCGACTTCTGGACGTTCGACTGGGGCACGCGGCTGTCGCCGAACCGGCCGTGGCGCCGCTGGGGCACCGACCGGCTCGTCCGCACGGTGCTCGCCGTGATCGCCGACTACCGCGCCGCCAACCCGGGCGCGCCGCGCGTCGGGGTCGCGGATCTCTCGCGCCCGCACGGCGGCCCGTTCGGCGAGGAGTTCGGCGGCCTGGGCCACGCGTCGCACCAGAACGGGCGCGACGTCGACGTCCTCTACCCGCGCCTGGACCGGCTCGAGCGGCGCGCCGGCACGCCCGCGCTGGTCGACCAGCAGCTGTCGCAGCAGCTCGTCGACCGCTTCGTCGCCGCGGGCGCCGTCTACGTCTTCACCGGCCCGCACCTTCGCCTGCACGGGCGGAGCCGCGTCGTCGCGAAGCTGTCGCACCACGACGACCACATGCACGTGCGCATTCCCTAAGCCGTCCGGCGCGCCTCGTAGGGTGCCGCCATGCCGCCACTGATCTCCCGCGAGGAGGCGCTCCGGCTCGGCGAGATCGAGGACCACGCCGAGATCGAGGCGCTGATCGAGCGCGCATGGCGCGCGCGCCTGGAGCGCTTCGACGACTCCACGGACATGTGCTCGCTCGTCAACGCCAAGTCGGGCGGCTGCGCGGAGGACTGCGGCTTCTGCGCGCAGTCGCGCTTCGCCGAGGCCGAGACGCCGATGCACGCGATGATGTCGGCCGAGCAGATCCTCGAGCACGCGAAGGCGGCCGAGGCGGCCGGGGCGCACCGCTTCTGCATGGTGACCCAGGGCCAGGGTTTGTCGAAGCGTGACTTCGAGGCGATCCTGGAGGGCGCCCGGCTCGTCGCCGAGCAGACGAACTTGAAGCGCTGCGCGTCGATCGGCCACATGAGCGTCAAGCGCGCCAGGCAGCTCCGGGAAGCGGGCATCCAGCGGGTGCACCACAACGTCGAGACCGCCCGCTCCTACTACCCCGAAGTGTCCTCGACCGTCCAGTACGAGGGCCGCCTGCGGACGATCGAGGCGGTCCGCGAGGCGGGGCTCGAGACGTGCGTCGGCGGCATCCTGAACCTCGGCGAGTCGCGCGAGCAGCGCGTCGAGATGGCGTTCGAGCTCGCCGCGATCAACCCGACCTCGGTGCCGATCAACTTGCTCAACCCGCGCCCGGGCACCAAGTTCGGCGACCGCGACTACATGGACCCGTGGGAGGCGGTGAAGTGGATCGCGGTCTTCCGCCTGATCCTCCCGGACGCGCTGTTCCGGCTGTGCGGGGGGAGGACGGAGAACCTCGCCGACCTGCAGCGGCTCGCGGTGCGCGCCGGCATCAACGGCGTCATGCTCGGCAACTTCCTCACCACGCTCGGCAACCGGCCCGAGGAGGACCACGCGATGTTCCGCGAGCACGGGCTCAACATCGCCCCCCAGCCCGACAACGGGTCCAACCCGCGGCCCGACAATCGCTCCGGCTGGCTCGACGGCGAGACGCCCGACGTGGTCGCCGACCACATCGCGGCCGCGGCGCCGGCGCTCGCCGTGACGCTCTGGGATCCCTCCGCGCAGCTGCGCTATCGCAAGAAGTCCTCCGTGCCACCTCGACCCGATCAAGCGAACAACGCCTGGCCAGGTCCCGACAAGACGGCCGGCTCGCCCGATCAGGTGGGATGGCCCAACTCCGGGCTCCGCTCGGCCGCCTAGACAGGAGCCACATGCTGGATCTGCAGGACCGACTGGACGAGCTCAAGGGGCTCGGCCTCTACCGCCGCATGCGCATGGTGAGCGGCCCGCAGGGGCCGCGCGTGGTCCTCGACGGCAAGCCCGTCCTGCTGCTGTGCTCGAACAACTACCTCGGGCTCGCCGATCACCCGCGCGTGCGCGAGGCGGCGGCCGACGCCGCGATGCGCTGGGGCGCCGGCGCGGGCGGGTCGCGGCTGGTGTCCGGCAACATGACGCTGCACCGCCGGCTCGAGGAGCGGATCGCGGCGTTCAAGGGCACGCAGAGCGCGCTGCTGTTCGGCTCCGGCTATCTGGCCAACCTCGGCGTCGTGCCGGCGCTCGCGCACCGCGGCGAGATCGTGTTCTCCGACCAGCTCAACCACGCCTCCGTCGTCGACGGCTGCCGCCTCGCGGCCGCCGAGACCTTCGTCTACCGCCACGCGGACGTCGACCACCTGGCATGGGGCCTGCGCAACGCGGACGGCCGCGGCGCGCTGATCGTCACCGACGGCGTCTTCTCGATGGACGGCGACGTCGCGCCGCTCGAGGAGATCGTCGAGCTCGCGCGGCGGCACGACGTGCGCGTGATGGTCGACGATGCGCACGGCACCGGCACGCTCGGGCCGGGCGGGCGCGGCGCGGTGGCCGACGCCGGCCTCGACGGCGAGATCGATGTCGTCGTCGGCACGCTCGGCAAGGCGCTCGGGTCCTATGGCGCCTACGTCGCGTGCGACCACGAGATGGTGCGCTACCTGGTCAACAGCGCCCGCTCGCTTGTCTACTCGACCGGCCTGCCCCCGGCCGCGGCCGCGGCGGCGATGGCGGCGCTCGAGCTGCTGCAGGAGCAGCCGCGGCGGGTGGAGCGGTTGGTCGACAACGCCGCCACTCTGCGCGAGGAGCTGGCGCGCGAGGGCTTCGACGTGTCCGGCTCGGAGACGCCGATCGTGCCGCTGATCGTCGGCGACGCCGAGCTCGCGATGCGGATCTGCGAGGCGGCGCTCGAGCAGGGGGTCTTCGCCCAGGCGATCCGCCCGCCGACGGTGCCTGACCTCACGTCGCGGCTGCGGCTCGCCGTCATGGCGTCGCACACTCGGGCAGAGCTCCGCGATGCTGCCCGCATATTCGCGCAGGCCGCGCTGCGCAACGGCTTCCGACCCTCCTCCACGGTCCCGGTCGCCGCCGCGCAGTCCGCCGCGCCGGTCGCGACCGGCCCGCTGCGCGTATTCGACACCGACGGCGAGGAGCGGCTGCCGAAGGCGGCGTGAGCCGCACGCGCGACGTCCGTCGCCGATGCGCGGGCTCTTCGTCACCGGCACCGGAACCGGCGTCGGCAAGACCGTCGTGGCCGGCGCGATCGTCGCCGCCGTGCGCGCGCGCGGTCAGCGAGTCGCGGCGTACAAGCCGGTCGTCACGGGTCTAGATGACCGGGCCGCGGCCGGCTGGCCGCACGACCACGAGCTGCTCGCCGCCGCTGCGGGCGCTTCCGCGGAAGCGGTCACTCCGCACCGCTTCGGCCCGCCGGTGTCGCCGCATCTCGCGGCCGAGCTGGCGGGCGTCGAGCTCGATCTCGAGGCGATGGTCGTCGCGGCGAGCGCCGCGGCCGCCGAGGCTGCGGCGGACGTGCTCGTGGTCGAGGGCGTCGGCGGGCTGCTCGTCCCACTGACCCGCGACCGCACCGTACGCGACCTCGCGGTCGCGCTCGGCTTTCCGCTGATCGTCGCCGCCCAGCCCGGCCTGGGCACGATCAACCACACGCTGCTGACGATCGCGGCCGCCCGTGCGGCCGGGCTGACCGTCGCCGGAGCGGTGATGACGCCATGGCCCGAGCGACCGTCGCCGATGGAGCGCTCCAACCGCGAGACGATCGACCGGCTCGGCCGCGTGCCGGTCGCGACCCTGGCAATGCTGCCGGACGGCTCACCGCCGTCGCTCGCCACGGGCGGCGCGCAGCTGCCGCTCGACGAGTGGCTCTAGCCGCGTAGGCGTGCCCCGATCGTGGGACCGGCCTGGTCCTACGCTCAGCGCGGCAGCAGCGGCGATGCGACGCCCGCAGCGATCGCGCGCTCACCGGCGATCCGCTCGAGCATCAGCGCGGTGTCGGCGATCGGGACGCCGGTGAGGTGCTCGTCACGGCCCTCGAAGTCCGTGACGATCGCCCGGATCGCGTCCGCGTACGCCGCACGATCGCCCGCCGCCAGCGCCGTGATCGCGTCGGCCGCACGCTCCATCGGCAGCGAGCCGCCGTGCATCCCGGCGGCGGCCTCGGCTGCCGCGCGGTCATCGCCTGCGACCAGCGCCGCGATCGCGAGCGCGTAGCACGCCGGCGGCGAGGCGGCCTCCGCCGCGAGCTGCTCCTGCGCGTAGGCCGCCGCGTCCGCGGCGTCGCCCGCGATCACGGCCGCCTTGAGCATCCCGATCAGGCGGCCGTAGCTGCGCGGCGGCGCGGCCTCCCACGACGCGCGGTAGAGCTCCGCCGCGGCTCGCAGCCGCTCCGCCGCCGGCTCCTGCTCACCCGCGAGCAGCGCCCGCTGCGCGTCCGCCTCCGCCTCGATGGCTTCGCGCATCAGCTCGGCGTGTGCCCCTTCGGGAAGCGACATGCCGCTAGCGGCCCGGCTCGAAGAGCTCGACCGCGTTACCCGCCGGATCCTCGAGCAGGATTTGGCGGCCGCCGCGGCCGGTCACGATCTCGCTGCGAAAGCGGGCGCCGGCCGCGCGCAGCCGCTCGACCTCGGCGTCGAGGTCGTCGACCTCGATCTGGAAGCGGTTCCAGCCGCCCGGCTCGGGCATTCGCCCATCCGGCGTCGGCTGGGCGGCGCCGCCCTGGCCGCCGGGGCTGTTGAGCAGCAGGCGCAGGTCGCCGCGCGTGAGCATCGCGAACGGCGGCGCTGGGCGCATCTGCATCTCGAACCCGAGCAGCTCCGTGTAGAACGCGACGGCGGCGTCGACGTCGTCGACGATGTAGCGAACGCTGACGGTGCTCATGAGGAACGGTTACCCGCTGGTGCGTGAGCTAGCTGCCTGGAGTACTGAGTGAAGCTGCGCCGGACGTGCATGCCGAAGCGCCCGTAGAGGCCGTGCGCGGCTCGAACCCGTCGGCCAGCAGCAGCTCCGCGGCCGCGGTGGTCAGCGCCTCGCCGTCGTGGCGGCGCTCGTCGGCGCGCCAAACGCCGGCGACCTCGTCGGCCTGCGTCGCCTCGAGCGGGCCGGTCTCGAGCCCCCTCACCGGTCGCCCTCGGCGTAGTCGAGCAGCGACTTGTCGACCAGCCACTCGACCGGCGCCCTGTCGTCCGTGTAGACGGTCCCGCCGCCGAGCGGCGGCGCGAGCCGGTCGGCATCGACACGCGCGATCGGGCGCAGGTCGGACGGGAGCCGCTGCGCCGCCGTGCGCAGCCGGCCGGGCGACGGCGCGACCGTGCTGCCGATCAGCAGCGTGTTCGTGCGCCGCACCGCGTCGCGCGCGACGTGCGGGAAGGCGGCGCCCATCGTCGCCGTCAGCACCTGCTCGAGCCGCTCGGATCCCGCGGGATGGCCGACGTTGATGATCACCGCGCCGCCCGGGACGAGCCGCTCGCGCGCCAGCTCGAAGAACTCCTTCGTCGCGAGGTAGAAGGGGATGTAGGGCTGCCGGTACGTGTCGAGGAAGATCAGGTCGTAGCGCTCGTGCGTCCGGCGCAGGAACGGCCGCGCGTCCTCCGCGTGCACGCGCAGCTGCGGGCGGTCCTCGAGCCCGAACCACCTGCGGCCGATGTCGAACAGCTCGCCGTCGATCTCGACCGCGTCGATGATCGTGTCGGGGAAGTACTTCGCGTACGCCCGCGCGACCGTGCCGCCGGCGACGCCGAGCATTGCCACCTTGCGCGGCGAGCGATCGCCCACGCTGAACGGGAGCGTCAGGTAGCCGTCCCAGTAGTTGCCGGTCAGCACCGTGTCGCGGCGCCAGACCGAGTGGATCGCCTGACCCTCGTTGAGCTCGAGCTGGCGCCGGCCGTCGGGATACTCGACGACGCGCGCGTACTGGTAGGTCGTCTCGGCCTCGTGCACGACGGTCCCCTCGTCCGCCGCCTTGACCGTCCCGGCGGGTACGAGCAGGAGCAGCGCCACTGCACCCGGCGCGGCGAGCCAGCGGCGGCCCAGGCCGAGCGCGGCGACCAGCGCGAGCGCCAGCGCGTAGGCGAGGAACGTGCGCTGCGTGCCGACGAGCGGGATCAGCAGGAGCGCGGCGCTGAACGTGCCGAAGAGCGAGCCGACGGTCGAGATCGCGTACATCCGGCCCGCCGTCTCGCCGGAGTCCTCGACGCTGTGGAGCTTGAGCCGGATCGCCCAGGGCGAGACCGCGCCGAGCATCAGCACGGGGATCGAGACGAGCGCGAGCACGCCGAACAGCGAACCGGCGAAGCCGCCGACCGAGACGTCGTCGAACGCGTCGACCGACAGCGACAGCAGCGGCTGGGCGACGATCGGCACGACCGCGAGCAGCCCGGCGGAGGCGAGCACCAGCATGCAGAGCCCGTCGAGCTGCGGGTGCCGGTCAGCCATGCGCCCGCCGAACCAGTAGCCGATCGACAGCGCGACGAGCACGACCGCGATCGTGTTCGCCCAGACGATCGTCGAGTCGCCGAAGAACGGAGCGATCAGCCGCGCGACCGCGATCTCCGCGCCGAGCGTCGCTGCGCCCACGACGAAGACGAGCAGCTCGAGCGGCAGCCGGCGGCGGTTCCCCATCGCCGTCCAGTATGGCGGCGACGGGTTGCAGGCGGTTACGTAGCGCGGCGAGCGCGCGGCGATTCGGTTCCGACCGGACGCCGGGCTAGCTTGCACGGGAACATGGACACCGCTGCCCTCGCCGCGCTCGACCGCGCCCACGTCTGGCATCCGTTCACACAGCAGCGCGGCTGGGAGCGCGAGGCGCCCGTGATGATCGAGCGCGCCGACGGCTGCACGCTCTACGACACGGACGGCAACGCGTACATCGACGGCGTCTCGTCGCTCTGGTGCAACGTCCACGGCCACCGTCACCCCGTCATCGACGCCGCGGTGAAGGCCCAGCTCGACCGCGTCGCGCACTCGACGATGCTCGGCCTGTCGCACCCCGCCGCGGCCGAGCTGGCGGCGCGCCTCGTCGCGATCGCCCCGCCCGGGCTCGAGCGAGTGTTCTACTCGGACAACGGCTCGACCGCGGCCGAGGTCGCCGTGAAGATGGCCTACCAGTACCGGCAGCTGCGCGACGAGACGCACCGGACCGAGTTCATCTGCCTGCGCGACGCCTACCACGGCGACACGATCGGCTCCGTCTCGGTCGGCGGGATCGACCTCTTCCACGCGACGTTTCGCAAGCTCCTGTTCGAGACCCATCATGCGGAGCCGGGCGACGCCGGGGACATGCGCCGGCTGCTCGAAGCGCACGGCCAGCGCGTCGCCGCGGTCGTGATCGAGCCGCTCGTGCAGGGCGCCGCGGGGATGGTCGTGCACCCCGAGGGCTACCTGCGCGCTGTGCGCGAGCTGTGCGACGAGTTCGGCGTGCTGCTGATCTGCGACGAGGTCGCGGTCGGGTTCGGGCGGACCGGGACGATGTTCGCCTGCGAGCAGGAGGGCGTGGCGCCCGACCTCATGTGCGTCGCGAAGGGCATCACGGGCGGCTACCTGCCGCTGGCCGCGACGCTCACGACCGAGGCGGTCTATGCCGCGTTCCTCGGCGAGCACCACGAGTACAAGACGTTCTTCCACGGCCACACCTACACGGGCAACCCGCTCGCCTGCGCGGCCGCGGTCGCGACGCTCGACGTGTTCGAGGCGGAGCGCACGCTGGAGCGCCTGCAGCCGAAGATCGTGCTGCTCGGCCGGCTGCTCGACGATCTCGTCGCACCGCTCCCGGCGGTCGCGGCCGTCCGCCGGCGCGGCTTCATGACCGGCATCGAGCTGGCCCCGTTCCCGCCGGCCGCCCGGATGGGTCACCACGTCACGCTTGGCGCGCGCCGGCGCGGCGCGATCGTCCGCCCCCTGGGCGACATCGTCGTGCTGATGCCGCCGCTGTCGATCGCGGAGGCGGAGCTGACCCGGCTGGTCGAGATCACGGCTGCCGCGATCGAGGAGGCGACGGGCTCGCCCGCCATGCCGGTGGCAGCCTGACGCCACGCGCGTTGCGGGCGACGCTCGAGGCGCTGGTCTACGCCGCCAGGCGCAACCCGCATGCCGCCGAGGTGCTGCGGAGCTTCTTCGCGCACCGCACGGCGCGGGCCGCCGCGCCCGTCGAGCGGGCGATCGCCAGGGGTGAGCTGCCGCCGGACACGGATCCCCTTCGAGGTGATCCGCGCGCTCGGGGCGCCGTTCTACTACCGCATGTTCATCACGTTGGAGCGGCTCGATGACGCGCTGGCCCGAGCGCGCAGCCGCGGCGGCTCTGGCCGCGGCCCGCGCCGGCGTGCTGACCACCGCGTAGGCCGCGTCGGCGCCGATCACTCATAGGGCGAGAAGTCCGCCTTGCGGGCGCCGCAGACGGGGCAGTACCAGTCGTCCGGGATGTCGTCGAACGCGGTCCCGGGCGGGATCCCGCCGTCGGGATCGCCCTCGGCGGGATCGTAGATGAACCCGCACGACTCGCAGATCCACTGCTGAACGGTTTCGGTGCTCATCGGCGACAGCCTAGTATCGGCCGCGACATGGACGTCGACCGTCCTGCACCAGGCGAGCACCTCAACCCCGGCGAGCCCACGACGCCGCGCCAGGCCGCGAGCGTGATCGTGCTGCGCGACGGGTCGGACGGTCTCGAGGTGCTGCTGCTGCGGCGCAACCCGAACGCGCGCTTCATGGGCGGGGCGTGGGTGTTTCCCGGCGGCGCAGTCGACGCGCACGAGGGCGAGGGCGATCTGTCGCACCGGATCGCGGCCGTGCGCGAGGTCGAGGAGGAGGCCGGGTTGCGGCTGCCCGACCCGGCCGCGCTGGTCAAGTTCTCGCGCTGGATCACTCCCCCGCAGATCGCGATCCGCTTCGACACGCACTTCTTCCTCGCCTCGCTGCCGCGAGGCCAGGAGCCGCGCGCCGACGGCGAGGAGATGGTCGCGCTCGGCTGGCACGCACCGGCCGGCGCGCTGGACGCGCACCGGCGCGGCGCGCTCCAGCTCGTGTTCCCGACGATCAAGCAGCTCGAGCAGCTCGCCGGGTTCCCGTCAGCGTCCGCGCTGCTCGAGTGGGCGGAGGGCCGCGAGGTCGTCGCGGTCGAGCCGCGCGTGCTCATGACCGGCGAGGCCGCTCGCCTCGTCCTGCCGGGCGAGCCCGGTTATCCGTAACGTCGCCTGGCAGGCGAAACCTCATTCAAGAATGTCCAGCGCCGCGCCGACGACCGACTCGGCGTCGATCTGGTGGTGCTCGTAAAGCTGCTCCAGGTCGCCCGACTGGCCGAAGCGCTGCACGCCGAGGCACGCGATCCGGCCACCGAGGAATGCGAGCGTGTGCGGGTGGCCGTCGACGAGCGTCACGATCGGGACGTCGTGCGGGAACAGCCGCTCGAGCGTGCGCGGATCGCCCTCCCCCAGCCCGGAGCGCGCCTGGAGGGAGCGGAACAGCAGGTCGGCGCTCGTGACGCACACGACCTCGGCGGTGATGCCCGCCTCGGCGGCGAGCACGTCCGCGGCCGCGACCGCCTCCGGCACCAGCGCACCCATCACGGCGACCACCACCTGCGGGTACTGCTCGGCCCGCAACCGGTAGCCGCCCGCGATCGCCTCCGCGCGGGTGCCGCCGTGCAGCGACTGGTCGATCGGGCGCGTCGAGAGACGCAGGTACGCCGACTCGCCGCCCGAGCGCCCGAGCCGCGACAGCGCGTGCAGCAGGATCCACTCGAGGTCCTGGCCGAAGGCCGGCTCGTAGGCGACGCAGCCCGGCTGCTCGATGCCGATCGACGGCGTGATCACGGACTGGTGCGCGCCGCCCTCGGGGCCGAGCGTCACGCCGCTCGGCGTGCCGACCAGGATCGACTGGCCGCCAGCGTAGATGCCAAACGACCACGGCTCGAGCGCGCGCGCGACGAACGGGTCGTAGATCGTGCCGACCGGCAGCAGCGGTTGGCCCGAGCGCGACCATGTCGCGCCCAGCTCGCCGAGCAGGCCGACGAGGTTGACCTCGGCGATCCCGAGCTCGATGTGGCGGCCGTGGTCCGACTCGCGCCAGCGGACGAGCGTGTCGGTGTCGTCGGCGAACCAGTCGATCCGGTCGGTGGCATGGGGGTGGGTGGGCGGGAATGGATTCCAGATGCCGGCCTTGTTGATCCAGCCGCCCAGGTTGGTCGAGGTGCCGACGTCGGGCGACACGGTCACGACGCGCTCGGCGACGGCCGGCGCCTCGCGCTCGAGATCGACGAAGAAGCGGCCGAACGCCTGCTGGGTCGACTCCGACCCGCGGTGCCGGCGGCCGAGGTTGGCCGGCATGGGCGGCGGGTCGACGGTGAAGAACGGCGGCTCCTGGCGCGCGAGCCGGCGCGCGGTCGCGGCGCACAGCTCGGCCGCCGGGCTGCCCGCGCGGAAGCGCGCCCACGGGTCCTCCGGGTCGCCGCCGATCTGGCCCCCCAGCGCGGTGTACTGCTCGGCGGTGAGCAGCGCGGAGTGGTTGGCGGGATGCCCCTCCGTCGGCAGCCGCCAGCCCTTGATCGTGTAGGCGAAGACGACGCTCGGCCGGTCGTGGACCGCGTCGGCCCGGCGGTAGCCGTCGAGCAGCGCGCCGAGGTCGTGGCCCCCGAGGTCGCGGAACGTCGCCAGCAGCTCGTCGTCGTCGAGATCGCTCGTGTCGACCTCGAGCCGCTCGCGCAGCTCGCCGGCGGGCGCGCGCAGCAGCCGCTGGTACTCCTCGTTCGGCATCTGGTCGATCCGCCCGCGCAGCTCGGGGCGGGCAGCTAGCCGCGGCCCGTACTTGACCATCACGCTGTGCCAGCCGGCGGCCTCGAACATCGCCTGCAGCCGGCCGGCCGCGATGTCGGGCACGACGCGGTCGAGCGATTGCCGGTTGAGGTCGACGACCCACATGACCTCGCCGAGCTTGCTGACCGTCGGGTCCACGATCGCCTCCCAGCAGGCGCCTTCGTCGAGCTCGGCGTCGCCGATCAGCGCGATCTGGCGGCCCCCGACCGGCACGTCGAAGTGACCGGCGACGTAGCGGTGGGCGATCGCGCCCCAGATAGGGGCGGTCGCTCCGAGCCCGACCGAGCCGGTCGAGTAGTCGACCGGGTCGGGGTCCTTCGTGCGCGACGGGTAGGACTGCAGCCCGCCGAACTGGCGCAGCGTCGTGAGGTAGCGGCGGTCGAGCCGGCCGAGCAGGTAGTTGAGCGCGTGCAGGACCGGCGACGCGTGCGGCTTGACGCTGACGCGGTCGGGCGCCTCCAGCACGCCGAACCACAGCGCGGTCATCAGCGACACCATCGACGCGCTCGAAGCCTGATGCCCGCCGACCTTCACGCCCGAGTGCGTCGAGCGCACGCGGTTGGCGTGGTGGACGATCGACGTGGCCAACCACAGCACGCGGCGCTGCACCTGGTCGAGCACGGCGAGGTCGAGCTCGGGCTGCGCGGCCGTTGGCGTGGCCATCGAGCCGGAGACTAGCCGCGGGCGCGCCGCAACGCGCGTTGCAGCGCGCGAGCGCCGGCCCGCGCGCGGATA
>Ga0126307_10002503_pt1 | contig 12418 bp, 12 predicted proteins | sample Plot28_FD_89955 | JGI IMG/M metagenome (GOLD analysis project Ga0126307, IMG submission 89955) | Serpentine soil microbial communities from UC McLaughlin Reserve, CA, USA - Plot28 | ecosystem: Environmental > Terrestrial > Soil > Grasslands | place: USA: UC McLaughlin Reserve, Lake County...
GAGGCGTAGCGCGAGGCCGCGCAGCGCCTCGAGGTGTGCCGCGTCACCGCCGCCCACGACCCGAAGGGTCGCCGCGGCGGGCATGTGCACGAGCGACTCGATGGCCAGGTCGATCCCCTTCCGCTCGTCGACGCGCCCGCAGTAGAGCAAGCGCCAGGCCCAGCGCCGCGATGGGGCCGGTCCGGCGAACAGCGACCGATCGATGCCCGGGTAGGCGATCTCCGCGCCGGGCAGGTCCCACCCCTCCCTCCTGGCCCGGTCGAGCAGGGTGTGGCTGGCGAACAGCCAGCTAGCGACGCCCGAGAGACGCGGGGCCCGGACGCGACTGCGGCGGTCGACCTTCGGCCCGTAGAGCAGCCAGTCGTCGTGGACCACGCACCCTGCGGGCGCCCCGCCGCGCTGGGCACGTTCGATCAGGGACAGCGACATGCCGCCCATGGCCCACCAGCTGACCACGTCCGGGCGCACATCGGACAAGTGGCGATCCAGGACGCGAGCGTTGTGGCGCTCGAGGCGCATGACGGCGATCGGCCCCATGCGCGGAAAGGCGTGATCGCGCCAATACCAACGCAGCTCACGGTGGACGTCGGGGTCCTCGGGCACGGAGCGATCGGGCTCCGGGGCGCGCCAGTCGGTGGTGAGCACCCGGACTTCGTGGCCGAGCTCACGCAGGCGGGTCACAGCCGAGCTCCACATGAGCTCGTACCCGCCCAGGTGATGGGGCGGATACAGGTTGCCCACGGTCAGGACGCGCACGGCGCGCGAGCGTAGTGCACCCCCCTGGCCCGGCGGTAAGGTCGTCGCCGTGGAGAGCGGCCTCGGCGACCTGCGCTCACGGGTCCGCGAGGCGGGGCCCTGGTACCACACGCTCGCCCTCGGCGGCGACGTGGTGACCGAGGGCATGTTCGACCTGCGGCCGTTCGTCCCGCGCTACGGCCTGCCGGACGACCTGAGCGGGATGCGCGTGCTCGACGTGGGCACCTTCGATGGCTTCTGGGCCTTCGAGATGGAGCGCCGGGGCGCGAGCGTCACCAGCCTCGACCTCGACCGCACCCAACAGCTCGACTGGCCCCCGCGCCTGCGACCCGCCGAGGACGCCGAGCGGGGGCACACCTTCCGGGTCGCGAGGGAGGCGCTGGGCAGCAAGGTCGAGAGGGTGGGGCTGTCGGTATACGAGGCCACCCCGGAGCGTATCGAGGGCGCGTTCGACCTGGTCTTCTGCGGCTCGGTGCTGATTCACCTGCGCGACCCCATGCTGGCCCTCGAGCGCATGGCGGCCCTCTGCCGCGGGCTGTTCATACTGGCCGAGGAGCACAGCCGCCGCCTGGCGCCGCTGCGCTTCGTCCACGGAGCGGAGTTCCGCGGCGACTCGCCCTGGAGCACCTGGTGGATCCCCACGGCGGCGACCTGGGAGACGATGGTCTACACCGCCGGGTTCGAGAGCGTGCGCCGCCACGGGCGCTTCAACCTGCGTTTCCGTGACCGGCGGGGAGGGGTTCCCCACGTGGTCGTCCACGCCAGGGGAGCAGCGGCCTGAGCCTCCCGATGACCGCCCGCCAGCGGCTGCAGATCCGCCTGAGCCACGACTGGGGACCGCGGTTGGCCTCACGTCTGCGCCAGCGCTGGGTCAGGCTGCGCAACCCGCTGGCCGACATCAGCTTCGGCCCCGGCTGCCGGCTCGGGCCCGGGTTTTCCCTCCAGGCTCCGTGGGGCGGCCGTTTTCACTGTGGCCCGGGCTGCGAGTTCAGGCGGGGCTTCCGCGCCGAGCTGGCCGGCCCTGACGCGACCGTTGCGATCGGGGACGCGACCCGCTTCACGTATGACGTGGTGATCCAATGTGCCGGCTCGATCACCATCGGTGCGGGCGCGATGTTCGCCGCCCACTCGATGGTGGTCGATGGCAGCCACCGCTTCCGCGACTTGGATGTCGGCCTACTGGACCAGGGCTACGACCTGCGCACCATCCATATCGGCGACGGCGTGGGCGTGATGGCCAAGACGACGGTGATCGCCGATGTGGGCACGCGCGCCTTCGTGGGGGCCAACGCGCTGGTCTCGCGCCCGATCCCGCCGTACACCGTCGCGGTGGGCGTCCCCGCAAGGGTGGTCGACTACTTCGGGCCGCCCGGGCAGGAGCCCGAGGGCTGGCCCCGGGATGGCTGAGCCCCGTGCCGCCGTCGCGGTGGTCTCCTACCGCGAGCCCGAGCTGCTGGCCGCCTGTCTGGGGTCGCTCGAGCCCGACGCGCTAGCGGGCCTGGCCGAGGTCTGGGTGGTCGACAACGCCTCGGGCGACGGCTCCTCTCAGCTCGTGCGCGACCGCTTTCCCTGGGCCTCGCTCGTGGCCCTGGAGCACAACGTGGGCTACGGGGCCGCGGTGAACCTGGTGGCTGGGCGCAGCCGCGCGCCCTGGTTGGTCGCGGCCAACCAGGATGTCGAGGTGGCGCCCGGCGCCCTCGAGCGATTGCTGGCGGCCGGCGCGGGCGATCCCCGGGCGGGGGCCGTGACGCCGCGGCTGATCGCCGCGGCGGGGGGCCAGGAGCGCTCCGTCCAGCCCTTCCCGACCGTGGGGGTGACGCTCGCCTACAACCTCCGCCTGCACCGCCTCAGCCGTGGCCTCGCCGAGCGGCTGTGCCTCGAGGAGGGCTGGGACCCCGAACGGGCCCGCGAGGTGCCCTGGGCCTTCGCCGCCTTCCTGGCCCTGCGGCGCCAGGCCTTCGACGCCGTGGGCGGCTTCGACCCCGCGCAGTGGCTGCACGCCGAAGACCTCGACCTGGCCTGGAGGCTGCGCGCCGCCGGTTGGTCCACCCGCTACGAGCCCTCGTCGGTCGTGCGGCATGTCGGGAGTGTCGCCACCCGCAAGGCCTTCGGCGACGTGGAGCGCCGGCACATGGCCGCCAGCTATGCCTGGATGGCCCGCCGGCGGGGGATGGCCGTGGCCCGCACGGTGGCGGGGCTGAACGTCGCGGGGGCATCGGCCCGCTGGCTTGCGCTCTCGCTTGCGGGGCGGGTCTCGGGCGGGCGCCTCGGAGGGGGGTCGGAGCACCACCGGCGCTGGGCCCGGATCCACGCGGTGGGCCTCGGGCCGAGGGAGCGCCTGCTCGGCCGCTACTGAGCCGCGTCTCCCTCGGCGGCGCGCTCGGAGAGGTCGGGGCCCTCGCTGCTCTGCTCCTCCCAGGCCGAGAGGAAGTGCGGAGCCAGCGCCTGGCGGAACGAGAGATCCACGCTGTGCCAGACCCGCGAGCCCAGGAGCGGCACCCACGGCGGGATCCACCGGGCCAGCCTCAGCCCGCGCCCGCTGGCGGGGGGCTGTCTCTGCGCTTCGCTGAACAAGCGGTGAAACCAGGCGTCGAGCTCGGGGTGAAGGCGAACGAACTCGCGCTCGGACACCGCAACGCGCGCGGCGCGGCGCTTCCAGAACTCGAGGGTCATCTCTCGGTGGTGGTCCACCACGGCGCGCCGGTTGAACAGCACTCGCAGACCCACGCGGCTGGCACGGTAGGACCAGTCGAGGTCCTCGTAGCCGTACGGCAGGCGCTCCTCGTCGAAGTCGCCCACCCGCTCCGCGAAGGCGCGCTTGACCGACACGTTCGCCCCGTAGAAGCGCCCCCAACCGGCCTCCGTCCCGCGGATGTTGGGGTAGTCGAACTGGATTCCCCGGTCCAGCCACCTCATGAAGGTCGTCACCTCGACCTCGGGAGCCCAGCGGACCAGCCCGAGCACCGCGACCTCGTCGTCGGCGTTGCTGCGGTGCCAGTCCAGGTGTTCGGCTACGAGATCCGGTCGAGGCACGGTGTCGTTGTCGGTGAACAACACGATCGGCGCCCTCGCCGCTCGGCGCCCGGCGTTGCGGTTGGCCGAGAGGCCGGGGCGGGCGCCCTGGGTCCAGCGCACAGGGAAGGCGCGCTCGCCGACGGCCTCCTCGACGGCGGCTGGGTCGGGCTCGGCGGCGTCCACCGCAAGGACCAGCTCGAACTCTTCCGGCGGCAGGTTCTGGCGGTCGTAGCCGTCGAGCACGCGCCGCAGCACGGAGTGCATGCCGATCGTCGAGAGCACGACGCTCAGCCGCGGCTCGGGCATCGCGGCGAAGCTAGCAAGCCCCCGCGCTAGCTTGCGGGCGGTGACGCGGATCGGCGTGGCCTGCGACCCCGCTCGTGAGGAGCGGGAGTTGCGGGACTATCTCGGCGAGGGCTTCGACCTCGGCCGCCTGCAGGCCTACCAGCGCACGCTCGCCGAGGAGTTCGCGGCGTGCGGCGACGAGCAGCGCTTCTATCGCAGCTCTCGCGGTTACCTCTACAACCTCACAGCGTTCGCGATGACCGGGACGAAGCTGCCCTACCTACGGGAGCTGGCGTCCCTGCTCCCCGCGGGGGCGCGGGTGCTCGACTACGGCTGCGGCATAGGCTCGGACGGCCTCGCGCTGATCGAGGCGGGATTCCGCGTCGAGTTCGCGGACTTCGCCAACCCCAGCACCGACTACCTGCGCTGGCGGCTGGGCCGGCGTGGCCTTCAGGCGCCGGTCCACGACCTCGACGTCGATGTGCCGGGGGGCTTCGACGCGGCCTTTGCGTTCGACGTGATCGAGCATGTCGAGGACCCGTTCGCCTTCCTGGCCGAGATCGAGAGCCGCGCCCGTTTGGTCATGGTCAACCTCCTCGAGGCCGAGGAGGGTGACCAGGAGATCCACCATGAGCTGCCTGTCGAGCCGATCCTGCGCCGGGCCTCGAGCCGCGGAGTGCTGCGCTACCGGCTGCTGCACGGGCGCTCGCACCTGGTGGCCTACCGCAGCGAGCGCGCGCGCCTGCCCGACCGTCTCGGAGGCCGCGCCCGGCTCGCCCTCGGCCGTCTCAGAGCCCGGGTCGCGGTCGGGCGCTGAAGGCTGCGTGAGGGTCGCCCAGGCGGGCGGCCACGAGCGCCCGGCGGCCCTCTCGCGAGAGCAGCACCCCGGGGTCCGGGCTCACCGGCGGCTGCCCGGGACCGCGCGGCATGAACACTCGTCGCGGCCTGCCCGCCACCTGGAAGCCCCCGGACTCGACCAGCCGCGCCAGGCCGGCGCTGTTGGGGTACCACCACCACGGGCGCGCTCGGCCGTCGAAGCGGGCGACCGGCACCCGTGGTAGCAGGAGGGAGAGGGGGAGGTCGATCCCGTCGACCACCACTAGGGTCCCGCGGCAGACCGAGCGGATCCGCTCGAGCGCGCGCACCGGGTCGCGCAGGTGCACCAGCAGGCTGCCCAGGTAGACGACGTCGAAGGCCCCGTCCTGGGCTGGGTCGAGGTCGTAGACGCTTCGCTCCACCCGCTCGACGGCAGAGCCCAACTCGCGCCTTGCGATCTCGAAGCCGCGCCCGCCGGCGTGCCGCTCGCCGATGGCCTCCCTGACCTCCGGCTCGCTTCCGGCAGGCCAGTCCCAGCGGGCGGGGTCGAGCACGTCGACCGCCACGACCTCGGCCGCACCGCGCCGCTCCATCTCGAACGCCCAGAACCCGTTGAACGTGGCCACGTCCAGGCAGCGCATGTCGCTGAGCGAAGAGGGGAGGGGCACCTCCCTGGCCACCGGCCGGGTGTCGAGCCACCCCGGAGTGAGGACCCCCGGGGCCAGCTCCATCGTGTGGTACCACTGCAACGCCGCCACCTCGGCGGCCAAGCTCTCGTGCATCAGGCCGCGCGCACCCGACTCGGCGCGGCGCGTCGGAGGTACCCGAAGAGCTCGCGCATGAGCGGCCGCTCGGTCAGCCATACGGTGGCCGCGTTCAGCCCGACGAACAGCAGCACCTCCACCACGGTCATGGCATCGGTGTGGTCGCCGGGGTCGAGGGCGCGCAGCGCGAGTACCGCCGCCACCGCGGGCAGGGTGGGGGCCACGGCTCGCGCACAGTGGCGGATCACGCTGAACCCGGAGAACAGGCGGCCGAGGTAATACGTGCGGGTGGCGAGCGCCATCGCCTCCGCGGCGGCCGCCGCGACCGCGAACCCCGTCAGGCCGTACAGCAGCATGCCGGGGATCCCGAGAGCCAAGAAGGTGACCACCGAGACCGCTCCGCTGACGGCCAGCGGGCGGGTGTGATCCAGCGCCCGGAAGTAGGCGGTCCAGTTGAAGGCCACCTGCTTGAAGGCGGTCACCACGCCGAACACCTGCAGCAATCCGACGGCGACCTGCCACTTGCTGCCGAGCACGTGGTCCACGATGTCCTGGGCGAACAGCGCCAGCCCGAAGCCGAAGGGCATGCCCCAGATCAGGGCCAGGCGGTTGGACTTCGAGAAGGACTCGAAGAGCAAGTCGAGCCGCTCCCTCACCGCGCATACCGCGGGGTACAGCGTCTGCGTCAGGAGCTGGTCGACCCGGTCGGCGAATGCGGTGATCGAACCCACCAGCCCGATCGCTCCGAGGCCGGCCAGACCCGCTGTCTTCTCGCCCAGGATCGTGGCGGTCTGAACCACGACGAGGCCGCTGGTGCTTGCCACCAGGAGCGGCCAGGAGAACGTGAAGTATCGCTTCAGCGTGCCGCGATCCAGCCGGATCCGCAGCCGGTAGGGGGAGGCGAGCACCGCCGCGATGGCGGTGGCGCCGGTGCCGGCCACGAAGCCGATCACCAGCGCCCAGTGGCCGGCTCCGGCAGCGGCCAGCCCGATGGTGACGGCAAAGCCCAGGACAGGCTCGATGGCCAGAAGTGCCCGCTCGCGGAAGAACCGCATCTGGCGATGGAGGACCCACGTGGGAGCCGAGAAGGCGGTCAGCAGCACTCCGATCGCCATCACGCCGACCGGCACGATGATCTCCGGCTGGCCGTACAGGAGGGCGAAGACGGGCCCCAGCGCCGCCACAAGAAAGGCGAAAAGCAGCGTCCAGAAGAGGTTGAGCGTGAAGGCTTTCTGAAAAGCCTCCTCCTGGTCGAGCTCCTCCTGCTGGATGAACTTGTCGGAGATGCCCACGTCCTTCAGCCACAGCACCGTCACCACGGCCACATAGATCAGGCCCCACAGCCCGTACTCGGAGGCCGTCAGGAAGATCGCGACGAGGAAGCGGCGGCCCAGCCCGATGCTCGCCAGCACCGAGAAGAAGGCCACGTTGACGATGCCTCCACGCGCGGTGTGCTCGCGAAGGCTGCGGCCCCCCAGTTCGATGCCGCGCGCCTCGGCGCGCTCGACGCCGAACGTGTCCTCGGCCACGGCTACATGTACCCGAGCAGCTTCATCCGCCGCTCGATCTCCTCGGTCTCGGCCCCTGGACCGACGCGCTCCGGGCTCGCGGTCGCCCACAGGTCGGGGTGGTCGAGTGCTTCCCGCAGCGGCGTGTCGCCGCCGGGCCGGGGATCGGTCTCCAGGGGATCGGCCTCGAGCTCGTAGAGCTCGATGGCCTCGCCGCGGGCCATCAGCTTGCGCTCGCCGTCGGTGACGCAGGTCAGCGGCGTCGAGAGCTTCGCCCGCTCGTGCTCGTCGAGCCCCCACGCTTCGGTGGCGACGTCCGCCCGCGGGTCGTCGGCCTCGATGAAGTCCCACTGGGCGGCCGCGAGACCGTCCGGGCCGGGCCGCTGGGTCCACGGATGCTCCGCCACCCCCAGGTGCTCGGCCAGCAGAGCCGGCACGTCGGCGAGGCTGACCGGCCCCTCGCCGGCGTCGAAGGCGGGGTCGCTCACCACGAAGGGCAGGCGGATGAGCCGGTCGTCGAGCGAGAAGGCATGGGCCAGCAGGCCCCCTTCCCCGAAGTTCTCCCCGTGATCGGAGGTCACGACCACCAGCGTCTCGTCCAGCTCGCCGGCCTCATCGAGGCGGCCGAGCAGGCGTTCGAGCCAGTCGTCCATGAGCAGAACCGAGCGCGCGTAGAGATGACGCATGCGCTGCAGGGCTTCCTCGGGCACCGCGAGGTCGGACAGGCAGGACTTCCAGATCGCGCTGAGCGAGAGGTGGCGCCGGGCCTCGCCGGCGGCCTTGATGCGGTGGCGGGGGCCGAGGTCGTTGTACGGCTTGGGCGGCAGGTAGGGCGAATGAGCCTCCACCAGGTTCACGAACCAGAAGAACGGCCGGTCGTCACGCTCGTCGAGCCAGCGGGCGAGCACCCGCTCGGCTGCTGCTGCGCCGTCGTCGGCGCGGGCGCGCAGGCCCTCCAGGGCCCAGACTCCGCGAGCGCGCAGGTCTCCGCGCTCGACCTGCTCCTGGCGGCCCCCGGTCTCGAGCTCCTCGAAGATCTCGAACCCGGTGGAGAAGCCCGAAGCCTCTCCGACCCACACATTCGCGCTCAAGCCACGCGTGTCCCAGCCAGCGCGTCGCAGGACCTCGGGCAGCAGCCGCTCGCGCTGGGCCTCCAGCACGGGGCGGGCGCCGTGCGGGCTGCCGCCCGGCGCCTGGCCCAGTCCCAGCGCGCGGGGTAGGCGCCCGCTGAACAGCGAGGCGTGCGCGGGCAGGGTCCAGCAGGCGGTGGAGAAGACATCGGCCACGGCCCGCCCCGAGCGGGCCAGGTCGGCGATCGCGGGCGAGGCGCCGGCGGGTGCCCCGTATGGCTCCAGAGCGTCGACCCGGACGGTGTCGAACACCAGGAGGACCACGTTTCGCGGCACGAGGGGAGCTTACGCGCGCAACTACCCTTACGCCGCCGATGAGGCCGCGTATTCGACAGAGGCCGACGGGCGCGCCGGACCCCCGCCCCGAGCCCCCGCCCGGCGCCCGAAACCTGGTCGTGGTCATCCTCGACAGCCTGCGCTACGACTCGTGGGTGCAGGCGTCGCCCTCGGCGCTGAGCGCGCTCGGCGCGGTCGAGCGTCGCTGGAGCTACGCGACCTGGACGGCGCCCTCGCACTACAACCTCCTCATGGGGCTGCTGCCCCACACGAACCCGCCCGAGGTATATGCCTCGGAGTACTACAAGCAGGACTTCCTTCGCTACAGCGAGCGCCTGGGCGTCGAGGGGATCGAGTTCCGCAAGCTGCTCCCCTCGATGTTCGTGCCAAGCTACCTCAAGCACACGCTCGGCTACTCGACCCACGCGATGGTCTCAATGCCGGTCCTCAACGAGCACACGGCGATCAACCGCGACTTCGACTCCTATCGGCTGATGCCCCAGCACAACGACATGGCGGCGATGCTCGGGGGGATGAGCCTCGAGGACCGGCCCTCCTTCTACCTGCTGAACGTGGGGGAGACCCACTACCCCTATGCGCAACCCGGCGAGGATCCCTCCGAGTGGCCCCACATCCACGGCGTGCACGGCGTCTTCAAGCGCCTCGACGACGCCGAGGGTCCCGACGCGCCGGAGTTCTTCGACCAGGCCGCGCTGCGCGAGCTCCACGCGCGCCAGATCGACGCGGTGGGCTACCTCGACTCCGTCTTCGCGCGTCTGTTCGATCTGCTGCCCTCCAACACCTGGGTGATCGTCACGTCCGACCACGGAGAGCTGTTCGGCGAGGACCGCTTCTTCGGGCACGGGCCGATCGCCCACGAGAAGGTGCTCGAGGTGCCCTACGTCGAGGGCCTCGTCCCCTAGCCGACCGCGCCTTGGGGCCGATCGACTTCGCGGGCGCCTCGGTGCTGCTCACCGGCGCGCAGGGCTTCGTCGGCTCCTGGCTGGCGGAGCGCCTCCTCGCCGAGGGGGCCAAGGTCGTCACCCCGCGCCGCGACGTGGAGCCCGAGTCGCGCTTTCGCGCGGACGGGATCGAGGAGCGCTGCACGGTCGTCGCCGCCGACATCACCGACTACGAGGGCCTCCTTCGGATCCTCAACGAGCATGAGGTGCGCTTTGTGTTCCACCTGGCCGCCCAGACGCTCGTGGGCATTGCGAACCGCTCACCGCTGTCCACGTTCGAGGCCAACATCAGGGGCACCTACGTGCTGCTCGAGGCCTGCCGAGCCACCGGCGTGGTCGGCTCGGAGATCGACGGGGTGGTGGTGGCCTCTTCGGACAAGGCCTACGGCGAGCACGACGAACTTCCGTACCGCGAGGACTTCCCGCTGCGGCCTCGTTACCCCTACGACGTATCGAAAGCCTGCGCGGACATGCTCGCCCGCTCCTACGCCGTCACCTACAACCTGCCCGTGGCGGTGACGCGGCTGGCGAACGTCTACGGCGGCGGAGACCTCAACTGGTCGCGTCTGGTTCCCGACACCGCGCGCGCCCTGACGGCCGGCGAGGCGCCGATCATCCGTTCCGACGGTACCCCCGAGCGCGACTACCTCTACGTCGAGGACGCGGTGGACGCCTACCTCACGGTGGCGGCCTCCCTGTCACGCGAGGACCTGCGTGGCCGAGCCTGGAATGCCGGCTGGGGGACTCCGGTTTCGGTGCTCGACCTCGTCCGCCGCCTGATCCAGGCCGCGGCCCGGGACGCCGAGCCCGACGTACAGGGCGAGGGGCCGCCGCGAGGCGAGATCGACCGCCAGTTCCTGGACTCGACCGCCATTCGCGAGGAGCTCGGATGGCAGCCTCGAGTCGACCTGGACGAAGGCTTGAGGCGGGCCTGGGCGTGGTACGCCGCGCGATTCGGCTGAGCGGCAGGCCGGTTCGGCGCGGGCCGAACGGCGCCCGGCGGTCCTTTAGCCTTGGCCTCCCGCGCCCGTAGCTCAGTGGATAGAGCGTTCGCCTCCGGAGCGAAAGGCCGCAAGTTCGAATCTTGCCGGGCGCGCTGACCCGCGCGCCGAGCCCGGATGCTGGTCGCCATCATCTCGGACACCCACATGCCCCGCGGCCCTCGTGCGCTGCCGGCCGGCTGCCTGGAGCGGCTGGCCGCGGCCGACCTGATTCTCCACCTGGGCGACGTGATCACGACTTCGGTCCTCAGAGACCTGGAAGGCATCGGTCCCCCTCTGAAGGCGGTGCGGGGCAACGTGGACGAACCGGACCTGCAGCGACTGCTGCCTCTCGAGCTTGTGGTGGAAGCCGAGACGGCCCGCATCGGGATGGTTCACGACGCCGGGCCCGCGAAGGGCCGCCTGCGGCGTCTGTGGCGGCGGTTCCCGGAAGCGGGGGCGGTGATTTTCGGCCACTCCCACCTCCCCGTCCATGAGGAGGAGGTCGGCTTCCAGATCTTCAATCCCGGTAGTCCGACCGAGCGCCGCCGGGCGCCGAGCCACACCATGGGCATGCTTGAGGTTCATGGCGAGCACCTGGACTTCGCCCTGGTCCACCTGGACTGAGCCCTCGCGTATGTTCGCGCGACCGATGACGCGACTCCGGAAGCTGAGGGACCGCGTACGAGAGGAGCTCTCGGACATCCGTTGGCGGCGGCGGTTCATGCCGCCCGAGTACGCGCGGCCCTGGCGCATGGCGATCAGCGACTGGCTGGTCTTCTACTACCGCGACGTCCTGTCGGCCGATTCCCACTGGATGGGGGTGCGCAGCCTCAAGAACCCCCTCGACGCGTGGGTCTACCAGGAGATCGTCTACGAGACGCGGCCTGACGTGATCCTGGAGCTCGGCAGCGCCTACGGGGGGAGTGCGCTGTTCTTCGCCCACCTGCTCGATCTCCTCGGGGGGGAGGGGCGGGTGGTCTCGGTGGACCACAGCCACGAGGCGTTCCAAGCCGAGCACCGGCGCATCAGCACGGTGACCGGGGACACCCGAGACCCCGCGGTGATCGATCGTGTGCGCGAGCTGTGCGCCGGCGGGAGGGCGATGGTGATACACGACGCGAGCCACGATGCCGACGTGGTGCTCGAGGACCTACGCAGCTACTCGCCGCTGGTAGCGCCCGGCTGCTATCTGATCGTGGAGGACGGCGTCGGCGACCTGATCTCGCCGGCGAAGGGCGGGCGGACGTCGCCCGGCCCGTTTGCCGCAGTAGGGCACTTCCTGGGCGAGTCCCACGAATTCGAGCTGGACGCGCGCAGGGAGCGCCACATAGCCACCTACAGCCCGCACGGCTTCCTGCGCCGTCGGACCTCCAGCTGAGCCGGAGCCGGGAGGAAACGGACGCAATGGACCTGGACGTCCTCTTCGTCGGCACCGCAGGCTCGGCGCCCTCGGCGCGCCGCTCGCTGCCCGCGACGCTCGTGCGCAGGGGAGGCGAGCGCCTGCTGTTCGACTGCGGTGAGGGCACCCAGCGCCAGCTCACCCGCTCGATCGGCCTGGTCGAGCTCGAGGACGTCTTCATCACCCACTTCCACGCCGACCACGTCCTGGGGCTGCCCGGGATGGTCAAGACCTTCAACCTGCGCGGGCGCGAGCGCCCGCTGACCATTCACGGCCCGCCCGGGCTCTCGCGGCTGTTCAAGACCTTCGCGCCGCTGATCGGGGGCACGGGGTTCGAGCTGCGCCTGATCGAGCTCGATCACGGGGAGGAGCTCGAGCGCGACGGCTACCGGATCGCGGCCTTCGACGTCGATCACGGCGTGCGGGCCCAGGGGTACGCGCTGCTCGAGGACAGCCGGCCCGGCCGCTTCGACGAGGCCCGGGCGCGGGAGCTGGGTGTCGAGCCGGGGCCCGACTTCGGCCGC
>Ga0126307_10002504_pt1 | contig 12416 bp, 11 predicted proteins | sample Plot28_FD_89955 | JGI IMG/M metagenome (GOLD analysis project Ga0126307, IMG submission 89955) | Serpentine soil microbial communities from UC McLaughlin Reserve, CA, USA - Plot28 | ecosystem: Environmental > Terrestrial > Soil > Grasslands | place: USA: UC McLaughlin Reserve, Lake County...
AAAGTTCTCGTCTTCTGCTATCTCCCAGCGCACCTCCACGTCGTCTTGTGGCATCCCCCCGCCGTTTAGAGGGTCGGGGGCCAGGCGTGTCCACAAGAGGATGCGGGCCGAAGTGCCGTCGTGAACGGGCTCGCCCGAGGCTACCCCCAAAGTGAAGGGGTACTCAGAGAAAGTGGGCGAGGTGAGGAGCCTGTTCGTGCTATACGCTAAGGCTCCTCCCAGCAAAAGCCCGGCAGCGGCCGTCCCTCCTGTGAGGCCCAGGAACGCCCTACGGCTCATAAGGCGCCTCCTACCACCACCCCTGGGGGCCCTTTGGCGCCTCGCAGGTCGGCCTCTCTGCCACCTCGCGTGCCGGTGCGGCTTATCCATGCTGCTTTTTGGTTTCCTTTCTTTGCGGCGCCCCTTGAGGATTGCACATACGATCATGGTGCCAGCTGCCGAAGTCGGGCGCATCCCTAAAAGGCGAGCTTCCGAGAAACTACCTACCGGGCAGCTCGACCCATCTCGAAGTTACAAGTAAGGAGCAATCCTTCCCTCAACGGTACACGTAGGCTATCGTCTGGAGCTATTGACACGTTGGTTGCTCGGAGAGCCATTGCTCCCGCTTCCGGAAAAACTGCCGAACAAACTCCCCTCCTAGCCGACCCGCTTCTGTAGTTTGTCGAGCCACTCTCGGATACCGGCCAACTCTTCCATCTCGGCCTCGTGGTGCTCCCAGAACAGCCGCATGTAGGTGTCGTGGTGCATCCCCTTGGGCCTCTCGGGGAACGGCTCCAGCATGTTGGCACTACCCCCGAGGCGCTGCCTGATCTTCTGCGCCCGCCTTAGGGCCCACCCGGCCTTGTCCTCGCGCTGGCTCTCGTAGCGCAGGTCGTAGCAGTGCCGGCACAGGAAATACTTCCCCGGGCCGTAGAGAACCGCCACCCTCCGGCCGCACCCCGCACCGGGGCACAGGAACCACGGGCGCTCTCCCCCGAAGTTGCAAGGCGTCCACTCCAAGGACACCGGCTCCTTTACGTCCTCCCACTCGCTGCCCAACCCGCTGCGCTGGCCATACGACAGGATCACCCCGTCCTGGTGGACGAAGCCGCTTATGGAGCCGGTCTGCCTGTCGCCCCGCAACCAGCGCGTAGAGAACGAGCTACCGGTCTTGAGTAACCCGTCCCGGTGAAGGTCCCTTACGTCAAGGCTGTGGCACCCGTCCGTGGTGCCCTTCTTGTCTAAGCGGTACCAGTTGCCGCTCCCTACGCCGCCCATGAATTTTTCCTCCCCATCATTTTGCCGAAATCATTAGGCAAGTTTACCTGGAAATGAAGCTACTACCCCAAAGCCGGTAGGCCATCATAGAGCGATTCTGTCCTGCAAATCTCAGGTTTTTCATACTCCCGCAAAAACGCGCTCTGCATATGCGCCGCTTCTTATCCTGAATACATCCTCTAACCCACAACCAGGGACCGTTACGCAACATGAATCTCAAATCTTGCAGGAAATCTAGCGTGAGTTGAAAAACGGCCCGTTCTACGAGAGGGGGTACCCCTCGATTTTTCCTATCCCCCTCCCCCTTCCGCACGCCCTCGCCACCGATAGGTAGGTAGATAGTTTGTTTACTTGCTGTGCCCCACCCCCTACCCTCACCACTCATGGATCGACTCCCGTGAGCATCACAGCGGGGAATATCGCTGGCTGGTAGCATCTGAAGTGCATGGCGGGATTGACTCCACAGGAGTTCGTGAGCAGGTGGCGCTGGGTAACTCTCAAAGAGCGTTCGGCATCGCAGTCTCACTTCATCGACCTCTGTAGGCTCGTTGACCAGCCGACGCCCACGGAGGCGGACCCGACCGGCGACTTCTACACCTTCGAGTGCGGGGCCGAGAAGAGCGCGGGGCTTACTGGTGAGGGACATGGCTGCGCCGACGTGTGGAAGAAGGGCCACTTCGCCTGGGAGTACAAGGGGCCACGGGCAAACCTGGACAAGGCCTACCAGCAGTTGCAGCAGTACCGGGAGTCGCTTGAGAACCCGCCGCTGCTCGTGGTTTCGGACCTACAAACCATCCAGGTACACACGAATTTCACGAACTCGGTCAAGCGCGTCACCAACTTCGCGCTCGACGACCTGCTCGTCTCCGAGAAGCTCGACCAGCTGCGAAGGGTATGGACCGATCCGTTCTCCTTCCGCGCCGAAGAAACGCCGGAGAACGTCACTGAGCAGGCGGCGAGGGAGTTCGCCGGGTTGGCGGAGCTGCTGCGTAGCCGAGGCGAAGACCCTGATCGAGCTGCCCACTTCTTGATCCGCCTCCTCTTCGCATCAGTGCGAGTGCTGGACCCGGCGTGTGGCAGCAGCAACTTCCTGTACGTCTCACTGAAGCAACTGCTCGACCTGGAGAAGGAGGTCATCAACTTTGGGGGCGAGGTAGGGCTTGCAGCCTTCTTCCCAAAGGTGGGGCCGGAGCAGGTCCACGGCATCGAGATCAACGAGTACGCTCACGAGCTCGCGACAGGTACCGTGTGGATATATCAGGGGCGTGGAGTCGTGCCGCTCTTTCCTGCGCGACGCCGGCCCAGTGTCCGCCTCGCCGTTCGAGTTGGCCGGCCCCGGAACGCTTTCCTAAGCGTTCCGGGACCGGAATCGGCGTTGCTGGTCACCGTTATGGTGGAGATGCCCCTAGTGTTGCACGGTCACCCCCAGACAGGGCTGCCGCCGGAGGTGAGTGGCTTGGGCGACCCGTTGCCGTCGGCGGGGATCGTGTAGATCCGGTATTCGTAGGCGCTAACCGCGGCCTGGTAGGCTATCGTCTTGCCGTTGGGCGAGTAGGCGGGATGGGTGTTGAGGTAGGTCGGGTCGGAGGTGACCTGGGTGGGCGACCCGTTGCCGTCGGCAGGGATCGTGTAGAGTAATCATTCGAGGAACTTCCGAGAACCCTGTACAGGAGAAGTTCGCAGTATTTACCTTCCTACGTAGCTCGGTGAATAGAGGACGGTGCGTAAGGCCCTCGTAAGCGGCCTTACTCGCGCACCACCAACACGGGGCAGTGGGCATGCCGCATCACCGAGTCAGAGACGCTGCCCATCAAGGCTCCCCTCATACCGCCGCGGCCCCTGCTGCCCATAACTATCAGCCCTGCCCCTATCTCGTCGCCAAGTGCGACTATCTCCGGTGCCGCCTCTCCCATACGCAGGTGTGCTTGTGCGACCGTCCCTCCAGCCGCCTGTACCTGCTCGACTTCCTTGTCGAGCAGCTCTCGTTCTGTCCGCTCGATATCCGACAGGAGGTCAGGATATTCCCGCGCGACCCAAGGGGGTTTGATATACCAACCACAAACACACTCACGCTCACGGCAACATTCGTAAAAAAGCAGAGATGATACGAAGCCGATAGAAAGGGGGCGGGCCGCTCCGGGAAGAGTCTAAGGTCCGCGCCGCTGATCCATACGTTGATCGGCAGTTGGTAGCGGCGCAGACCGTACAGGCATTCTTCGAGCATGGTGGCCCTGACGAGTTTTTGGACGCGAAACAGAAATATGACGAGGAGCGTGACGAGGACCGAGAGAGTGCGGTGACCTCGATAACTGTCATACACTGATGAAGTAGACGAGAAACTCTGCAGCGTGCTCGTTCGCGACACGCTGGCCGAACTGAAGCGAGCTGTCCTGAGCGCCTTGAGCTTTTAGGAGCTGTAGACTCCCTTTCCTATCTTCCTATCCTCATGGCCTCTAGAGCCACTTTACGCACCTCATCCCAGAATCTTATACTCTAGGCAAAACATCGAGGGGAGTAAGATGTTCCGAAGCAAGTCATTGGAAGAGAGGCTCGTGGCGGCCGTAAGATCCGAGTTCGCCGGAAGCGTCGCCAGCCTCGAAGGACGCCGTCGAGAGTACCGCCGCCGCTTGGAGTCCAAAAAGGAAGCTCGGGTAGCGCTCGAGAACGCGGAGGCCGAAACGCGGAGGTTGCGCTCCGAACAGCTCGCCCTTAAAAAAGGGTTTTGGGAGGAGTACTACGGAAACAGGCGGGATACCATCACCGAGGTCGGTACTGAAGCCAAATCTTTAGAGCGCGCCCTCGAGGAGGCGGAAAAGTCCCTCAAGGGGGCTCGCGCGAAGTTCGAGGCGGCGGACTTCGACGAGGTCGCGGAGCGTTCGGCGCTACTCGTGGAGGCGAACGCAGTGGAGGAAGAGACCGGCCGCCGGCTCGACGCGCTAGAGGAAACCTTCGTGGACCTGATCGCGGGGTTGAGGGAAAACCTGAAGGAAGCCAGCCGGGCCCTGCGTGAGGAGTGCCAAGATGTGCAAGAAGAAGTATTAGTAGGCACTCCAGAGCCTGCCGAGGACCCTCGGACGCCCACCTGGCCTCCGCGGAGACGTGGTGTGTTGGGCATGAGAAGTTTGCTGACGAAGGCGTCGAAGAGGGAACCAGGGCACCGCAACCTCCCCTTCGCGGCGTTCTTTGCCCTCGTAGGTCTCTTCTGCTTATGGGTCGGTCTTGTTGAGATTACGGGCAAGGTCCCGCTGGCCCTCGTGCTTGCAGGCACCGGTTTGGCCAACGCTGCGACGGCGGTACTGTACGCCCTACCGGCCAACCGACCGTGGGCCCTGACGAGGGCGTGGATCGCGGGCATTTCGCTAGCGCTCGTGGCCATCGGCGTGGCCGCGTGGAGGTTGCTAACTTAGCATTAGCGCCAAGGGAAATGCTCTACGCGCTGGGGCAGTTAACGGTGACGAACATCCTTAGGTACCGGCCGTCGCGGACCCTCAGGCCGAGCAGCGCCACCTCTTCGTTCGTCGCGAAGGCCACGGGCCCCACCGGGGAGCCGATTTCGTCTAGGTAAGCGTTCATCCACGTTCTCCTTTCGTGTCGGCGGCTCTTGCTCCCGTCGTGATCCAGCACACCCTTATAACACCCCGCGGTCTTAAAAAGTTTCATCTGGGCACGAGAAAGGTCGCCAAGGCGAATGCTATCGACGCGTCGGCTCCCTTCTGCCGGTTCCTGTTGCATCGTTCGCGCCGCTACCTGGCCACCACGGGGCGGCACACCTTGCAGGGCCTGAAGCCGGCCTCTACGGCTGCCTCCGCGGAGCGGAAGCGCCGACGATTTTCGGGCTTTATCTTCTTGGCGTTGCGGCAGGTGGCATGGCAGAAGATCCCCGTGGTCGGCGTGGCGAGGTACGGAGCGCCGGCCAACTCCCCTATCGGCACACCCTCCCCTTCGAGTAGCCCGACTTTCTCTCCGGCGCCGAATGCATACTGTCCAGTGGTGCCGTCGTTCTTGATCACCCGGTGGCAGGGGACGACGAGCGGGACGGGGTTGTTTGCCACGACCGTACCCACAGCGCGGGAGGCTTTCGGGGATCCGGCCTCGCGGGCCACCCAAGCGTAGGGCCTGACCTCGCCGCGAGGAATCCCCTTTACCACCTCCAGCACTCGCCGCTGGAAGGGCGTCGTCCCCGAGAGGTCCGCCGGGACCTCGACCTTCTCACCGGCGAGCGCCGCCGCGACCCTCTCGGCAAGCATGTGCGTCCTTTCGTCCGTGCCCCACGAAAGGAGGCGGCCGAAGCGCTCTCTGTAGCGCCGGGCGAACCCCTCGGGCGAGGCAGCTCTCCCGACCAGGCGCACGCCTCTCTCGCTCACCCCAACGTAGACCTCGCCCAGAGGCGAATCGCACGAGAAGAGGCGATCGGTCCCGCGAGCGAGCACGCGCTCTACCAATTCGTCCGGATCTCTCCTGGGTATCAAGCGTGGGACAGCCTCCCTGAGCAACCCGGCCACGCGCTCCTCGCTTTTCTCTTCGCTCGACCTTGGCGACTCCTCGTGATTCATCTAACTACCATCTCCTTTTCCATGCGATTCGTCTGACAACAGGGCACCTAGCCGACCAATACCCCGACGCACCAGGGTCTTGCAGGTGTTCTCCGGCCAGCCGGTCACCTCTGCGATCCTGGCATAGGGCAGGTCCTCGAGGTAGCGCAGCGCTACGGCCACCCGCTGGCGTTCGGACAACCACCCCAGCGCTTCGAGTGTGTCCAGCCAGGCCTCTGTGTCCACGCCGGGAGCGAGACCCGACACCGTTCCGGAGCGCTCGTCGGTCCCCTCCGGCGTCTCGGCTACGGACACCTCCCTGCGACGTTTCCGCCAGGCGTTGCGCACTACGTTGAGGGTGATGCGGTACAGCCAAGGACGCAAAGAGAGAGTCTCGATGCGTTCTTTCGGGTATTTCCCGAGGGCGGCGAAGGCCCTCTCGAACGCCTCCTGCACCGCGTCCTCGGCGGCGGGCGCATCGCGCATCAAGGCCCGAGCATAGCGGTAGAGTTCGGGGTGGTGCCGCTCCACCAGCTCCCCGGGTGCGGTGGGGTCGCCATTCGCCAGGCGCCCTGCCAGCGTGTCGGGAACGGTCGGTACTTCAGCGGTCTCGGGTTCGATTTCCATGCCCATATAACACCCCAGACCCGCGGAAAGTTTCACCCCGTCGCTTCGGCCCACCGCCCGGAGAAGGCTACACCGATGGCTCCGCCGGCGGAGAGGAGGATTCGTTTGTGGTTTCTCTTCAAAACGGCAGAACGTCGTAGCTCACGAATCGCCCGAAGTCTGGGTAGAACTTGCTGGTGGTGACGGCCTCCCGCGAGAAGCTGGCCAGAGGCTCCCCCTCGCCCTTGCCGGGCTCGCGCAACGTGATGCTGACGCCCTCCTCGTCGAACTCGATGACGTTGTAGGACGGAGGCATCGTACCACGGACGCGCATGCTGGAAACGGTGCCGGAGTGCACGATCCTGACTCCTGAGATGCTCCAGACGTACGGTACGTGCCGATGTCCCGAGAGGACCATATCCACCCCGACAGCTCGCAGGATCGCCATCACCTCCCCCGCGTCCCTCAAAATATTCACATCGCGTCCCGTGCCCGGAACGGCGAGGATGTGGTGGTGGATCATAAGTATCTTCGGCCCCAGGTCCCAACCCCGGAACTCGGAGTCGAGCCAGGCGTAGTGCTCACGGCCGACCTCGCCCTCGTCAAGATCTGGCTTCGTCGAGTCGAGTGACACGACCTTCGCCTCGCCCTCAGGCACCGGGACCTTGACAGCCCTCTCGCGCATCCCGAAGAACTCCTCAAAGTGCCTGTAGCCGACGCTTCTAGCGTCGTGGTTGCCCATCGTCACCACTACGTTCTCGCACTCGATGAGATCCAGGTACCCTTTGGCCTCCTCAAACTCCCACCGGTAGCCCTCCATCGTGAGATCCCCAACGATGGCGACGAGGTCCGGCTCCAAAGAGTTCGTCTCCTCTATTGTCGACGAGAGGAGCTCGGGCCTGAAGAGTCCTGTGCCCACGTGAATGTCCGACATCTGCACTATTTTCATACCTACCCCCTAGTCTCCGGAGCGCTCCGGGAGCGCATTATGCCCTCTCGCGGGTTACCAGGCAGGAATACTGGTACTTTGGTCGCACAATAGAATACTAATGCACCTCATCCGAACGAAACACACGATCGTGTGCAGTTCGAGCACGCGCGAAAACGAGATCTCGGGAACCCAAGCCTTCGCGTTCGACTCCGAAGCCCAGGGTTTTACCGCTAGGCGCCGGGGCCGAGCGAGAGATCGAGGACCTCTCGGGCCCGCCGAAGCTGTTCCTCGACGAAGCCGAGGGAAGTGGACCCCGAAGACTTCTTGTTGGCAACGCTGCCCTTTGGCGTGAGGAGTCTTCGGGGCAGGTCGGCGAGCGCCGGGTGTGCAGCCGCGAGCTCTTCATCGGAGACCTCTTCTAAGGATATCCCCGCCTCCTCGCACCGCCGGACGAGTTGCCCGACCGCCCGGTGCGCCTCGCGGAACGGCACGCCTCGCGCCGCTAGAAAATCCGCGAGCTCGGTCGCCAAGGCGAAGCCGCCCGCCGCTCGTGCCATACGCTCTCCACCGAAGGAGGCGGTGTGGAGCATCTCCGGCAGCACGGCTAGCACGGCGAGAATCTGGTCCACGGAATCTAAGAGGGGCTCTTTGTCCTCCTGGAGGTCCTTCGAGTATCCTAAGGGGAGACCTTTGAGGGCGATGAGCAGGGCGTTCAGGTTACCGATAAGCCGCCCGGCTTTGGCGCGCGCTAGTTCGTAGGCGTCGGGGTTCTTCTTCTGGGGCATGATCGAGGAACCGGAGGAGTAGGCGTCGTCGAGGATAGCGAACCCGAACTCCGACGAGGTCCAGAGTACCCACTCCTCCCCGAGCCTAGACAAATGTACCCCCAAGACGGCGCAGGCGTAGAGGAGGTCCAGGGCGAAGTCTCTCTCGGAAACGGCGTCGAGAGAGTTGACGAGCGGCTCCATACCCAAAGCCTCGGCGGTTAGCGCCGGGTCCACGGGGTGCGGCGTACCACCCAAAGCGGCGGCGCCCAGAGGCGAGACGTTAGCCGCCTCGCGGGCCGCGTCGAGGCGCTTGAGGTCCCGCTCGAAGGCCCAGAAGTGGGCGAGGAGATGATGAGAGAGCAGGATCGGCTGCGCCCGCTGCAGGTGCGTGTAGCCGGGCATGACGAGACCCTTGTACGTCTCGGCTACCGTCAGGAGCGCGCGCATCGTCTCGAGCAGGCCGTCTCGTATACGTCCTGCGGCATCCCGAACGAAGAGGTGCAGGTCGAGCGCTACCTGGTCGTTGCGGCTCCGACCCGTGTGCAGCTTGAGCGCCACGTCTCCGACGATCTCGCGCAACCGTCGCTCAACGGCGGTGTGCACGTCCTCGTCCTTAAGAGTCCACGAGAATAGCCCCGATTCGATCTCTTCGAGGACCACTCGCAAGCCCCGCACCAGCTCCCCGGACTCCTCTTCCGTAACCATCCCCTTTTCGCCGAGCATCCGGGCGTGGGCGATGGAGCCTCGTATATCGTACGGGGCGAGCCGGATGTCGAAAGGAATAGAGGCATTCAGCTTCTCGAAGGCCTCCGCCGGGGACGAGCCGAACCTGCCGCCCCAGAGGGTATTTCTCTTCTCCTCACTCATGTGCGGCAGTTTAGCGAAGGGAACGCCCCGCGAACATAGGCGGTAAAACGCCTCGACCCACGGGTCGCCTAGAAGAGCCCGGTGCGATGCAGAGATCTGCCCTTACGTTTGCTACCCGCCGCTGGCAACAGGCTCGCCGCTCTCGTCGAGCAGGCTCTCCTTCCGATACTTCCTAATAGCAGACTTGAGGGTGCTCAGGCCAAGGGTGGCGTTGCGGGTGCGACTGCCTACGGCCTCGCGCCCGACGCGGTCCACGAAGGCGTCGTAGTCGAGGGCAAGGACTTCGTCTATCGTGAGCCCGTCGTTTAGCACCTGCTCCAGGATCATGCTCGTGGCCCCCTGGCTTATGGTGTCACCCTCACCGGTAAAGGAGAGGTCCTTTATGCGCCCCTCCTCCCCGGCATTGAGGTAGATCACGACCGAACCCCCGCACTCGGGGCTCCCGCCGGGCATCGCCACATCAGCGTCCTCCAGGACTCCTCGATGGCGACGGTTCTGGTAGTGCTCGACGAGCTCCGCTATCTGATCCTGGCGGCCCAAAGCCCTAGGCTCTTATCTCTCTATGGGGGCGCGCACGGAGTTGCCCCACTCGGTCCAGGAGCCGTCGTAGTTCCTGACCTTGTCGTACCCGAGCAAGTAGCTCAAGACGAACCAGGTGTAGGAGGAACGCTCCCCTATCCGGCAGTAGGCTATGACGTCGTCGCCGTCGGAAAGACCGGCCTCTCCTTCATAGATCTCGCGCAGCTCGCCAGCGCTCTTGAAGGTGCCGTCGTCCCGGGCTGCCCTCGCCCAGGGCACGTTGGCCGCACCAGGGATGTGCCCGCCCCTCAAGGCGCCCTCCTGAGGGTAGTCCGGCATGTGGATGAGCTCGCCCGAGTACTCGCCCGGGCTCCTCACGTCCACTAGCGGGTCGTGCCCCTCTATGTGGCTCATCACGTCGTCCCTGAAGGCTCGGATCTTCGAGTCATCCCTCTCGGGTAGCGGGTACTCGGCGCGGGGGAAGGAGGGCACCGCTTGCGTCATCTCGCGCCCCTCGGCCTCCCACTTCTTGCGCCCGCCGTCCATCACCGCGACGTTGTCGTGCCCGAAGAGCCTGAAGACCCAAAGCGCGTAGGCCGCCCACCAGTTGTTCTTATCCCCGTAGAAGACGACCTTCGTGTCGGGGGAGATGCCCTTCTCGGCCATCAGCTCAGCGAAACGCTCGGGCTCTAGGTAGTCCCTGACCAAAGGATCGTTCAAGTCCTCGACCCAGTCTATCTTTACGGCGTTGGGGACGTGCCCTATATCGTAGAGGAGCACGTCCTCGTCCGATTCGACGATCCTTATGTTCTCCGTGTCGTCCAGGTGCTGGGCGACCCACTCGGTCGTCACCAGCGCTTCGGGGTTCGCGTAGCCCTTCTGCTCTATCTCTTGCTCCATCAGCCTCTCCTCTCCTACGATGTCAACGGCCCAGGAGCACATTCTAAACTATCTCCGACAAATTTTGTCGGGAATAGTCGGAGGCGTCAGTGGATCACGGCTTCGATGCGCGGCAAAGGGCTTCAGTCCGAGTATACTGACCGGCTATGAGGGAGATACGAGGTTACGAGGAGCTTGTCGAAAGGGCCGTCGAGCGACCCCTGGACGGAGAAGCGGCCTATGCTTTGGCGCGCTTCGCCTACTCCGACCTTGAGCCCGCGAGGCGGGCGGCGACCGAGGTTCGGGACCGCTTTTTTGGGCCACGCATCTCTTACTCGCGCAAGGTCTTTATCCCCTTGACCAAGCTCTGTCGCGACAACTGCGGCTACTGCACCTTTGCCCATCCGCCCCGTCCCGGCGAGAGGACGTACCTGACCCCCGAGGAGGTGCTGGGGATAGCGCGCGCCGGCACGGAGGCCGGGTGTAAGGAGGCGCTCTTCACCCTGGGGGACAAGCCGGAGAAGCGCTACCCCGAGGCGAAGCGTGAACTCAAGGAGATGGGCTTTTCGAGCACCGTAGAGTATCTCGTACATGCTTGCGAGCTGGTGTTGGAAGAGACGGAGCTCTTGCCGCACGCGAACCCTGGTGTGCTCCTTGAGGAGGAGGTGCAGGCTCTAAGAAAGGTATCGGTCTCGCAGGGGATCATGCTCGAGCAGACCTCCGAGCGTCTCCTGGAACGGAACATGGCCCACTGGGCCTCGCCGGACAAGGTACCCGAGCGGCGTCTCGAGACGCTCGACGCGGCGGGGCGCTCGCACGTGCCGTTCACGACGGGGATCCTCATCGGGATCGGGGAGACGATAGAGGAGCGGGTAGCCACCCTGCTCGCCATCCGGGAACAGCATGAGAGGCACGGGCACCTCCAGGAGTGCATCGTCCAGAACTTTAGGGCCAAGCCGGGGACTCGGATGGCCCTTGCTCCGGAGCCGTCGGAGAGCGAGATGCTCGCGACCATCGTGCTCGCACGGCTCCTCCTGCCCGAAAGCATGGCCGTGCAGGCGCCCCCGAACCTGGCGGAGCCTACTCAGAACGGGACGCCTTCCTACGCGCGGTACGTAGACGCCGGTATAAACGATTGGGGCGGCATCTCCCCCGTCACCCCCGATCACGTGAACCCCGAAGCCCCCTGGCCACACCTCGAGGAGCTGGAGCAAGCAACCGAAGGCAAGGGCTACCTGCTCCTCGAACGGCTCGCCCTCCACCCAGCCTACGCCCTCGACGCGGAGAAGTGGGTGGACGAGAAGCTCCGCTCTAAGGCGCGGGCCGCGATGGACGCCGAGGGCTTCGCGCGAATCGAGCTTTGGGCGCCGGGGACGACCGAGGACATCCCGAACGAGGCGGTCCGGGAGATGCGCGGGGATAGGCACTCGAAGACGCGGCCCGAGTTCGCCCGGGCTCTTGCGAAGGCCGGGGAGCAGGACCTGAGCGAAGAGGAGATAGCCTTGATCTTCACAGCTCGCGGCACGGAGCTCTCCGAGCTTTGCAGGGTCGCCGACGAGCTCAGGAGCGCAGCTAACGGCGACGAGGTCACCTACGTCGTCAACCGCAACATCAACTACACCAACCAGTGCTACTTCCGGTGTCGCTTCTGCGCGTTCTCTAAGGGTCCGAAGTCCCTCAACCTGCGCGGCGACCCGTACCTGCTGGACGTTGCTGAGGTCGCCCGCCGCGCCCGTGAGGCGTGGGAGAAGGGCGCCACCGAGGTCTGCATGCAAGGCGGTATCCACGGCAAGTTCACCGGCGAGAACTACCTGGAGTACCTGCGGGTCGTCAAAGAGGAAGTCCCTGAGTTGCACGTCCACGCCTTCACACCCTTGGAGGTCTCGCAGGGAGCTCAGACACTCGGCATTCCCATCGAGGAGTTCTTATGGGAGCTCAAAGAGGCGGGCCTGGGGACGTTGCCGGGGACGGCGGCAGAGATATTGGATGACGAGATACGCAAGATCATCTGCCCCGACAAGGTCAATACTCAGGAGTGGTCCGACGTGATGCGCGCGG
>Ga0126307_10002505_pt1 | contig 12413 bp, 12 predicted proteins | sample Plot28_FD_89955 | JGI IMG/M metagenome (GOLD analysis project Ga0126307, IMG submission 89955) | Serpentine soil microbial communities from UC McLaughlin Reserve, CA, USA - Plot28 | ecosystem: Environmental > Terrestrial > Soil > Grasslands | place: USA: UC McLaughlin Reserve, Lake County...
ATCACCCGGCGCGAGGTCGCCGCGTGAAGGTACTCAGACGATCAGCCTTCGATTGGCCTGCGGGACGCTCTCTAAGGGCGCCCCGCAGTTAGTCCTCTCGGCGGGCGGCCGTCAGATCGACACCCAAGCGACAGGCATCGGAGGCGGCTCACGGCCGCGCCCAAGCTGCTCGCCTTACTCGACGAGCGAGCCTCTCGGCTCGGTCGCGCGAGACGGCCGCTTGGGACGAGAAGCAATTGCGCGATCTGGGAGCGAGCTGACTGCTGCAATGCGCGAGTTGCGCTACTCCGCCGACCTCGGCAGGGCCGATCGAAGAGTGCCGCTTCCCCATGACAGCGGGAGGGGCCAGCGCTTCCCCGCAGGGGCTACCCGGGCGAGTCCTAGTAGCGAGCGGGCGAAGCCTGTGCTTGTTGCCGGCCTCCTTCGCGCCTAGCGGCGGGACTCGTCATTCACCCGAGCGTCGAGTACTCGTGCTTTGAAGAACGGCGCCCAGCGGGGGGGGTGTCGAACCACCAGCCGACTGTGAGGTCGCTTGCTAGGACCAGGTCGCCGAAGCGGCGCTCCGCCTGCACCTCTTCTCCGCACGGGATGTAGCAGTGGCGCCCGTGGCTGCCGTCGTCCCAACGCATCACGCAGACGCTGCGGACGGCCCCGGCGCGACTGATCTTGACGTGGAGTTCGGGTCGCTCCGGGGCACCTCGCACGCAGCGACGATGTGCTCGCTGCTCTGCGCGTGCCAGACGACTCCCCGCGAGGGGAGCAGGCTCGCGGGCGCCCAGATCGCGGCCTCGACCCCCGCGCGCCCGGCGGCCGAGCGCGTCGTGTCGCGCCGCGCGCGTGAACCAAGGTGATCTGGCCGAAGAGCCGAACATCCATCGCGCCATCGCCGTGCGCGTAGTGGTCGACGACAGCAGCGGGCGAAACGGTCGGCCGACCCGGGCTCGCCACTCGAACGAGCGCCCGTCGCCCTGCCACTCGGCTTCGAACGGCATCCAAGCGCCCGCCTTGATTCGTCCTTCCATTGTCAGCCGCACCGGGGGCGCCAGGGGTGCGCCCGCTCGGAGCGCGTGGGTGAAGTAGCGGCGCACCGGCTCGTCGAGCTCCGACACGAGGCCGGGCTCGAAGCGGGACTCCGCGGCGCCGTTCACGGCTGGCGTGAGCGGGCGGTTAGCTCCGCCCCAGATCGTTTGGCACCCGCGCCCTGCCTACCTGCGACGACGAGGCCGGCCTGCCAACCAGGCACTCGACCACCCGCCGGCGCTCGAATCGACCTAGCGTCGAGCCGGCTGCGCGCGATCACCCACGCGATTACCGCGTTCGAGTTCCACATCTCCCCGGTGTGTAGCTCGTCGCGGCCCCACACCGGGGTCGGAACCTGCCGGACGACCTCAAGGACGCGGCGCGCCTGGTCTGCGTCGTTGGTCAGCCGCCTGGGGCTATCCACGGCCTCCGCAACATCGGGGATATGCCCGCCCCGCCAGACCCGGATCTCGTAGCGGAAGATCCGGAAGGTTCGTGGAGTGGAGCTAGCCGGACTCGAACCGGCGGCCTCCTGGGTGCGATCCAGGCGCTCTCCCAACTGAGCTATAGCCCCGCGGCCGTCCCATGGTAGCGGCGCTGCAAGGGGCCGATCGGCGGTCGGCGGGCGATACGCTGAATGGGAGGTGCGGGGACGTTGAGCTTTCGCGGGCGGCTTCGCCTGTTCTTCGGGCTGATCGTTGTTGTGCCGATGATCGCCCTCGCCATCGTCCTGTTCACGCTGGCGTCACGTAGTGAGACGGGCAAGGCGGATGCGGGCGTCTCCGCCGGCACGCGGACGGCGTTCGCGCTGCACCGGGAGAGCGCCGACGCCGCCGCGCCGCGTCTGCGCGAAGTCATCCGCGACCGCCGGCTCGGCGCGGCGCTCGCCGGTGGCGACATGAGGGCCGCGCGCGCGCGGCTCCGCCGGCTCGCCACCGGCGAGGTGGCTGCGATAGCGCTCTACTCGCTCGAGGGGAAGTCAATCGCGCGAGCCGGCTCCGCCGCGGCGATCGCCGCCCGCGGGGCCGAGGTGGATGCCGACGGGCAGACCGTCGGGACGCTGACCGTCTCGGGGACGGAAGCGGAGCCGTTCGTCGAGCGGCTGAGACGCATGACTGGATTCGATGTCGCGCTGCTGCGCGGCGGCCGGACTCTCGCGTCGACGGTTCAGGGCGCCGGCGCCGGACTGCGCGGCCTGCAGGCGGGTGAGCCGGTCGACGCCAAACTCGCCGGCGAGGAATACCGCGGCCGGATCGAGCGGTTCCGGGAGCCCGCCGGCCCGCCGGTGTCGGTAGCGCTGCTCCGGCCGAGCGCCGCGATCTCTGAGCGGATCTCCGACGAGCGCCTGTTGATCGCGATCCTGCTCGCGGCGTTCATGGCCATCGCGCTCGCCTCGGCGACCGTGGTGAGCCGCGCGCTCACCGGCCAAATCCGAACGTTCCTGGGCGCGGCGCACCGGCTGTCGCAAGGCGACTTCCGCCACGCGGTGCCCGTCGCCGGCGGCGACGAGTTCGCCGAGCTCGGCAGCGAGTTCAACAGCATGTCGCGGCAGCTCGAATCGAAGATTGAGGAGGTCGAGCGAAAGCGCGAGGAGCTGGCGGAGACGATCCGGCGCGTGGGCGACGCGCTCGCGACGGGCCTCGACCGCGACGGGGTCGTCGCGCTGGCCGTGCGCCAAGCGGTCGACGCCTGCGAGGCAGACGCGGGACGGGCGGTGGCGCTCGACAGGGGGGCGTTCCAGAACCACGAGGTCGGGTCGCAGGTCGGCGACCTCGTGACCGCCTTGGAGCTCTCGGAGCGAGCGGCGTTCGCCGTCCGCCCGGAGGTGGGCGCCGAGCTGCTCGAGGCGCTCGACGACAGCGCGGTGGCGCCGCGCCGCCGAGTCGTCCGGGCCCGGGCGGACCGCGCCTACGGCATGTCGGTGGCGCTGCGCTCGCTCGTGGGTGGCCCGGAGTACCTGGGGACGCTCTCGATCTCACGGCGCGACGTCGATTTCAGCCGCGACGAGGAGGAGCTCCTCGAGTACCTCGCCGGCCAGGCGGTCGTCTCGATCGAGAACGCTCGCCTGCACGACACCGTCGAGCGCCAGGCGGTGACCGACGAGCTGACCGGGCTGGCGAATATTCGCGCGCTCGGCTCGATCCTGAACCGCGAGATCGAGCGGAGCCGCCGCTTCGAGACCGCGCTCGCGCTCGTGATGATCGACATCGACGACTTCAAGCGCGTGAACGATGCCCACGGGCACCAACAGGGGGACGAAGTCCTCGCTCACGTGGCCGACGTGCTGCGCGAGCACTCGCGCGACGTGGACGTACCCGCCCGCTACGGCGGCGAGGAGCTCGCCGTGGTCGTCCCCGGCAGCGACTCGCGCGGTGCGGCGTCGCTCGCAGAGCGCATTCGCCAGGCGATCGAGCGCATGCAGGTCCCGCGCGTGGGCGGTGGACCGCCCGTGCGCGTGACGGCGAGCTTCGGCGTAGCGGCGCTGCCGGAGTCGGCGACCAACCGCGATGCGCTGATCGCCGCCGCGGACGCCGCGCTCTACGAGGCCAAGCGCTCGGGCAAGAACCGCGTTGTGGCCGCGCAACCGCTCGCCGCGCGCAGTGCCGCGTCGTAAAGCGCTCCCCGCCCGCGTGCTGAAGCATCCATCCCGCCCCGGTAAGCTGCCGCGCGATGGGGGTTCTCGACGATGCCATCAGGGAGCATCTCGAGCTGAAGCGACAGCACGGGGCGCCCGAGGAGGAGCTCCAGCGCCAGGAGGAAGAGGCGCTGGGCCCGGCGCGGCGCGAGGTGCCGCAGGAGCCCGGGATGGAGGAAGCGACGGACGGCCACCCGCAGACGGGCGAGGAGCCGGCACCGGCGGCGGCCGAGCTGCCGGAGGCCGAGGGCGAGCCCGCGGAGGCCGCGGCGCATCTGGCGGCGCCGGCCGGGGAGGCGGAGCCGGTGGAGGACGCAGTCGAAGAGGTGGGGCCTGCAAACGGCGAGCGCACGCATGCCGAGTCGCCGCCAACCGAGGTGATGTTCGCCCCGGCGCCGCCGCCGGAGTCGTCTGAGCAGGACGAGCTCGAGGAGGAGGACGAGCCGGAGGGGGAGGACGAGGAAGCCGACGAGGGCCCGTTCGGCGCCGACGAGCCGTTCGCCTCCGAGCCGGAGGACGACGCCGCCCCCGAAGAGGGCGAGGACGCCGATGTGCTCGAGGACACCCCGGACTTCCTGGAGGAGACGCCCGAGCACGACCGGCTCTGGTTCGAGCAGAAGCCGCCGCGGGATTTCGACTTCGACTGAATTCGCGGCGGCCCCGCCCGAAACGCGACGACAGGGTTCCGAGCGAAGTTGCGGCGGGGGCCGCCCGCCCCGGCGACCCCCGCACTGGTGCAACTCAGCGGCGTCCCGTGCCGCTTGACTCGACGGAACCCTCCATGCCGTCGTATCCGCTTTCTCGGCTGAGCAGCCAAAAACCCTGAAAGACCGCGCCCGCGGCTAAACAGGTGTCGGTCGCCCTACCATTGAGGCCGCGCGGGCCGCAGACGCCCGCCGCGCGGGGCCATAGCTCAGCTGGAAGAGCATCTGGTTTGCAACCAGAAGGTCGCCGGTTCGAGTCCGGCTGGCTCCATGCCTCTGGGGCGGCAGCTCATCCGGGCAGCACGTGGTGTGCCACCTCGTAGTGACTGCGGCGGAATCGCTCGGGTCCAAGCCCGTGGCCGGTGATCACCGCCCGTCGGCGCGGGTCGGCGGCCGCGGCCTCCGAGTGGTTCTTCGACCGCCACAGGTTCACGACCAGGAGGCCGTCGTCGGCCTTGGCAGCGGCGTGCAGGATCAGCCCGTGGTCGCGGCCCACGCTCGTCATGGTCGGTTCGGAGCGCTCGTAGCCGTCGAGCAGCTCGTCGGAATCGCCCAGGATGTTCGTGATCGTCAGATAGGCCATGCCGATACTATAGACAGGAAGCCTGTCCAATGGCGAGCGAGCCACGTCCCACTTCGAACCTCGGCATCCTGTTGCGCGAGCCGTTCCGGATCGGCTCCGAACTGCTCCACGAGCGCCTGGCCGAGCGCGGCCATCCGGACGTCCGCGCGCCGCACGGGGACGTCCTGCAGTACCTCGACGCCGGCGGCACGCGGGTGAGCGAGCTGGCGCGGCGCGCGCAGATCACGAAGCAGTCGATGGCGGAACTCGTGGCCCACCTGGAGCGCCACGGCTACGTCGAGCGCGTGCCCGATCCCGAGGACCGCCGCGCCAAGCTCGTGCGCGCGACCCGCAGGGCGGACGACGTCTACGCGATCGCACGCGACGTCGTGGCAGAGATCGAGCACGACTGGACACGCCGACTCGGCGCGGAGAAGATGCGGCTGCTGCACGAGCTGCTCGAGGAGCTGAATGAGGGCCTGCGCCCCGCCTAGCGCAGGCTGGCGAAGCCGGCGTCGAGCAGCTTGGGAGCGTGCTTTGCCGGGTCGCGGGAGTTGAGCAGCACCACGCCCAGCGTGTGGCCGAAGCGGCGCGCGATGCCGACGAAGCAGCGCCCGGCCGCGTCCGTGTAGCCCGTCTTCAGGCCGAGCGTGCCGGAGTAGCCGAGCCGCTGCAGCGGGTTGTGACCGGTCATATAGAGGCGTCCGCCCTTGATCGGGAAGCGGAAGTCCGCCTGCTCACGGGAAGCGATCCGGCGGATGCGCGGCTTCCGCATCGCGAGCCGGGCGAGCACCGCGAGGTCGCGCGCGCACGAGCGATTGCCGTCCTCGAGCCCGTGCGGGGAGGCGAAATGCGTGCAGCTGAGGCCCCAGCGCCGCGCGCGGCCGTTCATAAGGCCGACGAAGCGGCGCTCGCTGCCGCTGACGTGCGTCGCCAGCGTGATCGCGGCGTCGTTGCCCGAGACGATCAAGAGCCCGTTGAGGAGCGTCTCGAGCCGCACGCGACGACCCTTCGGGAGGACACCGACCGCCGAGCCGCTGTAGCGGAGGTGTCGGGGAATGCGCACTGGCTCCCGCGGCCTGGTCCGCTCGGCGACGAGCAGCGCGGTCATGATCTTGGTGAGGCTCGCGATCGGCAGGACGGTGAGCGGCGCGCGCCGCCAGAGCACTGATCCCGTCTCGAGATCGAAGACGAGTCCCGCACGCGGCGGGCGCCGCAGGGGCAGGTGGAAGGCGTCGACGCTCGCCAGCGAGACCGCCGAGACGGGCGCTGCCCGGCGACGCTCCGCGCTCCCTGGCTGGGCTGCGTGGGCCGGCTCGGCGCGGCCGTCGAGCCCGAGCGCGACGCGCGGCACGTCCACCTCGTCGTCCACGAACGACAGCCACGCCGCGCCCGCCACTCCGGCGACGGGCGCAAGGAGCAGCAGCGCGAACAGGAGTCGCCTGATCATTCCGGAGGCGGGGTCGTGAGCGCGCCGAGCACGCCTACTCCGAGGACTGCGAGCACGATCACGGAAACGACCACGAGAATGTCGATTCCCTCCCGCACCGCCACGGAGATCGTGAGGAAGGCGAGCAGGTAGATGATCGCCAGGCTGCCCAGGAGCACGATCGTGCGCGCCATTCAAAGGATCAATACACGGGGATACGGCGCGCCGAGTCGTAGTCCTCGTGAACGCGGTTGGCGAACAGCTTGATCATTGCGAGCCCGAAGACGAACCCGCCGATGTGCGCGAAGTAGGCGACCCCGCCGTCGCCGAGCGGCTCGCTGAACGCGGGCAGAAGCTGCAACAGGAACCACGACCCGAGGACCGCGAGGGCCGGCAGCTCGATGATCGTGAAGATCAGGATGATGAAGACGACGGTGACCACGCGCGCGCGCGGATAGAGCAGCGCGTAGCCGCCGAGCACCGCGGCGATCGCGCCGCTCGCACCGACGGTCGGGATGATCGAGTCCGGGTCGGTCAGCACCTGGAGCAGCAGCGCCGCCACGCCGCCAAGCAGATAGAAGGCGACGAAGCGCAGACGCCCCATCGAGTCCTCGATGTTGTTTCCGAAGATCCAGAGGAACAGCATGTTGCCGCCGAGGTGGAGCAGGCTGCCGTGCATGAACATCGACGTGAAGACGGTGAGCCACGAGGGCACGGGCTCCGAGGCCTGGCCGCTCACCCCGGCCTGGCCCTCGCAGACGATCTGCGTGCCCGTCTGGTCGGGCTCGCAGTAGTCGCCGGGGTTCGTGATCTCGTAGGGGATGGCGCCCCACTCGAGGACGCGCTCGTTGCCGGTGGCGCCGAGGTCCCAGAGCCCCCTTTCGAAGAGGAAGTAGACCGCGACGCAGATCGCGATGATCGCGACGGTGAGCACCGGGAACCGGCGCGTCGGGATGTCGTCCTTCAACGGGAACACGGTTCAGCGTCGGGGCAGTGCCGCCGGCCGGCGGTGCATCAGCCGGATGCGGCCTGGGCCAGCGTCTGCTCGGCGTGGTAACTCGACCGAACGAGCGGACCGGCCGCGACCGACTCGAAGCCCATCGCGTACGCCTCGCGCTCGAGCTCGGCGAACTCGTCGGGATGCCAGTAGCGCGCCACCGGGAGGTGGTCGCGCGTCGGTCGCAGGTACTGCCCCACGGTGAGCACCTGCACGCCGTGCTGGCGCAGCACGCCGAACGCGTCGAGCAGCTCCTGCTTCGTCTCGCCGAGGCCGGTCATGAGCCCCGACTTCGTGACCACCTCGTCGCCCCCGAGCTCCTTCGCGTTCCTGAGCACGCGGCAGGAGCGCAGGAACCTCGAGCCGCGCCGAGCCAGCGGATACAGGCGCGGCACCGTCTCGACGTTGTGGTTGAAGACGTCTGGCCGCTCGGCGATCACGCGTGCGAGCGGCATCTCCTCGCCGCGGAAGTCGGGTGTCAGCACCTCCACCGTGCAGCCCGGCGCGAGCCGTCTGATCGAGCGGATCACGCCCACGAATGCGGACGCGCCGAGGTCGGGCAGGTCGTCGCGGTCGACGCTGGTGATCACCGCGTGCCGGAGCCCCATCCGCTTCACGGACTGCGCGACGCGCAGCGGCTCGAGCGGGTCGTGGAAGGTCGGCCTGCCGGTCTTCACGTTGCAGAAGCCACAGCGGCGCGTGCAGGTGTCGCCGAGGATCATGAAGGTCGCGGTGCCGCGCTCCCAGCACTCGCCGATGTTCGGGCAGGCGGCCTCCTGGCACACCGTATGGAGGCCCTCGCCCTCGATCATCGAGCGAAGCTCCCGGTAGCGCGGACCCCCCGGCGCGGGGCGCTTGAACCATGCCGGCTTGCGGTCGCGGAACGGGCGCACCTCGCCCATGTCGAGCACGCGCGCACCGCCCGGGTTTGCCCGTGAGCGCGTGCTCATGCGGGCACCGCCGTCCGCTGCTCGACGAGCCGCGGCAGGCTGACCAGCCGCTGGCGGCGGCCGAACGCCTCGCAGAGCCGGAACGCCATTCGCCTGCGGAAGCAGGGGAGCGAGCGGGCGCGACCCGTCTCCTTTGCCACCGAGCTCATGCGCACGTGATCGATACCGCAGGGCACGATCCACTGGAACGGCTGCAGATCGTTGTCGACGTTCACGGCCAGCCCGTGCGTTGACACGCCATGCGACACGCGCACGCCGATCGAGGCGATCTTCGAATCGCCCACCCAGATGCCGGTGAACGGAGTGTCGCGTGGCTCGGCCGACACGCCCTCGTCGGCGAGCGCGGCCACGACGGCGTCTTCGAGCGAGTGCACGAAGTCCGCCACCCGCTCGACCTGCATGATCGGGTAGGCCACGAGCTGGCCCGGCCCGTGGTAGGTCACGCGGCCGCCCCGATCCGTCTTACAGACCTCGATGCCCTGGGCGCGATACCAGTCCTCGCCCATCGGCAGGTCGGCGCGCTCCGTGCGCTTTCCTTTCGTGTAGACGGGCGGGTGCTCGAGAACGAGCAGGGAGTCGGGGATCTCGCCGACCTGCCGCCGTTCGCGCAGCCGCGACTGGAGCAGCACCGCGTCGCGGTATGGGACGGAACCGAGCTGTGCGACCCAGAGCTCGCGCACGGGCCCAAGGCTACTCTGCGGAGTGTGCAGGGCGACGAGCGCTTCTGGGCGTCCCGAGTGCGCTGGCGGCTGCGCGGCGCCTGGATGTGGCCGACGTTCGTGGTGGTGACGCTGGTCGACGGCCTCGTCCTGCATCTGCTGCCGCCGATCCGCACCGGAGTGGACCTGATCCCCGGGATCCTGGTCGCCACCTTCGGCAACCTGATCCTCGTGGGCGCGGTGGCGCCCTGGCTTGCACGGCGGCTCTGGAACCGGCGTGAGGCGGCGGCGCCGGGCGCGCCGCCGCGTGCACAGCGGGAGGTGCTCGCCGACCGGGTCGGCACCGCGCTGCTGGCCGCCACCGTCGTAGGCGTGATCGCGGCCGGCCTGGCGGCCCGGCCGGTCGTCGTCTCGGAGACGGAGGACACCGAGCGCAACGCCGAGGCCTTCCGCGACTTCCTCCTCTCGCGGGGCGACCCGGAGCTCGAACGCAACCTCGAGACGGCCAACACGATCCGCCTGGGCGAGGATTATTTCCGCACCTGCGTCGCGCGCGACGACCGCGAGCACTATTTCTGCGCCTTCGTCGACACGAGCAGCGATCCACCGGCAGTCCAGCGCGACCAGAGCGCCGAGCCGAACTCCGCCTACAAGGTGCGCTGACGCTGCGGCAGGGGCACGAGTTCGTCGCCCGGGCGCACCTCGAAGAGCTCCACGCGGTTCCGTCCCGAGCGCAGCACGCTCTCGGGCACGAGCATCGAGAAGAACTCGCGGTCTTCGCGCCACAGATGGAAGGTGCGCGTCACGGCCTCGATGCGTCCGTTGACGGCCGCCGCAACCACCCGCGTTCGGCCCGGCCGGATCCCCGAGAGGCGACCAGCCACGCGGGTCGGGAACAGCTCGCTGCGCGCCGAGACCGCGTACAGCAGCCGCGCGTTGTAGATCCGCGCCCCGACCGGCCCGCGCGGAAGCGTCTGGAGCTCCGCGACCTTGCGGCCGAGCAGCCCGTGGCGGGGGCCGATCCGGTAGGCCTCGGACCACGGGTCACCGAAGAGGAGCCGGCTCTGCGCGCCCGTTCCGTAGAGCCGCGCCCAGCGGCGGCGGTTCGCCTCGCGGCGTCTCGCCAGCTCCGCCGCGCCGATCCGAATCACGCGCGTGAAGTCGCGCGTGACGAGTGCGACCTGCCGCCGAGCGCGCGCGGCGGCCGAGAAGACGGGCGCCCCGTCGTGGCGCCACCACACCTCCGCCCCGAGCGCGGCGGCGATCGTCGGCACGATGTCGATCGTGCGCACGAGGCTCGTGTTGACCTGGCCCGTGGACTGCCCAGGAAGCTTCACGAAGAAGGGAACCGGCGCGATCTGGTCGATGCTGCGATCGGTCACGAGCCGGCGGCTCGCCACGTTGCGGTCGAAGGAGTAGCCATGGTCGGCGGTCACGAACACGAGCGCGTCCTCGAGCAATCCCGTCTGGCGCAGCCGGCGAAGCAGCAGCCCGAGCTCGCGATCGACGAAGCCCACCTGCAGGATGTGGCGCAGTCGGCTGTGGATCGTGAGCTGCTTGTCGTCGAACGCGGGCGGCTTGTTGATTCCCCTGATCGGATCGCTGCCTTGCGGCCGGTCGCGCCGCCCCGACGGCAGGTAGACCCACGGCTCGTGCGGCAGAAGCGCGTGGTGGAAGTAGAAGCCCGGGCGCTCGCGGGGGTGGATCGCGGCGAGCCAGCGGTGAAAGCGCGCGGGGCGCCCGGGACCCGCGAGCCGGGCGAGCACTCCAGGACGGCGGGTATGCGCCCCCGGGCAGATGTCGGGCGGGCAGACCGCCGACGCCGACTCGACCTTGAACACGTCGTAGCCGAGGCTGTCGACGAGGTGATAGACGCTCGGCTTGTGGCTGCGCACGTCCGGTGCGCTGCCACTCTTAGGACGCTTCCCGTCGAGGATGGCCGGCACGGCCTTGAACGTGGAGTCGTAGACCGTCGACGCATTCCGGAACCACGTGGACGTCGCGGCAAGCCGGGCGAAGTTCGGGTAGCGCTCGCCGTCGAGGGCACCTCCCGGAACTGTCAGCGAGTCGGTGGGGAACTCGTCGAAGACGACCACGACGATCGGCGGATGCCGCGAGCGGTCCCCCTGAACAGGGTCCGAATCGCCAGCACACCCGGCTGCCAGCAGCAGCGCCAGCGACGTGACGGTCGCCGCCCATCGCCTCATCGTTCCCATGCTAAGCGCGTGCGAGCAGGCTCAGGGCACCGCGCCGAGCGACCTCGAACACCTCGACGAGGTTGTGACCTTCGCGAAGCGAGCTCTCCGGCACGTTGATGGCGAAGTGCTCGACCGGGTCGCCCACGAGATGGAAAGTCGATCCGACCGCCTCGATGCGGCCGTTCACGGCCACGGCGAGCGCACGCTTGGCGCCGCGCCGCGTGCCCCGCAGGCTGCCCGCCACCTCCGTCGGCACTACGCCGCTCGAGCGACGCACGTCGCGGTAGGCATGGGCGGCGACGAGCGACGCGGCGGGCGCGCGCCCCGCGGTGCGCGCGAGCTCCTCCACGCGACGGCCGATCAGATCCCGGTTCGGCCCGATGCCGCGGTAGAGGCGCGACCAGTCGCCCCAGCCGAACTGTCGAAGCCGGCGCCGCACGACCGCGCGCCGTCGAGCTTCCCAGGCGCGACCGCCGATCGTGACCGTGGCCTTGAAGTCGCGGGTCGTGATGGCCAGGCCGCGCCGCGGGCGAACTGCCGACCCGAAGGCCGAGCGCCCGTCGTGGTGACCTCGCAGCCGCACGTGCAGCAGGCCGGCGATCGTAGGGGCTACGTCGAGCGTCCGTGCATACACATCTGAGACCCGGCCGTGGCGCTGCCCCGGTCGCATCACGAACATCGGCACCGGCGCCAGCTCCTGCACCGTCGAGGGCTTCACGCGCCGGCGCGTCGCCACGCCGACCTGGAAGGCGATCCCGTGGTCGGCGACGACCACGAGCAGCGTGTGCCGGTCCATTCCGGTGCGCTCGAGGCGGTTGAGCAGCCGCCCGAGCAGCCGGTCCACGTAGCCGAGCTGAAGCAGGTAGCGCTGCTCGTTGTGCCTCGTCAGGTATCCGTCGTAGAAGCCCGGCACGGTGTTCATGCCGGGTAGCGGGTCGGGCCCGCCGGCGCGCGTGCGCGCACCCGAGGGCAGGTAGACATAGGGTCCGTGCGGGAGCAGCACGTGCTTCATCCAGAAGGTCGGGCGCCGGCTCTGATCGATGCTGCGCAGGAAGGACGCGAAGCGTTCGGGACGGCCGTGGTTGAGGTTGGGGAGGATCGCCGGCCGGCGGCTGCGCGCCCCCTTGCAGAACCGGGGCGGGCAGATCGCCGTGGCCTCCTCGAAGCTACGCGTGCGGTAGCCGGCGCGACCGAGCGCGCTGAACAGTGAGTTCGGGTGGTCGCGATAGGTGGGCGAGGTGCCCGGGTGCGGCCGCACC
>Ga0126307_10002506_pt1 | contig 12408 bp, 12 predicted proteins | sample Plot28_FD_89955 | JGI IMG/M metagenome (GOLD analysis project Ga0126307, IMG submission 89955) | Serpentine soil microbial communities from UC McLaughlin Reserve, CA, USA - Plot28 | ecosystem: Environmental > Terrestrial > Soil > Grasslands | place: USA: UC McLaughlin Reserve, Lake County...
ACCGACGTGTTCGCGTCGGACTCCATCCGGGTGCGCCACACGGAGGAGTACCGGACCGAGGAACGGGACCGCCTGGAGCTGGCGGAGCGGGAGGCGTGCCAGCGGTGAACGCCGCCCTCGGGACCGCCGGGGTCACCCTCGGCCTGGCCGCCAGCGTGATCGGGGCCCTGACGCTGGCCGTCGGGCTGCGGGGCCGGCGGGCGCCCCTGCTGCGCATGGGCCGCTCGTACGCCTTCCTGGTCCTCGGCGGCGCCCTGCTCGCGGCCTTCGCCATGGAGCGGGCGCTGCTCACGCACGACTTCTCGCTGCAGTACGTGGCCGGCAACGGGAGCCGGTCGACGCCGCTGCTCTACACCTTCGCCTCGCTGTGGGCCGCCCTCGAGGGGTCGATCATCCTGTGGTCGGTCGTGCTCGGGGGCTGGCTGGTGGCCGTCGTGGTCCGCTTCCGCGACCGACTGAGCGACCCGCTGGTGGGCTGGGCCACGCTGACCATGCTCGTGGTGGCCGCCTTCTTCTTCGCCCTGATGCTGGGGCCGGCCAACCCCTTCAAGGAGGTGGCCGGCGCCGTCCCGGCGGACGGGCCGGGGCCCAACCCGCTGCTGCAGAACCACCCGCTGATGGCGATCCACCCGCCGATGCTCTACGTCGGGTACGTGGGCTTCACCGTGCCCTTCGCCTTCGCCGTGGCCGCGCTCGTGACCGGCCGGGTGGGTGAGGGGTGGCTGACGGTGACCCGCCGGTGGACGCTCGTCTCGTGGGGCTTCCTGACCACGGGCATCGTGCTCGGGGCGTGGTGGTCGTACGAGGTGCTGGGCTGGGGCGGGTACTGGGCCTGGGACCCGGTGGAGAACGCCTCGTTCCTGCCGTGGCTGACGGGCACGGCCTACCTCCATTCGGTGGTGGTGCAGGAGCGGCGGGGGATGCTCCGGGTCTGGAACCTCTCGCTGCTGGCGGCCACCTTCTCGCTGACCATCCTGGGCACGTTCCTCACCCGGTCCGGCGTGCTCGACTCGGTCCACTCCTTCACCGAGTCGCCCATCGGCGCATGGCTCCTCGCCGCCTTCGCCGCCACGGTCGCGGTGTCGGTCGGCCTCATCGGCTGGCGGGGTGACCGGCTGCGGTCGCCCGGCCGCATCGACTCGCCGGTCTCGCGCGAGGGGGCCTTCCTCGCCAACAACGTCGTCTTCGCCGCCTTCGCGTTCGTGGTGCTGCTCGGCACCGTCTACCCCCTCGTCTACGAGGCGCTGAAGGACGAGCCCCTGTCGGTGGGGCGCCCGTACTTCGACCGCATGACCACGCCGCTGGCGCTCACCCTGCTGTTCCTCATGGCCGTCGCCCCCGCCCTGCCGTGGCGCAAGGCGTCCGGCGCGCTGCTGCGGGACCGGGTGCAGTGGCCGGCGTGGGTGGGTGCCGGCGCCGTGGTGGTGGCCGTGGCCGCCGGGGCCCGGGGCCTGGCGCCGCTGGTCGCCTTCGGGCTCGGCGGGTTCGCCGCCGGGGGCGCCCTGCGCCAGCTGGTGCTCGCCGTGCGAGCGGCCCGGCGGGCGGGTCGCCCGCTGTCCGCCGGGCTCGTGGGCCGGACCAACGGCGGCATGGTCGTGCACCTCGGGGTTGTCGTCATCGCGGTGGCAGTGGCTGCCAGCTCGGCCTACTCGCACTCGCGGACCGCCACCCTCGAGGAGGGCGAGTCGACCACCGTGGCCGGTCACACCGTGACCTACCTCGGTGCCACCACGGAGACCGACGACCGCAAGGCCACCATCCGGGCCGAGGTCGAGGTCGATGGCGAGGTGCGGGCGCCGGCGCTGCACGAGTTCCGCAACGCCACCCAGGCCATCGGCACCCCGTCGGTGCAGTGGGGGGTCGTCGAGGACGTGTACCTGACCCTCCGGGCCGCCCCCGACGGCGAGGCCGGCGCCGCCACCGTCGGCGTCCTGGTGATGCCCCTCGCCTCCTGGCTCTGGGTCGGCGGCGGGATCATGGCCCTGGGCACGGTGCTGTCCCTGCTGCCCGGCCCCCGCCGGCGCCGGCCCGAGGCGGAGGCGCCGGCCGAGGTCGTCGCCCCCGTCGACGAGCCCGTGGCCCCCCGGGCCGACCCCGCCCCCGTCGGGTAGGCGTGGGCGCCACCACCACCGCCCGCGCCGGTGTGCGCCGGCGGCCCGCCCTGTGGGGGGCGGTGGCCGTCGGGGTCGTGCTCGCCCTCTTCGTGGTGGTGCTCGCCACCCGCGACCCGGCCACGAACCGCACCGTCGACAGCCCGCTGCTCGGGGAGCCGGCCCGCGCGCTGGCCGGCGAGTCGGTGCTCGACGGCGAGTCCTTCGACCTGCGCGACGCCGAGGGTCGGTGGGTCCTCGTCAACTTCTTCGCCACGTGGTGCGAGCCGTGCCGCAAGGAGCACCCGCAGCTCGTCAAGTTCGCCCAGGACCACCAGGTGGCCGACGACGCCCGAGTGGTCAGCGTCGTCTTCCAGGACCAGCCCGAGGACGTCGAGCGCTGGTTCCGGGACAACGGCGGGAACTGGCCGGTGGTCGACACCGACGGGGAGATCGTCGTCGACTGGAGCGTGAGCGGCGTCCCCGAGTCGTACCTCGTGGATCCGGCGGGGGTCGTGCGGGCCAAGATCGTGGGGGGTGTCGACGCCACCAAGCTCGACGACCTGCTCCGGCGGGCCTCGGCCCAGGACGAGGGCGGTTCGTGAGGCGCCGGCTGCCCTGGATCGCCCTCGTGCTCGTGGTCGGCGGGGCGCTGGCCATCGGCACGCTGGACACGGGTGGCGGCGCCCGCTCGGACGAGGAGCGGGCCGCGCACCTGGCGGCAGGCTTCCGCTGCCCCACCTGCCGGGGCCAGAGCGTGGCGGACTCGGACGCGCCGGCGGCGGTGGCCATCCGCTCGCAGATCGACCGGCAGATCGACGAGGGCCGCAGCGACGCCGAGATCCGGGACTACGTGCTGTCCCGCTACCCGCGGTCGGAGCAGGTGCCGCCCCGGTCGGGCCTGGCCGGGCTGGTGTGGGTCCTGCCGGTGGCGGGCGTCGTCCTGGCGGTGGCGGGGCTGGCGGTCGGCTTCCGGCGCTGGCGGGTGGTGGCGGACCGGCGGGGCGCCTCGGAGGAGGACCGGGTGCTGGTCGAGCGGGCTCGGCGGAGCTCGTGACCGCGGCCGCCGTGGGCCGGGACCCCGACGCCCGGGCCGAGCTGGAGGAGGAGCGCGACTTCCTCCTGCGGTCGCTCGACGACCTCGAGGCCGAGCGGGCGGCCGGCGAGCTCGCCGAGGGCGACTACCGCAACCTCAAGGACGGCTACACGGCCCGGGCCGCCGAGGTGCTGCGCGCCCTCGACGAGGACCGGGCCGTGGGGGAGCGGGCCGCCGCCGAGGCGCCGACCCGACGGCGCTGGACGCGACCCGTGGCCGTGCTCGTGGTGGTCGGCCTGGCGGTGGGGGCGGGGTTGGCCGTGGCTGCCACCGCCGGGTCCCGCCGGCCGGGCGAGACGGCCACCGGGGGCGATGGGCCGACGGCGGCGACCTCCCGCCTGGCCCAGGCCGCCTCGGTGGCCCGGCAGGACCCCCGCCGGGCCCTGGAGCTGTACGACGCGGTGCTCGAGGACGACCCCCGCAACGTCGAGGCGTGGGCCGAGAGGGCCCTGCTGCTCGCCTCGTTGAGCGTCGGCATCGACCGCCCCGGCCTCCTCGACGAGGCCCGCCGCTCGGTCGACCGGGCCCTGGAGATCGACCCCGGCCAGCCCCGCTCCCGCTTCTACCTCGGCCTCATCGAGCTGTTCGGCGGCGACCGACCAGCCGCGCAGGCCGCCTTCGAACAGGCCCTGGCCGACGACCCCCCGCCGCCCCTCCGTCAGGCCATCGAGGAGCGCCTGGCCGAGCTCCGGAGCCCGCCGGCGTCGACCCCCTGAGCGTTTGGGCGTGTTGTTGCGTCTCTGGGACGCATCAACACACCCAAAAGCAGGAGGCGGGTCAGCCCGGCGGCGGCTCGTAGGTGGCGGAGGCCCAGCCCCCGTCGGGGCCGGGCTGGAGGCGCCAGGCCGAGCCCTTGCCGCCGCCGCCCCCTCCGCCGCCGCCGTGGAGCTCCACGCCCCGCCGCCGCAGGCGCTTCATGAGGGCACCGAGCACGTTGCCGTGGGTGCAGAGCACCGCCTCGGTGGCGGCCAGCTCACCCAGGAGGGCCTCGGTGTCGCCGAGGTCGGCCTCCTCGGCCAGGGCGGGGTGGTGCTCGACCTCGAGGCCGAGGCACCCGGCCAGCGGACCGACCGTCTGGACGCAGCGGACGAAGCGGCTCGACAGCACCCGGGTGAACGGCTCGCCGGCCAGGCGGGCGGCCAGCGCCTCGGCCTGGCGCTCGCCGGCGGCCGTCAGCGGACGCAGGTCGTCGTCCTGGGCCCAGGCCGACCGGCTCCCGGCCTTGGCGTGGCGGACGAGGACGAGGGCCACCGCTACGAGGACGGGGCCAGCGCCCGCAGCCGGGCGACCACATCGGGCACGGCGGTGCAGAAGGCGTCCACGTCGTCGGTGGTGGTGCTCCACCCCACGGACACCCGCAGCGACCGCTCGGCGTCCACCCCCATGGCCTCCAGGACGGGCGAGGGCTCGAGCGACTCGGACGAGCAGGCGCTGCCGGAGTGGACCGCCACACCGGCGGCGTCGAGCCCCAGCAGCACGGGCTCCGCCTCCACGCCGGCCACCGACAGGCAGACCAGGGACGGCAGCCTCCCGCCGGGGTCGGGGTCGCCGAGCACCGTCACGCCGTCGCCCAGGCGCCCCTCGTGCGCGGCAGCCACCACCACCCCGGTCAGGCCGGCTGCCGCCCGGGCCTCGGCCTCCAGCCCGCCGCCGGCCAGGGCCGCCGCCGCGGCCCCGAAGCCGACGATGCCGGGGACGTTCTCGGTGCCGGCCCGTCGGGCCCGCTCCTGGTCGCCGCCCACGACTAGGGGTCGTAGCCGGAGCCCCCGGCGCACGAGCAGGCAGCCCACGCCCGGCGGCCCGCCGAACTTGTGGGCCGAGACGCTGAGCAGGTCGGCGCCCAGGGCCCCGAAGTCGACGGCCACGTGTCCGGCGGCAGCAGCGGCGTCGACGTGGGTCAGCACGCCCAGCTCCCGGCAGCGGGCCACGACGTCGGCCACGGGCTGGAGGGTGCCGACCTCGTGGTTGGCCAGCTGGCAGTGCACCAGGGCGGTGCGCCCGGGGACGACGGCGGCCGCCACCTCGTCGCGGTCCACCCGGCCCACGCCGTCCACGCCGACGACGGTGACGGCCGAGCGGGCCGAGGCCTCGCGCACGCAGCGGTGCTCGACGGCCGGGAGCACCACGTGGTCGCCCCGCTCGGTCGCCATCCAGGTGGCGGTCACGACGGCCTCGGTGGCGCCGCTCGTGAACACCACCTCCCGGCTGCGGGCGCCGAGGGAGGCGGCGACCTGCTCCCGGGCCTCCTCGACGGCGACCCGGGCGGCCAGGCCCTCGGCGTGGTTGCGCCCCGGGTCGGCGGCGCCGAACCAGGGCAGCATGGCCGCCACCACCTCGGGCCGGGTGGGTGATGTCGAGGCGTGGTCGAGGTAGTGGCGCACCGGGCGCCTAGCCGACGACGGCGGTCACGCAGGTGGCGTCGCCCTGCGCCCGGGACCGGGCGGTGCGGGCGTCCGTCGTGCCGTAGAGCGCCGCCATCATCCCCTTCACCACGCCGCGCTCGAGGGCGCACAGCACCGGCGAGGTCACGGCCGCCGCCCCGAAGGGGCAGTGGTCGGCCACGATGCGGAGGCCGTCGCCCCGGCCCTCGGCGTGGGCGGCGAACCCGTGGGCCGACAGCGCGTCGGCCACGGTGGCCAGGGCGGCCCTGAGAGAGCGGGGCGCGTCGGCCGGCGACAGCGACGAGCCCATGGCCCGCCCGTACTCGGCACCGACCTCCTCGGCCATGGTCGCCGCCTGCTCCGGCGGGAGCAGCTCGACGGCCCGCGTGAGGAGGGCCAGCACCAGCTCGTCGTGGCGCACGGGGAGGTCGATGGCCGTGCCCCGGCCGGTGGCCACGTAGCGCTTCGACGGCCGCCCGGCGCCGCCGCCGGCCCGGCCGCCCCGCACCTCCAGGTGCCCCCCGGCGGCCAGCTTGTCGAGGTGGTGGCGGGCGACGTTGGCGTGGAGCGAGAACCGCTCGGCCACGGACGAGGCCGTCACGCCCTCCTCGCACGAGGAGGCGTACAGGTAGATGGCCCGCCGGGTGGGGTCGCCGAAGGCGGAGGTGATGGCCGACACGGCGGCCGAGAAGTCGGCCGCCGAGAGCGCTGGGGCGGCGGCCGGGGGGCCGTCGAGGGTGCTCCCCACACCGGTATCCTACCGGGGAGACCAGCCCGCATCGGAGGCGTCCACATGGCCCCCTCGCGTTCGGAGGTGCTCGACGCGCTGCGGCCCGTCGAGGACCCCGAGCTCCACCAGAGCATCGTCGACCTCGGCATGGTCAAGACCGTCGAGGTCACCGGCGGCCGCGTCGCCGTCCAGGTCGCCCTCACCGTCGCCGGTTGCCCCCTCCGCAACGAGATCACCAACCGGGTCACGGGCGCCGTCCGTGCGCTGCCCGGCGTGGACGACGTCGACCTCGACTTCACCGTCATGACCGACGAGGAGCGCACCGCCCTCCGGGAGCGGCTCCACGGCGACCCCGCCTCGACGGCGGGGCAGAACCACGCCCACGGCCACGCCGAGGGCCGGGCCATCCCCTTCGCCGATCCGTCGTCGCGCACCCGGGTGCTCCTCGTGGCCTCCGGCAAGGGCGGCGTGGGCAAGTCGTCCGTCACCGTCAACCTGGCCGTGGCGCTGGCCCAGCGGGGCCGGCGGGTGGCCGTCGTCGACGCCGACGTCTGGGGCTTCTCCATCCCGCCGATGCTCGGCATCGAGCGCCCGCCGACGGTCATCGACGGCAAGATGCTGCTGCCGCCCGAGGCCAACGGCGTGACGTGCGCCTCCATCGGGTTCTTCGTGCGGGAGGACCAGCCCGTCGTCTGGCGGGGGCCGATGCTGCACAAGGCCCTCGAGCAGTTCCTCACCGACTTCTACTGGGGCGACCCCGACTACCTCGTCGTCGACCTGCCGCCGGGGACCGGGGACGTGTCGCTGTCGCTGTCGCAGTTCCTGCCCCGCTCGGAGGCCTTCGTGATCACGACGCCGCAACCCGCGGCCCAGCGGGTGGCGCAGCGGGCGGGCCTGATGTTCGCCAGCCCCCACATCAACATCCCGGTGCGGGGCGTCATCGAGAACATGAGCTGGTTCACGGGTGACGACGGCACCCGCTACGAGCTGTTCGGCCGCGGCGGCGGGCAGGAGCTGGCCGAGCGCCTCGAGGTGCCGCTGCTGACCCAGCTGCCCTTGGTGCCGGCCCTGCGAGAGGGCGGCGACGTGGGCCGGCCCATCGTCGTCGGCGAGCCCGACGGCGAGGCGGCGCAGGCGTTCGCGGCGCTGGCCCGGACCGTCGACGAGGACCTGGCCCCCAAGCGGCGCTACCACCCCGAGCTGACCCTGCGCTGACCGGCCGGCCCGCCTGGTGCGGCGGGCGCCGACGGAGCATGATCTGCCGCTCATGCGGGCCCCTGCCACCCCGGTCCGGCCGGCCCGCCTGACGCGCGTGCGGCCCCGGGGGCTGACCCTCCGCGGGGTGCTGTCGGTCGCCCTCCCCGCCGCTCCCGTGGTGATCCTCCTCCAGCGGGCCTGGGTCCTGCGATTCGTGTCCGACGACGGCTACATCACGCTCCGGGTGGCCCGCCAGCTCCTCGATGGCAACGGCCCCGTCTACAACGTCGGGGAGCGGGTCGAGGCTTCGACGAGCACCCTGTGGGTGTACGTCCTCGCCGTGGGGGACCTCCTGCTCCCCCTGCGCCTCCCGCGGGTGGCCATCTTCCTCGGGCTCCTGCTCTCGGCCGGCGGGGTGGTGTTCGCCCTCCTGGCCGCCCGGCGCCTCCTCCACCGCAGCGGCGCCGGCGCCCTCCTCGTGCCGGCCGGGCTGCTGGTGTTCGTGGCCGTGAAGCCCGTGTGGATCTACACCACCAGCGGCCTCGAGGGAGGCCTCATCACCGGATGGCTCGGCATCAGCCTCTGGATCCTCGTCCGGTGGGCCGACGGGGGCCGCCTCCCGGCATGGGCGGCGGTGGTCCTCGGGCTGGGCCCACTCGTGCGCCCTGACGTCGGCCTGTACACGGCCGTCTTCCTCCTCGTGCTCGTGGTCGACGGCCGCGGGCGGTGGCGCGAGGTGGCGGGGACCCTGGCGTGGGCCCTCGCGCTGCCCGTGGCGTACCAGGTCTTCCGCATGGGCTACTACGGCCAGCTGGTCCCCAACCCGGCCGTGGCCAAGGAAGCGGGCACGTCGCGGTGGGACCTCGGCTGGACCTACGTCCGGAACTTCGTCGACCCGTACGCGCTCCACCTGCCGCTCCTGGTCCTGGCCGGGGGCGCCTACGTCCCGCTGGTCCGTGACCTGCGGCGGGACGGCCGTGCCCGCGCCCTGCTCGTCGTGGGCGCGTTCGTGGCCGCCGGCCTGCTGCACACCCTCTACGTCGTGCGGGTGGGCGGCGACTGGCTCGAGTCGCGGCTCCTGCTGCCGGCGTTCTTCGCGCTGCTGGCACCCATCGGCCTCGTGCCCCTCCGGCGCAGCTACGTCGTCGCGCTCCTGGTGGTGCCGTGGTCCGTCGTGTCCATGCTGTTCTTCCGGTCCGACGTCGACGAGAGGATCTCGGCCAACCGCAACCTCGTGCTGGTGGGCGACTACGGGTGGGGCACGAAGAGCTCGTGGCGCCTGGCGCCCTACCGGCACGACGGGGCCTGGTACCACGGCCACCACGTGGCGACGGAGGCCATCGGGCACGACGTGGTGTACGGCGCCTTCGGCATCGGGGTGAGCGGCTACGCGCTCGAGGACCTGTACGTCCTGGACCTGCTGGGGCTGGCCGACCCCTTCACCGCCCACCTGGAGATCAACCGGCGGGTGCTCCCGGGCCACGAGAAACCGCTCCCGCTCCCGTGGTTCGTGGCCCGGACCGTGCCGGAGGACCAGCCCATCCGGGAGCGCCTCTTCCCCACGTTCCCGGTCGTCGGGTCCTACCCCCTCGGCGACCCCCGCGACCAGACCTTCGTCCGGCGGGTGGCGATCGCCCGGTCGACGCTGGAGTGCCGCGAGCTGCGCGACTTCATGGACGCCTACACCGAGCCGCTCACGGTCGGGCGCTTCTTCAGCAACGTGGTGCACGCGTTCGGCAACACCACCAAGCGCATCCCGCCCGAGCCGCGCGATGCGGCGGCGGAGCTGTGCGACGACTGATCACCCGGCGCCGGCGAGCCGGCCCTGCCGAAGCCACTCCAACGCGGTGTTGACGGTGTGCACCGCGAGCATCGCCTGGAAGGGCAGGAGCGGAACCCAGAAGCGGGTGTAGCCGTAGAGGCCCAACGGCGCGAGGAGCAGGCAACCGATCGTTGCGAGGACGAGCAGCCGCTCCGGCTCGCCGCGCCGGAGCAGCGTCGGCAGGGCCAACGCAGCGAGGCCGAGCGTCACGAAGAACACGACGTCGGCCACCGTCCGGAGGAGCCGCCGCGCGCCCCGCGAGCGTTGCCCCGATCTGCTGTCGGCCTTCGTCAGGTCCAGCCCGTCGTGGCCGTGGTCGACGCTGGCCCCGAGCCGGGTCGGCAGCTGGCGCAGCTCCCGCAGAGGGTGGCGGATGACGAAGCGCACGGCCCGTCGGGTGTTGACGCGGTTGCGCTCCAACTCCTCCTCCCTGGGGTCGCGCCGAACGAAGTCGTCGATGCATGTGCCGGCGCCGCGGAAGTCACCGGTCGACCCGCGGTGGTGATCGATGCAGAGGGTGTCGCCGCTGTTGGTGGAGATCGGGACGAAGGCGTCCATCGCCACGGCGTTGCGGACCGTCCACGCACCGACCAGGGCGACGACCGGGAGGGCCAGCAGGGCGGCGCTGACGACCGACCGGCGCCAGCCCCAACCCGCGGCCAGCCCCACGATGGCAAAGAGGAGCGGCAGGGGGGCGAGCAACGGACGCACGAGCATCGACACGCCCAACAACGCACCCGCCGCCAACAACCGCGAGGGAGCAGGCCCGGTCTGCGTCCGCAGCACTGGCACCAAGACGGCGAGGACCGCCAGGACGCTCACGATGAAGACCGATTCGTGGTGCGGAGTGGCGCTGTAGAAGACCAGGTTCGGGAAGACCGCCACCAGGGCGCCGGCCATGAGGGCCTCGCGACGGGAGAACACGCAGGAGACGACGAGGATGATCAACCAGATCGCCGCCGCGCCTGCGGCGATGTTGACGAGGTCGGCGGCATCGCGCCGGTCGTCCGGCAGGGGCGTGTGGTCCGTCAACCAGAAGACGGCTCCGAGCAGCCCGGGATACCCGGGCGGGAAGAACGCCGTCGGCTCGCCGCCGACCCAGCTGGTGTATCCACGTCCTGTGGCGAGCCGGTCGCCCAGTCGGACGTAGGACGTCGGATCGCTGATGAACGGCAGGGGGGCTGCCGCCCATGCGACCCAGGGCCCCCGGAGGAGCGCACCGACGAGGACGATGCCTGCGACGGGGAAGATGCGGCGCCCGGGGCGATCGCGAGTCGCTCGACGCGCCACCGGCCGAACGTAGCGTCCGGCGGTTGGAGACCGCGATCAGCCGGCGGCGGCCACCCCGAGGAAGTCGTCGAGGCCCATCGGCGTCAGCGCCGGGTGGGGCGGCAGCTCGTGCAGCCGCACGCGCTGCTGGCGGGCCCGGGTGCACAGCGTGTCGTAGCTGGGCACCTCCTCGCCGCCGTTGAAGAGGGTCGGCTCGGCGCCCTGCAGGCCGAGGACGGCCACGCCGCCGCTGCCGTCGGGGATCAGCACGCCCTGGTGCTCCTCGAGCAGCGCCGCCGCCTCGGTCAGCCGGGCGGGCGGGATGGTCGGCACGCCCAGCCCGAGGACCACGCCGCCCTCGTAGCCGAGCTCGCCTGCCTGCTTGAAGGCGTTGGCGTAGCGCCGGCCCGGGGTCTCACCCTCCGCCGGCCACAGGCGGAACCCGAGGGAGCGCGAGGTGAGCTGCGCCTCGGCCTCGGGCGGACTGAAGAGCAGCACCCGCCCCACGCCACCCACGGCACGGGCCACCTCGAGCGTGCGGGCCAGCAGCGTGTCGGTCACCCGCGCGTCGTCGGTGAGCCCAGGCACGCCGCCGGCGGGGTCCTCGGCGAGGACGATCAGCGCCGGTCGCATCGTTCGCGGAAGGTACATGTGGCATCACGTCGGATCGTGGACCCCAGAGCACAGGGGGCTGGTACCCCGCAGACGGAGAGCCGTCGCGGTCCAGCGACCACCCCTCGTAGGCTGACGGGGTGGACGTGCGCATCGGTGTGACCTACTCGGCCAAGGAGCTCGACGTCGAGGTGCCCGATGGCACGGGCGCCGAGGACCTGCGCAAGCAGATCGAGTCGGCGCTGGCCGACGACGACAACGTGCTCTGGCTCACCGACCGGAAGGGCCGCCAGGTGGGCGTGCCCACGTCCAAGGTCGCCTACGTCGAGATCGGCAGCCCCCACGAGGAGCGCCGCATCGGCTTCGGCGGTGGCTGAAGGCCCGCCGCCTCCAGACCTGCTGCGCCGGCGTCTGCTCTTCGTCACCGGGAAGGGCGGCGTCGGCAAGACGACCATCGCTGCGTCGCTGGCCCTCCTGGGGGCGCGCGCCGGCCGGCGCACGCTCGTGTGCGAGGTCGACGCCAAGGGCGACCTGGCCGCCGCCTTCGAGACGCCGCCTCTGGCCTTCCGCCCCCGGGAGGTGACCCGGGGGCTCTTCGCCATGACGATGGACACCGAGGAGTCGCTCAAGGAGTACCTGCGGCTCCAGCTGCGCATCCCGCTGCTGGCCCGCATCGGCCCCCTGGCCCGCACCTTCGACTACCTCGCCACCGCCGCCCCCGGGGTGCGGGAGATCCTCACCGTCGGGAAGCTGGCGTGGGAGGTGCGGGAGGACCACTACGACCTCGTGGTGGTCGACGCCGCCGCCACCGGCCACATCGTCGGGCAGCTGCGGGCGCCGGCCGCCATCAACGAGCTCGTGGCCGTGGGGCTGGTGCGCGAGCAGACCGGGTGGATCCGCGAGATCCTCACCGACCCGGTCACCACCGGCGTGGTGGTCACCGCCCTCCCCGAGGAGATGCCGGTGACCGAGTCCCTCGAGCTGATCGCCGCCCTCGGCGACACCGGCGTCGACGTGGCCGCGGTGGCGGTCAACCGCGTCCTGCCCGAGCTGTTCGGGCGCTCGGAGGAGGAGGTCTTCGAGCGCCTGCGGTCGCCCGCGGTGGTGGGCCCGTTGGAGGCGGCGGCCGGCGGCCCGGTCGGCCCCGTGCTCGACGCGGCGCGGCTGGCGGTGACGCTCCGGCGGACCGGCGCCGAGCACCTGGAGCGGCT
>Ga0126307_10002507_pt1 | contig 12405 bp, 8 predicted proteins | sample Plot28_FD_89955 | JGI IMG/M metagenome (GOLD analysis project Ga0126307, IMG submission 89955) | Serpentine soil microbial communities from UC McLaughlin Reserve, CA, USA - Plot28 | ecosystem: Environmental > Terrestrial > Soil > Grasslands | place: USA: UC McLaughlin Reserve, Lake County...
CGGAGCCGGTCGGCGAACCGCTCCACCCGCGGGATCGGGCTGCCGGTCCACGGGGTGTGCGCGACGGCGTTCATCGGGATGAGGTTCACGTGCGCGTGCTCGTCCCGCAGCAATCCCGCCATGGCGTCGGCGTCGGCGTCCGTGTCGTTGATCCCGTCGATCATCGTCGCCTCGTATGTCACGCGGCGGCCGGTGGCGCGCGCGTGCTCGCGTGCCGCTTCAACCACCTCCTCGACCGGCCAGCGTCGGTTGAGCGGCACGAGGACGTCGCGCAGGGGGTTGCGAGCCGCGTGGAGCGAGACTGCGAGCGTGAACTGCGGCCCGAGCCCGGTCAGCCGCCGGATCCCGGGCACGACCCCCGAGGTCGAGACCGTGATGTGTCGCGCCCCGAGGCCGAACCGCCTCGGATCGTTCAGCGCGGAGATGCTCTCGAGGACGCGGTCCAGGTTGAGCAGCGGCTCGCCCATGCCCATGAAGACGACGTTCGTGAGGCGCCGGCCGTCCCCCGCGAGGCGTCGTGCGGCCTGCCGGACCTGGTCCACGATCTCGGCGGTCTCGAGGTCACGCTCCATGCCCAGCTCGCCCGTCGCACAGAACGGGCAGCCGACCGCGCAGCCGGCCTGGGAGCTGATGCACAGCGTGTGACGCTCGCGGCTGTCCGGTCGGGCGGGATAGTGCATGAGCACGCTCTCGATGAGCAGACCGTCGCTGAGGCGATGGAGCGCCTTCTCGGTGAGCCCGCCATCGGCGTACCTGACCTCGGTCTCCTCGACGGTGTCGAAGCGAAACGCCGTCTCCAGGTCGTCCTTCGTCGCCACGGGGAGGGTCGTGATCGCCGAGAAGGACGAGTGGCTCGTCGCCCACACCGCGTCGAGCACCTGCCGCGCCCGGAATGCGGGCTCGCCGCGGGCGGCGAACCAGGCCGCGAGCTCCTCACGGCTCACGCCCGCGATGCCGGGGCGCACGTCGCGTGGGCGGCTCGCGGACGGGGCGGGTCGCAGGCCCTGGAGCGCGACCACGGCCGGCTGAGTCTGATCGCTCATCAACATTGAGTCTGACACGGGTCGATCGCGCGTCGGTCAGGCGCGAGTCCGCCGGCCGCGGAGCCAGTCCGCGCCCGACATCGCCCGTCGCCCCGCCGGGGTCACGCTGACGAGGACGAGCCGGCCGTCTGTCGTGGCGAGCGCGGGGAGCGAGCCGACCCGAACGAGCGCGCCCGGGACATCGCCCGGCTCCTCGGTCGCAACCGCTGCGGCGGTGACGACGAGCCGCTCGCCGTCCACCTCGGTGAACGTCCCCGGCCACGGCAGGTATGCGCGGACGGCACGCTCGAGCACGACCGCCGGCAGCGACGGGTCGAGCCGGCCGTCCTCGCGCCGCAGGGGCTTCGTCAGCACGACACCCTCGGCGGGCTGCGGTGTCGCGACGAGCTCCCCCGAGAGCCAGCCAGCGAGCGATCTCTCGAGCAGCTGACCGCCGAGCGCCGCGAGTCGTGCCTCGAGCACGGGCCCCGTCTCCGTCCCCGTCAACGGGACGCGCTCCTGGGCGACGATGGGCCCGGTGTCGAGACCGGCGTCCATGCGCATCAGCGTGACGGCCGTCTCCTCGTCGCCGGCGAGGATGGTGGCGGGGACGGGCGACGCGCCCCGGAAGCGGGGCAGCGGCGACGGATGCAGGTTGAGCGCGCCATGGCGAAGGTCGAGCAGTGGTGGGGGCACGATCTGTCCGTAGTCCGCGAGAACGGCGAGCGAGGGGCGGAGCGAGAGAATCGCATCGACTGCCTCGGGCGCGCGCAGTCTCGGCGGCGTGAGCACGGGCCCGAGGTGGAGGTCCCGGGCCGCCGCCTCGACGGGGGTCGGGGTGAAGGCCTGGGTCCGGCCGACGGGCTTCGGGACCACGGTCACGACGGCCACGACCTGCACGAGGGGGCTCGTGGCGAGCGCCCGCAGGGCTGGCAGGGCGAACGAGCCGGAGCCCAGGAAGACCGTCCGGACGCGTCCGTCGTCGGGCGGGCCGGGCCTCACGCCAGGGTTCGCAGGTGCTCCTGCGCGTGCTCGTCCTCGTCGTCGAGCTGGCTCACCGGGATCAGCTCTTCCATCGACTCGAGGTAGTCGATGTACAGCTTTCCCTGGAGGTGGTCCAGCTCGTGCTGAAGCGCGCGGCCGAGCAGACCGGAGCCGGCGACCTTGACCTTCTTGCCGACCCGGTTCTGGGCCACGACCCAGACCTTCTCGTGGCGCGACACGTAGGCGACGTAGCCCGGGATCGAGAGGCAGCCCTCGAGGTCCCGGTCGTCCCCGGACGACCGGACGATCTCGGGGTTGACCAGCTCGTACAGGTGACCCTCCACCTCGACGACGCACGCGCGGAGCGGCTCGCCCAGCTGCGGCGCGGCCAGCCCGACTCCCGGCGCGTGACGCATCGAGTCCGTGAGGTCGTCGAGCAGCTCGTGGAGGTACTTGCCGAAGCTGTCCACGGTCTCGCCCTTGAGGCGGAGGCGCGGGTCACCGAGGAGGACGATCGGTCGAACGCTCATGGAGGCCGAGTATACGCAACGAACCGCCCGTTCCAGGAGGGACGGGCGGTCGTCGTGAGGCGGTGCGAGCGGGGCTAGATCGTCCCGCCGCCGGCGGGCCGGTCGGTCGTCGCGTCGTCGAAGGACGATGCGGCGCCGGTGTCGGTCGTGGAGTCGGTCGCGTCCTCGAACGTGGCCTCGGCGCCCGCGTCCGCGTCCGCGGCGCCGGTCCCGGGGCCAGCCGCCCAGGCCTCGTTCTCCGGGTGCGAGCCCGTGTCCTCGCCGCGCAGCTCGGCGGCGAGATTCTGCGCTCGCTCGGCGAGCTTCTGGCCCGCGTCCGTCGTCGCCTCCGCCGCGCGCTGTGCCATCGGGCCGGCCTTGACCGCGGCAACCGCGGTGAGCTCCGCCGCCTTCGCCGCGACCTGGCGTGCCACCGGCGCCGCCTGGCTGGCGATGTCGTTGATCATCGTCTCGAGCTGGGCGAGCCACTCCCTGCCCTTCGCGCTCGCGGCGCCACCGCCGTTCGGTGCGCCGGACGCATCGTCCCGGTAGGACGGGTCGCCGAACGGGTCGCCGCCGGTGGGCGTGGCATCGTTGGGATTCTGCTCAGTCATGGGTGCCTCCTTGCGCCGACAGCGTGCAGCGGCCTGCGTCGCGAACAGCCTCCATTGTCGCCATCCGGCCGATACGCGCATGTGCCGTGCGGCCGGGCGAAGGTTCCGGCGAGCGGACAGCCTTTGGGTGGGAGCGGTCAGGCGCGCGCGCCAACCTCGAACGGCTCGCCTTCAGCGAGCTCGTCGTCGGTGATCGGCCGGAGCGCGAACCCGAACTCCGATCCGCCACCCTCCGGCCGACGTCGCGCCCAGATCCGCCCGCCCATCGCGCGGATGAGGCGGTCGCACACGAACAGGCCGATCCCGGCACCGGACGCGGTCGCCGCGGTCGTCGGCGACCGGTAGAACAGCGAGAACAGGTCGGCAAGCTCCTCGGCGCCCACGCCCGCCCCCTGGTCCAGGACGCGCACCGCCACCTCGCCCTCCGTCCGCTCCACGACGACGTCGACCGTCGATCCCAGCGGCGAGTACTTCGCGGCATTCGACAGCAGGTTGCGCAGGACCTGTTCGACGTACGTCTCCTCCCCCTCGATGACCTCCGGGCTCGTCCCCCCGGCGGCGCGGAACCGGGTCTCGGGCCAGCGCCGCTGCTCGTACGCCATGACCCGGTCGACCAGATGGCCGACGTGCACAGGCTCGGCGCTGAGGACGAGGTTGCCGCGCTCGATCCGGCTGAGCACGAGGAGGTCGTCGATCAGCCGGTGGAGGCGGTTCGCCTCGAAGGCGATGTCCTCGACCAGCTCCTGGTCGCCCGCATCGAGCCGGTTGGCGCGACCGAGGAGCCGGGCACCGGCGATGATCGTCGTCACCGGTGTGCGCAGCTCGTGCGACATGACGCCGAAGAAGGCGTCGGACAGGCGTCGCGCCTCGCGCTCCTGGTCGAGGAGGCGCTCCCGTTCGGCCTCCGCCGCGCGCTCGGGGGAGACGTCGCGGTCGATCGCCATCAGCCGCGTGGGCTGCCCGGCCTGGGCGGCAAAGGTCCGGCCGACGCCGAGGATGCGGAGCATCGACGCGCCCGGGCGGGGCACCCGAAACTCGACGGTGAACGGCCCGGCTCCCGCGGCGGCGCTGTCGACGGCCTGGCGCACCGCCTCGCGGTCCTCCTCGTGCACGCGGGCCAGGTATGCCTCGAGCGTCACGAGCTGCGCGTCGTCGGGGATGCCGTAGAGCCGTCGGAGCTCCGCCGAGACCTCGAGCCGCCGGCTCTCGACGTCCATCTCCCACGTCCCCGCCCGGGCGACGCCGAGCGTCAGGCCCAGCCGCCGGTCACGATGCCGGAGGAGGTCGACGAGCGCCGATCGCCGGAGGCCCTGTGCCGCGTGCTCCGCCACCGCATCGAGGAACGCCAGGTCCTCGGCATCGTACGCGTTGACGCCCGCGCGGCCGGCAACGAGGACCGCGAGCGGCGTGGGGCCACCGACGGGCAGCGCCACGACCTGCCCGAGCCCGGCGATCGCCGGCAGGTCGCTCGCACCCGGGAACTCTGCCGTCCATCCCGCGGCGTCCACCCGAACCGCGCGGCCGGTGCGGGCGACCGTCGACGCGGGCAGGTCCGTGTGCAGCGAGACCCGACGCTCGCGCTCGAGCAGTCCGATGGGATACCCGCGCGCATGGAGCAGCTCGAGCTCGCCGCGTTCCGGGTCGACCCGGCTGAGGACGCCCACCGACGATCCCGTGCCGTCCGTCGCGGCATCGATGACCAGACGAGCGATCGCCTCGCCGTCCAGCTCGCGACCGAGGTTCGCGGCGAGCGTCTGCAGCCGGCGGATCCGTTCGGCCGCCGCGGTCGCCCGGTCTGCGTCACGCCGCAGGGCGGTGGCGAGCTCCGAGCGAGCCATCGCCTCGCCCGCGATCCGTCCGAGCAGCATCACCCCCTCGAGCTCGTCGTCCTCGATCTCCCGGCCGGGCGTCAGCAGCACGACAGCGACGGCGAGGGCCCCGGTGCCCGACAGCAGCGGCACGGCGAGCGGCCCCTCCGCCGGTCGCAGCGGGCGTGCCGTCCTCGCGGCCTCCTCGACGAGCGGCGCGACCGCGGCCGCATCGAACGGGACCCCGTCGACCGCCAGGGGCGCATCACCCGTCCCGCCCACGACGCGGCCGCCGGTGAGCGGTCCGGCGAACACCGCGATGCCCTCGGCTCCGAGCATCGCCCGGGCGCGACGCGGGAACCGGTCGGCGAGCTGGCGCACGGATTCAGGGGTGGCGACCTCACGCGCAAGCCGCCGTGCCTCGGCCTCGCGCCGGGCCGCCCGGACGAGCTCGACGGAGCTCGCCTCGGCCGCACGGCTGCTCGCCCGCGCCTGGAGGATGCTCCGTCGCAACGACAACGACAACGCGAGCGCGGCGGCGGCCGCGATCAGGTCCAGCCCTACGTCGACGAGGACCGATGGGTCGATCGGGGCGTCGGGATCGATTGCCGCCGGCAGCACCACGCGCGAAGCCGCGACCAGCAGGCCGACGACGATCGCGGTCCGCGACCCGGCGACCCGCGCCGCGATCATGACCCCGGCGAACGCGAGCACGTACCAGCCGCGCGCTCCGATGGTCGCGTCGAGGACGACGCGCAACAGCACGATCGCGGCGGCGAGCCCGACGCCGAGCAGCACGGCACGCAGTCGCCGGAGGGCCCGAGTCGTCATGGCGCAAGTGTCGTGGCGTGTGATGACGGCGCTGCTTGCGTCACCGTTGCATAAAGTGGCATGCCGCCTTGCATCTGCGCGAGAGCCCTAGAGGAGCGACTCGGGATCGACGTCCACCGACCAGGGGGCGCGGGGCGGCGGATCCAGCAGCGAGACCGGGTCCGCACCGCGCAGCACGACGTTGTAGCGCCACCGCTCGGCGCGCCTCGCGACGTACGCCGGCGCCGGCCCCGCCACCTGGACGGGGATTCCGCGAGCGTGCGCCCGACCGCGCAGGCCGTCGGCCATCGCCAGCGCCTCGCGCTCGGCCGCGTCCCGGTCGGCCAGGCCGACCGTGAGCTTCACGAGCCGCCCGAACGGCGGCGAGCCGAACCGCTCCCGGAGCTCAAGCTCCTCGTCGTAGAACGCCGCGCCATCACCCTCGACGACCGCGCGGATCGCCCGATGGTCGGGCCGATAGGTCTGGATGAACGCGACTCCGCGCCGCTCGCCGCGGCCCGCCCGGCCGACGGCCTGCGCGAGGAGCTGGTACGTCCGCTCGGACGCACGCTCGTCGGGCAGGTTGAGGGCGATGTCGGCCGATACGACGCCGACGAGCGTGACCTCGGGCACGTCGAGACCCTTGGCCACGAGGCTCGTGCCCACGAGGACGTCGGTCCGGCCGGCCGCGAAGTCATCGATGACCCGCTCGGCGGCGCCCTTCCGCTCCACCACGTCCCGGTCGAGCCGGGCAACGCGAAGGTGCGGGAAGCGCTGGCGGACCTCCCGCTCCACCTTCTCCGTCCCACCACCCAGGTAGCGGATGCGGGGGGACGCGCACGCCGGGCAGCGGGTCGCCTGCGGCCACGCGCGGCCGCAGTGATGGCAGCGCAACGTCGTGCCTGCCTGGTGGTACACCAGCGGGCGGTCGCAGTCCGGACAGTGCTGGACGGTGCCGCAGTCGCGGCACACGACGACTGACGCCGTGCCGCGCCTGTTGAGCACGAGGATCGCCCGGTCGCCGGCCTCGGTGTCGAGCTCGCCGAGCGCCGTGGTGAGCACGTCGGAGAACAGGCCGCGATTGCCGGCCGCGAGCTCGGCTCGCATGTCGACGGCGGTGACGAGCGGCGCCAGACCCGCCGCGCGCACGGGCAGGACCGCCCGGAGGTAGCCTCCAGCCCGCGCGTGGCCCATCGACTCCACGGATGGCGTCGCGCTGCCGAGCACGACCGCCGCGCCCGCGAGCCGTCCCAGCTCCAGGGCCATGTCCCTGGCCTGGAACCGCGGGGTGCGGTCGCTCTTGTACGCCGCCTCGTGCTCCTCGTCCACGATGACCAGGCCGATCTCCCCGAGCGGGGCGAGCAGCGCCGTCCGCGTCCCGACCACGAGATCCACGTCGCCCGCGCGGATCCGGCGCCACTCGTCGGCGCGCTCACCTTCGCCGAGGCCGGAGTGGAGGACCCCGATGCGCACCGGCAGCTCGACGCGCAGGCGGTCGATGATCGGCGTCGCGAGCGCGATCTCGGGAACGAGCAGAAGCGCCGGCCGGCCGGCGGCCAGCGACGCGGCGATCGCCTCGACGTAGATCGCCGTCTTGCCGCCGCCCGTGACCCCGTCGAGCAACGTCGGGGTGGGGTCCCGCCGGTCGAGCGCCCGCAGCACGATCGCCAGCGCTGCCTCCTGGTCGGCCGTCAGGTCCGCCCCCTGCGGCCGCGCCCCGCGGACGCCGACGGGCCGGTCTGCGAACGGCCGCCGGGGCCGCTCCCGCACCTCGGTTCGCACGAAGCCGCGCCGGACGAGGCCGGCGATCGCCGACGCGCCGTGCCGTTCGGCGAGCGGCGCGGCCGGGACGCCGTCGGCCGGGGACCCAGCGCTCGGATCCCCGTTGGCGGGCGGCGCCGTCGGGGCGCGGTCGGCGTCGGCCCCGGCACCGTCGCCGTCCGGCCGGCCGACCAGCTCCACGAGCGCGGCGCGCTGCCGCGGCCCGAGCGCGCGGCCGGCGATGTGACCGCGCGCCCGCAACGAGGCCGCAGCGGCCTCGCCCGCCTCGGTCGGCCACACCCTCCGCTCGTACCGCGGCCCGAGCGCGGCCCCGAGGAGCGTCCAGGTCAACTCGACGAGTCCCTCGGCGGCGAGGGCGCGCAAACGGCGCAGCAGGCTCGCGCGACCCTCGGGCGTCGACAGGTCGCGCACCGCCCGGGGACGGCCGGCGAGCTCGTCGAGGAGGTCCAGCTCCACCGCCGGCAGGCTGGGATCCGGGACCGACAGCCTCGCCTCGCCGGCAGGGGTGACCTCCGCGACGAGCTCCAGCCGTTCGAGCATCCCCGGCGGAAGCATCGCCCGGATGACGGTCGCGAGCGGCGCGAGATAGCGGTCCGCGACGAGCGATGCGAGGGCGAGGGCGAGCGGCGGCAGGAGCGGGCCGTCGGAGCGGATCCGCGCGGCGACCGGCCGCCGCTCTGCGCCAGCGGCGGGCTGCGACGAAGGTCCCAGCACGATCCCGATCGCCTGTCGCGCACCCTTGCCGAACGGCACGAGCACCGCCTCGCCCGGCTCCAGGCCGCCGAGCGCCGATGGGACGAGGTACGTGTACGTCCGTGGCCCCGGACCCCCGGGGGCATCGACCGCGACCTCGACGAGCGGCCCCGCAGCCGTCGACTGCACGCCCTCCAGCTCGAGCATCGGCGCTCCCCGTTACCCGATCCGGATCCGCCGGTCGGCGTTGCTGCGCTTCTCCTGCTCGATGATCGCCTCGATCTCGGCCGCCGTGCGGTCCACCTCGCCCGTCTCGTTCACGACGACCCGGTCGTAGTCGCCCTGGCGGGCGAGCTCGATCGCCGCGTTGCGCTGGCGGATCTCCAGCTCGTCGGCCGTCTCGGTGGCGCGGGAGCGAAGCCGCTGGAACAGCGCCTCGAGCGAGGGCGGGACGATGAACACGAGCAGCGCGTCCGGGACGCGTTCCTTGACGACCCTCGCGCCCTGGACGTCGATCTTGAGGATCACGTCATGGCCGTCGCGCAGGGCATCCGCGACCTCCCGCCTCGGCGTCCCGTAGTAGTTGCCGTGGACCTCCGCCGACTCGAGGAGCTCGCCCGCCGCGTCGAGCGCCTGGAACTCCTCGTCGCTGAGAAAGCGGTAGCTGAGGCCGGGCACCTCGCCGGGGCGTGGCTGGCGCGTGGTGCAGGTCACGACGTAGTGGTAGTCGGGGTCCCGCGCGCGGTCGCGGAGCGCGTCGATGATGGTGTCCTTCCCCACGCCCGACGGTCCGCTGATGATCACGAGCAGGGCGCCGGGCGCGCCCTCGAGGACCGGGCGGGTCGTCATGCCGCCCCGCCCTGGGGCCGACGGCCCGCGGACGCCTCGCCGGCGCGCAGCAGGTCCAACGCTCGCTCGAGCTCGGCCGGAAGCGGCGCCTCGGCGCGAACCAGGGTCGCGGTGCGCGGCGAGACGAGCTCCAGTCGCCACGCGTGGAGGAACAGCCGGTCCAGGCCGTCGGGTCCCTTGCGCGACGTGCCTGTCCCGTACACGGGGTCCCCGGCGATCGGGTGACCGAGCGCGGCGAGGTGCACGCGGATCTGGTGGGTCCGTCCGGTGACGAGGTCGAGCTCGAGGAGCGTCCAGCCGGCGAAGCGCTCGCGGACCCGATACCCCGTGACCGCCCGACGACCGTCCGGCACGACGGCCATCCGCTTGCGGTCCTTCGGGTCACGGCCGATCGGGGCCTCGATCCGCCCGACCGCGGCGCCGACGGACCCCAGCACGAGCGCGAGGTACGTCTTGCGCACCCGCCGCGCCTTGAGCTGGGCCATGACCCCGGCCTGCGCGGCGTCGTTGCGAGCGACGATGAGCAGCCCCGACGTGTCCCTGTCGAGGCGGTGGACGATCCCCGGCCGTGCCACCCCCGCGATCCCGCCATAGTGGTCGCCGCGGGCGAGCAGCGCGTTGACGAGCGTCCCGCGCCAGTGGCCCGGCGCGGGGTGGACGACGAGTCCGGAGGGCTTGTTGACGATGAGGATGTCGTCGTCTTCGTACACGACGTCGATCGGGATCGTCGGGTCGGGCTCCAGGTGGTACGGGATCTCCGCCGGGGGGACCTCGAGGGTCACGGAGCCGCCGCGCAGCTCCGAGTTCGCCCGGAGCCGGCGCCCGTCGTGGTCGACGAGCAGCCCCTCGCCGATGAGCTTCTGGACGTACGACCGGGAGAGGCCCGTCCGGTCGGCGACGAACCGGTCGACGCGGCGGATGACCTCGCCGTCGGGGACCGTGATCACCCGGCGCCCGGGCTCGATCGACGGAACAGGCGCCGGCGGGAGGCCGGGGTCGTCGTCGAGCGGATCCTCGTCGAACGGCTCGTCGTCGAGGAGGTCCGTGCCCTCGAGGATGTCGGACGACACGGCGGGGTCATCCACGGTCGCCCCACTCGGCAAGGCGCGGGACGACGGCCATCGTGATGAGCAGCACGATCGCGGTCGTGATCGCGGCATCCGCGATGTTGTACGTGTAGAACCGCCACTCGCCGATGCCCATGTCGACGAAGTCGACGACGTACCCGAACCGCACGCGGTCGATCAGGTTCCCGATCGCACCGCCCAGGAGGAGCGCCAGGGCGACGGTGGTGAGGTAGCCGCGCCCGGCCCGGCGGTGGTAGACGACGATCAGCGCGACGACGCCGAGCGAGACGAGCGCGAAGATCGGCGCCGACTGCGGCAGGAGCCCGAACAGCGCGCCGCTGTTCCGCCCGTGCACGAGGTTGAGCCAGCCCTCGAGGACCACGAGGTGGTCGCCGGCTTTCGGGAGCTGCGCGACCAGCCACGCCTTGCTGAGCTGGTCCAGCACAAGCACGCCGAGCGCGATTGCCCCGAACACGATCCAGCGGGCGGTGGTCGGACCGCGCCACGCGGTCGTCGCACCGGCGTCCGCCACCGACGCCGGCGTCCCGGCCTCCACGTCCTCGACGATGACCTCCCCGCCGATGTCGTCCTCGGCGCCGTCGTCCATCGCGGTGTCGCCCGCGGGTGCCGAGCCGGTCATCCGGTCAGGCCCCGTCGCCGAGGCGCCGGAGCGCGATCCGCGCCTCGCCGGCATCGAGCCGGACGACCGCGACCGGCACGCCAGCGGGCGGGGCGTCCCGGCGGATGTCGTCGGCAAGCGTCTCGCGCCCGACCGACCCGAGGTAGGGCTCGACCTCGGCGTCCACGCCGTCGATCCACAGGACGATCCGGTCGTCGAGGTCGAGCTCCGCCTCCTTGCGCAGGTCCTGGACGGCACGCTGGAGCTCGCGGGCGTCGCCCTCGGCGCGAAGGTCGGTCGTCAGCGCCGTGTCCAGCACGACCACGAGGCCGTCGTGGTCCGCGACGGCCGTGCCCGGCCGCGGGCTCGCCTGGACCTCGACCTCGTCCGGCGCGAGGGTGACGCCGCCCAGGGTCACCGAGCCGTCGTCGTGGAACTCGACCGCGCCCTCGCGCGCCGCGGCCATCACGGCCGGGATCGTCGCGCCGAGGCGCTTGCCGATCCTCGGCAGCAGCGGCTTCACGCGCCGCTCGACGAGCCGCGAGCCGTCGTCGATGACCTCGACCCGCCGGACGTTGAGCTCCTCCGCGAACAGCGCGAGCAGGTCGTCCCCGAGCGCGAGCCCGCGATCCGGCACGGCGAGCCAGGCGGTCGCGAGCGGCTGGCGCGTCCGGAGCCCCGCCTGCGCGCGCAGCGTCCGTGCCAGGTCGACCGCACCACGCACGAGCGCCATCGCCCGCTCCAGCCGCTCGTCCCGGTGGGGCGCCAGCTCGTCGGCAGGCCAGCCGGTCAGGTGGACGCTGTCGGGCAGGTCCGGGATCACGGCGACGACGAGGTTCTGGTACAGCGTCTCGGACACGAACGGGAGGATCGGCGCGATCGTCCGGCTGAGGGCGACGAGCGCCGCGTGCAGCGTCGCGAACGCGGCGTCGCGGTCGGCAGGGTCTGCGCCGGCCCGCATCCGGTCGCGCGAGCGGCGGAGGTACCAGGTCGACAGGTCGTCGATGAAGGTGCCCAGCGCACGTGTCGCCGCGAGGGCGTCGAAGTCGCCGAGCCGGTCGCCGACCTCCCCGGACACGCCGGCGGCACGCGAGAGGATCCAGCGGTCGAGCACGGGCCACTGCCGGCCCGCCGCCTCTGCGGCCGCGATCGAGTCGCCGATCCCATGTCGCGGCGTCCAGGCCGCGAGCCGGGCGTACGTCACGAAGAACGCGTACACGTTCCACAGGACGAGGAGCTCCCGGCGCGACTCATCCGCGGCGTGCCAGCCGAACGGGATGTTGTCCTCCGGACGCGCCTTGGCGAACATCCAGCGCATCACGTCGACGCCCATCCGGTCCGCGGCCTCGTCGAACTCGATGGCGTTGCCCCAGCTCTTGTGCATCGGGCGGCCGTCCTCGCCGAAGACGAGGGCATACCCGAAGATCGTCCTGAACGGCTCGGTGCGCGCGAGGACCGTGGACATCGCGAGCATGGAGTAGAACCAGTTGCGGAACTGGCCCGGGAAGCTCTCAGTGATGAAGTCGGCCGGGAACCACCTCGCCCAGTGCTCCGGGTCCTCTCGGAAGTGGAGCGTGCTGAACGGGACGATGCCGGCATCGAGCCACGGGTTGCCGACGTCCTTGATCCGCGCCACCGGCGCGCCGCA
>Ga0126307_10002508_pt1 | contig 12404 bp, 11 predicted proteins | sample Plot28_FD_89955 | JGI IMG/M metagenome (GOLD analysis project Ga0126307, IMG submission 89955) | Serpentine soil microbial communities from UC McLaughlin Reserve, CA, USA - Plot28 | ecosystem: Environmental > Terrestrial > Soil > Grasslands | place: USA: UC McLaughlin Reserve, Lake County...
TCAACTCCTTCCGGGAACGCGACAGGCGAATCCCGGAGTTAACACGGATGCACTGCGGCCGTTCAAGGGATTTGGAGTGATACGGCTGTCCGAGAATGCGGGACGTTCCGATTACAACGGGTTGCAGCTGAGCGTCCGGCGTCGGTTTCAGAGGGGCGTTAGCTTCGGAACCACTTACACGTTTTCAAAACTGGCGGATGATGCGAGTAACCGAAGAGAGCGGCTGTTCAACGCATACGATGCGCATAGCTTTCGCGGAATCTCGAGCGACGACCGAACGCACGTTTTCAGTGTTCACTATGTTTATGAGATACCCTTTTGGCGGCAGCAGAACACGTTTCTTAAGAAAGCGGTGGGAGGCTGGCAGATCTCGGGAGTGGGGCTCGTCGTCTCCGGCCAACCGCTAACAGTTTGTCGTGGTGATGATGACGCCGGAGTGGGAGACAGTGACTGCCAGCCGTGGGATTTGGTTGGTGATACTCACGTTCAGTCGCCTTCATTCTCTCGCGGGCGCACCGTGGACCAGAATTTTTGGTTCAATCCAACTGCGTTCAGGCGGCCTGCACCGGGCACGTTCGGCAATGCGGGGCGGAATATTCTGCGAGGCCCAACTTTTCAGAGTTGGGACATTGCGATCTCAAAGACGTTTCCAATTGATGAAGGGAAGCGGCTCCAGTTCCGGTCGGAGTTTTTCAACTTTCCAAACCATCCCAATTTGGCAAACCCAGACACGAATCCGACGAGCCCCAACTTTGGACGCGTGCTGGGTAAGGCGGGAGAGCGGAATATTCAGTTTGGGTTGAAGTTGTATTTTTAGTTCAAGTCCGATGTCCTGATTCAAGTATTATCCCCGTGGCCGGAATGGTGCGACATAACGAACTCGCAATGTGCTGGCCCAATCGTCGATTCTTCCCTTGTATCCCGTTTGGTAACGACCCAACCCACCAACCCGAACTTCTATTACTTTGTTCTTCTGGTCTATTGCGACCCCGCTCTTATCGAATAGTCCGACATCTTTTGGTCCACCGACAGAATAAACCAGACGGATTTCGGCATTCTTCGGCAGCGAGAACAGAACTACCCAGTCGCGCGGGTTTAATCTGCTTTTTTCCTTTTCCTCGTGCCAGGTACTTGGATATGCAATCATTTCGCTCCGCTGAGCGAAAACAGGTGCACAGGCTATAAGCACCAAGCTGACTAAAAGTAATATACGTACTCTATTCATGTGCTCTCCTTTGCAGACAAAATAAACAAGAAATCGTGTGTACTTTACTGTAGTCTTCGAGGTCCAGAAGGACCGCGCGGTTCAAACGGAAGCGTAATACTGAAGTTTCGGATTGACGGTAGCTTTTTTTGTGGCTGATGAGAGCGAGTGCGGCGGCGTCAACGCAGTCGCACTCATCCCCTTTGTCATTCAGCGACTACCTTACTTTCCCGCACAAACAATAATAGCGTGCGGAATTGATCTAGTCGGCGATATATAGGTTGTGCCACCGATTATCAAACCGGTACTACCTCCACCATCTAACATCATCTTTGAACCCGTGCCAAACCCACTCAGTACGCTTACTGCACCTGCTTGGGTTGCGTAATTGCTCGAAAAGAAAACTACAGTTTCAGAATCGCCGTTATTATCGTCATCACGAACGCCAACAAACGTTCGGCCAATATAACTGCTAGCCGACTTATTCGCCGTTGGATCAAGCCCACCGACAACGTCCGGAATGCCTGCATCGAAGGTTGCAGTGGAGTAAGGCTGAATACTCGAACTCCCATAAAACGAATCGAATGCGAATGTCCGAACAAGTCCAGGATACTCATTAATCCCATATCCATAACTTATCCGCCACCAGTCAGCCTTCAATCCGAATGCAATCGGGGTAAACGGCGAGTCATTTGTCGAGAAGAAGGTGCCGTTGATTGCCACTCTTGCTGTGCGGGAACCGGTATTCTGAGCAACGGCGTCGTTCCAAAACCTGCTCAGTGTTCTGCGCTCAATGTTTTGTCCGGAGACGCTTCCGGTAAAGTTACGGATCGTGGCATACCGAAGATCTACAACCGTAACGAAGTCGGGTTGCCCTCCAACGTAATTCTTGCGATACACCTTTACTCCGGTATCGGAAAGGATGAGTTGAAATCCTGATGGTACGGGTACCGCGGCTTTCACTTGAGGGGAACCAAGAAGACTGTTGACCAAAAGAACAGGCAGTATTAAGAGGAAGCTTAAGGCTTTTCGTTTTACTACCTCGAGTGAATTGATTGACATCATTTACCTCCAATTTGTAGAAAGGGTTTTCACATCCAGCTTTCGTGGAATGCAACGAGTTGTAGCGCGACTCCTCATGGCCTCCGAGGACCAGACGATTGCTTGCGCCAAAGATAGAGATATTGGTAATCCTTGCCAGATAGGTGGCTTTTGAAACCAAGGCAGACGCGCGTTGTGGCAGTCGTGAGACCTGAAGCTGCCAGGCTGCCTCCCATAGTCGCCACGACATCTGGCATGGTTGACCACCACCTGATGTCGTCCGGATTACCTCTACCTGCGTTTGGGGTATTGAAGATCAGGATTCTGTCCGGCAACACTCTATCCTTCCAGCCACCTCCGCATTCCCGTGCATCGCGCGGCTTTGTGATCGATACAGGAAAAGCCATGTTGGTATTGCCCTTTTCCCTCTCGACCCACTGATCGCCAGACCCTTGAGCATTAGCGGACACAAAAGCTCCTATAAATAAGGTCAGAGCCAGTAGACATGAAAAATTTTTAACTAGTTGCATTTGTGAGTCTCCTCGTAAAGATGGGTTACGGTAAGTCGTGAACGAAACCTAACTAGTGCGGTCCAATTCAATCAACGGAAGCTGATCGACTGAATCACGCGACTATTCTCTTGTAAGAACTGACTAGCGTTTGGTCCGGAGGTCACGTTCACGACATAGAACAGGTTTTCCGCACTACGCTGGCAAGTGTAAATCTCAACGTTTTCTGTGTAGCCACTATGAGGTGATGGACCAGCCAAGCGACTGGTGATGCAAGGAACGTTATTGATAACGCTACTTTCCGAGCGGCCAATGCGTTTGAGATATTTATTGGCCGATAATATACCTCGAACATACCGGTCTGTGCCGGATTCGAAGCTTGCGCCATTCAGATCGGACAAACCAAAAATTACGCCGTTAGACAGATTGCCGTTTGTGTACTCGCTCTGTGGCGCAACTGTTATTGACGATTGGTCCTCGAAGGCTCTCCACCCAGATGGAGTGAAATACGCGAAGCTCGGACGGGGAGCTAACGTATAGCTCGGTTCGGCTGAACGACCCGTACGATTCGATTCAATGGGAGCACGACCGCGTCCGAATCCCTTTTCAGTAGGCGTTTCAGTTTGGGTAGGAGTGTCGCTACTCGGCGGGCACTTACCTGAGTGTTCGCAGACTACTCTTGCGATTGCTCCAATTAAATCCCTCACAAGCGTTTGTCCTGCTGATGGCGCTTTTGGCCCTTCAGTTTCGTTCGGGGTTTCTCGCGGAACGGCTACATTCTGAGCGAAGGTGGTTACTTGACCACCAAAACAAAACGCAATAACAGCAATCAAGCTCAATCGTGTGTGCACTTTCATCGTTAACTCCTCGCGTGGGGTGAGTTCAAAAGTCTTCTCATAAATACCCGAACGTGTTCCGGGCCACGGGTTCGGTCGTGAGGCTCCAACCCATCACACTGTGGTCGGGTATTTATGGGAGGATTTAATAAAACAATGCGTTCGCGCAAAAGTTGGTCTATTCTTAGGTGGTTCACTCTCGCAAGCGTGTAATCACCTCCCCGGTGGTATCTCAGTGAATTGTGAACTGGAAAATCCTTCTACTATTACTAACGTCGTTCTCGTCCTGAACTTCTAATTGGTGTGATAATGTCGGAAAGTGAACCGGAAAAGACCTTCGCCTCAAATGAAATTACCCGTCTTCTCAACGCGTGGGCCGGCGGTCGGCACTCAGCGGCTGACGAACTGTTTCCGTTGATCCAACGCGAATTGCACAAGATCGCGAAAGAACATATGCGGCGCCAGGATCCAGGCCATATACTTCAAACAACGGCGTTGGTTAACGAAGCTTACGTTAGGCTGGCCGGCAGTAAGGATAAAACGTGGAAAGACCGTAACCATTTTTACGCGGTGGCTTCGATGGCGATGCGACATGTGCTCGTCGACTACGCCCGGAAAGAACTCCGAGACAAACGAGGTTCAGGTAAGTCTGACGTACCACTTGATGATGCCACTGAAATTCCAAATGAACCCAGCTCTATGCTGATCGCATTAGACGAAGCGCTTCGCTCATTTGCCAAACTGGATCCGCGTGCCGCACAGGTAGTAGAGCTCCGCTACTTTGGCGGCCTGAGTATTAAAGAAACCGCGAGTGTTCTGGGTGTGTCACCTGCCACTGTATCCAACGATTGGGCAGCAGCTCAACTTTGGTTGACACGGGAACTGAGTGAAAACAAGAAATGAATGCCGATCAATGGCAGCGCGTCAAAGAATTGTGTGTTGCGGCTTTAACATTCGCACCACCCAAGCGAGAAGCCTATTTGACAAAGGAGTGTAATGGCGACTTACGAATCCTTGATGAAGTTCGTTCGCTCCTCGCTGTGCAGAGTAAAGCTTCTAACTGTTTAGGAGAATTGCCGCGCGAGTTTGTAGCAGCGGCATTTGAGAACGACGTCTCGTTAGTCGGTCGAAAAATTGGCAACTATGACGTACAGACACTGCTCGGCCGGGGCGGTATGGGGGAAGTATATCTGGCCGAAGATCGTGACCTGCGCCGCAAAGTTGCTTTGAAAGTTTTGCCTGAGGAACTCACCAGGGACACACACCCGCTTCAGCGTTTCAAACAGGAAGCTCGCGCCGCTTCAGGGCTGAAACATCGCAACATCATCACGATCTATTCAGTTGGACAGGAAGATGGAATCTATTTTATTGCCGCTGAGTATGTGAATGGTTTGACTCTGCGCCAGCGCCTAGTGAGTTCCGGCCGGCTCGAATTGAAAGATGCAATTGAAATCGGGATGCAGGTAGGTTCGGGGTTAGAAGCTGCACATAACGCCGGCATCGTGCATCGGGATGTCAAACCAGAGAACATCATGTTTGAGTCTGATGGGACAGCGAAGCTACTGGACTTTGGCATTGCTAAGCTGACCGAAACTCTTGGCCCGGAAAATGTTTCGTCCACTCAGCCGTTCAAGACGGAGCAAGGGATCATCTTAGGGACTCCAGCTTACATGTCGCCTGAGCAGGCGCGCCATCAATCGCTTGACCACCGTAGCGACCTCTTCAGTTTAGGTGTGGTGTTGTACGAAATGATCACCGGGAAGGTACCGTTCTCGGGAGGAACTCCGTATGACCAACAGGCTGCCGTGCTCGTCGGCGAGCCCACACCGATCAATCAACATCTGGATAAATTCGTCCCTGAGTTGCAGTGGGTTTTGAGTAAGGCGTTAACAAAGGAGCCCGGACGCCGATATCAAACCGCTACTGACTTTCTGATAGATCTACAGATGCTTCACCAGCGATTGCAGGATGAAGATGTAGTAGACGATAAGAAGTCTGATGTAACTGACGCAGCCAGTTCTCGCGTTACTGTGATCGCAGACAATAGACCGTTGTGGAAACGTCGTTGGACACTCACGGCAATTGTTATGTTGCTCTTGGTCGCCGTACTTGCCGCAGCATTGATTTCGACGAGAGCGGGCCAACGGCTTTTCGGATTAATAGGGCCGCCACCGGTGATCGAATCGATTGTACCAACGCGTCCTATTGACGTGATCGGGAATCAGCCTATCGAATTGCGTGGTCGTAATTTCGAGGATGGACTAAAACTCAAGATTGGTTTTCCAAACGGCGGCTCGGGAGAGCTTTCCGGAGCACAGATTCAAAAACAAGAAGGCAACAGCACGACAGTTAACATATTAATCGACCTTAATGGGAATCCGGGTATTTACTCTCTTCAACTCTTAAATCCCGATGGTCAGGTCTCGTTGCCCTTCACTTTTGAAGCGCGTCATGAAACGCAAAGACCCTCGATCAATTGGATTGAGCCGGCCGTTGTAAAGAAGAGCGGAGGCGAACAGGTCGTTGCCGTGTATGGCAGTAACTTTCAACAAGGAATATCCGTCGACGTCGTACAACCAAATGGCGAGACGTCACAGCTTTCAGGCCGGCAGATCGCAAACCAGACGCCGAATTCGTTTCACGGATTGTTCTTCTTTTACCTGCCAGGAAAGCATTCGATTAGGGTTATAAATCCTAGTGGAGGAAAGTCAGAGTACTACGACATCGTCGTTCAATGATCTTCGAACTATGATTCCTATCATGTGCAGCAGATGACCTTGCTTATGGCGGTTGGTCACTCATCTCAATAATTGCTGTACAACCGAGCAAAGTATAACCTTTCGGAAGGATCTCGTTCCGGCACTGCAAATCGACTTATGGACTGTCCTGTAAAATTGAGTGGACGACCAATCAACCATAGGACCAAATCGTTTGTCTAAGCAGCTTGGGAGTTTCTATCTATGTGAACGATCGGTATGGTGGTATGTCAAAGATTAAGAGCTCAAAATCTAAATCGGAGAGCACTCTTAAAAGCGAGATACGCGCTTTGCGTTCAACTTTAAACCGCGTCTGGGCGGCATTGGTCGACATTGACGAGGCTACTCCAATGGAGGAGGCGCTGGATGCTATAGACGAAGCATGCGAAATAATGGCCGCGGATTGTCCAAATGATTTTGAGATAACTAATGAGGTTAGTCCAAAAGTACAACAACAAATCGACTTGGAAAACCAGGTAAATAAGCTAGTGGAGGAAGCACAGCGGACTGACAACTGGGGTACGAGGGCAGTTCTCTTTAGAAGGTTCCTCGCTCTCGCTGCCGGTCTGAGTGATGAGCAATTTGCGCAACAAATTCAGCAATTAACACCAGATGAGTACAGGGATATAGCACTTCGAAATCTATGGCTGATCGGAGCGATCACCGCCCCAACTCCGGTCGACTATAAGGATCAGACAGATCGGCTTATACGTACCCTTAAAGAATTCAAGAAGTCACTCCCTAGAAAGCATGGTCCCGAGCCGAGTCCTGTTATTTTGGAAGCTCTTCGAATACGAGATACTGAGAACAAGTCATACAAAGAAATCTACAATCGCTTGATTCCGATATTTGGCGAGGACATGAGAAAACTGACGCCAGTAACGCTCAGCGCTCGCGTTCGAACTCGACGATCGCGCTTGAGAAGATCAAGGGACTCCACTCAGGCGTGATCTGATCGTCACAAGTTAGCTGCTCCAAACAATCAAGCGTTACAGTCAATTTCACCAAAATGTGACTCTTGCGCAGTGCGGACCTCAGAGCTATGGTTGGCCAACTGTTACTCAGGAGGGCACGAGATGAGTCAGGTATTTATTTCTCACAGTCGAAGAGATGAACAAACGAAGAACTTTTTCTACAGGGCTTTTTCAGGAACAGCAGTTCTACCGATCTGGATGGAATACGAGAAACCGCCGACGAGTTCTATAGATGAAGCGATCGAGCGCAAGATCCAAGTGTCAAGCGCGGTATTTTTCCTGCTCAGTGAGGCTGTTGAACGTATTCCCTTCACCAGGGACTGGGTACTGTGGGAAAACGGGAAGATAACTAACAAAGATATTTGGGTATTCGAGCCTGAAGAGACTTTGGGTAGGATTAACGTGGTTCTACCTCGCTTCCACCATTATGTTCGTTATCAGCGAACTAAGCCCTGGCGAGACTACATCAATTCGATAGTTAGGTCTTATGACAGTTCGAACCTGTTGGGTTTGGTCGGCACCGGCACCGGACTTGGAGCAATAGTATCGGAAGAAGATAAAGCAGCAGGCGCTATTCTTGGGGGATTGGTCGGAGCTGTTGTTGAGGCTATCGGACGGCCAAACGCGCCAACAGGTGTTCCTGTCACTTGTTTGAAATGCTCTTACAGTTACGCCGTTCACCTTACTCGCGGCGTCAATGAATTCCGATGCGCGCGTTGCAATTGTAGACTGGAACTCCGCTCACAAGAGTTTTGGTCCGTCAATCGAATAAAGTGGGCTTATTCGATTACATGCTGACACAACAGCTTGAGGTTTGTGTGTCTCGATTCATGCCCGAGTGTCAAGCAGCCTTTTCAGTATGTGAGCTGGCCTGAACGTTGAATCCAGTTTGAGCGCTTGTTTGGCGCACTTTAAGGCTTTCGAGCGTCTTCCGCATTTCCAATAAGCAGTTCCTAGTTCTACCCAGGCATGGGGATGAGATGGATCGATCTTAGTCGCTCGGTGCGCTGCTTCTACTGCTTCGGAGTAGCGGCCAAGCCCATTGAGTATTGCGGCCTTATTAATTAACCCCGCGAGATTTTGTGAATCCAATCTAAGGCTCTTTTCGCAAAGAGACAGCGCCTCCTCGAGTCGCGCGGGATTCCCTTCGCGGACTAGATGAGCCGCGTAGTTTGCGAACGTCTGAGCAGAATCCTCACCAAGAGCTAGAGAAAGCATGTATGCAGTCTCTGCGCGCGCGTTATCCCCAATTATTGAAAGACTGATCGCAAAGTTATTCCAACCCACTGGGTGGGATGGCTCTAAGCTCACGGCTCGCAAATAACAGTCAATCGCCTGGTGATGTTCTCCAAGTTGAGCTAATGCCTTTCCCTTGTTGTTCCATTCTGCCGCCGTCGTTGAACTATCGAGCTCAGATGCACAAAGTTCGTCAGCACGAAGTCCGTGTAACAGATCGTTGAAGGTAGGTCTGTTGGAAGGATCCTGAGCCAAACATTGAGCCAATAGATTACGAAAGGACGCCGGAATTAGCGGGTCTACCAGAGGGGGAATAGTGTGTCGTCCATCGAATGCGTTTAGTCCACCTCGGCTCGTCTTGGGCTCAAACGGATATTCTCCGGTAAGCATTTCATATCCGATTATTCCGGCAGCGTATACGTCCGACTTTTCGGATCGTTTCTTACTCTCCCGGCACTCGGGAGCCAAATACAGAAAAGTTCCACCAGTCTGTTTTGAGAACGGGTCGTGAAAATCACGAGCACGAGCCAATCCAAGATCTGTAAGTTTGAGTTCGTGGCCTGTCGCTACTAAAAGGTTTTCAGGTTTCAAATCACCGTGAACAAACTCTGGCGCTTGCAGTTGACAATGGACCATTGCCTTACATAGTGCGCTAAAAAACCGCAAAGCAAGCGGCAGACTTACGAGACCGCGATCGATCCATTCTTTCACCGTCGTCACGCCGAGTGGTCCCGGCAAGACAGCCTCCATGACCAGAACTAAACGAGAAGGTGAGAGAGCAATGACATCGAATAATTGAACGATGTTTGTATGAGCACCTAAGTTAGACCAAATCCTTGCCTCGTTCTTTAATGCATTAATCTCGGGATCACCTGATAATGAGTCGATGGTTTTGCAAACCACAAAATACGGAAGAGGCGAGCCAGGAAACCATTGGGTATCGACACACAGATACGCAGTACCCATTCCCCCAGAGCGAAAACCATGGACCTGAAATCTGCCGGCGATCCGTCGAAAATATGCATCTGAGATGGTTTTCAAACCGCGGTTGAAGTCTTCTTCGACCTTATCTGCCGATTCAGAAGCAAGCTTCGCAACCGCTTCGCGATATCCTTTTTCATCAATCGAATATGGGCCAGCCGGTGGGACAGGCCATGCCTTTCGTATGTAATCTTGAGCCTGGGGTTGAAGCGCGGCTGTTATATCAAACCAGAATTGAGTTTCAAGTCCGCATGAGTTGCATTTTGCGTGGACAGATTCAAACGACTGCTCGTCTTGAAAATCTAATTCCCATCGCAATGCACTATAGTCGCCACCGCATGAACATCTCTGTTCAGCAAGATAGGTGTGCTCTTCCCAAGTGCTTGAAACTGCGATTGCCTGTTTCACAATAGTAGGTTACTACAAAGACAGCATTGCAAGCTTCCATTAGATTGCTTGCCATACGCCGCTCGTAAGTGTTTCATACGCTTTCTAAGACACTCCTTCTGTCACCGTTAGTGGAAAAGAAGCGCCGCCAATCCTCTTCTTTGAAATCCGACAACAAATTTTCACGTCAATATCAGCTACGGCATTTGTATCGGACTTCACTATAATGCTGAAAATAGGAGATGGAGTGAGCAGTAACTCCCACAACCAGCCCAACGATCTAGCTGCCCTGAAGCGTGAGGCGAAGTGGGCGGCCACTACTTGGCACCTTATCGGAATAGCCAGTTACTCGCGTACCCCACTGCACTCGTGGAATGAAGCTTCAGAATTTGGATGGGGGAAGCGGGCGCGGCAGAGTGTGCTCGCATTATCCAGAATCTATTTTCGGCATGGTCAAAATACATTTCTGGACACGATTAGCGAGCATGCTCCTACTCTCTCTGAAGGGTTCTGCTTTTGTGAGTGTCATCACGGTGTCGATGGTACTTACTGCGACTGCTGCCCCGACTATGGCACCGCATGTTTTTGTCACTGCCATTTTTGCGTTGACTGCGACATCGAGTCCAACAAGTGCGCAGGCGCAGATTCTTGCAACTGCGAATGTCACACGGGCGATTGCTGCGAAACCTGTGATGGGGCCTGCTGGTGTCAGTGTCACAATTGCTTGGATTGCAACGGTCCAGATGGAGACTGTGACACGGATTGCGAATGTGGCTGTCACGAATCTTGCGGGGATTGCTCAGTACGCCACACCTCTAGCGACGAAGGTGACGAAAACGAGTGCGAGTGTGATTGCCACGGATGTTCCGACTGCTACCAGTGTGGATCCGACTGCGACTGTGAATGCCATGACTGCTGCGACGATTGCATGGAATGCAACTGCGACTGTCATGAGTGTGACGATTGCGATTCAGATTGCTACGACTGTTACTGTGAGTGCCATGACTGCTGTGAAGACTGTGACGATGGCGACTCAGATGAGGAGGATTATGGCCCAACCTATCAACCTCCGGTAAATAAGATTGAGCGAGTTACAGAGCGAATTCAGACGGCATTAGGTGTGCAACTTTCCATTGAAGAAACAGGTCCGATTGACGGAGCTAGGATTCAAGCGGCCGCATATCGTGATAAGACGATTAAGATTACTCGGGAGCTTGCAAATGTGATGACGGATGATGAACTAGCTTTTATCATTGGCCATGAATACGCCCACATCGAGCAAGAACATATTGCCAAACACACTGCAAGTGACGCAGCAAAGCGTGGGGCGTTTAAACAAACAATGAACCAGCTTGACGAGCGCCAAAAAAGACAAGGCTCAAGCAAGCTCAAACGAGTGGCGACACAGGTGGTGGGTGGCGTGTTGGGCGGAGCGAGTTTGGCTGTAACGAGCCAGCTCGAGTCTCAGCACTATGAAACTAAGGCGGACGAGCGTGCACTTGAAGTTGTGGAGGCCGCTGGTTATAACCCTGAAGCCAGCGTTACTGCCTACGAAAAGCTCCATGGAGGCCGTGTACCTGACATCGGAGTACTACAAAGCATTGTTTCAACTCACCCTCCTCCTAAGAGCCGCCACAAGCATTTAAGAGAGAAATCCAGGCGACGTCGTGAGAACGGATAGTTCACGGACTCTGACTGGTGACGAGGATCGTAGATACACCGTGATCCGCATTGGGTCCCATACTAACGGAAACTCAAGCCGGCTTTATGACTATGAATAGGATTACATTCGAGTGATCGGCGTATCTAAGAATACTGCGATACCTATCGTTTTTCTAAGTTCGGTATTTGGCGGCTTCCTCAGCCAACGCGAAAAACTCCGCGCGATAATTGCCGATGAATTTGGATTTGAATGTCTAGCTTACGAATCTAAAAGTGAGAGCTTTGGCGGAGCTCCACGGCCAGCATGTTTGCATGCAGTAGACAGTGCTGACCTGTATGTTGGCGTTTTTTGGAAGCGCGCCGGCACCATGGTTACCCCTGACAACTTAACTCTCACCGAAATTGAATACTATCGCGCGCGGAAAAATAGAAAGCTAATGCGGGTCTATGTACTCGAAGCAGACGCGTCTCGAGTGGAACTAAACCTTAAGCTTTTCCTAGAAACCATAAAACAGCCGGATAACGGAATCTGCATTGAATTCTGTAAGAACTTCGCGGAATTGAAGTCAGTTCTCAGACGAGACTTGGAGTATTTCGGGAAATGCTGGTCGCAAGGGAAGACACCTCCATGGCGGCCAAGTTTTCTAACCGATAGAATTCTGAAGAACCTGAATTTCTTGATGAATCATGCAGACCTTTATCGCCTGCCGGCAGATTACCAAGAGCTGTGGACTGATCGCGAATACTTGCAGCAGCAGGTAACCGTGATGCAGTACCATTATTCTCGATCCGAGTTTCTTCGCTGTGGCGAAATCGGA
>Ga0126307_10002509_pt1 | contig 12401 bp, 11 predicted proteins | sample Plot28_FD_89955 | JGI IMG/M metagenome (GOLD analysis project Ga0126307, IMG submission 89955) | Serpentine soil microbial communities from UC McLaughlin Reserve, CA, USA - Plot28 | ecosystem: Environmental > Terrestrial > Soil > Grasslands | place: USA: UC McLaughlin Reserve, Lake County...
CGGACGGCTACGAGCTCGCCCGCGACGGCCTCGAGCTCGACGTCTAGAGGCAGCGGGTTGTGAGCGCCACCCACACGCCCTCAAAAGGCGGCGCTTGCGACGCCGACCTCAGGACGGGCGGCTTTGCCGCCTGTCCGTCTGAAATGACCGGTCGACACGATCGAACCAGAAGCTAGCGTGCAGTACCGCCGCCTCGGCAAGACCGGGTACGAGGTGAGCGCCGTCGGCTTCGGCGCGTGGGGGATCGGGTCGGAATGGGGTCCCGTGGACGACGAGGTCTCGCTCCAGGCGCTCCATGCGGCGGCCGACGCGGGCGTGAACTTCTTCGACACGGCCGACGTCTACGGCAGCGAGCCGCTGCTTGGTCGCTTCCTGCGCGAGCGCGACGAGCGCCTGTACCTCGCGACCAAGCTCGGGCGAAAGGCGGCACCCGCGTTCGACCGGGACCGATTCGGCGAACGGCAGCTCGAGGCCTGGGTGGACGACAGCCGCGAGAACCTCGGCGTCGAAACGCTCGACCTCGTGCAGACGCACACGCTGCCGACCGACTTCTACTACTGGCCGGAGCTGTTCCGCGGGCTCGACCGGCTGGTCGAGAAGGGCAAGGTTGCGCACTACGGCGTCAGCGTCGAGCGCTCCGAGGAAGGTCTCAAGGCGATCGAGTACGACGGCGTCGCGTCGGTGCAGATCATCTTCAACATGCTCAGGCTCCGCCCGTCCGAGCGCTTCTTCGCTGCTGCCGCGGAGCGGGACGTCGGGATCGTCGTGCGCGTGCCGCTCGCTTCTGGGATCTTGACGGGGAAGCTTCGCAAGGACTCGGAGTTCGCGCCCGACGACCATCGCCGCTTCAACGTCCGCGGCGAGGCGTTCGACGTCGGCGAGACGTTCTCGGGCGTGCCCCTCGACGCGGGTGTCGAATTCGCCGACGCGATCGGGGCGCTCGTGCCGGAGGGCGCGACGATGGCGCAGCTCGCGCTGCGCTGGATCCTGATGTGGCCTGAGGTCAGCACCGTCATCCCGGGCGCGAAGACGCCCGACCAGGCGCGCGCGAACGCGGCGGCCGCCGATCTCGCGCCGGTTCGCGCGGAAACGATGCTGCGCGTGGAGCAGCTCTACCGCGAGCGGGTCGCGCCGCTCGTGCACCAACGCTGGTAGCCGGGCGACGTCTTCCTTGGGCCCGCGCCTAAGCTCGAGCGCGTCGGCGGCGGGACGTAGGCGGCTACTCCGGGCAGCGCCGGGGGCAGCCTCCCTGTCCGCGTCGCCGGAGCCCGCGCGCGGAAGCTCGAGCGGGTCGGGCGGCGGGACGAAGAAGGACGCCCGAGCAAGCCCGCACCTCCTCTCTGGTCGGCGTCGTCTAGTCAACGCTTCAGCCGGCGTCCACAAGGGCCGATACCGTTCTCGACGATGCCGAACGCAGACTTCTTCGCGACGATGGGGTTCTTCGTCGTGCGCGGCTTCCTCGACCCCTCCGCCTGCGCTCGACTCCGCGGCGAGGTCCGAGCCGCCACGCCTGCACCAGCGACCGTACGCACCGACGAGTCGACCTATGACATCGACCGCTCGACGCGGAGCACAGATCTGGCCGACGTCACACCCGAGTCGCGAACGTTCGTCGATCGGCGCTTGGCCGACGTGATGCCGCGGGTAGCCGCGCACTACGGATTCACGCTGACGGGTTGTGAGCGCGTGCAGTTCCTCGTCTACAGGGAAGGCGACTTCTTCCGCCCGCACCGCGATCGGGCGGACGACGAGGACGCCGGCTCGTTCTCGCGTCAGCGTCGGGTCGCGGCTGTGATCTTCTTGAACGGAGAGGGCGACCCCTCGGACGCGCAGTCCTTCCAAGGAGGCGCGCTGACCTTCTACGGGCTGTTCGACCGCGACGACGCCGAGGCGCTTGGGTTCCCGCTGGAGTCCGAGGAGGGCCTCCTCGTCACCTTCCCGACCGACGTCACGCACGAGGTTCGGCCGGTGGAAGGCGGCGAGCGGAACACCGTCGTCACCTGGTTCGTCGGCGACTGACGAGTCGCAGCCGCCCATCGGGGACGTTCGGCGCGAGCGCGAGGTCGCCCTGAAGACCCGCCTCTCGCGCCCGCCGCGGCAACGCCCTGTCCGCGATGGAAGCCTGTGGACAGGCGGCGGAACCAGATCGTTCCCCGCCTCAGAAGACGGGCGTCTCCCTCCACGTGCCCCACACCTCGCGGAGCACGTCGCACATCTCGCCCATCGTCACGTAGGCGCGCGCGGCCTCGATGATCGGCTCCATGAGATTGACGCGGTCGCCGGCGGCGGCCTCCTTCAGCGCGGCGAGCGCGGCCTGCGCCGGCGCCGCGTCGCGGCGCTCGCGCACCCCCGTGACGCGGTCGATCTGCTTGCGTTCCAGCCCGGGGTCGATGCGGAGGATGTCGATCGGCGTCTCGTCGGCCGCCTGGTAGCGGTTGACGCCGACGACGACGCGCTGGCCCGCCTCGAGCTCCGACTGGTAGCGGAACGATGCATCCGCGATCTCGCGCTGGAAGAAGTTGTCCTTGATCGCCGCGACGACGCCGCCGAGCTTCCCGATCCGGTCGAAGTAGTCGTACGCCTCGGCCTCGAGCCGGTTGGTCAGCTCCTCGACGAAGTAGGAGCCGCCGAGCGGATCGATCGTGTTCACGGCGCCGGTCTCGTGGGCGATCACCTGCTGCGTCCGCAGCGCGAGCCGGACCGCGTTCTCGGTCGGCAGCGCCAGCGCCTCGTCGAACGAGTTCGTATGCAGCGACTGCGTGCCGCCCAGCACGGCCGCCATCGCCTCGAGCGCCGTGCGGACGATGTTGACCTCGGGCTGCTGCGCGGTGAGCGAGACGCCCGCGGTCTGCGTGTGGAAGCGCATCAGCCACGAGCGTGGCTTCCGCGCGCCGTAGCGCTCCTTGAGCTCGCGCGCCCAGATTCGTCGCGCGGCGCGGTACTTCGCGATCTCCTCGAAGAAGTCGATGTGCGCGTTGAAGAAGAAGGACAGCCGGGGGGCGAAGTCGTCGACGTCCAGGCCGCGCTCGAGGCAAGCGTCGACATACGCAAACCCATCAGCGAGCGTGAAGGCGAGCTCCTGCGCGGCGTTGGAGCCGGCCTCGCGGATGTGGTAGCCCGAGATCGAGATCGGGTGGAAGCGCGGCAGTTCCCGCGAGCAGAACTCGATCATGTCCGCGACAAGCCGCATCGACGGCTCGGGCGGGAAGATCCATTCCTTCTGCGCGATGTACTCCTTGAGGATGTCCGTCTGGGCGGTGCCTCGGAGCTCGCCGCGCGGCACACCCTGCTGCTCGGCGACGCAGACGTAGAATGCGAGCAGCATCGCCGCCGGCGAGTTGATCGTCATCGACGTCGACACGTCACCGAGCGGGATGCCGGCGAACAGCGTCTCCATGTCCGCGAGCGAGTCGATCGCCACCCCCTCGCGACCGACCTCCCCCAGCGAGCGTGGATGGTCGGAGTCGTAGCCCATCAGCGTCGGCATGTCGAACGCGGTCGAGAGGCCCGTCTGCCCGTGCTCGAGCAGGTAGCGGAAGCGCTCGTTCGTCTCCTCCGCGGTGCCGAAGCCGGCGAACTGACGCATGGTCCACAGCCGGCCCCGGTACATCGACGGGTAGACGCCGCGCGTAAACGGATACGTCCCGGGGTAGCCGAGGTCGCGGTCGTAGTCGACCTCCACGTTGTCCGGCGTGTAGAGCGGGTCGACCTCGAGCCCCGAGATCGTCGAGAACAGCGTGCCCGTGCGCTCCGGCACGGCGTCGTAAAGCTCGCGGCGCCACGCCGAGGTGCCGTCCGTGCGCCGATCCTCGGTTGCAGCCACGCCCGGATTCTAGGTTCCCTGCGTGCAGCCGCTCGACGCGTGTGCGAAGCGCCGCCCCGCGAGCGCCGGCCGGTAGCCGCCGGGTGCGGCCACGGCGCGTGACGGACGCGGCGCCGTCGGAAGCGCGTAGACCCGCATGAAGTCGACTCCGTGTCCGCGCACGCAGGCTGCGTAGATCCGGATCGGAACGCGGGCGATCAGGCGCGCGCGGACGAAGCGCATCTGCTCGACGCGGGACGGGATCGACTCGACCACCGCGGCATGCGTCGCCCCTGTGCGTCGGACGTACGCCCGGGTCTCCACTGGACCGGCGTTGAACCCCAGGCCCTCACCGTGCGTGCCGAAGGAGACGTAGGTCGGCCGGTAGTAGAGGAGCGTCGGGTCGTCGGTGAGGACGCGCGAGTCCGGGGGCAGATTCCGGTTCACCCACTCGATGCCGGTGTACGACGAGACCCGCTGCTCGAGGAACTCGCGCTCGGATTGCGCGCCGACGACGACCGGCACGAATCGGGCCGCGAACTCGACCGACATCGCGAGGCCGCCGGCCAGGGCAAGTGCGGCGGTCGCCGCCGCGACTCCGCCGCCGATCCGATGCCGCCCGGCGAGCTCGAGCAGGCCGATCGCCGCGATCACGGCCGCGACCGGCATCGCCACGACGAGGAAGCGCTCCTGCTGCGAGCCGACGAACCAGAGCCCGACGTACGTTCCGACGCCGAGCGAGGCCGCGACGACGGCGCGGCGCTCTCTCCGTCGCAGCAGCGCCGCGGGAGCGAACATGACGAACAGGGGCGACAGCCACTTCCCGCAGCCGAACGCCTCGCCGTTCGCGAGCAAGCGAAACGGCAGAGCGATAGCGTCGCCGACGCCGTGCCCGTAGCCGTAGAGGTCGAGGTCGAGCTGGATGTTCGCGCGCGCCTGCGGCTCGATTCCGCCGAAGATGAACGGGTAGACCGGATTCCCCGTGAGAACGGCGTTCTTCACGTACCACGGCAGGGCGACCACCGCTGCGGCGAGCACGTAGACCGCGATGTCCGCCGCTCGCAGGCGCCGTCCGAGCGCAGCTGCACCGGCGACGCCGATGGCGGCTGCGGCGGCGATGCCCGCGTACTTCATCCCCGCCGCTCCTCCGGCGAAGGCGCCGGCGAGGACGAGCGCCGTTCGCTCGCCGTGGCGCACGTAACGCGCGGCGTTCCACGAAGCGAGCGCCACCGCGAAGGCCAGGCTCGCCTCGACGAAGACCGACGTCGCCTCCCAGAGCATCAGGGGCTGCGCGAAGTAGACGGCCCCCGCGACGATCGCCCCGCGGCGCCCGATGATGCGGGACGACGCAGCCATCACCGCGACGAGGGAGGCGAGCGCGAGCAGGAGCGGCGCGAACGCGCCCTGCACCGAGTCCCAGAGCAGGAACCCGTCCAGCACGAGCATCTCGACCGTGTACGGCTGGTAGGAGGTCCAGTTCCACGGGACCTCGACGATCTCGTGGGCGCCCGCGAACATACGCGGATCCGCGGCGTGATACAGGAGCGCGTCCGTGTTCGAGATCGGCGCGCACGTGAGCACGATCGCGAGCACGCAGTAGACGCCGATCACGCCGACCAGAGCGCCCTCCCACCACGTGAGGCGGAGCGGGAGAGGACGGCGGACGCCGCGTCTCAGGGCCCAGAGCTCTCGGATGCCCACGCCCGCGGTGAGGACGAGCACGGGGAGATACGCGGCCCGGTAGAGGAGGCCGACCCAGCCTGCGGCAAAGGTCAGGAGCCCGAATGCCAGCGCCCCGCCGCCGAGTCGATTGAGCGCGTCGAGCGTCGCGTCGCCGCTACGGCCGACGGGCCCGAGCAGGAGCGATCCGAGCCCGAGCCACGAGAGCGCCGTGCCCCCGGCGAGCGCGACGTGGAGCAGACACTCAGCCGGCAATGAGCTCGCGAGCCGCCTGCACGGCGTAGAGGCAGAAGGTCAGCAGGGTCCAGAGGAGAGCGAGGACATACGCCGCGCCTCGAACGGCCGACCGAGCTAGCCCCGCCGACGTCCTACCCGACCGGGTCACGGTGCCGTTCCGGTTGTCGGAGCTACGTCTCGGTTCCGGGCGCGCCGCTCGCCGCGGACGGCTCGGCCGGGTCCCGCCTCGGCCGGTACACGGCGATCCCCCCGAGCTGCTTCGGCTTGTAGATCAGGTAGCCCGGCTCGTACTCGCCCAGCCAGGCTCGGTAAGCCTCCGGGACGCGGCTCGGCAGGCGGGCGGCGAGCGCCGCTGCCGTTTCGCCGTCGCTCGGAAGGAGCTGATACGTGACCATCACCTCGCCTTCGTCGTCGGCGGCGGGCCACTTCGCGGGACAGACGTCGAGCACGCGGACTCGGCCGGTTCGGAGCAGGCGGCCGTGCTCCACCGGGAGGTTGTAGAGGAGCCGCAGCGGCCTGGGACGCTCGTCCACCGATGCCAGGAGGTTCGCGACGACTCGGTCGAACACCTCCTCCGTGAAGGGCGAGAAGAAGTAGACCACGGTCACGTCGCCGGCCACCCGCCAGGCGGTTGCGTCCGCGGTCACGAGCTCGACCTCGCCGCAGCGCATCGTCCGTTGCGCACGAGCGCGGGAGACGTTCGCGCTCGCGCGCTCGTTCAGCTCGGCGGAAAGCTCGACCCCGAGCACGCGGGCGAACGGGAACTGGGCGGCGACGATCACGGCGCGGCCGAGGCCGGAGCCGATGTCGACGAAGACGTCGTCCGGGCCCGGCCCCAGGCGAGCGAGCGCGCGCCGCAGCCCTCCCCAGTCGGACGGGATGTGCCAGAGCCGGTCCTGGGTCTCCAGCCCGAGGTCCTCGTAGTAGACGGTCTCGGATGTCTCGACGCCGTACCGGCGCTCCTGCACCCGCTCGAGCGCCTGTCGCAATGTACGCCGGTCGACGCGGCGGCGTGCACGGGCAACCGCCGCGCGGATGCCCGCGGGCAAGCCCCTTGCACCGGCCCGAGAGCCGGACCGCTCGTCGGCACGGGGGCTGAAAGTGAGCACCTCGACGTAGCGCGAGACGGCGTCCTCTGTCTCGGCGACGGGGAGGCCGTCGACCGTCACCCACGCATGCCCGTCGAGCGCCTGGTCGTCGCGGCCAAAGCCGATGTGGAGCATCGGCCGGGCTCCGGCGCGAGCGAGGAACCGATACGCGACCAGACTGCGCTCGAGGCAGTCGCGACCTCCGAGCACGCGGCCGAGCCGCCTCACCCCCGACTCGATCCGTTGGCGCTCGTCCGCGTGCAGCGACGCGCCAAGCCGGCGGGGTTCCGCGACGCCCATGAGCGTCCGCAGCGGCAGCGCGTGCTTCAGGACGGACAGGGCGACCTTCCAGGCCACCATCCGGGTCAGCATCCACCCCGTCCGCGGAGACGCGATCGAAATCCGGACGGCGGCTCGGAGCATCGGTCTACCTTCGTCTCACGCGGCCGCCGCGGATCCGAGCGCGTCCTGAAGCGCGTCCGCCACGTCGTCGAGTCGCTCGAGCTCGGAGCGGAGCGTGAGCCGCCAGACCGGAGTGGCGGCAAGGACCTGCGCGTAGCGGTCGAGCATCGCCCGCTTACGCCCGGCTTCGCGCAGGTCGTACCAGTACGCATGCTCCATCAGCAGGACGAGGGCGTCTGCCGGAGCGACCCGAGCCAGCTCGTACGGCGCCGGAAGGTCGCCTCCGCGCTCGAGCAAGACGAGCGCAGCGAGCGGCGTCGGGCCTCCGTCTCCCGAGGATCCCTCCGTCATCACGCTGAACGCGTCGGGCGCTACTCGCTCGTCGAAGAACTGTCCCGAGTGGCGTCGTAGTCGGAGGCGGAACGGCTGCGGAAACGCCAACGGCCTCCCGCCCACGACCTGGAACGCGACCGAGTCGTCGGCCCACAGCGGGTGCCCGCGAAGGGCGAGCGCGAAGGCGGTCGTCGACTTGCCCGTCTTCGCACGGGCGCACAACGCCACGACGCCGCCGTCCATTACCACGGCGCTCGCGTGCAGGACCTCGAATCCCTGCGCATGCAGCGCCATCGGGACGACGCACCGCTGGTACATGTCGACGACCTGGTCGAGAGCGACGCCGGGATCCGGCACGGCTGTCGCCTCCGCCTCCCGCTCCCCGAGGCGAAAGCGACCCACGCCCGGGAGCGACAGCCAGCGCTCGCCGCCCGCGCGGAAGCCGTGGCCCCACAGCGTGCCGTCGAGGTTGAGCCAGGTGAAGACGCCGTCGTCGCCACGGCGCGGGTGCAGCGGAGCGGACGCCGTCGTCGGCAACACGGTGAGCCGACCGACCCGGGACTCATCCATAACCATGTTGTCGCCGAAGTACGACCGACCCAAAGACGCGAACGATCGGATCCGAGGATCCGACCGTTCGCCGCGAAACTTCGGGCGCCTAGCCCTGCCCGGGAGGCTTGAAGATGTCGCCGGTGTCGTGTCCGGAGCTGGTCTTCCCGTGGCCCTCACCCTTCGTCATCTGGACCACGTCACCGACATCTCCCACGTAACGAAGCCGCATCGGCTCCCAAACCTCGGAGCTTTCCCTCTCCCTTTCCACTCGCTCCTCCTTGCCGACAGTCTTAAACGGAACGCGATCCTAGCACGGCGCTCGCGCCGGGGATAGGGTCGGAAACTGCAAATCCCTCGTTCGAGTGACCCGCCGGCGCCATTAGACGTTTCCGCGTACCCACGCCTCCACGCTCAAGAGCTGCCAGACCAAGATCCTGTCGGCCGGCTTCGGGCTGAAGAGAACCCGGTCGAGGTCGCGCTCGAGCAGGGTCGGGTCGACGATCTCCAGCTCGGCGAGCGCGCGCACACCGCCGAGATCGCGCCACACTCGTCCTCCCTCGTCGTCCAGCAGCGACCGGTAGAAGCTCGTTCCGGTGACCTTTCGATGTCCCTCGAACCCGAGCGCGGGAAAGCGCCGCGCCAGCGAGCGGCGGACGAACGCCTTCGAGCGGCCCCCCAGGATCCGCGCCTCCACCGGCGTGCGCGCGAGGAAGGCGCCGAGATCCGGATCCCACAGCGGATGCAGCAGCCGCAAGCCGAGCCGACGACCGCTCTCGAAGAACTCCTCCAGCTCGAGTGCGAGTATCGGCGAATCGAGCGAGGTCGCCCGCTGCTCGAGCGAGCGCACATGGCGCTCGTGCAACTGCTCTCGCAGATCCTGTCCAGGGGCGATCCAACCACGAAGCAAACCCTCGAGATGTCGACGACGCCGCGCCCGGACTACGCCGGGAGCAACGGGAGCGAGAAGCTTCCGCCCAGCCTCGCCGAGCAGCGGTCTCGTCCCGAAAGCCCACAGCAGATTCCATGTGATCCGACCCGTCGAGAGCGGATATGACCGCTGCATGCTCTGCCAGATCCGAAACAGGCGCACGACGTCGCCACGGCGAATGAGCGTGGCCGCAAATCTAATCGGGAATTCGAGCCACTCGTCGCCACCGTTTCCGGTCAGGATGACTTCAAGACCGCGCGCCTTCGCATCGCGCGCCAGGTAACGGTAGGCGGGCGTCCAAAGGTTCAGCAGCGGTGCGGGGCGCTCGGCGCTCGTGTCCACGGCCGACCGAAGGAGCCCGCGCGCGTCGACGGCGCGGCTCACGGGCAGGATGGTCTGGTCGAGCGAGAGCTGGCGCGCGACCTGAAGCTGGACGTTCTCCTCGTTGCAGCTCTCGTGCTCGAACACGAGCGAGAGCGCGTGCGGGCCGGGGAAGCCACGGCTGCGGCTGACTTGGGAGGCGACGGCCGCCACGCTGACTGAGTCGAGGCCCCCGCTCAGGTAGATGCCGGCCGGCTGCGCGACGCAGCGAGCGACAGCTTGCTCGAGAAGCTCGTCGAAGCGAGCCTGGTCCTCGTCGCTCTCGTCGGCCGCTCGCTCGTCCTGCTCGGGCAGATCCCAATAGCGACGGATCGTCGTCTCGCCGTCGCGGACGGTCATCCAGTGGCCGCCCGGAAGCCGCTTCACCGCCTCGTAGTACGTCTCGTCGAGCACCGGCCAGCGATGGAGGAGATGGTCGGCGAGCGCGGCGCGATTCGCGACTTTCGAGACGCTGCCGTCGCGCACGAGCGCCTCCACGGAGGGCGAGACGAGGACCTTGCCGTCACGCTGCGCGTAGAACGCGGGATGGAGTCCCAGCGGGTCGCGAGCGCACACCAGTACGCCCTTGGCACCGTCCGCGATCGCAACCAGCCAGGTGCCGCGCAGCCTCGCGAACGCCTCCATGCCCCACCGTGCGTAGGTATCGGCGACGAGCTCCGCGTCCGAGCGGGGCTCGTCCGGCGCCACGCCGAGCGTCCGGCGGAGCTCGTCTGCATCCTGCAGAAGCCCCTCGAAGACCACCGTGAGGTCGCCCCGGGTCGCCCGCTCGGGCGGCAGCCCTCGGGAGACGACCCCGATCTCCGCCGGCCGCCGAGCCGAGCACTCCAGCACCCACTCGGCGAACCGTTCGTCGGGGGGCGTCGAGACGCCGTCGCGGAGGCTCGTCTCCATCACCGACGGACGAGCAGCTGCTCATCGAGGAGCTCCTCGATGAGCGCTTCGATCTCCAGCCGGAGCGCCTCACGATCGACCGAGAACTCTCGCGCGAGCGCCTCCTCGACCTCCGCCGGCGTCGATCGTTCGTCTAGCAACGTCCAGAGGCGAGCTGCCGTTCGGTTGAGCTCGTAGATGCGATTCGTCCTCAGGTTCACGAGGACGGTCTCGCTCCCGACAGCCTTCGCGAGGACGTCGGGATTGCAGGCGACCCTCTGTTCGTCGTTGCTCTTCGCCATCGGAATCGTCAGTACTGCCCGAGCGACCCACTTCGACGTGCGGCGGCGAGCGCCTCTCGGAAGAGGAGTAGCGACATCGGCAGGGCGACCGCGCTGAAGACCAGCAGGAAGCCGACGTCGGCGCCCCACCCTCGTCCCTCGAAGATCGCGCTGCGCGCGCCGTCGAAGGCGAATCGCATCGGCAAGAGCTCTCCAATCGCGGCGAGCCACGCCGGGAGAACCGAGACCGGAAACACTGCGCCGCTCAGGACTCCCATTCCGAATATCACCATACCCACGAGGGCGTCTCCCCGTTTGACGACGAGCACGGCGGCGCTTGACGCGACGCCGATCGCGAGCATCGCGAGCGCCGTCGCGAGCACGACGGCGGCGAGGCCTTCCCAACTCGCCCGACCGACGTCCACGTCGAGCCAAACGGCGGCGACGAGCAGGTAGAAGACGACGCGGAACGTTGCGAACGCGAGCGGCAGCGCCGCGAGGCCGAGCGAGAGCTGCATTGCACTCACAGGTTGCGTGGCGAGCGCCTCGAGCGTCCCGGTCAGCTGCTCCTGCCGTAGCATGAAGGCGACCTCCGTGGTCGCCGCCGCGACGACAACCCCGAGCACGATGCCGATGAGCGCGTAGGCGAAGTAGCTCGGCGCGCCGGCGAGATCCGCCGTCCCGACGTCGACGAACGTTCGCGAGATGAAGTAGTAGATCAGCAGATTCAAGAACCCTAGAACGAGGTCCAGCACGAAGGCGGCGCGATACGACCGACGGACCTGGAAGTCCCGCCGGACGAGCGCCGCGACCGGCCGGACGACGCCGGCTCTAGGTCGGGAGCTCGACGCGCTTGTCGCAACGCTCGACATCGTCCGAATGGTGAGTTGCAAACAGGACGGCGGTGTTGGGACGGCGCTCGAGCGCGGCCCACAGGCGCTCCACTGCCCCCTGGTCGAGCGACCTGGTCGGCTCGTCGAGCAAGAGCACGTCAGGCTCGCCGAGGAGCGCCCGCGCAAGGGCAAGCTGCTGCAGCATCCCGGCCGAGCAGGCGTGGGCCCTCATTGCGAGGATGGAGTTGAGCTCGAGCTCGTCCTCGAGAGCATCCACGGCCGCGCGCGCCTGGGCCTCGCTCGCATGCCGGAGGCGTGCGTAGAAGAGGAGGTTGTTCCGGCCCGAGAGGCGAAGGTAGAACGACCGCTCCTGCGAGAAGGACGCGCCAACCCGGCGACGGGCCGCGAGCGAGCCGGCCGGATGACCGCGCACGGCGATCGTCCCTTCCGTGGGGGTGAGAGAGCCCGCCACGCAGCGGAGAACCGTCGTCTTGCCGGAGCCGTTCGGCCCCCAGAGCGCGATCCGCTCCCCCGGATGGACGGCCAGATCGAGCCGCGAGACGACCTCTCGACCACGAAACCGCTGCGCCAGACCGGCGATCGTGAGGACCTCGGCCCGTGCGAGCGGCTGCTCGTCGCGCTCGACTGCACGCGCGGCGACCGCGGCGCCTGGCCGGTCGCGAGCGTTCACCGAAGCCTGCTCCGGCGCGCCGCGCGATATGCCACCACCGCCGGGACGATTCGCGTCACGATCCACCAGAGCCGCCGCGCGTACGCGAGCAGCAGCCAGCCGCTCCCTCGTCCAGCACGCGGCCACCAGGCGTACATGAAGGCTTTGGGGGGAATGGCCTGGCGCGCGACGAGACGTGCTCGGTCGTGCCAGCTTCGGTGGGCGAGCAGGCGCTCGAGCTCGACGGCTCCGCGCGGGCCGCGCGCGGAGAGCGCGATCTCCGGCGGCACGCTCGTCGGCAACCTGAGCTCGTCCGCCAAGGACGCTCCGTTCGACGCCATCGC
>Ga0126307_10002510_pt1 | contig 12400 bp, 15 predicted proteins | sample Plot28_FD_89955 | JGI IMG/M metagenome (GOLD analysis project Ga0126307, IMG submission 89955) | Serpentine soil microbial communities from UC McLaughlin Reserve, CA, USA - Plot28 | ecosystem: Environmental > Terrestrial > Soil > Grasslands | place: USA: UC McLaughlin Reserve, Lake County...
AATTGCCTGCAAATAGGTCTTTACGGCCATCAGTCGGTCACTTACTTGTGGTGGGGAGTTTCGAGGTCTTCTGGGGTGGCGTACACGCCATCGAGGAGCGTGTCGAGATCCGGCATCGGGCTTTCGTCTGCGCGTTGCACCGCGTCGTTCAGGAGCTTCTTGACCTGTCCGCGGATCTCGTCCTCTTCCTCGTCGGCGAAGTCGGCGTTCTCGCGGAGCCAGGTGCGATAGCGCTCGAGCGGGTCGCGCTTCGCCCACTCCTCGAACATCTCCTTCGGGACGTAGGAGGCGTCGTCGTGGACGGCGTGCCCTTCCATCCGAAGCGTGAGGCACTCGATCAGAGTCGGGCCGCCGCCTTCACGCGCCTTCTCGATCGCGGCCTTGGCCTCGCGGTAGACCGCGAGAACGTCCGTGCCGTCGACGACGACTCCCTCGAAGCCGTACGCCTTCGCGCGGTCGGCGAGGTGCTCGCACGCGTACTCGAGATGGGTCGGGGTCGAGTAGGCCCACTGGTTGTTGTCGCAGATGAACACGACCGGGAGGCGGCGGACGCCGGCGAAGTTCATGCCTTCGTGGGTGTCGCCGCGCGCGGAGGCGCCTTCGCCGAACCAGGTGAGCGCGACGCGCTTCTCCTCGCGAATGCGGAAGGCGAGCGCGCAGCCGACTGCGACCGGCAGCATCGCGGGCAGGTGGCTGACCATGGCGATCAGCCCAAGGCGATCGTCGGCCATGTGGACGTTCCCGTCCTTGCCCTTGGTCGGCCCGTCGGCGCGCCCCATGAACTGCGCAAAGATCCGCCACGGCTCGACGCCGCGGACGATGTGCACGCCCATGTCGCGGTGGAGCGGGGTGCCAACGTCCTCCGGGTCCATCGCGGTCGCGATGCCGACAGACGCGGCCTCGTTCCCGCGCCCGGTGTAGAAGCTTCCGGGGATCTTTCCCTGCTTGTAGAGGATGTGGCCGCGCTCCTCGATCCCGCGGGTGAGGAGCATGTGCCGGTAGATGCCGAGCAGGTCCTCGCGGTCGAGACCCGCCTCCTTGATCTCCGTCAAAGAGCTGACTGGCTCTGCTTCCCTGGCAACGGCCATGCCGGATCGAACTGTAGCCGTTCCCTTAGGCTGAAAGCGTGGGCAAGGCCTCCGACTGGCTTCGGGAAGAGCGGCGCAAGACCCTCGGCGACTGGGTCTCGTTCTGCCTCGCCTGCGGGCATGCCCAACGCTACTTCGAGGAGTCCGAGGCGGAGCTGCCCGCGTCGTGCCCGGCCTGCGGGGGCGAGATGCGGTCGTGCTGCCCCGAGTGCGGCGCGCGGTTCTCTTCCGCGTTCGTGGTCGACTGCGAGGCGTGCGGCGCCGCCCTTCGCCCGGCCGAGGCGTTCGGCGGGCCGATCCGCAAGCCGGGCCGCTAGGTCCCGGTGATCTCGGAGAAGCGGATGAGCGTGACGACGTCCTCTTCGGTCACGTCACGGTTGTAGAGGTGCCCTAGGAAGCTCGCCATGTCCTCCGGGCGGCGGATCTCCGGGTTGTCGTGCTCGATCTCCCGCGGGGAGAGCTCCATCAGCCGCTTCACCTCGACCTTGTCGATGACGGCGTCGAAGATCTTCTCGCGCGGCCCGTAGCGCTGGCCGACGAGGATCTGCACGACCATCCCCTTCTTGTACTTGCGGGACTTGTCGCCCAGGCGGATGGTCGCGGTCTTCCGCCTGCTGCGCAGCTGGTCGGCGACGATCGATGAGTAGAAGTTGAGCGCGTACATAGAGCTGGGATCGAGCGGCACGAGGCCGCCGCATCATACGGCCCGTTCGCCGATTAGTTGAAGAGCCTTCGCGGCCATCTCGCGCTCGCCCTTGTACGTGAGGAGGCGCGGAGCGTCATCGAGCGGGAGCCAGCGCGCCTCGGCGACCTCGTGGTGGAACTCGTCCGTGATGTCGCCGAGCCGTCCGGCGGAGTAGCGGACGAGATAGAAGCTGACGATCTTGAAGACGCGCTCGCCCTCCCAGACGTAGACGTAGCGGACATCGCCGAGCTTCTCCACGAGGCGGCCGCGGACTCCCGTTTCCTCAGTCACCTCCCGGAGCGCGGTGTCGGCCGGCGCTTCGCCTTCCCCGACGAGGCCTTTCGGCAGAGCCCAGACCTTCTCGCGCCCCCCGGGCCGGATCGCGGCCATGTGCCAGGCGCCGCGGATCTTGCGGACGACCACGCCGCCTGCGGAGAACTCTCGCCGCACGAGGTGAAGCTAGCATCGGCCACGTGCGCCGCCTGCTCCTGCTCGTCTGCGTGGTCATCTTCGTCGAGACGATGTTGTACTCGGCGCTCATCCCGCTCCTTCCGCACTACAAGGACGAGTTCGGGCTGTCGAAGTCGGCCGCCGGGTTCCTCGTCGCCGCTTACGCGGCGGGAGCTCTGTCCGCTGCGCTGCCGGGCGGGATCGCCGCGGCCCGCTACGGGCCCCGGCGCGCAATGCTCATCGGCATCGTGCTCATGGGCGTGGCCAGCCTCGGCTTCGGCTTCGCCGGCGACGCCTGGACGCTCGGGATCTCGCGGTTCGCACAGGGTGTGGGCGGTTCGCTCGCCTGGGCGGGCGCGCTTACCTGGCTCATCGCGGCCTCACCGGTCAACCGGCGCGGAGAGATGCTCGGGACCGCGATCGGGTCGGCGATCTTCGGCGCCCTGCTCGGCCCGGCGATCGGCGCCCTCGCCGACCACGTCGGGCCGCGCGAGGTGTTCGTGGGGCTGGCCGGCCTGACCGTCGTCCTCGCTGCCTGGACGCTGCGGACGCCGGGCGCCGCCGCCGAGCCGCCGCGCCGCGGCGCGATCGCCCGTGCCCTCCGGAACGTCGAGATCCGCCAAGCGCTCTGGCTCATGAGCGTGCCGGCGCTCGTCTTCGGGATCGTGGGCGTCCTCGTCCCGCTCAAGCTCGACCAGGCCGGCTGGAGCGCGACGGCGATTGCGATCGCCTGGGTCGTCTCGGCGGCGATCGAGATGGTGCTGGCGCCGCTCATCGGCCGCGTCTCGGACCGCCGCGGACGTCTGCTCCCCCTTCGGATCGCCCTCATGGGCGCAATCGCCGTGCTCGTCGGCTTTGCCTTCGCCAACCGCCCGGCCGTGATCGTTCCCATCCTCATCGTCTCCGGGATCACGTTCGGCGGGTTCTGGGCGCCGGCGATGGCGCTCCTCGCCGACGCGGCCGATCGCATTGGACTCGCGCAGGGTCTCGCCTTCGGGTTGATGAACGTCGCGTGGGGCGCCGGGAACGCGCTCGGGCCCGCGCTCGGCGGGGCGATCGCCGACGCCGCCGGGGACGCAGTGCCCTTCCTGATCATGGCCGCCTTCTGCGCGGCCACCCTGGTGAGCCTCGGCGTCGCTGGCACTCGGCGCATGCGAGTGCCGGAAAGTCCTTGATCCTCTCCTCCGTGATGCGCTAGCATGGCTTTGGCACTCCGCAACGGAGAGTGCCAAGTTCTTACAGTCAGACGCTGCAACGCAAGGAGGAACGCTGAATGGACCTGCAGCCATTGGGTGATCGGCTGATCGTCGAGGCCCTCGAGGAGGAAGAGACCACCTCGAGCGGCATCGTCCTGCCGGACACCGCGAAAGAGAAGCCCCAGCGCGGCCGTGTGCTCGCGGTCGGCCCCGGCTCTCGGGACGAAGGCGGCAACTACGTCGCGATGGACGTCGTCGAGGGCGACGAGGTCATCTACTCGAAGTACGGCGGGACCGAGATCCGGCTCGGCAGTGACGACTACCTGATCCTGCGCGAGTCCGACATCCTCGCCAAGGTCGTCACGACCAGCAAGAAGGGCTCGAAGAAGAAGGAGATGGCAGGCGCAGCCGCTTAAGGCCCCTGCCGGAAAACCAACGGAGGAAGCTGAATGGCACACAAGGAAATTCTGTTCAACGAGGAGGCGCGGCGCGCTCTCGAGCGCGGTGTGAACGTCCTCGCTGACGCGGTCAAGGTCACCCTTGGCCCCAAGGGCCGGTACGTCGTGCTCGACAAGAAGTTCGGCGCACCGACGATCACGAACGACGGCGTCACGATCGCCCGTGAGATCGAGGTCGAGGACGTCTTCGAGAACCAGGGCGCACAGCTCGTGCGCGAGGTCGCGACGGAGACCAACGACAAGGCCGGCGACGGCACCACGACCGCGACCATCCTTGCCCAGGCCATCGTGCGCGAGGGCCTGAAGAACGTAGCCGCGGGCGCGAACCCGATGGGACTCAAGCGCGGGATCGAGACAGCCGTCGAGGCCGTCGTCGAGAACCTCCAGAGCCAGTCGAAGGAGATCTCCGGCAAGGAGGACATCGCCCGCGTCGCCACGATCTCATCGCGCGAGCGCGAGATCGGCGACGTCATCGCCGACGCGATCGAGAAGGTCGGCAAGGATGGCGTCGTGAACGTCGAGGAGGGCCAGACGCTCGGCCTCGAGCTTGAGTTCACCGAGGGCATGCAGTTCGACAAGGGCTACCTGTCCCCCTACATGATCACGGACGCCGAGCGCATGGAAGCAGTGCTCGACGATCCGTATGTGCTCATCGCCAATCAGAAGATCGGCGCGGTCAAGGACCTCCTGCCCGTGCTCGAGCAGGTCATCCAGGCCGGCCGTCCGCTCCTCATTGTGGCCGAGGACGTCGAGGGCGAGTCGCTGGCCACCATCGTCGTCAACAAGCTGCGTGGCACCTTCCAGGCCGTCGCCGTCAAGGCGCCGGGCTTCGGTGACCGCCGCAAGCGCATGCTCGAAGACATCGCCGTCCTCACCAGCGGCGAAGTCATCACCGAGGAGATGGGCCTCAAGCTCGAGAACACCAAGGTCTCGCAGCTGGGCCACGCCCGCCGGATCGTCGTCGACAAGGATTCGACCACGATCATCGACGGTGCCGGCAAGTCCGACGCCATCAAGGGCCGGATCAAGCAGCTGAAGGCCGAGATCGAGAACACCGACTCGGATTTCGACCGCGAGAAGCTCCAGGAGCGTCTCGCCAAGCTCTCCGGCGGCGTCGCCGTCGTCAAGGTCGGCGCTTCCACCGAGACGGAGATGAAGGAGAAGAAGCACCGCGTCGAGGACGCGCTCGAGGCGACTCGAGCCGCACTCGAGGAGGGGATCGTCCCCGGCGGCGGCGTCGCGCTCATGAACGCCGTCGCGGCGATCAAGCTCGACTCCTATGAGGGCGACGAGCGGACCGGTGCCAGCATCGTCTCGCGCTCGCTCGAGGAGCCGATCCGTCAGCTCGCGGACAACGCGGGTCTCGAAGGCTCCGTCGTTGTCGACACGATCCACCGAGGTACAAAGGGCCACGGTCTCAACGTCGAGACCGGTGTCTACGAGGATCTCGTGAAGGCCGGGATCATCGACCCGACCAAGGTCACGCGCCTCGCGCTCCAGAACGCCGCCTCGATCGCGAAGAACATCCTCACGACCGAGGCCGTCGTCGCCGAGGCGCCTGAGAAGCAGCCCGCAATGGCCGGCGGCGGTATGCCCGACATGGGCGGGATGATGTAAGGAGCCGAAAGGCTTCTGGCAGTACGGAAAGGGGCGCCTCGCGGCGCCCCTTTCTCGTTGCCGTGGTTCGGTTTCGCTACGGCGTGTAGTCGCCGTAGATGTTCTGGTCGATGCCGCCGTCGCGCGGGCAGCGGTCGCCGCTCCACGCTCCGTCCTCGAAGACGCGGCACTGGTGGACGTCAGCGGTTGCTCCGTCCTCGTCCTCCGGGTCCTCCCGCGGGTCGGTTCCCTGGACGGTGTTACGCCAGTCCGTCCAGACGCCGTAGGAGAAGTCGTTCACGGAGCTGACGTAGAGATAGTCGCCCGCGAACGGCACGGTGCGGTCGGCGAACTGCTCGTAGTTCGGGTTGGACGTGACGTTGCTCACTCGCGTCGCCGTCCAGCTCCCTCCGGAGTTCGTCGACCTGGCAGCCCACGCGTCGAGTGAGGGCACCGTGGTCCGGTTGGCGCAGTTGCCGATGGGCCGCGTCACGCTGTAGCACCCGTCGTTGCGGCTGTCCCACCAGATGGTGTGGATCGTGCCGCGCGTAGCGGCCGATGGATTGTCAGCCGAGATGTCCGGGAAGATCTGGTGCCCGGTCGTCTCGTTGTCGATCAGCGACGGGCCGACCTTCGTTCCGTTCGCGCCGTTGACGCGCAGGAAGAAGATGGCCGCCTGGCCGGCAGTGCCGGACTCGATCGTCCCGTACGTCGTGCCGGTGCTCGTCACCGTACCGGGCTTCGTCGCGTCGTAGACGACATAGAAGCGGTTCGGATTGGCGGTGTCGAACTGATCCGCCGTCGCGCGAGGCTGCGTGTCGCGACGGAAGAACGTATAGCCGGACTCGCAGTGCGCGTCGAAGTCGCCGCAGTCGCGGGCGTTGCCCTCTGCTTCAGGCTCTTCTTCGCCGGCCGGATCGTCGGGCTGCGACTGAGGCGGAACCGCCTCGGGCTCGGCCACGTCCTGCGCATCGTTCTCGATGAACTTCTGCAGGAGCTTCGGCCGGGTGAACGTGCGCCCGCAGTCGGTCGAGCGGACGTAGTAGAACTCGTTCCCCTCGGGCCCGCGGCCCGACTCGAAGCTGCGGAAGACGAGGTAGATGTTGCTGTTCCCCGTCACCGCGATATCCGGGAACTGCACGTCCGAGATCGTCTGCGAGACCTTCAACCGCTTCGAGAACGTCACGCCGTGGTTGGTCGAGCGCGAGAAGTAGATCCCCACGCCGCCCGCGTTTCCGCTGAAGCGGGACCAAGAGAAGTAGACGTTGTTGTCGCAGCGGCCGTCCGTGTTGTGGTCGGCCTCGATCGTCGTCTTGTCGTTGAAGATCCCAAGCAGGTTCGGCGCGGACGAGCCGCGGTTCACGACGACGGTCTGTCGGTAGCGCTTGCCGTCGTTCTGTGGATTGCCGCTCGGCCCGTTCGGGTTGTCGTAGGTCGCGACCCAGACGTCGCCGAAGGTCTTCGGCGTCCCCGCCGGGTCGTCCGAGCTCTCCGAGCCGAAGAACGCCCGGCCTTGCGCGTCCCACGCAATCACCGGGTCACCGGCGCTCGCCGTGCGCACCTGCTGCTTGGCGATCTGGCCGTACGGCGAGGTGTCGTCCGGATACCCTGGGATGAGGGAGCTGACGAAGCTCCCGCCTGCGTTCTCCGACCGGTAGTACCCCATCCAGATCGGTCCGACCGGGATCGGGTTCCCGCCGGCGTCGTTGGTGTTGTAGACGCCGCAGTAGTCGTTCGAAGAGCCCAGGATCACGTTGGTGTTCCTCGGGTCGACGGCTATTGCCGGTTCGTTCTGGCGGCCGCGCGAGCGCGAGCACTCAGCGAGTGTCGCGTCCGTGTACGGCGTCCCGGTTGCCAGCGTGTAGGAGCTGACGTAGCCGGGGTCGTTGGCGTCGTGGGTGAGTCTGACGTCGGCCCCTGGCGTCGATGCGGCGGCAACGCCGACCAGGACGCCGAAGGCGAGGGCGAGTGCCCCCACTAGTGTCCATCTCCTCATTAGGTCCTCCCCTATGTCCGCGGACTCTGAAGCGCGACGACTATACGCCTCGCGCGGTCTTTTTTGCGGCGGCCGCGGCAACCGATTAAGAAACCCAGCAGGGTCCGTACACTGAATCCGATGAGCTCAGCAGCGCCGAACGGCAAAGCCTTTCGGGTGGACAGAGGCTATGTCGAGGTGTCGGGTCCGGACGCCGAGGACTTCCTCGAGCGAATGCTCTCGAACGAGATCGCAACGCTCGGGCCCGGCGCCTCGAGGCCCGCGCTTCTTTTGACTGCGAAGGGGCGTATCATCGCCCCGGTCCGAGCGGTCAGAACCGCCGAAGACGGGTTCCTGCTTGTGACCGACTCGTCCGACCTCGCGGGCCCGGTCGCGGACTCGCTTCTGGCTTCCCGCTTCGCCTCCAAGTGCGAGATCGAAACGCGCCCGTGGGTCGGCTTCGTCCAGCTCGGCGGCGAGCCGGATGAGCCTGCGGTCGCGATCCCCGACTTCGGCGTCGAGGCATGGGAGGCGTGGAGTGACAGGGCCAAAGGCAGCGTGGACACGGAGCTCGAGCGCTTGCGAATCGACGCCGGAACGCCCGCCTGGGGCAAGGAGCTCGACGAGACGGTCCTCCCTGCCGAAGCGGGCCTCGAAGAGACCCACATCTCGTTCACGAAGGGCTGCTTCCCCGGCCAGGAGCCGATCGCGCGGCTACGGCACCGCGGGCACGTGAACCGGCGCCTGCGCATCCTCGAGGTCCCGGCGGCGAAGGTCGGCGACGAGATCGTCTGGAACGACAAGGTGGTCGGCCGCGTGACGAGCGCCGTCGAGGGCCGCGCCCTCGGCTACGTGCGTACCGAGGTGCCGGAGGACGGGCTCCTGGCCATCGGCGGCTCGCAGGCAAAAATGCGCCCGGCATGATTCGAACATGCGACCTCTGCCTCCGCAGGGCAGCGCTCTATCCCCTGAGCTACGGGCGCGGAGCTAGGCGATCAGTGTAGCCGCGCTCGTCAGGCGGCCGAGCCGAGCGACGCGATCACATAATCCACGCGGCCCTCGCGGACGAACTCCCACATCCGCGGGCCGCCGACCCCGGCACGGCGGTCGAGGAACGCGTTGAGTGCGGAGTTGTCCATCCCGGCTTCGCGGGCAGCCGAGAGGAGGTGCTCGACGGCCGGAAGGGGCTCGCCGTCCGGGCCGAACTGCCAGGCGGGATAGACGTGCTCGAGGCCCCCGTCCCTGGGGACGCCGAAGAGCTCGCCGGCGCGGCGGCGAGCTTCGATGTGGGCCGGGTCGGCGCCGAGGCGCGCGGCCAGCCAGGAGGCGGTGAAGGGGTTGGAGTCCGATCGCATGCGGTTGAGCTACCGGCGGCCCGCTGGGCGAGCCGCCCGTGACGTGGACTCAGTTTGACGCATCAGGCGGCTGCAGTTGCAGGAGGCACCCTGCGTCTTGCAGTGAGGCTGACCGCGTTGGCCAGGGTGGGGCTAAGCCGCGGTCGCTAGTGTGGTTGGGTGCGCATCTGCTCCCTCGTCCCGGGCGCCACGGAGGTGCTTTTTGCGCTTGGCTTGGGTGAAAGCGTCGTCGGGGTCACTCACGAATGCGACTGGCCGCACGAGGCGGAGTCGCGCCCGCGGGTCACGGCCTCCCATCTTCAGAGCGGCGACCTCTCGAGTGCCGAGATCGACGCCGCGGTGGCCGAGGCCGCACGCGAAGGGAAGGCGCTCTACGCGGTCGACGAGGCGGTTTGGGAGGAGATCCAGGCGGACGTCGTCGTCGCGCAGGAGCTCTGCGACGTCTGCGCTGTGTCGGCTGGCGAGGTGCGCCGGCTCGACGTCGAGGTGATCGACTACTCGCCGGCAACGCTCGACGGCGTGCTCGGTCACATCACCGCGCTCGGGTGGAGGCTCGATGCCGAGGCGGCGGCCGACGAGCTGACCAACGGCATGCGTTCACGCCTGGAGCGGGTGCGAGCGGCACTCGCCGAGAAGGAGACCTACCCTCGCGTCTACGTGTCGGAGTGGCTGGAGCCGCCGTATGCCGCCGGCCACTGGGTCCCTGACATGGTCTCGGCCGCGGGCGGCATGGAGATCGCCGGGATAGCCGGCGAGCCGTCCTTTCGGATGCGCTGGACGGACGTCGCCGGGCTCGAGCCCGACACCGTCGTCCTCGCACCGTGCGGCTTCGACCTCGACAGGACGCTCAGCGAGGTCGTGACGCTTGACCTCAGCGCGCACCTCCTTGGCACCGCAGCCCGCCAGGAGACCCGCGTGTTCGCCGTGGACGCGAACGGCTACTTCTCCCGCCCGGGGCCGCGCCTCGTCGACGGCGTCGAGCTCCTCGCCTACCTCCTTCATCCGGACGCGTACTCCGACCCGGGCATCCCGTGGTCGCGCGTCAGGCTGTGACCACGACCTCGTTGCCCTGAATCTCGACGCGGAACACTCGGGCCGGCTCGTCGCCGTGGAGGCAGGCGCCGGTGTCCAGGTCGAACTTCCAGCCGTGGAAGGCGCAGATGAGCGTGTCGCCGAGGATCTCGCCCTCCTGCAGCGGGTTGCCCTCGTGCGGACACGCGTTGGCGAATGCGTGAGCCCGGCCGTCGACGACGAAGACGGCGACCTCGGTGCCTTCGACCTCGACGAGCGCGCGGCCGTCTGCGTCGAGGCTCGAAAGCGGGATCCGCACGGGCTCCACGCGGCCTAGACTACTGCGCCCGGATGCCCCTCTATCTCCGTGAATCCGAGGTCGCCGAGCTGCTTTCGCCCGAGGAGGCGGTGGAGGCGGTGGAGGGCTGCTTCCGCCGGATGGCAGCGGGCCGCCTCGAACTCCGGCCCCGGTTTCGGCTCGGGCTCAACCCCGGTGTGATGAACGTCATGGCCGCCTCCGACCTCGACCTCGGTGTGGCCGGCCTGAAGACGTACGGCGTCTCCGAGGGCGGCGCTCGCTTCGTCGTCGTCCTGTTCGCGGTGGATCGCGCCGAGGTGCTGGCGATCATCGAGGCAGACAAGCTAGGCCAGCTCCGGACCGGCGCTGCGAGCGCCGTTGCTGCGCGGCACCTCGCCAAGCCGGCCGCGAACTCGGTCGGGGTCATCGGGACGGGGTGGCAGGCCGAGAGCCAGGTGCTGTCCATGCGCGCCGCCCTGCCGGACCTCGAGCGCGTGGTCGCCTACTCCCGCAACGAGGAGGCTCTTGCCCGCTTCTGTGAGCGGTTCGACGCCGAGGCCGGCGAGTACAACAAGGACGCGGCCGAGATGGACGTCGTCGTGACGGTCACGAGCTCGAAGGACCCGGTTCTCCGCGGAGAGTGGCTAAAGCCGGGTGCGCTTGTCTGTGCCGTGGGCGCGAACCGCATCCAGTCGCGCGAGCTCGACAACGCCGTCGTCGAGCGGGCCGCGTTCGTCTGCTGCGACTCGAAGGAGCAGGCGAAGATCGAGGCGGGCGATCTCGTCGAGCCGGTCGAGCGCGGGGTGCTCGACTGGCTGGAGGTGCACGAGCTTTCCGAGGTCGTCAGCGGCGAGGTGCAGGGCCGCGCCCAGGACGACGACATCGTCCTCTTCAAGAGCCTCGGCATCGCGGCCGAGGATCTCGCCGTTGGCGCTCTCGTTCTCGACCGGGCGCGCGAGCGGGGAGTTGGGACCGAGCTCTAGCTCTCGCGGACCTGCTCGGCCGTCATGTTGGCGACGTCTTCACCTACGGCGCGAATGACGTCGGGCCGGTCGAGCAAGCGGAGGCGCTGCTCGTCTGTCGCGCGGTTCTTCAGATACGGATCTTCCAGGATCTCCTGGAGCGGGCGGCCGGAGCGGTGCTCGCGGATGACGTACGCCGCGAGGGAATCCATCTTCGTGAGCGACTTGTGCTGGTCGGAGTCGTCTCCGCCGCCGAAGATGCGCGAGAAGAACCCTCGCTTCTTCGGTTCTTGCCCCTCGATCTCGGACACGGGACGATTGTATCCTGGCGTCTGTGCCGTACGAGCCAGCGGGCACGCGGTTCGCCGAACGGGTCTTCCATGGAGTCGGGGAGGACGGTACCCGCGAGGAGATCGTGATCTGGATCGAGCGCCGCCAGGGAGCCCTCTGGGCGGTCGGGCGCGCGATCGACCCGAAGAACCGCTCGATTCCGGCCGCGCGGCCGGACGACTACATCTTCGAAGGCTACGAGCTCGGCGACGCGCTCGAGACGGCGAACAACGCGCTGTCGGACGACCTCGAGGTCTCGGCCGAGGACGGCGTAGAGGAGCGCGTGGCGCGCTTCAGCGAACAAGAGCTTCTAAAACCCCTCGAGCGCTGGTTCTTCGGCCACTCCCCCTGATGTCTAGGAGACGCCGATGCGCTCGGCGAGCTCGCGCGAGATGGCCTGCTCACTGCCCTCCACTTCGACGGTGAGCGGGCCGCCGAAAGGCTCCGATTTCCGCATCGTCACGCGCTGGCCGGGGACGAGCGTGAGTCCGGCGAGATAGCGCAGCAGATCGGCGTCGCCGTCTGGCACGCGGCGCACGGTCGCCTCTTCGCCTGGCTTGAGGACGTCGAGCGAGCGCAGGTCCTGCAAGGCGACTTTGAGGCGCGCGTCCGGGATTGGGTCGCCGTGCGGGTCGTGTGTGGGATAGCCGAGCTGCTCGTCGATCCGCGCCTCGAGCTCCTCCGAAATGACGTGCTCGAGCCGGTCGGCCTCGTCGTGCACCTCGTCGATCGGGACGCCGAGCGTCTCCGCCAGATACTGCTCGATCAGGCGGTGGTGGCGGATGACCTCGAGGGCGATCTTCGTGCCGGCGTCCGAGAGCTCGACTCCGCGGTAAGGCGCGTGGTTGGCGAGCCCGAGCACCGCGAGCTTCTTGACCATGGACGTGGCCGAGGACGGGGCGACGCCCATCTCCTTGGCGATCGCGGTCGTCGTCGCGCGCTGCCCGGACGACTGGAGCTTGTAGATCTCTTTCAGGTAGTCCTGGATCGCGACCG
>Ga0126307_10002511_pt1 | contig 12395 bp, 13 predicted proteins | sample Plot28_FD_89955 | JGI IMG/M metagenome (GOLD analysis project Ga0126307, IMG submission 89955) | Serpentine soil microbial communities from UC McLaughlin Reserve, CA, USA - Plot28 | ecosystem: Environmental > Terrestrial > Soil > Grasslands | place: USA: UC McLaughlin Reserve, Lake County...
CCTGCCGCCAGTACTCGGCGAGCTTGCCGTCCTCGACGCGGGCTATAAAGATGCCTGGAAGACGGATCCGCTCGCCGGTCGCTCCGATGCCCATTAGCTCACCAGTGTGGTCCGTCTCATAGACGTAGCGCACGGCCACCCTATCGCCGTCAGCGAGGACATCCTCGAGGCGCACGTGCGCGTTCGAGAAGGCGGAATTCATGATGGCGATGAATGCCTCACCCCCTCCGGGACGTCCGGGGTATCGAAATCCTTCGCCCAGGCGTGCGAGTGGAAGTTGTCAGTGACTAGATCTTCCACAGCATCGCTGTTGGCCCTGACGAATACCTCTTCGACGAAGCGTCCTACGAGTGCCTTGTTGCCTTCTGCCAACACGGATTCCTCCTCTCCGGGCTGCTCACGCACCCAGGCGGTAGCATATAGCCGCCGAGCGAGACGCGCGTAGCCGCGTTTACTTCGCATCCTCCTTCTATACACTCGCACGCATCTTATCCAACAGCGTTATAAACTTGCAGCAAGCGCGGGCGCTAGGGTGTCCTCTAAGGGGTCCTATCTCCCCTGTTGAATTGCTTTATACAAGTATCTGCAAATAGGTTTCGACAAGGCTACTCTTCTAGGAGATTCGTGAATAGAGGTGATACTTACCTTGCGCTAAATGCAAGGTCTTTATCTGTTAAATGATTGATAGCGTACCCCCTAAATTTAGTAACATTCGAACTATTACAAGCTGGCCCGAGAGGCAGAAGAGTAGAGCCATGGCTAAAGCCACGCAATCTGTCAAAGGTAGATGGCAATACTGCCGTCAAGGGGATAGGTAACTATTAGGTTTAGTAGCGCTATAAAGAGGTAACTATTAGGTTTAGTAGCGGTATAACAGAGGAGGTGCAAGAAGAATGACCGAAGGACCGCTAGGGAAAGAAGAGAGAGACCCACTAGGAAGGGAAGACCGGCTACCCGGAGAAGAGAGAGACCCACTAGGGAGGGAAGACCGACTACCTGGAGAAGAGAGAGAACCTCTGGGAAGGGAAGACCGGCTACCTGGAGAAGAGAGAGAACCTCTGGGAAGGGAAGACCGGCTACCCGGAGAAGAGAGAGACCCACTAGGGAGGGAAGATCCGCCACCTAGAGAAAAGAGGCGCTCTTCCGAAGAGAACAGAGAGGAGGAAGGCCTGCTAGACAAAGTGAAGAGGAAGTTGGAGGGCCTATAAAGTACTCGGCAGCTCCTAAAACCGTACTGAAGAAGAGAGCCGGGCAGTAGAATCCCGGCTTTCTTTATGCCCTCATAGTCTTCTGAGTTTCGGAGACTATGCGTAGGAGCCTATCTAAAAAGTCTCAACAGAAACCGACTTGAAGCTCTACAAGGCGGCAAAACGGAACCGGAGAAGCCACATTTTTAGCTGATTACTTTGATGAGATATGGGTATCCCTAGGTTCAAGGTTAGGGTGTTACCGAAGGAGGATGTATGGCTGAAACTGATCCCGACATCATCGTCAAGGAGGCCACGACCATCGCAGTAGTAGGGGCCTCCAATGACCCCGAGAAGTATAGCCACGAGGTCGCAAGCTACCTCATGGAGCAGGGTTACCGCATCATTCCGGTGAATCCCTCAGAGGAAGAGGTACTCGGGGAACGTGCGTACGACACGGTTGACCAGATCCCCGAGCAGGTAGACGTGGTAGACGTCTTCCTTCCTCCCGAAAAGACGCCCGAGATCGCTGAAGATGCGGTTCAGGCCAGGGCTAAGGCGCTGTGGCTGCAAGAAGGCATCGAAAACGAGCAGACGCCAGATAGCCGAGGAAGGAGGGCTTGCTTACGTGGAAGATCGCTGCATGAAGAAAACCCACGAGGGACTATAACAAGAGGTGAAAGACGTTTGGGAGATAGCGCCGGGACTGGAGAACGCCGGCTATCCTTTGGAGGGCGTAGCAACTGCAGGACAACCTGAGCAAGAACACCTTGAGCAACTGGCCAAGGCAGGATACAGAACTGTCCTAGACCTGCGCACCTCAGAGGAAGACCCGGGCTTCGACGAGTCAGAGACTGTTCGTGGCGTGGGCATGGAGTACGTACACATGCCACTGGAGGTGAAACCGGAGGCTTTCACTGATGAGGTCTTTGCTCAGGCTCGTGAGCTACTCGCCGACACTGAGCGCCGCCCGATATTTATTCACTGCGCGAGTGCAGTCCGGGTAGTTCCGCTACTGATACCTTACCTGATCTTGGACGAGGGAAGAAGCCCTGACGAGGCTGCGGCAATAGCCTCTGAAGTGGGTCCTCAGAAAGACCAGCTGATGGATGCTGCCCTCCGTTACGCCGATGAGAGACGAGATGCGTAATACGGGATTATGCTTACTGGGCCTCAGAAATTCTGAGAAGACCCTTTATCAAACCATCTGAAGGCCCTTAAGCATGTACCAGCCATCTCACATAAGGCGTGTCATCGCCGCGTGGATGACCGCCTCGCTCGTTTTGCATAGCCTTTCGTAGTCTTTGCTCGTCCGGTGGTTCTGTCCCAGCCAGGAGAACGTGCGCTCGACTACCTACCACCTCGGCAACACCTTAAAGCCCTTAGGGGTAGCAGTTTCTCCCAGTCAGCTACTGTCCTCTCCTTAGCCTATTCCTTGGCCCACCTTTTCATAACCTCCTGCGGGGCGATCTGTGGTGGATGCTGCACTTCTTCCAGGTGCTTAAGGCGCGGGAACCGCCCTTAAATACGCTTGAGCAGCGACACAATCCCGTCCCGGTACATGGTCTCGGCGCTATGGACAATTACTCCCGGACGATATATGCGATTCTCGCCCGTCGTGGAAGAGACTCCTCGATCAATAGTCCTGAGTATACTCAAGCAGGGCTGTACACAGGCCCTCACCGTACGTTTATAAAAGAACCCGGTCTGTTCGTGTGGGCAAACTGCTTGCTCCCACTTTCGTTAGTCCCGTACCACCATCCCATCTCAGGGTCCCAACACCACCACTCCCAAGCACCCGCGCTGTTCCATCTGTAGCCCCAGTACCAATCGCACCCCGCCACTGCAACCTCTTCCTCCTGGGCATACTAGGCCTCTCCAGCCCCTGGGTCGTACTGATCCTGTGAGGAGGCTGGAAGGCTGGCGGAGAGTATCAGCGCCCCCAATACCACAAACAGCAATAGAGTTCGTCTCATATCACCTCTTCTTTTAGTGTAGTGCCGTTTATACCAGACCGAAGGCGACCCATAAGGACCTTTTAGAGGGAGCGAGTTTCCTACAGCGCCTTGCGGTGATATTGTACCCTCTGGCCTCGAGGGGGCGCATGGGGATGCTTGTTCAGAAGACCTCCACAGGAAGAAGATAGGGTACAGACCATCAAGCGTGTTTCGGCTGAGCGGCTAAGCAAGGCTACTCCTTCTCTGCGTTACGGGAGTGTATTAAGGGAGCCTTACAGGGTGGCGGTTGGCTTTATGTTCTGGTTCACGCGGAAGAGGTTGGTCGGGTCGTACTCGTTCTTTATGGCGACTAACCGCTCGAAGTTGTCGCCGTAGGTAGACTTTATACACTCCTGACCTTCATCCATCATGAAGTTCACATAAGCGCCCCCGGCCGAGTACGGGTGCAAGGCGGCCCAGTACTCCTTGGTCCACTCTGTGATGCGCTCGGCATTGGCCGGATCCGGGTCGATGCCCCCATAGACCGCCGACCAGTTGGCATCGCGGTAGCTGAAGGCCGTATCGTTTTTCCTACCCGGTGCACCGCGCCATCTATCGGGTAGAGGTGCATGGTTGAGAGCGGCGTCGGGAGCTCCGAACCGTACCTTACATGCAGCGCGATGGCGTCGTCGGAAAGCTCCTTGACGAAGTCGCCCCTCCAATACCACTGCAGACCCGGCGGCAGCAGCGGATCGAACAGACTGTTGAGGACAGGGAGGGGCATGGGTCCCAAGAACTCGAAGGCAGCCGGGCCCACCTCTTCGCGGATAGGCCTGAAAGCTTCCTCGGCTCCCTCTAATGCCCCGGAGTAGCTCCAGACGATGCCGCACATGCTCCTGTGGTGCAGGTGCTCGGGGAAAGGAGGACCTGGCGGGACGATCAAGAAGGCGAAGAAGCCGTAAAGGTCTTCTGGTGCCTGGGGGCTGAATTCCCGGTACCAGCGCATGATCTCTTCGGTCCGGTCGAGCTCCCAGAGCATGGGACCGGCATAGACGGTGCTCACCGGGTTGCCCCGGAACAGGAAGGAGGTAACCACGCCGAAATTGCCTCCTCCTCCCCTTATTGCCCAGAAGAGATCCTCGTTCTCTTCTTCGTTGGCCTTGTCAAGGCTGCCGTCGGCCAATACGACGTCGGCGTCTAGCAAATTGTCGATGGTCAGCCCGTACTTGCGAGCTAGGTAGCCGTGCCCACCGCCCAGGGTGAGACCCGCTACCCCGGTGGTGGAGATGATGCCGGTGGGAACAGCCAACCCAAACGCATGGGTTGCATGGTCGACGTCTCCCCAGGTCGCGCCGCCTTCAACGCGCACCGTGCGCTCTTGCGGATCGACGCGCACTCCCCTCATGGCCGAGAGGTCGATCACCAAAGCGTCGTCGGCTACGGCCCAACCCGCGCCGTTGTGCCCGCCGCCACGGACAGCTATGAGCACCTCATTCTCGCGGGCGAAGTTCACGCAGGCGATCACATCGGCCACGTCGGAGCAGTAGGCTATCATGCGCGGGCGCTTGTCGATCATGCCATTGTAGACCTTGCGGGCCACGGCGTACCTCGGATCATCGGGCTGTATAAGCTCCCCACGCAGTCCCGTCTTAAATTGTTCAACGCTCGCTTCGTCAAGCACGACCGTCCACTCCTTCCCTGAAAGGCGAGACTGACGAGTCCCACCGTGCTACGTAACCTTACTTCCTTTTACCCTCTCAAATTCCTCACAACCCTGAGCGAAAGCTAGACTTGCCCACGCCAGCACCAGAATCTATCTAGAAGTTCGAGAGATGCTATGGCTCAAATGGACTATTTTTGGACAGCATTTGCGTAAAAGTGCCTACGTCTAACCATGAGGGAAGTGTCTTTGTCTCTATTCAGTGGAATTCCGAGAGCTACAGTCTTCTCGGAACCCATATTCGGCTATCTGCATAAACCACTCCAATAGCACTCTGGCTGGGTTGCGCCCCACGCGCTGACTCGTTCTGATGTCGCTGGAGATTGAGCCATGCGAAAGGCTCTTAGCTCCTAAGAGCAAGAAACCAAACATACAGGTGTTGATTAGGGTAGGGGGGTATGGTATAGTAAGCGCGTAGCATATAGGAGGGTCTAGAGTGACTGAAAAGAATCCGCAGGCGTTGATCAGCATACCCCTCAGCGGGATGGCTTGCGCTAGCTGTGCCAATCGGGTAGAGAAGGCCCTCTCGAAGACCGCCGGGGTTTCGGAAGCAAACGTGAACTTCGCCGGCGAGAAAGCGACCGTGACCTACGACCCAGAGGTTGTGAGCCTCGAGGAGCTCTTCGAAGTTGTCGAGCACGCGGGGTACGGGGTGGAGGTGCGAGAGGCAAGCCTTGACGTCTCGGGTATGAGCTGCGCGAGTTGTGCGGGGCGCGTCGAGAAGGCGCTGAAGAAGGTGCCCGGAGTTCTCGACGCTAACGTCAACCTCGCTACGGAGAAGGCGACCGTGAAGTACCTGGCGAGCGAGGTGGGGGCTAGGGACTTTGCGCGGGCCGCCGAGGGGGTGGGCTACAGGGTGGTTTGGCAGGAAGAGGATGATGCGGCTGCCGAAGAGGCTCACCAGCGTGAGTACGAGAAGCTACGTGGCAACTTCCTCGTGGCGGCGGTGCTCACGGTACTTATCCTCGTTGGCAGCCTGCCGCACATGATCGGGCTCATATTGCCTATACCGATGGCGTGGCTGAACGTGGGGCTCTTGGTGCTTGCGACCCCGGTACAGTTTTGGGCCGGGTGGCGATTCTACGAGGGGGCGTGGGGCGCTCTCAAGCACGGGCAGGCGAACATGAACACGCTCGTGGCCGTCGGGACGAGCGCGGCCTACCTGTACAGCATGGTGGCGACGCTCGTGCCGCAGCTCTTCGCCGGGCGGGCGGACGTGTACTTCGACACTTCCGCGCTGATAATAACCCTGATACTCCTGGGCAGGCTACTCGAGGCGCGCGCGAAGGGGCGCACGAGCGAGGCCATAAAGAAGCTGGCCGGGCTGCAAGCCAAGACGGCGCGCGTCGTCCGCGGCGACGAAGAGGTGGATATCCCCATCGAGGATGTGCGTGTAGGGGACGTGGTTGTGGTGCGGCCTGGGGAGAAGGTCCCGGTCGACGGGCGGGTTGTCTCCGGCGAGTCGTCCGTGGACGAGTCGATGATCACCGGCGAGTCCATCCCCGCGGCCAAGCGACCAGGCGGCGAGGTAATCGGCGCCACCATAAACGCCTCCGGATCGTTCCGCTTTAGAGCGACCAAGGTCGGTAAGGATACCGCTCTCTCGCAGATTATAAGGATGGTCGAGGAGGCCCAGGGCACGAAGGCCCCGATCCAGCGCTTGGCCGACAAGGTAAGCGGCGTCTTCGTTCCAATAGTAATGGTGTTTGCGACGATCACCTTCCTCACGTGGCTCCTCTTCGGACCCGAGCCTGCCTTCACCCACGCGCTCCTGAACTCCGTGGCGGTGCTCATCATCGCTTGCCCGTGTGCTATGGGCTTGGCGACCCCGACCTCGATAATGGTCGGTACCGGCAAGGGGGCGGAGTCTGGGATACTTATAAAGGGCGGCGAGGCCTTGGAGGGGGCTCACAAGCTCGACACCATCGTCCTCGATAAGACGGGTACCCTTACCAAGGGTAAGCCTGAGCTAACCGACGTTGTGGCCTCCGACGGCCTTTCCGAAAACGAGCTCTTGAGGCTCGTCGCCTCAGCCGAACGCAGCAGCGAGCATCCCTTGGGGGAGGCCATCGTAGAGGGTGCGAGGCGGCGTGGCATCGCCCTGGCCGAAACGGAGAAGTTCGATGCCGTCGCCGGCGGGGGCATAAGGGCTCGAGTGGACGGTCACAGCGTCCTCATCGGGAACAGCAGATTCCTCTCCGAGGCCGGGGTAACCGAGGAGGGCCTCACCCTAGAGAGGCCTGGCGAGGAGCTCGCAGCCGCCGGTAGGACGCCGATGTTCGTCGCCGTGGACGGCAGCCCCGTGGGGCTTGTGGCGGTGGCTGATACTGTCAAGGAGGAGTCCCGCGAGGCGGTCGAGCGGCTCCACGCTTTGGGCCTCGAGGTTGTCATGATGACCGGCGACAACCGACGGACCGCGGAAGCCACAGCCCGCGAGCTCGGCATCGACCGCGTGCTCGCCGAGGTCCTCCCGGCCGACAAGGCTGCCGGAGTAAAGAGGTTGCAGGCATCAGGTAAGCGGGTGGGGATGGTTGGAGACGGCATCAACGACGCCCCAGCCCTCGCGCAAGCCGACGTGGGCATCGCTATCGGCACCGGCACTGACGTTGCGATGGAGGCTGCCGACCTCACGCTCATCTCCGGGGACGTACGCGGCGTAGCGCGGGCCATAAAGCTCTCCAAGGCCACGGTGAGGAACATCAAGCAGAACCTCTTCTGGGCCTTTGCCTATAACGTAGCGCTCATCCCGGTGGCCGCCGGTGTTCTTTACCCGTTCTTCGCGGGTGGTACCGTCCCAGAGATCCTCAGGCCAGTCCTCGGCGAGTACGGTTTCTTGAACCCGGTGCTCGCGGCGGCGGCGATGGCGCTCTCTTCGGTCACAGTACTCACTAACGCCCTCCGGCTGCGCCGGGTGAAGACGGTCTAAAAGAAAGGGAAACGATGGAAGCAAAACAGAAAAACGAGCAAACGACGCCGGGGACCGCCCATGGTTACATCAAAGCGAAGGACAAAGAGAAGATTCAGAACCGCTTAAGGCGTATAGAGGGGCAGGTGCGCGGCCTCCAACGTATGGTGGATGAGGAGGCCTACTGCGTAGACGTCCTCACCCAGATTGGGAGCGTCGTCTCGGCTTTAGAGAAAGTCGGTGCCATCCTCTTGAAGGACCACGTCGAGCACTGCGTTCGAGAATCCATCGAGAAGGGCGAAGGCGCCGACGAAAAGATAGAGGAACTCACCGACGCCGTCGAGCGGTTCCTGAGGGTCTAGTTTTACGAAAGGGAGGAGCAATGATGACTGATACGACGTTTAAAGTTCCGGAGATGAATTGTGGCCACTGCAAGGCCGCAATCGAGGGTGAGCTGAACAAGCTCTCGGGCGTGGAGTACTCCAACGCAAACCTTGAGGAGGGCACCGTAAAGGTCTCCTACGACGGAAGGGTGAGCGAAGAGCAGCTCAGGGGCGCCATCGAGGATGCTGGCTACGCCGTCACCGCTTGAAGGAGGGTACAGAACGAATGGACGACAAAGGTTCTTTGAACAGGCTAGCATTCAGCGCTACGGTTCACTGTCTTACAGGTTGCGCCATCGGCGAGGTACTAGGGCTGATCATCGCTGACGCTTTAGGGTGGGGTAATGTCGCCTCCATAGCCCTAGCTGTAGTTCTGGCCTTCTTCTTTGGCTACTCGCTCACGATGGTGCCCCTCTTGCGGGCGGAAGTCGCCCTCGCCTCGGCGGTCCCGCTGGCTTTTGCCGCAGACACGCTCTCGATCGCCGTCATGGAGATAGTAGATAACGCGATCATGCTGGTTATACCCGGTGCCATGGATGCGGGTCCCTTGGACCTTTTGTTCTGGGGTAGCTTGGCGGTGGCACTTGCTGTAGCATTCGTGGCGGCCTTCCCGGTCAACCGCTACCTCATCGCCCGCGGCAGGGGGCACGCGGTCGTTCACGAATACCATCACGGCGGTCACGACGACCACGGTGGCCATGACCACGAGGGTTATGGGCAGCACGAGGTACACGCTCACGACCACCAAGAGCATGGCCGCAGCCGCTAAAACAGGCACGTTTCGTGGATAGGGTGTAAGCAGGATGCACGACCCTGGACAAGACTCACTCGCCGCAGGTCACTCTGCGACACACGGCGCGCCCGGCGGGCTCGCGATCTCCGCCGCGGGCTATACCCTGCAGGTCGGCCCCAAGGCCTTCGAGGCCGGACGGGAAGAGGCGTTCGGGTTGCGTATCCTAGATAGGGATGGGCGGGCCGTGCGAGACTTCGACGAGCAGCACGGGGAGCGCATGCACCTGATCGTCGTACGGCGCGACCTGGTTCACTACCAGCACCTCCACCCCTCCTTAGGTGCTGATGGGACTTGGTTTGTGCCCCTCGTCCTGCCCGAACCTGGGGTCTACCGCGCCTTCGCGGACTTCTCGGTAGGCAGAGAGCCGCTAACACTGGGGGCGGATCTACACGTGCCGGGAGAAACGTGGTTGGCGTCATTACCCGATCCGACGAGCGTCGCCCGCGTCGACGGCTACGAAGTCGAGCTGGACGCCGGAACCCCAACCGCAGACGCTGAAAGCGCGCTTACCTTCCGAATCACTCGGCAAGGTCAAGACGTCGAGGAGCTCGAGCCCTACCTAGGCGCCTTGGGGCACCTCGTAGCGCTGCGCGAGGGCGACCTCGCCTTCTTACACGTCCACCCCACCGGTGGCGCCGGAGCGCGTATCATGTTCCACGCCGTGTTCCCGAGCATGGGTCTCTACAAGCTCTTCCTGCAGTTCGCTAACGAGGGCCGGGTGCACACCGTGGACTTCACCAGGGAGATCCTCCCTTGAGCATAGACGCCAGCGGGGCTCCCGAGAGGAGTCGAAGGCCGAGAAGGGCAGGAGGCCCTTTGGGAGGTTGTTCGTCTAAAGGAGTGCTTGGTAGGTTCACCGTGTTACCCGCTACGAGACCGAGAGCATAGCCCTCTAACAGGAGAAGGCAGAGGACGACCTGGCGCGCGGGAGAGGCGCTTGGGTATCCACGTGCTCGGAGCCAACCACCCGGAGGACGTGCGCAATCAGCTGAAGGCTGCCAAGGCCCAGCACCGGCTCCTGAAACGTCTTCCCAAGCTCGAAGCCGACAACAGGATCTCGGGGTTCGACATACTTGGTAACTCACGGTCATACCGCCCGAGCCCTCGCCAAACGGGCAGCCCCGGCTGTCTGGAGGGGCCGAGGCCGCGCCTGACGTTCGAGGGACCGAAGCCGAGGAGCGCTTGGAGGCTGAGAGAAGAGCTGATACTGGGCAGATTGTACAAGACCTCATAAGGAAGAGCAGCAGGAGAAGCCGCGGGAAGGCCTAGGAGTGCCCGGAGTGGTTCGTTTCTGACAGCTATTTTACTTACGGAGACCGCAGCCGAGGTACTCTACGTATCGCGTCATCAGGCCACCTTCATCGGCGAGAATAGTTAATCGCAGTATCCACAAGCTCCCGTACACGAGAACGGTACGGGTACTCTTCAAGCCTAACAACCTTCTGTCCTAGGTGGCTTCTTCTCATCATTCACCACCAACAGGAGTCAAGGTTTCAACCTTGAGTAGTGACTTCCACTGAGACAGGCTTGTGGTCGCTTGTTTTCGCATCTCCCCGAAGCGTGGCGTTGATTACGTCGTGGACCTCGTGTTCAACCTTGCCTGCACGCGGTTCGATCTTCCACGGAAGCGAACCGTTAACTAACCCCTGTGTAAACAAGATATGATCGAGCAAGATGTGAGGGTCGCGCTCCGGTTGCACGAAATCCTTGAAGCGTACGCTCCACCGGAGGTCACCCGGGAAGTCGAACAAGGCGTGGTTCAGGAACCTTCTGGCCCAGAAAACGTCTCCCTGGAGATTCGAGACCAAGTCGAAGAAGAGAAAGTGCTCTTCGAAGTACTCCTGACCTGGTCCGTCGTTCAGATCCCCCATGAAGATCGCCGGATTGGGAACCTGTTTGAATTTGGCATCAATATACGCCCGGACGTTAATTGTCTCGGTCGCCATCTTGATTCTCGCCCTCAGTGCCTCGCGTATATACTCTTCGCGTTTCGCCCCTCCGGCCTTCTACATGCTCTCGCCTTGGTTAACGAACTTGCTTTTGAGGTGTAGGCCCACGAACTCGACGCGAAAGCCGTGCCAGTCGAATACGAGCACCTGAGGATGCCGGAAATGTTGGTGGCTACGCTCTTCGAACTCGCCCCAGAAGTTAACTTTCCACGAGCCACTCGCGAACGCGTCCCAGACCGCGACAGGAAGGAGCGAAGCCCGGTCTTTGTGCCTCTTATGCACCAAAAACCAGATCCACTGGTTGCCCTGAGTTGCATACTCTCCATCGGAGGCTTTCATCGCAACCCACTCTCCCTCCAACAAATCATTCGAGACTCGGTCTATACCTTCCTCGCCTTTAGGCCCTTCTAATAGGCAGAGGACGTCGGGGGACAGCTCCTGTATCTCACGGACCACAGCGTTTCTCCGCTTTAGGTCGTTTTCGTCTAGGCTGTCCTTGGTAAGACGATCCAGGTGGGCGACGTTCCATGACGTAACTTTGATGGTGCCCATAGTGTTCTCCCCTAACATTGGTTCCCTTGCAACTTCTATTCGAAGCTCCTGCCATAATAAATACTGGGAAATTTAGGCTGGCGCAAGACTTGCGAAGGTAATGGGGTAAACATTCAGCCAGAAAGGCTCAAGAATCGCAACCTGCAGGGCCTCTCCCTCGAGCAAGAAGAGGGTGTGCTCACATCCGGGGGCTCTACCGGGAGCGGCTCGGCTCCGGGCTCTCTCCCCAGACCATCCGCTACGTCCACACGACGCTTAACAAGGCGCTCTCTCAGGCCGTCTCGGATGGCTGATCTCGCGCAACGTGGCGGCTTCTGTAAAGGCTCCGAAGCCCCTGCGCGTTGTGAGAAAGGCCCCTAGAGCGCGAACTTGTTCGCGCTCTCTTCAAGGCTGTCTCGGGCTACCAACTCGAAGCCCTCTACAACGTGGCCGTTACCGCCGGGCTCCGGCAGGGTGGATTACTAGGCCTCCGCTAGGAGGATGTGGATCTCGAAGCCGAGATACTCCAGGTCCGGCGTACGCTCTCCGAAGCACGCACGGGGCGGATCTTCGAGGCTCCTAAGAGCGGTAAGGGTCGGCAGAACGGCTTGCCCGTAGGCTACGGAAGCCTTCAGAGCCCACCGCAAGGCACAGCTAGAGGAGCGTAGGAAGCTGGCCGGACTCTGGCAGGATCAAGGCCTCGTGTTCACCTCGCAGGTCGGTACACCGTTCTCCGCAGAACCTACGGGGTCACTTCAAGAGTCTGTTGGAGCGCGCCGGCTTGCCCAAAAGCTTCCGGTTTCACGACCTCCGACAAACCTGCGCCACGCTCCTATTGAGGCAAGGCGTCAACCCTAAGTTCGTTCAGGAGCTTCTAGGACACGCCGACGTTAGCCTCACCCTCAATGTGTATTCGCATGTCCTACCCCCGACATGGGCGATGCCGCCGCCGGAGCTATGGACGAGGCGCTAGGGTAGCCGGTTAGTGTC
>Ga0126307_10002512_pt1 | contig 12395 bp, 11 predicted proteins | sample Plot28_FD_89955 | JGI IMG/M metagenome (GOLD analysis project Ga0126307, IMG submission 89955) | Serpentine soil microbial communities from UC McLaughlin Reserve, CA, USA - Plot28 | ecosystem: Environmental > Terrestrial > Soil > Grasslands | place: USA: UC McLaughlin Reserve, Lake County...
CCAGGGGCACGGGCTTCCCTTATGGAGCGTCGACGGACGCCGTATCGCCTTTTCTAAGGGGCGTAGCGGAGAAACGGGCATATCGACAAGGGCGGCGAACGGTAGCGGTGAAGAGGTCAGTCTGGTGAAGTCTCCCGACTTCATGATGGCGGACTCCTGGCACCCGGACGGAAAGCGGCTGGCGATTACGAATGCCACTCGATCGATCGATATTCAGATGCTCGATACCGGTGCGGGGGGCAAGTTGACACCGCTGTTTGCGAGCCCATCCGCTGGAGAATCCGCAGCCGCCTTCTCGCCGGATGGGCACTACGTTGCCTACACATCGACCGAAACGGGCACTGACCAGGTCATCGTCGAGACCTTCCCGACCGGCGGCGGGAAATGGCAGATATCGGTCGATGGTGGAACCAATCCTGTGTGGGCGCGAGACGGGAAGGCACTGTACTTCGTCGCGGGTCAGGGGCTATTGGCGGTGGACGTGGACACGAAGCGCGTTTTCAGTCCCGGCGCCCCGCGTGTCCTCATCACCGGACCCTACGAGATCCGTACGGTGATTCAACGTAACTACGACGTCGGTCCGGATGGGCGGTTTGCGATGGTGAAGCGCCAGCTCACCTCGTCGACGCCACGAGAGATCGTCGTGCTCGACGGCTGGAGCGCCGCCGATCCCTCCAAGGTCACCGGCCGCTGATCTGCCGTCCCGCCGGATAGCGATCCGGGAAGAAGTCGCGTCCGCGCATCATTTCGATCGCGTTCTTCACCAAGCCGACCACCGGCATCGCGTTCAGCCCGGTGTCCATCGTCCCACTCACGACACCCTTCCTTCGAATTGTTGCTGCCACAGTGGCGACGGCTATCGCCGTTCCAACTATCGGCATCGATCTCCGCAGGCGCCGCGACAGCCGAGCTCCACCGTAGCGAGTAAGCCGTTGTCCAATGCTCATGCCCTGCCAAGCTGCAAGGACTCGGCCATGGTAGGTTTGAGTCCCTTGTCGCGGCCTCACGTGGTCATCATCGGCGGCGGTTTCGGCGGGCTCTACGCGGCCCGCGCTCTCAAGCGCGTCCCCGTGCGGGTGACGCTGCTGGACCGCCGCAATCACCACCTGTTTCAACCGCTGCTGTATCAGGTCGCGACTGCGGCGCTGTCTCCCGGTGATATCGCCTCCCCGATCCGATGGATCCTGCGACGGCAGTCGAATGTCGAGGTCCTGCTGGCGGATGCGGTGAGTGTGGACGTGAGTCGCCGAAAGGTCGTGCTCACCGATGGCGAGACCGATTACGACTACCTGATCGTCGCCACCGGCGCGACGCATGCCTATTTCGGTCACGACGAGTGGCGTCCGGTCGCCCCGGGTTTGAAAACACTCGAGGATGCGCTTGGGATCCGGCGGCGCGTGCTGCTCGCGTTCGAGCGGGCAGAACGTGAGCCCGATCCAGAGCGGCGGGCGGCACTCCTCACGTTCGTGGTCATCGGCGGCGGGCCAACCGGCGTGGAGATGGCCGGGGCGCTTGCGGAAATCTCGCGACAATCCCTGGCTCGTAACTTTCGCCATTTCGATCCAGGCTCCGCGCGGATCGTTCTTCTCGAGGGTGGGCCACACCTGCTGGGTGGATTCCCTGACTCTCTTCGCGCCTTCGCGCTCAAGGATCTGCAGCGCCTCGGTGTGGTTGTCCGGTTGAATTCGATCGTGAGCGGGGTTTCACCAGGGGTCGTCAGGATCGGTGCGGAGTCGATTGCCGCCGAGACGGTGCTCTGGGCTGCGGGCGTCGCCGCGTCGTCGATCGGCCGCTGGCTTGGTGCACCGCTCGATCGCGCCGGGCGCGTGCGGATCCAGCCGGACCTGACGATCCCGGATCATCCCGAAGTGTTCGTCATCGGTGATCTGGCCACGCTCGACGATCGAAACGGCCGGCCCCTGCCGGGGGTTGCGCAGGTCGCCATCCAGATGGGGCAGCACGCGGTGAGGAACATCCTGCGGTCGATCGAGCGGCAGCCGCTGCGCGCGTTCGAGTACAAGGACCTCGGCAACATGGCGACCATCGGGCGCGCTTCCGCGATCGCCGATTTCGGATCGTTCAAGCTGACCGGATCCGTCGCGTGGCTTGCCTGGCTGTTCGTCCACCTGTTGAACCTGATCGGATTTCGCAACCGGCTCGTCGTTCTCGTGCAATGGGCCTGGGCGTATTTCAGCTATCAACGCGCCATCCGTCTGATCACCGGCGATCGCACTGATTCATGAAGCCCGCCTTGCACGTACGCGGAGTTTCGACCGCGGTACTCGTCATTCTCGCGCTGGCCGCCGCAGTGATGCCGGTGCCGCAGGCAACCGTCGAGCGCATCTACTCGCGCACCATCTATCCGGTCATTCAGCGCACGCTCACGCCGATCTCCAATGCGATCCCGATTGCATTCCTGGATGTTGCAGCGGCAGCGCTTCTCGTGCTCGCAGCGTTCAGGTTGGTGAGTCGCAGCCGGTCCGCGGGATTGAAGAACAGTGCGGGATGGGTGGTCGCAACGGTCGCCCAGACGAGCGCCGTCGTCTACCTGCTGTTCCTGGCGACGTGGGGCTTCAACTATCGACGGGTGCCGCTCGAAGACAAACTCGACTTCGACCGATCGCGCGTGACCGTACAGCGTGCATCCGAGCTTGCGCATGAAGCCGTGCTTCGACTGAATGCGCTGCACCGACCCGCTCACGCCGCTGCACAGGATCGAGTAGCACTCGCCGCGGCTTTCGAGGCTGCGGCCCGGGCGATGGGAGCCGACGACCGTATCGTTCCCGGCCGCCCGAAACGGTCGCTCCTTGGCATCTACTTCCGCAAGGCGGCGATCGACGGGATGACGGACCCATTTTTTCTCGAGGTCATCCTGAATCCCGACCTGCTGGGCGTAGAGGAGCCGGAAGTGCTGACGCACGAATGGGCCCACCTTGCCGGGTACGCGGACGAGTCGGAGGCCAACTTCCTGGCCTGGCTCACCTGTCTGCGCGGCGATTCACGTGCCCAGTACAGCGGCTGGCTGGCCGCCTACCTCCGCGCGAGCTCGGCGCTACGCGCCGTGCGGATCGCGCTGCCGAAGCTCGATGACGGCCCACGCGCCGACCTTGCGGCCATTTCGGCCCGTTACAACCGTTCCTCGGCGGTCGTCAGACGAGCTGCCAGCGACGTGTACGACTCCTACCTCAAGGCAAATCGGATCCCGGAGGGCATTGACAGCTACGACGCTGTCGTGCAGTTGATGCTTGGAACCAGCCTGGGATCCGACTGGACGCCGCGTTAGCCGAGCTGGAGCCGCTTTTGCTAGACGGGTGTTTCAAGGGGTGAAGCATTCGTAACCACGGCACGTCGGCATCGAAATCACGAGACATCGGCAGGGCCGCGGTCACGACCCAGGCCGACGTTGTCGCCCATGCGGTTGCGTCGGCGCGGGCCGCCGGGCTGCGCTACACCAGTGATGCGCACCCCGGCATCAAGCGCGTCCGGCATGGATCGACCTTCAGATATTTCCTGCCGACTGGACGCCGCGTCACCTCCAAAGATGATCTCGCCCGCATTAAATCGCTGGTGATCCCTCCCGCATGGGAAGACGTCTGGATCGCGACCGATCCGCGCGGGCACCTGCAGGCCACCGGGCGCGACGCGCGCGGGCGGAAACAGTATCGCTACCATCCCAAGTGGCGGGTCGTGCGGGACGAGACGAAGTATCACCGCATGATCGGTTTTGCGCAGGCGCTCCCAACCATCAGGCGACGGACCAGTGCAGATCTCCGAAAGCCCGCGCTGACGCGCGAGAAGGTCCTGGCGCTGGTGGTTCGGCTCCTCGAGAAAACGTTGATCCGTGTCGGTAACGACGAATACGCAAAGCAGAACCGCTCGTTCGGGCTGACGACACTGCGCGATGGCCACGTCAACGTGAAGGGTGGCCGTGTCCGGTTCACGTTTCGCGGCAAGAGCGGTGTCGAACACGAGATCGATCTCGACGACCGGCGCCTGGCAGCCATCGTCAAGGCGTGTCGCGACATTCCAGGATATGAGCTGTTCCAGTACTACAGTGAGAACGGGACCAGGCACGCTGTCGGGTCGGCCGACGTGAATGCGTACCTGAAAGAGATCACCGGGCAGGACTACACGTCCAAGGATTTCAGAACGTGGGCCGGCACCGTGCTCGCGGCGCAGCTGTTGTGTCTGTGTGGAGAGTGCGGCTCGGAGACGGAAGCAAAGCGGAACATCGTGCGCGTGGTCGAGAGCGTGTCAAAACGCCTCGGGAATACCAAGGCGGTCTGCCGCAAGTCGTATATCCACCCGGCAGTATTCGACGCTTACAGCGATGGATCGATGAAGAAGTTCGAAGTGAAAGCGGCGGAGGCGGCCGTGCTGGCATTGCTGCAGCGGCGCGCCTCCCGGGAGTTGAAGAAGAAAGCGAGCTGACGCGATCGCTCTATCTCGAGCTGATCACGATTCCGCCGTTCGTCCCTTCGAGATCGATGCGGGCGCCGCCGCCGTTCAACCGCGCATCCAGGCGGCGTCTCGAGTTTTCACTCGAATCAAGGGTGAGGCCCACGACATCGATCCCGCCATTGGTCTGTCTCGCGGAGATCGACGCCTTCGAATCAGCCGGCAGCCGCAGCTTGATGCCGCCGTTCGTGCATTCGAGTTTCACGCCCGCATCCGACAGCCTCGCCAGGTCGGCATCGACGCCGCCATTGGTGGTGCTGGCCTCCACGGCGCCGGTCAGGTCCCGGAGCTTGACGCCGCCGTTTGTCGTTTCAGCGTTCACCCTCCCCGACAGGCCAGTGATCTCCACGCCGCCGTTGACGGTAGAGGCCCTGACTTCAGCGTCCACGGGAACGCGAACGGTGTACTCGACGTGAAGGCTGTTGCCGCCGAACAGTCCGCCGCCGCTGGCCCTGGCGAACTTCGTCTGGATCTTGATGACTCCGGCGGATACCTCTTCGGCGATCTCGATCCGGTTGAGCGCCTCTTTGGCCGCCTCCTGGGTCATCGCGGAACCGGACTTCACCGCGACCACTTCGACGGTGTTCGCCTGGCCGGGCAGGATGTGAATCCTGCCGTTCACGTTGCCGATTTCGAAGCGCCCTCCAGGCTGAAAGTCGTAGCTTTTCCGCCATTCGGAGGTCTCTTTCGCCTTGTGGTCGGCCATCGCAATGTCGCAGCCGGCCGAGACGATGAGCAGGGCCGGCAGGACCGCGGTCCCGACAGTGCGAACCGTGCGAAATGTGTTCAGCCTGTGCATTGCTGGCTTTCTCCTCCGTCTCCTTATACGCCTTCCCGTGGACAGCCGTTCCGAAAAGTCTCTGCCGGGCTTATGATGTCGCTGGGGTCGCCATCAACAATGTCAGATCGTAAGTATCGTCAGCGCGGATACCAGGATGAACCACGGCAGCCGCGCACCGAGCAGCGCGCGCCGGTCAAGAAGGAATACACGCCCCGAGGCCAGCCGCCGATCTCCCCCAAGACGTTCAGCATGCCGGGCTTCCGCGAGGTCGTCCGGTGCGCGCGTTGCGGTAATGAGTTGACGGTCGCCGCCGCATGGAGCCCGGATGGCACCTGCTCGAAGTGCGGATCCTCGCTGCACGCCTGTGCGCAATGTGCGAATTTCGATTCGAGCGCCGCCTTCGAGTGCCACAAGCCGGTGCCGGCGCGGATCTCGCCAAAGGACGCGCACAACACGTGCACCTCTTTCGAACCGCGAACGACAGTCGAGCGCGAGACGAAGTCTTCGAGTTCGAGCGGCGGCGCTCCGAGCGCCCGCCAGGCGTTCGACGATCTTTTCAAATAGGAGTGCATCGGTGCGTGCTGTCGCGTTTTCCGCGCTCGCGGCGATTCTGTGCGGCACGGCCGTCTCCGGCCTGCAAAGGCGCGAGCCGGTGACAGCTCCGGTCAGCCGGTACGAGGTGGTCAGGGTCTATCCGCACGACCCGCAGGCATTCACGCAAGGGATCGTCTTCAGCGACGGCGTGTTATACGAGGGCACCGGCCTCAACGGCCGCTCGGGCATCCGCAAGGTGAAGCTCGAGAACGGCGAGGTGCTGCAGGTCCAGGCACTCGAACAACGCTATTTCGGTGAAGGGATCGCGCTCGTCGGCGATTCGATCGTGCAGCTCACCTGGCAGTCAGGGGTCGGCTTCGTCTACGACAAGACCACGTTCCAGCGCACACGCACCTTCAATTACCGGGGGGAAGGATGGGGCCTCACCTACGACGGCACCCGGTTGATCATGAGCGATGGCACCTCGACGCTGCGCTTCCTGGATTCGAAGACGTTGCAGGAGACCGCAAAGCTGCAGGTGCGCGACGGTAGCCGTCCGGTCGAAAAGCTCAATGAGCTGGAGGTCGTCAAAGACGAAGTCTTCGCAAATGTCTGGCAGACCAATCGGATTGCGAGGATCTCGCCGAAGACCGGGCTCGTCACCGGGTGGATCGACCTGACGGGTCTGCTCGATCCTCGCGACAGGCAGGGTGTCGATGTGCTGAACGGCATCGCCTACGATTCGACCGCCGACCGACTGTTCGTCACCGGGAAACTCTGGCCGAAGCTGTTCGAGATCCGGATCAAATAGCGCGACCCTTCAGGACGCCCGGGTCAGAAAGGATTGGAGGCTTCGCAGCGTCCGCTCGAGCGACTCTCGCGCGATGCGATTCACGATGGGTGACGCGATTGGACTCACCAGCCAGGGCACGCTGCGGCTGAGCGACACCGACTCGCATTCGATCAGCACGCCATCACCAGATCGTTCGAAGCGCCAGTAGGCGTTCAGCTTCCAGAGAAATCCACGATCGTGACCCGGCGCACGCTCGCGCTCGCCGGGCGTGCCGATTGCTTCGAGCTCCGCGATCTTAGTGGATGCCGAGCGGCTCATTGCGCGCGTGCCGTCCAGCGTTCTGTACTCGACCGCGTGCTCGGTGTTGAACTCCGCACTCACCACGCCGGCGTCTCGTTGTAACCGCATGAACACCTTGAGCCGGTCGCCATCGCGTTCCAGCAGCTTCGAGGCCTTCACTTCCTGGTAGAACTCCATCTCCCGGCCTGCGTACTCCTGCATGCGCTTCACCACGGCCGCGACGGTCGTCTTCCGGATGTAAATCGCTCCCGCCCAATGATGGATCTTCGAGTCCGGCGCGTCTGGAGGATCGACCTCTACCATCGGCACCGTCCCCGCCGTAGCTCGCTCGCGCCACTTCGACACTCGCCGGGCGTCCAGCGCAAAGAAGGCAGACGCAGTCGGCGCCGAGTAGCGGGCCTCGATCTTCGCGACATAACCATTCCAGGCGGCAATCGCGGCGGCGCTCGGGCCGGAGATGACGAGGACCTCGTCGGAGGCCGCGAAGTCGGAGGCTACGGCCGACGCGTGCGATACCTGCGACAGACACATCAGGCCACAGAGGCACAGAGGCACAGAGACGCTTCGGCCGAAGACCACGCGATCACCCAGCACAAAATTCAGCATCGAGCAGATCAGGATGGCCATGACGTTCGCGAGCAGCACGTCGAGTCCGGCGGCACTGAATGCGGTGGTGATCGCCGCGTTACCGACGAGTGAAACGGCGCCGTTGACCGCGTGAAACTTAAGCAGCCGGCGACCGGTTCCTTCGTGGTTCGCGGCTTCCGGCCACGTGACTCGCTGGTGCCAGCAGAAATTGTGAAGGATCGCGGCCTCCACCGCCAGCGGCGTGGCCAGTGCCGCCGAAAGCCCGAGCTCACGCGTCAGAAACGCGAGCACCGCCAACTGCACGGCGGCCCCGGCCATGCCTACGCCGTTGAACGTCAGCCAGCGTCGTAAGGTGACCATCCCGATATCCATCACTCCTGAATGTGCAGAAGGAGTCCAGGCAGGCTCATTCTGCCGGACGCGTGAGTTACCTCGGCGAGTTGAGCCGGCGTCACTGCACTGGAGAGGCGCGCGCTGCACAAGCGGATGTGGGACGGCGTCCAGCTGCCGAAGGGAAGACGCGCATGAAGCGTCCCGCCTCGGCCGTCAGGATCGATTGACTGTCATTCGATCGCCAGCAGCGACGAGGTCGTGCGGAAATACCAGCGTCCATCGACGAGAGCGGGAGACGCCAGCGTCCCTTCGCCGAGCTGATTCGTGTGCAGCAGTTTGAACTCGCGTCCCGCCTGGAGAACGAATGTCTCGCCGTCATCATTGGTGAAAAACACCTTGCCGCTGTGCGCGATGGGCGATGCGGAAAAGCCTTCCTTCTTCGCCTCGCCAAGCCGCCCCTGGTAGAGGACCTCTCCGGTCTTCACATCGTGCGCGGTCAGGATGCTCTGGATGTCGTTCACCAGGTACAGGATTCCGTCGACGACCACACCGGACGGCACGAATGGGGAACCCTTCGGTGATGACCAGGCCACGTGCGTTGAGGTGACGTCACCACTGCCGCCGGGGCGAATCGCGATCGTCGGTCCCTGCCGGCCGGACGAGCAGATCACCAGTCCTTCAGCGACAACCGGAGTCGGGATCACTTCGAACGTGAGTCCTCCCACCGTCCACAATTCTTTGCCGGTCTCAGGGTCGTACGCGTGCACCTTGCGCTGACTGCTGACGATCAGCTCGTCGCGATTGCCGGCGCGGATGATGATCGGCGTGCCCCAGCCGGTTGTTTGTGAGCGGTCCGTCTTCCAGATCTGCTTGCCGGTGTTCTTGTCGTACGAGGCGACGAACGATCCGCCCGACTGGGACCCCTGGTGATCCTGGTAGATGTAGATGCGGTCCTTATACAGGACTGGTGAGCCGGCACTGCCGTGGTAGTTGTTCAGCGTTCCGACGGGTGTGTGCCACACCATCTTGCCGTTGAAGTCCACGGCCATGAGGCCGTGCGTGCCGAACGATGCGTAGACGAGCTTGCCGTCGGTGGCTGCAGTAGCTGACGCATGGCTGTTCTTCGGATAGATGTGCTCGATGCCGCTCGACGGGACGGCGGCTTCCCACAACTGCTTGCCGTCCGAGCGACGGAAGGCCAGCATCGACATCTTCGCTCCTTCATCGCGGGCCGTGGTCAGGAAGATGTGATCGCCCCATACGATCGGTGATGAGTGGCCGCGCCCTGCAACGGGCACTTTCCACTTGATGCCGCTCGCAGGTGACCAGGTGTCGCGATATTTGCCGGTTTTGACGATCCCCTGTCCCGACGGCCCGCGCCAGCGCGTCCAGTACCTGGCAGCCTCGCCGTCGACCTCGATCATCGACACGGTTTCGGCGGCGGAAAGCGCGACCACCACGGCGCAGGCGGCCACGCCCACAAACAGGGAGCGATGCAATGTCATGGGAATACCTTGGCCTCAACCCGCCCGCGGAGTCAAACTTCGGGGGACGGGTGCTGGGATAAGCTTCGCGGATAGAACGAGCGAGGTAAGCGTGACAGCCACAATTCTCAAGGAACGGCGCATGGTTCGGCGATTCGAGGAAGCGGGTGCGCTCAGCCCGGACTCTGCGAGACCGCTCGAACAGATCGGCATTTCGAGCGGGAGGATTCTCCACGGGCTGCGTGACCGGCTTGTCATCCGTCACGTCGAAGGAGATCTGTTTTACATCGATGAAGAGGTCTGGGCGGCGCTGGGGAAGCGGCGACGCCGGCACGCGTCGGCCGCGGCGATTGCGGCACTGGCGTTGATCCTCGGCATCCTGCTGTTCACGAAGACCGCCCATGCCTCGCAGGACCCCCGCGTGTGGCCGGAGGTGGACCAGGTCTTCGCGGCGTGGAATACGCCCGCCACGCCCGGTTGCGCGCTTGGCGTGTTTCGCGACGGCAGGATCGCCTACGAACGAGGCTACGGAGCGGCAGACCTCGAGCACAACGTCCCGATCGGTCCGGAGACGATGTTCTATGTCGGCTCGCTGTCCAAGCAGTTCACCGGGATGGCGGCGGCACTGGCGATCAGCAAGGGGAAACTCTCCGTCGATGATCCGGTGCGCAAGTGGCTGCCAGAATTGCCGGCGTATGCGGATCCGATCACCGTGAGACATCTGCTGCACCATACGAGCGGGTTGCGCGACTACAACACGCTGCTCTCGATCGCCGGCAGACGCGGTGACGAGGCATATGACAACCCGACCGTGCTCCGCATAACTGCGAAGCAGAAGGCGCTGAATTTTGTGCCCGGCTCGGAATACCTGTACTCGAACACCGGATACACGCTGCTCGCGACGATCGTCGAGCGCGCGACCAGAACACTGTTTGCGGCCTTCGCCGAGGCGGAGATCTTCAAGCCCCTCGGGATGACCGGCACGCACTTCCACACTGATGCCTCACGGCTGGTGCCTGGCCGGGCGATGGGCTACCAGTCCACGCAGAACCAGCCGGTACGCCTCGATACGCCGTCCAACGAACGCGCCGGCGCCGGTGGCGTGTTCACGTCGATCCGTGACCTGTTGAAATGGGATGAAAATTTTTATTCCGGCAAAGTCGGCGGGAAGATGCTGATCGATCAGCTCCAGACATCGGGCACACTGACCGACGGCAAGGTTCTCAACTACGGCTGGGGACTTCAGCTGGGCAGCTACAAAGGACTGCGAGTGGTCGAGCATGGAGGTTCGCTCGGTGGATACCGGTCGCACCTGCTTCGATTCCCCGCGCAGCACACTACGGTCGCCGCGTTGTGTAACGTGCCGAACGGCCCGTCTGGGCTGGTGCGCAGGGTCGCCGATGTCGTGCTTCGGGAACTACTGACGACACCGGATGCGCCCGCGCCCGGCCCACCGCCCGCGACCGAGACGCGACCCGCAAATTCAGAGACGGCTGCGTCAGCGGGTCTCGGTGTCTACGCCGGTACGTACAGGAGTGACGAAATCGAGTCGGATTTCACGATTGCGGTGAACGACGGCGCGCTCACGCTGCAACGGGAGAGTGATACCGTGCCGCTGAGGCTGCAAGTGCAGCGTGCCGGCTCTTTCCGAGTCGCCGGTTTCGAGATCAGCTTCGAGCGCATGGCCGACCGGGTGACCGGGCTGGTCGTAGATGCCGGCCGCGTTCGCGGCATCCGGTTCACGCGCGTGGAATAGCCTCATGCGCCGAGCCGGTCTCGATCGATTACTCCTGGCGCAATGCGAACAGCGGATTGAGCCGCGCCGCGCGACGCGCGGGTGCGAACCCGGCCGCGAGCGCGACCACGAACAGGATCACGGCACCGACAAAGATGCTCCATGGATCCGCGGGCGTGACGCCGAAGAGCATCGCGCCGGCTGCGCGTGAGGCAGCGGCTGCGGCGGGAAGACCGATGAGCAACCCGCCGGTCGTGAGCACGATCACCTGGCGGAGTAGCAACCAGAGCACGTCCCGTCGATTGGCCCCGAGCGCCACCCGGATGCCGATCTCACTCGTACGTCGCGCCACCGCGTAGGCGGTGACGCCATGCAGACCGATGCACGCGAGCAGCAGCGCGAAGACTCCAAAGAACACCAGCAGCATCGTCAGCGCGCGCTCGCTGCCGATCGTTTCGTCGATCACTTGTTTCTGCGACTTGATGTCGGTCGCGGGTACCTGGCGGTCGACCTCGGCGACCGCCGCACGCAGGCGGTCCTGGATGGCGGCATCCGGGGAGGTCTTGACGGCCACGAACATGGCGCCGAGGCCGGCACTCTGGAAGTACGGCAGGTAGATGATCGGCTGCGGCTGTTTCTTCAGGCTGTCGTATTTGCTGTCGCGTGCAACGCCGACGATCTCGATCGGAAGCTGAGTCGTCCGTCCCATGCGAATCTGCTGCCCGAGCGGACTCGCGGTTCCGAAGAATGCCCTGGCTCCAGCCTCGTTGATGACCGCGATCCGCCGGCCGCCGGCAGCATCCTGCAGCCCGACGCCACGCCCGGCCACGAGGGGTAGGCCGATCGTCTCGAAGAACCCGGGCCCGACGCGGTTCATGAGCATGCTCTTCGGCGCATCCGAACCGACCGCGAACGAGGTGTTCGAGACCCATCCGCTGACCAGGGAATTCTCCAGGAGCGTCGCGCCGCGGACGCCGAGAACGGACTCGAGCCGGGTGAGGACGTCGCGGAAGAGGACCTTGGTCCGTGCTTCGTCGTAGCCGTTCAGCGTCGGGTCCATCCGAAAAACAACGACGCCCCGCGGCTCGAATCCGAGATCGACACTCGCCAGGTTGTAGATCGTACGAAGAAAGAGTGCCGCTCCTACGATCAGTGGAACGGAGACGGCGACCTGGACGAGAACGAGCACGCGCCCTGCACGCAGCCGGGGCGCGGCGGTGCCGGCGCCGGTCTGGCGCATCATGTCGGCGCTCTCACGGGAGGTGAGCTTGAACGCGGGGAACAGACCGAACCCCAGCGCGGCGAGGCATGAGACCGTGCCGGCCAGCAGCATCAGCCATCCATTCAGCTCGACCTCGAGCGCATTGGGATTCGAGCCGGTCACAGTGA
>Ga0126307_10002513_pt1 | contig 12393 bp, 11 predicted proteins | sample Plot28_FD_89955 | JGI IMG/M metagenome (GOLD analysis project Ga0126307, IMG submission 89955) | Serpentine soil microbial communities from UC McLaughlin Reserve, CA, USA - Plot28 | ecosystem: Environmental > Terrestrial > Soil > Grasslands | place: USA: UC McLaughlin Reserve, Lake County...
GAGTCGGCGAAGTAGTTATCCCTGAAGTAGAAGTGGGCGGAGTGCTCTCCCCCGAAGGCCGCGTCGTGCTTGCGCATCTGGGGCTTGATGATGGAGTGGCCCGCCTTGGTCCTTATGGCCTTGCCGCCCTCGCGCTCGACGAGCTCGGGGAAGGCCTTCGAGCACACCGCGCTGTACAGTATCGTCGCTCCCGGCTCCTTCTCGAGCACGTTCTTCGCGATCAGGGCGGCCGCCAGGTCGCCCGAGATAGTGGTCCCCTTCTCGTCGATGATGAAGCAGCGGTCTGCGTCGCCGTCGAAGGCGACCCCGAAGTCCGCACTCTTGGCGACCACGCGCTCTTGCAGTTCTTCTACGTTCTCTGGTTCTATAGGGTTCGGCGGATGGTTCGGGAAAGAGCCGTCTAGCTCGAAGTACAGCGGTACGTACTCGAAGTGGAGCTTCTCGAAGATGGGCGGGAGCATCTTGCCAGCCATGCCGTTGCCTGCGTCGACCACTATCTTGAGCGGCCTCAAACCCTCCGTGTCTATAAAGCTCAAACAATGCTTCGCGTAGTCTTCCGTGATGTCCGTCTCTTCGACAGAGCCCGGATATTTTGCCGCGTCGGGGAGATCGCCTGAGGTGATGAGGTCCCGGATCTGGCCCAGCCCGGCGTCGCCGGAGAGGGCGATGGCATCCTCCCTGCAGAGCTTGAAGCCGTTGTAGTCCCCGGGGTTGTGGGAGGCCGTGACCATGGCCCCACCGGGCTCCCCGAGGTGCCCGACGGCGAAGTAGAGGGCGTCGGTGGAGACGAGCCCGAGGTCGAGCACGTCCGCGCCGGCCTGCGTGACGCCCTCTATAAACGCCTTCTCCAACGCCTCCCCCGAGAGGCGCATGTCGCGGGCCGTTATGACCCTGGAGCCCGAGAGATCCAGGTGTTTTACGAAGGCCCGCCCGATGTCCCTGGCGACGCTTTCGTCCAGGGTCTCGGGGTAGATGCCGCGGATGTCGTACGCCTTGAATATCGACTCGTCGAGCATCTCTTGCCTCCGGACTTTGTTACCTGGGGATTTCGGCATCCGGTACAATAGCGGGTTATGGTCCATCGTGCAGACCGGCCGGATCAAGGCCCGCGTTGAGCCCCCGCTTCGTCAGGTTCGCCGCCCTTTTCTACGGCTCCCTCACGGTCGTCGCGGCCATCTGGTGCGGCCTCAGGGGCTTCGGGGTGAGCCTCACAGGCCAGAGCCCGGCCGCGAGCCTGCTCCTTGGCGCCACCACCGCGGCCTGTACGCTCTCCCTGGGCCTGCTGGCGTACCGAGTTTTGCCCGCGCTGCGCAGCATCTCCGAGGAGCTGGCCCCGCGCCTGGTCGACGGCGCCGACCGGCGTAGCCTGGTGCTCGTCTCGGTCTTCTCGGGCGTCGGCGAGGAGGCGTTCTTCCGCGGCGCCATCCAGCAGGAGTTCGGCCTAGTTGCGGCTTCCCTTCTGTTCGGCCTCGCCCACATCGGCCCCGACCGGCGTTACCTGGTGTGGACGGCGTGGGCGGTGCTGGCCGGCTTCGTGTTCGGCGCCCTCTACGATCTCAGCGGCGGCCTGCTCGCCCCCGTCTCTGCCCACGCCGCGCACAACGCCGCGACCCTCCTGCTCTGGAAGCGTTCCCGTACGAAGAAGGCCGGCGCGCCCTGAGGGCGTTCCCTGATACCACCACGGGCAAGACCGGGGAACGCTCGGTTCTCCTACCCGTGCTGGCCGCCGTAGGTCTCGGCGTGGTCTTGCTGGCCGCAGCCGCGTCTCTCTGGCCCGCGGACTTCTCGCCTGGCGAACGTCTGGTTTCGCCCGAGGCCAAAGACATCGCCGTGAGCACGCAGGACGCGGCGTATCCCGATTCGGACGCCCTGCGCTTCGAGGGGAGGCCCGGGGTCGTTTACGTCTACCTGCGGGTCGAAGATTTCGGTGCCGGCAGGGACTTCGGGGCGAGGGCGGAACGGACGGCGAGGGGTTCCGTCGTAGGCCGTCTGCTCGGCGGTGGCGGGCTTCGGGTCGTGGAAGGAGAAGTGGAGTCGCTCCGCGCGTCGGGCGGCGGGGTCTCCGGCGTGGTAAAGTTCGCCGTCCGTTCCGGGTCGGGCAAACGGTTACCCGCAGGGAACTACACGGTGGAAATCTATGGTGGAGGGTACGAGAGCCTCGTGGCCAGCAAGCACTTCGTAGTCGGTGACTAGAAGGGCTAGTAGTAGTTCGCTTTTGGGATACAATGGATTGCGATCCAGGCGGTGGTCCGCGGACTGCGTAGGGAGGGAACGATAGCGCGCTTCACCGAAACCGTTCTAAACGTGTTGAGCCTGCTCCTGGTGGGGGTGGGCATCGCCGTAACCGCCACCTTCTTCGCAGGCTCCCCGCCGCAGGGCGCCGAGGCCGAGGTGGCCTCGGCCGAAAGGGTCAGCACCGCCGCCGAACAACCCGAGGTTCCCGTGGCCGCCGGGAGGATCGACCGGGCCATCCAGAGGCAGCAGGAAGAAAAGAAGGCCGCTGGCGAGCTGGCGGTGGCGAAGAAAGCCGCGCCGCGCGGGCCCGAAAACAAGATGCTCAGGATGAGCATCCCGAAGATGGCCCAGATCCGCAACGACACCGTGCCTTACACCCACAGCGACGACAAGAAGGCCTTCCACGACCACGCCGCCGTGCACCTGGAAGGGACCGGCAACCCCTGGGACAGGGAGGCCAACGTCTACATCGCAGGCCACAGGCTCGGTTTCCCAGGGACCGACAGCTGGCTCTCGTTCTGGGACCTCAACGTGCTCGGGAAGGGCGACAGGATCTACTTGCGAGACGTGGCGGGGGACCGCTACGTCTACAGGGTGTTCGAGGTCTTCGTAGTCGGGCCGAACGAGGTATCCGTGACGAGGCCCATGCCCGGCAGGAACATCCTCTCGCTCCAGACGTGCACGCTGCCCGATTACTCGGAACGCTTGATCGTCCAGGCCAGGAAGGTGAAGCAGATCATGGCCGAAGAAAAGGAGGGGCGGTAGAGGTTGCTCCGGTTGCCGGCGAGAGAGCGTAAGCAGGCCAACCCCGCCAAAAAGCGCGTGGAGACGCCGCCGATGACCAAGGGCAACATGCAGGTGCGGGTCGTGACGCTGGCCGTCCTGATAGCCGCGGTCTTCCTGGTTCTCGGCGCGAGGCTCTGGTACCTGCAGGTACTCACGGGACAGGACTATACCCTTGCCGCCAGGGCTACCCAGACCCTCGACGTCAAAGACCCGGCCCAGCGCGGTGTGATCTACGACCGCAACGGCAAGATCCTGGCCAACAACGTGCCAGGCCTGAACGTGACCGTTATCCCGGACGAGATCTCCAGGGGCAAGGTGAAGGAGCTGGCGAAGGCCGTCCGGGCCGACACCGAGTCGGTGCTGGCCCGCTACGACGCGGCCGTGGAGAGCGGAAGCCAGTACAGCCCGATCCTCGTAAAGGAGAACGCGAGCCGCGACGCGGTTACCTACGTAAGCGAACGCACCACGGAGTTCAAGGGCCTCGCCGTGAACGACGACTGGGTCCGCAGCTACCCGGAGGGCAGGCTCGCCGCCCACGTTCTCGGTTACACGGGGGCAGTAACCCAGGACGAGTTGAAGCTGCCCACCTTCGAGGACCTCGACGCTGACTCCGTCGTCGGCAAGAGCGGGGTCGAGCTCTCCTACGAGAAGACCCTGCGTGGCAAGCCGGGAAAGGCCACCTACAACGTGGACGCCCTCGGCCGCATAGTCCCAGAGGGGAGCCGGGTAGACTCCATGAACAGGTTTGTAGACGCGAACGGCGATCCCATACATGTCAACCCGAGCCAGGAGCTGCCCGACCGCGTCACGGAGCCCGTGCCAGGCAACAACCTCACCCTCACCATCGACGTAGATCTGCAGAAGGTAGTCGAGAGAGAGCTCGACGCCGCCCTGCAACGCACCAGGGAGGCTGGCTACGAGGGCAGGGGCGGGGCCGTCGTGGCCATCAACCCCGAAAACGGGGAGATTCTGGCCCTCACGAGCCGCCCGGACTTCGACCCGCAGCTATTCGTCGGCGGCATCACCGGCGACGACGAACTCGCGCGGTACAACCACCTGATGTCGGAGAAGTCGAACTACCCGTTCAACGACCGCGCGGTCGTCGGCGGCCAGCCGGGCGCCTCGACGTTCAAGATCTTTACCGGCCTCGCCGGCATGGCCGCGGGCGTCATCGACGCGACCACCGTAGTCAACGACAACGCCGTCATGAACAGCGCGGGGTGCTGGGTGCCTTCGAGCGTCACGGTGAGCCCCTGCTACCGGTCCTGGCGGCAGAACAGCCCCAACTACCAGTACCTCGGCAACCACGGACCCCAGAGCTTCTCCGCGGCCATCGCCGACTCCAACGACATCTTCTTCTACCAGGTTGCTGACTGGATCTGGAACGTCACCAGGGACAAGGACTGGCTGCCGCACTACTACGAGCGGTGGGGCTTCGGGAACCTCACCGGCATAGACCTTGGCGGCGAGACCGCGGGCCGCATCCCTACCGAGCAGGGCGAGAAAGACCTGTACAAGGCGCTGCACGGCACCGAGGAGGGGGCTTACTGGAGCGTGGGGGATTGGATCAACCTCGCCATAGGCCAGGGCGACCTGCTCGTTTCGCCGGTCCAGATGGCGGTAGCCTACTCGGCCCTCTACAACGGCGGGACGCTCGTGACCCCGCACGTCGCCAAAGAGATAACGGACCAGAGCGGGAAGAAGATCGAGGATATATCCCCAGGGGCCGCGGGCCAGGTAAAGACGAACCAGTACCAGATAGACACCGTCGTCGAGGGCCTCAGGGGTGTGACATCGAAGAAGGGAACGGCGGAGCCGATCTTCGTTGGCTCCAAGCTGCCGACCATAGGCAAGAGCGGCACGGGCGAACTGCCATGCGCCGACGCGACCTGCGACTTCGTCAACTGGTTTGTGGGTTGGACGGAGGGGGAGGAAGAAAAACCGCTGGTGGTGGTGACCATGATCGAGGGCGGTGGTTCTTTCCAGGAGGGCTCCGAGATGACGGCCGGTCCTGCCGTTCGCCACATCCTCGAGGCCTACTACGGCGTCGAGCAATCGAAGAACGATCCCCACCCGACCGATACACAACCCATCGGGGTGACACCGGAGAAAGAGGAGTCCCGTGCGGCGGCGAAAAAGACGCCCCGTGCCAGGGCGCGGTAGGGCGGGGTCGTGACCCCCATCTTCGCTTCCCTGCCGAGCCCGCCTTCGCCCGTGATGTTCGAGGTTGGGCCCTTCGCGCTGCGCTACTACGGTCTGTTCATAGCGCTCGGCATCGTGGTGGCGACCTGGCTCACTGGGAGAGAGCTGGAGCGTAAAGGACTCGACGGCACCCTGGCCCTCGACTCCCTGTTCTTCATCGTGCCTTTGGGCTTCGTGGGCGCAAGGGCCTACCACGTCGCGACCGACTACGAGCTCTACGCCGACGACCCCTTGCCCGCAGTGTTCGCCGTATGGAACGGGGGCCTTGGCATCTACGGCGGCGTCGTGGGAGGGTTCCTGGGACTCTTGATCTTCGCCCGCATCCGGAACATAAGCCCGTGGGCGTTCGCCGATGCGATCGCGCCGGGGCTGGTCCTCGCCCAGGCCATAGGACGCTGGGGCAACTACTTCAACCAGGAGCTGTTCGGACGGCCCTCGAGTTTGCCCTGGGCCATCCGCATCGCGCCGGAGAACAGGCCCGTGGGGTACACGGACGCCACGTCTTTCCATCCCACGTTCCTGTACGAGTCTGTCTGGGACGTGATCGTGTGCCTCGTCCTTTTGTGGGTCGCCCGCCGCTTCGCGGACCGCCTGAGAAACGGCGACATCGCCGTGCTCTACGTGAGCCTGTACTCCTTCGGACGGTTTTTCGTGGAGGCCCTCCGCGTGGACCCGGCGTTTCTTATCGGGGGAACCATCCGCGGGAACCTCTTCGTCAGCAGCGTCCTCGCCCTGGGCTTCGCCATGATCCTGCTCCTGAGGCACTCGGGAACCCGGCGCAAGAGGGGGGAGTAGGGACGGGCGAAACTCTTATCCCCTACTCCCCACTCGCTTTCTCGTACGTGGCGTTGACCTTCGAGTACCATGCGAGCACTTGCGAGCGTTTGCCCGCCAGCTCCCTTGTGCTCAACTCGTCCGCGATGTCGTGGTGCTCGTAGGGGTCTTTCGAGAGGTCGTAGACCTCCTCTGGCTGGTTGCCGAAGAAGTAGATGTACTTCTCGCTGCCGTGGATGCTGGCGAGGCATCTGTAGTCGTCGAAGCACGAAAAGAACAGCGTGCGCTCTTCCTTCGGCGGAGCGAGGAGGGAGCTCCCCGGGTAACTGCCGCCGGTTACCTTGTAGCCTAACAGGTCAACCACGGTGGGCAGGAGATCCACCTGGTCGGTGAGGGTTTCGACGCGCTTCCCTTTCTTGAAACGCCCGGCCTCGTGGATGATGAGCGGCACCTTCAGGCCTTCCTCGTAGATGGTGTTGTCGTGCTGGAAGAGGTCGTGTTCCCCGAAGCCCTCGCCGTGGTCGCCGTAGATCACGAAGATGGTGTCGTCGTAGAGCCCCAGCTCCTTGTACTGCTCCATGACGTTGCGCACGAAGAAGTCGAGGTAGCGCACCTCGTTCTGGTAGTGGTCGAGACCGGGGCGCTCGGAGTACTCTTCTTGCCCGTAACGGTCGATGGGCCTGTAGTCGTGGTGGCCCGTGACCCCGAGGTAGGTCGCGAGGAAAGGTTCGTCCTTGTGTTGCTCCAACCACTCCCTGCTCGGCCCAAGCATGATGTCGTCTTCGTAACCGAAGTAGTTGGACTTCTGGAAGCCCGTCTTGACCATACTCTCCACGGGCTGGAAATCGTCGTAGCCGAAGTTCCCCACGAGGTCTCTGCGGTCCTCGAAGTGCTCGGTCGCCGAGGAGAACCACACGGAGACGTACCCCTGCTCTCTCAAGAGCTCAGGCAGGCACCTGGCCGGGATGCCGCCGGGCTCGGCCTCGGCGATGTCGCGCATCAGATACGGATCTATCCCGCAGTTGATAGCAGTGATCGCCTTGGAGGTGTGGGGCACGATCGTGTACGCGCGCCCGGCCATGAGGCTCTGTTTCGAGAGGGCGTCCAGGTAGGGCGTTGTGTCGATGTCCTCGTTGTAGGGCGTCGTGGAGCGCGCTCGGGTCGACTCGAGGTGGATGAAGACGACGTTCTTCTTCTCCGTTCCGGCCGTTGCCTGCAAGCGCGTGTGCACCAGAGGCTTTGCCGGCGTGGCTTCCGCGGTGAGCTTCCTGGTCCTGGCGTGGTCCACCTCCGACATGACGATGTTGACCACGGCGTCCCTGGAGAAGGACTTGCTCTCCCCCCCCGCATCCACGGGCAAAGAGAGGAAGATCAGCCCGAGCGAAAGCGTGCAGGTACCGAGGGCGAACAGCCAGGGCGTCGCCGGGGAACGAAAACCCCTCCTCCGTCCCGCCCGCCCGAAGAAGTACCGGGAGATCAGCCACGGCCCTAGCACTATGTAGTCGAGGATGGCCAGAACGCCCAACCAGACGAGCAGGGAGGTGACGCTGCCGATGACGGACTGGATCTCGCCGAACGACCTGAGCGAGTACACGATGACGTTGAGGCTGAGCGTCGAGCCGGTCTCCTGAAAGTACTGGTGCGCCGCGGTCGCCGTGCCCGCGACCACGATGGTGACCGCGTGAAACAAAACCACGACCGGCCAGCGCCACCGACTCTGCCTGGTAAGGGCGAACAGCCCGACCCACAGGAATGCGTACCCGAGGTTGAACAGAAGGTCGGACCGTATGAGGTTCAGGGCGGCGAACGCCCCGCCGAGGTCGTCCTGGGAGGAGATCCTGATCCCCTTCAACACCAGGTTGTAGATGACCAAAGGAACCAACAGGCCGCCCAGGTACACCCACTCGCGGCCGCTCAATACGGAGCGGCCCGAAAACGCCAGACGCTTTTTGTTCCCCGAAGCCATAGGTCCGAAAGAGTTTACAAAAATTTCAGAGTAAACTCGTTGCCTCCGCCAAAAACCCGAATTCCCGCACGCGTTGACCGGGCCGGGCGCTCGCCGCCCGCGTCGGAAGGGCCGGGATCATATGGGCGGTCGTCTCTCTCGGGCTGGCGATCCCCGCCGCCGCGCTGACCGCGGCCCTACCCGTGCCGGGAGAAGGCGCGCTCGGCCTCCTGACCGGGGTCGCCGGCGGGGTCCTCGCCTACATCGGCGCAGCCCACCTGCTCCCCGAGGCCCAGGCCGAGCATACAGACAGGTCGGCAGGAATCTTGTTCGTGGCTACGTTGATCGTCGTCTCCGCCGGATTGATAGCGTTCCCGCACGGGTAGGGGCGGGTTTCGAACCCGTCCCGTGTTTCACGCGAAGACGAGCAACCAGACGGCCAACAGAACCAACTCAGCACCGATCACGATGATGGTTGGCGTTATGGCGCGCAGTTTTTTCTGGGAGTAGACGGTGGGGGCCACGAGCCACCCGAAGACGAGCCCGCCTACGAGGCCGCCGATGTGCGCGGTGTTGCTGATGTTGGCGACGGAGAACCCGAAATACAGGTTCAGGGCGGTAAGGATGAGCAGTTGCCGGATGAGGGGGTTTTGCCAGGAGAAGGTGCCGCGGCGCAGGGAGTAGCCGAGCACGCCGCCGAGGAGACCGAAGATCGCACCAGAGGCCCCGACCACGGGACCGTCGTAGGCCCCGAAGTACAGGTAGGCCAGGCCGCCGGCGAGCCCGCTCGTCAGGTAGAGCGCCAGGAAACGACCCCTCCCGAACGCAACTTCCACGAAAGATCCCAGGAAGTACAAAGAGAGCATGTTCAGCGCGAGGTGGATGAAGCCGGCGTGCAGGAACATGCTCGAAAGCAAGAGCCAGGGCTGGCCCGCGGCCACGGAGGCCGGAACGAGGGCGCCAAGGCTCAGCACCTCCGGCGGTTGCGTCACGAGCGCGACGTTCAGGGGATACCCATATCCCTGTCCGGCGAAAGCGACCGCCAGGTACACGGCTACGCAGGCACCCATAAGTCCGAACGTCACCGGCAGGCGGGCGAAACTATTCAAAGCGTGCGAGGTGGTTCTAGCGGCGTGGGATCTCGCGCGCGGCGTCCCCGACCTGCACCTTCGAGAGGTCCTGCAGGGGGCCGCCGAGCATCGACTCCAGGTCGTCGCCCTGGGTCGCGCCGAAGCCGCGGACCTGGACGTCGTCGCCGAACATCTGCCCGAACATGCGCTGCAGGCCCTCCTGCATCTCGCCGATGTCCACGGCCCCGAAAGGCGTCTCCGGCGCGTTCTGCAGGCGGGCCACGGCGAGCCTGTCCTTGACATCCGTCACCTCGGCTTTCGCCTTCACGTCTTCGACGGTGCCGAGCGTCTCGCCCGTGTCGGGATCCCAGACCTCCTCGCCTTCGGGGGCGAAGATCTCGAAGATCATCCCCCGGCGGACGCCCTGGCCCCGCCCGCGGTTTATGACGATCTCGCTGTTGCCCAGTATCTTCGCCACCTTGCCTTCGATTGCCATGGAGCAGGCTCCTCTTGATCGTTGTAATGGTCCCACGGATTATATCTCTATCACGGCGAGGGTTGGCCGCGGCCGGTAGAATCCCCGCCATGCCCGCGAGGACGAACAACATAGGGAGGCACCTTCCGACCTCGGGCGGACTAGGGAAGACCATCGACGCGGCGCGCGAGCTTGGGTGCGAGACGGTCCAGATCTTCCTCTCCAGCCCGCAAGGGTGGGCTGATCCCGTGCCGCGCAAGGACGCCCAGACTTTCGCCGCCGGAACCCGCGAGCTCGGCATCGCGCCGGTCGTCGCCCACGCCAAATACCTCATAAACCTTGCGTCGCCGAACGACGAACTGCGGGACCTCTCGATCTACGCCCTCGCGCGCGAGCTGGTCGCGGCTGGCGCCCTCGGGGTGGACCTGGTGGTCGTGCACGCCGGCAGCCACGGCGGAAGCGGCGATGAGAAGGGCATGGACCGCCTCGTGGACGGCCTGGAGCGCGCGAGGACGCAGGCCGCCGTGCTCGAAAGGGCTTCAGGTCCTGTGGCCGAGCCCGTTGTCGAGAACTCCGTCGGGGCGGGTACCCAGCTATGCTCCACGTTCGATTCTCTCGGGGAGGTCGCCCGCCGCGCCGGGGTGAGGGTATGCGTGGACACGGCCCACGCCTTCGTCGCGGGATACGACCTCTCTTCGGCAGAAGGGGGGCGAAGCGTTGCCGCCGGTCTCGTGGCCTGCGTTGGCGACGCTGTCGCGCTGCTGCACCTCAACGACGCAAAAAACGAGCGAGGCAGCCAGCGCGACGGGCACCGCAAGGTGGGGGAGGGGCGCATAGCCCTCGACGCCTGGCCCGAACTTTTCGGCGGCCTGCCCGGGGTTCCCGCGGTCATGGAGACGCCTTACCAGACCCCCGAGGCCGACGTAGAGGAGGTGCGTCTGGTCAAGAAGTTGGCCGGTGGGTTGCGCAAGGCGCCGATGGGAAGATAAAATCCAGGTTGTGAAGACTTTGGAGATAAGTCCGGAGCGGCACAAGGGGGACCTCCTCTCGACCATCGGGGAGACCCTGCGGGCGGAGCGCAACGAGCGGGGGCTCACGCTCAAGCAGGTCGCCGAGGGCGCGCACGTCTCGGTCTCTTACCTGGCCGAGATCGAACGCGGCGAGAAGGACCCCTCATCGAGGGTCCTGGAGAGCATCGCCAGCGGGCTGGACGTGGAGGTGAGCGAACTCCTCATGCGCATCGCCTCGGCGATGGAGCCGGCGCCGGTCGTCCCCGTCACCAACTCCCTGGCCGCCTAGGACCCTCGGGCCCGAACCTTGCGTTTCACCCTCGCCCCGATCTCGCGCGCCGAAGCGCAGGAAATCTCCACCTGGCGCTACGCCGGACCCTACGCGGTCTACAACGGGAACCCCACCTCCGTCGACTCGCTGCTGCGACCGCGCTTCTTCTACCACTCCGTCCACGCCGAGAGCGGAGAGCTGGCCGGTTACTTCTGCTTCGGCGATGACGCGCGGGTCGCTGCCGGAAAACGGCTCGGGCTCTACGAACGCGAGCCCGCGCTCGACGTGGGGCTCGGGATGAGACCAGACCTCACGGGACGGGGCCTGGGAGAACAGTTCGTGCGGTCCGGCCTGAGGTTTGCAAACGAAACCTACGCCCCTCCGGCGTTCCGCCTGACCGTCGCGACCTTCAACTGCCGCGCCATCCGCGTGTACGAGAAAACCGGCTTCGAGCCGGTCGAGACGTTCGGCGCACTCAGGTCCTTTGGTGAGAGGGAATGGCTGCTCATGAGGCGAGAGGCACAGCGTGAACCTCCCGCGACCGCTATGGGAAGCGATCGGCGGGCCGAAAGCTGACGGCGCGGTTTGCGCAGCAACCCGCCCTACACGCCGAAGAAGTAGGCGACCAGGATGCCCAGGGTGTTGTAGCCGGCGTGCGCGAGGAAGCTCGTCGTGGTGTTGAAGTAGCGTCGGAGGAGCCCCAGGCCTACGGAGAGCACGAAGATGTAGCCTAGCAGCAGCGAGGGTCCGTACTGGACGTGCATGGAGGCGAAGAGGACCGACGTCGCCGGTATCCCGAAGACCGGTTGCACGGCGCCGCGGAAGAGCGTCTCCTCCCCGAGTCCGGCTCCCACCCCGATCAGCAACGCGAAGAGAACCGCTTCGAGGAGGCTGAGGCCCTTGGGGTCGAACAGCGTACCCGAGATCTCACCTACCTTGCGGTAGAGTTCCGGCTGCAGTTGCGAGAACAGGTAATCGGCCCCCACCGAGACCGCGAACGCCACCACGATGAACGCGACGACGACGCCGAGGTTCTTCAGGGAGATAGGACCGTACCCTATCCGGGCCAGCGTCGCGCGAAGATCGCGCCGGATGCCGATCCCGACGCCGAGAAAGGCGAGGGCGATGAACGGTACCTGACTCGCCAGGATGGCCACAGGCGGTATCCTGCCACCCGTCCCCAGAGTGAACGCGTCGACCTGGTCCAACTGCTCGAACCCGAGGATGCCCACCAGGTTGTTCGAGAGCAGCACCGTGACGAACAACCAGAGGGCCAGGAAGATCGGCGGGTTGGTCCAGAACGCCCCGTTCGGCCGGTCGCGCACGATCTTCAGCAGCGTCGGAACGCACAGCGCCAGCCCGAGCAGGCCGGCCATCGCCATAGCCAGGCTCGTTACCCCCAACAGCTTGCGCGGATACAGCTCGGGGAGCGCCTGGCCCGAGACCCACACCACGCCGAACAACGCTCCGACGGCTAGGAGCAACAGCGACACGAACGCGAGGATGATCAGGAGCGAGCTTTCGGCCCTCCTGTTCTTCCTGGACCACTGCGCGAGCATGGCGAGGATGCCGACGAAGACCGTTAACGCGAGCGTGCTAAGGAGGTTCGCCATGAGACCCCAAGA
>Ga0126307_10002515_pt1 | contig 12383 bp, 15 predicted proteins | sample Plot28_FD_89955 | JGI IMG/M metagenome (GOLD analysis project Ga0126307, IMG submission 89955) | Serpentine soil microbial communities from UC McLaughlin Reserve, CA, USA - Plot28 | ecosystem: Environmental > Terrestrial > Soil > Grasslands | place: USA: UC McLaughlin Reserve, Lake County...
CCGTCACGCTCACAGCCGCGTAGGCGCTGCCGCCGAGCGCCGCGAACAACGCCAGATAAGCAACAGCAGTCGTATGGCGGCCCACAAGCCGCTTCAGAAACGATCGCATTTGAGATGGCTCCTTTTCTTGTTGTTGCGTCGCGGGGCATGAGACCGGCGTGCGCCTAAAGCGCGGTAGTCGGGCGGTAAAAGCCGCTTGCTCGGCCGGTCGCGCGGGCCTCGCCGCGCCCGCCTCCCGCAGGTAGGCTCCCGCCGTCGCGCTCATGGCGTTCGATCTGGTCATCGATATCGAGAACTCGCCGGGCGCCCTGGCTGACGTGGCGACCGCGATCAGCGACGCGGGTGTCAACATCGCCGCCGCCACCTGCATCGGCCCGGGCGAACGCGCCGAGCTCCACATCCTCGTGCCGCACGCCGAGGCGGTGAGGCACATGCTCGCGATCTCCCACCTCGCGGTCACGCGCGAGCGAGAGGTGGTCGTCGTGGAGGTCGAGGACCGGCCAGGTGTGCTGGCCGACCTGACACGCAGGATCGCAAAGGCCGGCGTCGACCTTGATCTCGTCTACGTCGCGACCCGAAACCGCGTTGTATTCGGGGCGTCCGACCTCACCGCGCTGCGGGCCGCGCTCGAGCCCGCCGGCTGAGTTTTCCGCGGCAGGTCACGGGTAGCCCTCCGCCTAGGAGGCGATTGACGATGCCGAAGACGACCAAGCAGGGCACAGCGAAGAAGAGCGAGCTGCCGGACACGCTGAAGCGCTCATCCGCCAAGGCGCAGCGGACGTTCGCCAAGGCTCACGACCAGGCGGTCGAGCAGTACGGCGAGGGCGAGCGTGCTCACCGGGTCGCGTACGCCGCGCTCAAGCACTCGTTCGAGAAGAGGGGCGATCGCTGGGTCGCCAAGAACGGCAAGGGCCCGTCCGACCCGCAGGCGAAGAAAAGCGGGGCCGCGGCTCGGCGCGGGGGCAAGACCTACGGAGGCGTCGACGTGGAGGGCAACAGCAAGCAGGAGCTCTACGAGCGCGCCGCCGATCTGGGCATCGAGGGCCGCTCCAAGATGGGCAAGAACGAGCTCGCCGCCGCGATCGCGCGCAAGCAGTAGGGGGCACGGACGGAAGCTTGACGGTGCGTCGCCGTTGTTCCGCGCGGCTGCCCGGGTACGCCAGACTCATGGCTTCCACCAAGCAGCGAAGCGCCGCCCGGTCGAACGTCAAGAAGGCGCAGGCGGGCGCGCGCCGCAACCAGACGCTGAAGAACCTGCCGAAGTCGACCCGCAGCGCGCTCGGCAAGGAGGCGGCCGCTGTGCGCCGGGGCGACGCGCCGACCCGCAAGGAGCTCGAGGCGGAGGCGAGGCGGCTCGACATCCGCGGGCGCTCCGAGATGGGGAAGGCCGAGCTGAAGCGGGCGGTGGCGCGCGCGAAGTAGCGGCCGCTGTCACAGGGCCGGCGGCCATCTCGTCACTAGGGGTGAACGACGAGAGGAGGCTGTCATGAAGGTGCTGGTAGCTGGAGCAACGGGAGCGCTCGGGCGCCAGCTCGTGCCGCGGCTCGTCGAGCGCGGACACGAGGTCACGGGTCTCGGCAGGAGCGCGGCGCGCAGCGAAGGGGTGAGGGCGCTCGGCGCGACGCCGGTGGTGGCGGACGCCCTCGACCCGGACGCCGTCGCGCGCGCCGTCGCGGAGGCGGAGCCCGACGTGGTGGTGCATGAGCTCACCGCCCTCGCCGCCTCACTCGACCTACGCCACTTCGATCGCGACCTCGCGCTCACCAACCGCCTGCGCACCGAGGGCACGGACCATCTGCTGGCGGCGGCCCGCGCCGTTGGCGCGCGTCGGTTCGTAGCTCAGAGCTTCGCGGGCTGGCCCTACGAGCGCAGCGGCGGACCCGTCAAGGCGGAGGACGACCCGCTCGACCCGGCGCCGGCCGAGGCGATGCGGAACGCGCACAACGCAATTCGCTACCTGGAGGAGGCGGTCACCGGCGCGCGCTGGACCGAGGGCGTGGTGCTCCGCTACGGCGGCTTCTACGGCCCCGGGACGTCGCTGGACGGCGAAGGCAGCGAGCACGTGGAGCTCATCCGAAAGCGCAGGTTCCCGATCGTCGGAGACGGCTCGGGCGTGTGGTCGTTCGTCCACATCGAGGACGCGGCCGACGCTACCGTCGCGGCAGTCGAGCACGGCGAGCGCGGCATCTACAACATCGTCGACGACGAGCCGGCCCCGGTCGCGGAGTGGCTGCCCGCGATGGCGAGCGCGCTCGGGGCAAAGCCGCCCCGGCGGTTGCCGCGCTGGCTCGGCCGCATGGTCGGCGGGGAGGCGGCCACCGTCATGATGACCGAGGTGCGCGGCGCTTCCAACGCCAAGGCAAAGCGCGAGCTGGGCTGGCAACCGGCTCACCCGAGCTGGCGCGACGGCATCGGGCAGGCCGCGTGAGCACCGACCACGAAGAGCTGATCGCCGAGGTCCGCCCCGCCGCGTTCGCTATCGCCTACCGGATGCTCGGCAGCGTGGCGGAGGCGGAGGACGTGGTGCAGGAGTCGCTGCTGCGCCTCCACCGTTCGCTCGAGCAGGGCGAGCAGATCGCGTCACCGCGGGCGTACGTGGCCACCGTTGCGACACGCCTCGCCATCGATCAGCTGCGCTCGGCGCGGGCGCGTCGCGAGCGCTACGTCGGCGAGTGGCTGCCCGAACCGCTCGTGACGGACGGCGATGACGATCCAGCCCGCCATGCCGAGATGGCCGACTCGCTGTCACTGGCCCTGCTGGTCGTGCTCGAGTCGCTCTCCCCTGAACAGCGTGCGGTCCTGCTGCTGCGCGACGTCTTCGACTATGGCTACGACGAGATCGGCCGCATCGTCGGCAAGAACGAGCCCGCCGTCCGCCAGCTCGCCACGCGGGCGCGCCGCCACGTGGACGAGCGAAGGCCGCGTTTCGAGACCTCCCGCGAGCAGCGCGACGAGCTGGCGCGCCGCTTCCTGGCGGCCGCGCGCGAAGGCGACCTCGGCTCGCTCGAGACGCTGCTCGCCGAGGACGTGGAGCTGCACGGCGACGGCGGCGGCAAGGTGCCCGCGCTGGCGCGGCCGCTTCGCGGGCGCAGTCGCGTGGCGCGCACGCTGCTCGCCTGGATGCGCCAGGGCGCGCGGATCGCGGGGGCCTCGGTGCGCACGGCGGAGGTGAACGGCCAGCCGGGCGCGCTCCTTCTCGACGGTGAGCAGAAGCTGATCGGGGTGTGGGCGTTCGAGATCGCCGGCGGGCAGATTCGCACGATCAGCTCGATCGTCAACCCGGACAAGCTGCAGCACCTGGGGCCCGTCGCCGACGTCCAAGCGCTACTGGCGCGGCGCGAGCGCGGTTAGCTCAGCCTGGGCGCGGCTGCCAGGCGATCCGCTTCGGCGGCGACGCCCGTGGCGACGCGGCGCGCACGCCCGGCCGGCATGTCGAGCATCACCAGCTCGCCGGTCGTGCCGAGCCCGCGTGGTGCGCGGACGTACGCGAGTCGATCGCCCCGGGGAGACCACGCCGGGAACAGCGAGCTCCGGCCGGCAACGAGCCGGGTGGGCGGCCGCCCGGCGCGCCGCTGCTGCAGCCGCGACCGGGGTCGAACCGTCGGGAGTCGGGCCTGACGGTGCTCATGGGGCGACCGTACGCCGGCCCACCGCCGCGGCCCAGGGCACCTAGGTCTACTGTCGCTGCACGCGCGGTGCTGCCGTTTCCACCTCGGTGGACCGCCTCAGGATCGCGCGCGCTTCGACGACGCTCCCACGTGCCTGCCGAGCCAGGCGACCAGCGGGCGTGCTCCCTGGAGCTGTTGTCGGATGCGCTCGTCGACGCCCCGCCGGTGGAGCCACGACCCGACTTGCCGGCGGCTGTAGACGGTCAGCTCCTTCATGCGCAGCCGCTCGATGCGCGGGTGACCCTGGGGATAGCCGCGCGGCGCGCGCTTCAACATCGGCGGGGCGGGCTCGAGGCCGGCGGCCCCGGCGGTCCGGAGCGCGCGCTCGAACGCTGACGCGCGGCGGCCGTCGGCGATCGCCTGGCGGTAGCGCTCCAGCTGGTCGGACGCCGGCGCGTGCATGCCGGCGGCGACCAGCAGCCCGTCGAGCGAGAGCTCCACGTAGTAGCCACCCGCGCCGCCGTAGCCGATCGCGAGGCCGAGCTGCTCCTTGATCGGCGGGCGCATGTGGAAGCGCGTGTCGTTCCAGGGCCTGAACAGGTGCGGCTCGCCGAGATGGCGAAGCCGCTCGGCGAGCTCCAGCGCCGGCGCCACGAGGTAGGTGTCGTAGCGCGCGCGGTTCGCCTTGAACCAGTCGCGGTCGTTGTTCGCCTCGAGGTCGCGCAGGAAATCGAGCGCCTCAGGCGGCCACATGCCGGGCAGACTAGCCCCGCCGCAGCTCGGCGCGCCTGATCTTCCCGCTCGGCGTCTTTGGCAGCTCCGCGGCGAAGTCGACGAGGCGCGGGTACTTGTACGGCGCGGTCGCGTCCTTTACGTGCTCCTGCAGCTCGCGCGCGAGCGCGTCACCCGGGGCGTAGCCGTCGCGGAGCACCACCACGGCGCGGACCACCTGGCCGCGGATCTCGTCCGGGGCGGCCACCGCCGCCGCCTCGACCACCGCCGGGTGGGCCACCAGCGCCGACTCCACCTCGAACGGGCCGATCCGGTAGCCCGCGGAGATGATCACGTCGTCCGTCCGCCCCTCGAACCAGAGGTAGCCGTCCTCGTCCTCGCTCACGCGGTCGCCGGTGCGCCAGGGCCGGTCGCGCCGACCGTCGAGGAAGAACGTCGGCACGGTGGCCGGGTCCACGACGAGCTCGCCCTCGTCGATCCAGGCCCGGAAGCCGGGCAGCGGGCGACCCATCGAGCCGGGCCTGACCGGCGGGCCGATCGGCATGCCGGTGAGGTGGCCGGTCTCCGTCTGCCCGTAGCCGTCGTGCACCGACACGCCGGCCGCCTCGTCCCAGACCCGGACGACCTCCGGGTTGAGCGGCTCGCCGGCGGCGCAGGCGTGACGCAGCGCCGGCAGCGGTCGCAGCTCCGCGCGCTTGGCGACGGCGCGGTACTCGGTGGGGGACATGCAGAGCACGTTCACCCGCTCCCGCTCGATCAGCTCGAGCCGCTGGTCCGCGTCGAAGCGGGCGTCGTGCAGGAACGCGGTCGCCCCTCGCAGCCAGGCGGCGAGGAAGGCATTGCGGGCGGAGAGCGACCAGCCGCTCGCCGCGGTGCACCAGCAAAGGTCGCCGGCGCGCGCGCCGTACCAGTGCTCGGCCTGAATCCGCTGCCCCGTCAGGTAGCGCTGACCATGGCGCACCGGCTTCGGCTCGCCGGCGGTTCCGGACGTGAAGACGACGAGCGCGGGATCCTCCGGGGCGAGCTCGACGGCTGCGGCCGGCTCCGCGAAGGCCTCGTCGCCGGGGACCTCGAGCACGACGCCGTCGAAGCCCGCTTCCCCGACCACGTCGAGGTCGCGCGTATCGGCAACCAGCGCGCGCGGTGCGAGCCTCTCGATGCGGGCCCGCAGGTCGCCGGGCCGGAGCTGCTCGGGGCACGGCTGGGCGACCGCGCCAAGCCGCCAGCAGGCGAGCATTGCGTAGATCCACTCGGGCCGGTTGCCGATCATGGTCATAACGACGTTGCCGCGTTCGACTCCTCGGGCCGCGAGCGCGCCCGCCATTCGCGCCGAGCGGTCGATCACGTCGCCGAACGTGATCTCTCGTCTCGCGCCGTCGCGGTCGAGCGCGACGAGCGCGCGGGCGGCGGGGTCGGCCCGCGCGAGGAGCTCGGCGGTTGAATTCACCGAGCGCGCGGCCAGCGCTCGCCGCCGCTGAGGCGCTCGAGTCCGAGCCAGGCGAAGTCCATGACCATCTCCACGAGCTGCGCGCGCGGTACCTCCTGGTGACCGGCCCACCAGTTCGCGAGCGACTGCACGGCGCCGACCAGCATCTGCGCCAGCATGCGGATTGCGCGCTCCTGCTCCGCGCGCTCCGCCTCGATGGCGCGGGCGCCGCGATCCTGCGCCGTCACGCGATCCGCGCCCGAGTCGGTCTCAAGGTGCTCGAGCGCGCTGCCGAGCCGCTCTGACAGCTGCTGGGCGTTGTGCTCGAGCGGGTTCGCGTAGAGCTCCTGCTTCGAGCCGAGGTGCTCGTGGATGAGCGCCTTCGAGATGCCGGCCTCGCGAGCGACGTCGTCGATCGCGGTCGCAGGGAATCCGCGCTCCGAGAAGACGGCCAGAGCCGCCTGCAGGATGCCCGCTCGCCCCTCCTCGGCGGTCAGCCGGCGGCGGAGGGGAGCAGCTTCCATCGGCATCGTGTGAAGGATCAAGGGTCTTTACTGACCGGTCAGTTAGTTCGCGCCAGCGCGGGGCGGCCCAGCAGCAGGACCCTGCCGGCTCGTCCCGAACTAGTGTGAAATCAGCCTCGCAGCCGGCGATCCGGCTGCTTGGCGTAGAACCGCATTAAAGCGGGCATAACGCTCGCCGATACATCTGGTAGCTTCACCGCCACGCCGAATCCCCGGGGCAGCCGGGGGACGGGGGAACCAAGGTGGCCGCCAGGCCGCTGGGGCGAACTTTCCTAGCGAAAGCGCGCGAGCTCTTTCAGCGCGAGCCCGTCAGCTAACCCCGCAGGCGTTCGAAAGAGAATGCCCTTCAGCTCATTCAACAAGCTGCTGCGCGGCTACATCGCGTTCGCGTGCCTCGTCATCGTCTGCGCGGCGGCCCCCGTGGCCGGCGCACAGGCGCCGAGCGGCGGCGCGACCTTCGAGCCGCCGCCTCCTCCGCCTGAGAAGGCGAAGCTCGTCAACGGTCGCGTGATCGCACCGGCATCCGCGCCGAAGCGCGTGCAAAGGGTGATCGAGGCGGCCAACCGCCTGGTCGAGAAGCCCTACCGCTACGGCGGCGGGCATGTGGCCTACCGGCGCGGGGTGCTCGACACGGGCTACGACTGCTCGGGCGCCGTCTCGTACGCGCTCTACGGCGGGCGCTTCCTGCGTTCTCCGCTGCCGAGCGGGGCGCTCATGGGCTGGGGTCGCGACGGGCCGGGCGAGTGGATCACGGTCTACGCCAACGGCGGCCACGCCTACGTCGTCGTGGCCGGCCTGCGCTTCGACACCTCGCTGCGCGATCCGGACGCTCCGGGTCCGCGCAGCGGGCCGCGCTGGTCGCGCACGCTGCGCGAGTCGGACTCGTTCGTGGCGCGCCATCCGCGCGCCTACTGACGGCGCCGCAGCGCGCCCTCGGCAGCCCCGCCCGCGGTAATCTCGATTGACGATGGCCCTCGCCACCCCCTTCACCGAGAAGACCGACGAGCAGCGGGCGATCACGGAGATGGTCCGCCAGTTCGTGGACAACGAGGTCCTCCCGATCGCCGAGGAGCACGACCACGAGGACACGTTTCCCGAGGCGGTCGTGGAGCAGATGAAGGAGCTCGGCCTCTTCGGCGTGACGATTCCGGAGGAGTACGGGGGGATGGGGCTCGACCTCACCACGTACGCGATGATCGTCGAGGAGCTCTCGCGCGGCTGGATCAGCGTCTCAGGCATCGTGAACACCCACTTCATCGGCTCCCACCTCTTGATGAAGTTCGGCACCGACGAGCAGAAGGACCACTTCCTCCCGCGGATGGCCACCGGCGAGGTTCGCGCCGCTTTCTCGCTCTCGGAGCCCGAGTGCGGCTCTGACGTCCAGGGCATCAAGTCGACCGCCCAGAAGCTCGACTCGGGCGACTGGGAGCTGAACGGCCAGAAGATGTGGGTCACGAACGGGCTCGGCTCGGGCGTCGTGTTCGTGCTCGTGAAGTCGGACCCGAAAGCCGAGCCGGCCTACAAGGGGATGACCTGCTTCATCACGGAGAAGACGCCGTGGCAGGAGCGGAACGACGGGCTCACCGTGCCGCCCAAGATCAAGAAGATGGGCTACAAGGGCGTCGAGTCCACGGAGCTCGTGTACGACGGCTTCAAATGCCCGCCGGAGCGCATTCTCGGCGGCGAAGAGGCCGGCCTCGGGGAGGGCTTCCGCCAGATGATGGACGCGCTCGAGGTCGGCCGCGTGAACGTGGCCGCTCGCGGCGTGGGGATCGCCCAACGCGCCCTCGAGCTTGCGCTCCGCTACTCGCAGGAGCGAAAGACGTTCGGCAGGCCGATCGCGAACCACCAGGCGATCCAGTTCAAGCTCGCCGACATGGCCACGAAGGTCGAGGCCGCCCGCCTCCTGACGCTGAAGGCAGCGCGCATGAAGGACGCGGGGCAGCGCTCGGATCTCGAGGCCGGGATGGCCAAGCTGTTCGCGTCCGAGACCGGCAAGGAGGTCGTCGAGGAGGCGTTCCGAATCCACGGCGGCTACGGCTACTCGAAGGAGTACGAGATCGAGCGCCTCTACCGCGACGCGCCTCTGCTCCTGATCGGGGAGGGCACCTCCGAGATCCAGCGCATGGTGATCGGCAAGAAGCTGCTCGAGCGCAACAAGCTCTGAAGCGCTGAGCCGCCCGCTCGACGGCTGAGTGGAAGGGGGTGGGCCGGACTGGCCCACCCCCGCCGCCGCTAGTGTGGGCGCCGTGGCAACGACCGGCACCAGAGAGCTGATCGCCCAGGCGGTCGCGCGGCTTCAGGACGAAGTGCCGGCGCTGAAGCAGGTGAAGCTGGTGGCGCGCCTCGAGCTGCGCGCCCGCGGCGGCGACGCCCCGATTTGGCGCGTTGAGGTGCCCGGGCCGAAGATCGGCCGCGACCCCGCCGCCGACGCGCGCATCGACGTATCGGTGGCGCGCTCCCACTTCAACGAGCTGGCCACGGACGGCCGCCTGAAGCACTGGGCGGACGCATACGAGCACGGCCACGTGCGCGTGAGCGGCGACGCCGCGGTGATGAAGCTGCTGGGCAACGTGATCCAGCGCCAGTTGGCGCGCCGGTAGCAGGCGGCTGGCCGAGGAGCCAATGTCCGCGGGGTCCGGGGGCGTGAGCCCCCGGATGGTCTCCCTACGGCGGCGAAAGCACCATCTGCGTGCAAATGAAGAACGCGGCGTTGCGGCCGTCCTTCGCGATGCGGACCTCCCAGACCTGCGTCCGCTTTCCCACGTGCAGCGGGCGGCCGATGCCGGTCAGCACGTCGCCGGTGCGCCCCGCGGCGAACACGTTCGCCTTCAGCTCCGCGGTCGTGAAGTCGGCGCCCTCGGGCAGATGCCGGAAGGTGCCCCAGGCCGCCACGGTGTCCGCGAACGCGACCCAGACGCCGCCGTGCACGTACCCGCCGGGATGAAGATGGCGCTCGTCGACCTCGAGGCGGCCCTCGACCTCGTCATCCTCGATGCGAACCACCTCGATGCCCAGGTCGCCGGGGAAGCTGCCCCCGATCGACCGCCGGAAGACCTCGGGGGTGATCGCCTCGTTCGTCAGGCCGGCCGCTCCAGGAGGGCGCCGCCGTCGTAGAGCTTGACGACCTTCACGGCACCGGGCGGCGAGGCGGCGAGGCAGAGGCCGCAGAGCACGCACTCGTCCAGGTTTTCGTCCACGATCCGAACCCTGTCCGGATCGGCCGCGTAGATGTCGACCGGGCACGCCTCCTCGAGCCTCTTCGCCAGCTCGACGTTCCCGCGCGCGTCGTCCGCCACCTCGACGCCGATGAAGACGCCGTTCACGAGAGCGCACCCGCCCCGAGGCGTTCCTTGACGAGTCCCGGAATGTCCGTGATCTCCTCCGCCACCATGATCGCGGCGGCGGCCAGGCGCTCGATCTTCTCCGCGGCCGTGTCCTCCCTCCCCTCGACGATCGTGCCGGCGTGCCCGAAGCTCATGCCGGGCATCTCGTCCATGAAGCGACCCGCCATGAACGCGACGATCGGCAGCCGCGATCCGTTCTCTGTGACCCATCGAGCCAGCGCCGCCTCCATGCGTCCGCCGGGCTCGGTGTAGATCACGATCGCTTGGGTCTGCTCGTCGGCCTCGAAGAGCGGCATCAACTCGGCGTAGGTCGAGCCGATGATCGCGTCGCCGCCGATCGACACCGCGGTCGACTGGCCAAGCCCAGCGGCCGTGAGGGTGGACGACATCTCGGTGGTCATGCCGCCGGAGCGCGAGATCACGCCCACGGGCCCCGCCGCGTACGCCTTCGCGGCGTCCTTCGCCGGACCGCCGATCCCGCCCATCTTGATCACGTCCGGCACGATCACCCCGAGGCAGTTGGGGCCGATGATGCGCGCGCCGCGCTCGTCCGCCAGCTCCACCATCTGCGCGACGTCGCCGCGCGGGATTCGCTCCGTGACGATCACGATCAGCTCGATCCCGTTTTCGATTGCCTCGAAGACCGCGTCCTTCGTGAACGCGGGCGGCACGGTGACCACGGAGCCCTTGATCGGTCCGCCATGGTGCTCGACCGCCTGCGCCACCGTGTCGAACACCGGCACGCCGTGCACGTCGCGGCCGCGCCGGCCAGGAGTGACGCCGCCGACGACGTTCGCTCCGGCGCCGTAGTCGAGGCACTCGCGCGTGAGGTTCACGGCCTCGCGGCCGGTGATGCCCTGCACGATGAAGGTGGTGTCGGCGTCGATCAGGATGCTCATACGTCCCGCTCGCTGCCGATCTCCGCGGTCGTCTGCCGCATGGTCTCGGGCGCGACTCCGTCGCCGCGCTCGCCCTGGATCTTCTCGACCGCCCGCCGGGCCGCCTCGTGCATCGACACGCTGCGGTCGCAGTACTCGACGCCGTACTTCTCGAGGATCTTGAAGCCCTCGTCCTCCCATGCCCCCGGGATGCGGAAGATGGCGATCTTCTCGGCCGGGTCGTAGCCGAGCTCGAGACAGGCCTTGATCACGCCGCGCGCCACGATGTCCACGCGGGTGTTGGAGACGATCGACATCATCACCGCGATCTTGTCGACGCCCGGCTTCTGAAGCACCAGTTTCGCGAGCCCCGCGGCCTTGCGGACGGACGGGTTGCCGCCGATCTCGCAGTAGTTAGCGGGCCGGCCGCCGTGGGCGCGGACGGCGTCGAAGAGCGTGAGCGAGCCGCCGCCAGCGCCGATCACGAGGCCGAGGTCCCCGTCGAACTCGGTCACGTTGCCCGCCACGCCGCGGTGGTCCATCGAGTCGACCGCCTCGCCGGCCAGCTCGAACTCGGTCGGCTCGCGCGCCTGGCGAGTCTCGTCGTCGCCGACGCCCAGGTCGGCGAGCAGCGCCTTCTGTCGGGGGCGGGCCTCGTTCTCCATGTCCATGTGGGCGTCGAGCGCTACGAACGACCCGTTCGCGAGCTCGCCCAGCGGATTGATCTCCGCGAGCGTCATGTCGTACTGGACGAAGAGGCGCGCGAGCCTCGTGAGGATGGGGGTAATCCTGTTCAGCTGCGCGCCCGTGACCCCGGTGGAGGCGGTCACCTCCTTCGCCATGAACTCGCTGATCGGCCGTAGCGTCGAGAAGTGACGGCGACCGACCTTGTCGGGCTGCTCCTCGGCCACCTGCTCGATGTCGATGCCGCCGACGGGCGAGAAGATCATCACCGGCAGCTTGCGAAGGCCGTCCCAGACGACGCCCGCATAGTACTCCTGCGCCACCTCGGCCTTCGGGTCGACCAGGACGCCGCGCGGCATGTGGCCGCCGATCTCGAGCCGCAGAATCGCCTCGGCATGGTCGGCGGCCTCGTCCGGCGTGTCGGCGAACTTCACCCCGCCGGCCTTCATGCGCCCGCCGGTGAGCACCTGCGACTTGATCACCACCGGCGCGCCGATTCGATCCGCGATCTCGCGTGCCTCCGCGGCACTGGTGGCGAAGCCGAAGTCCGTGACTGGTATGCCGACGCGCTTGGCGATTTCGCGCGACTCGTACTCGAAGAACCTCATATTGGGGCGCGGAACCCTACACGCAGGGCACGGTTCGGGGTGCTGGTTCAGGGTGCGACCCTGATGCGCGGCGCGCGGGTCTGGGCGAGCCTGATCGACATGATTCGCTCACTTCTCCGCTACCTCGCGCTCGGCGTCGTTGCAGCCGTGGCCCTGCCCGCCGCCGCCCAAGCAGACGGCGAGGCGGGCTACGTGCAGCGGAACGGAAACGTGCTCCAGTTCATCGCGTACGGCGGCTACGACAACGACCTGAAGGTCTCGATGGACGGCAACAACGTGATCTTCCAGGACGCTTCTGGGCCGATCCTGAAGGGCACGCTCAGCTGTCAGAACTACAACGGCGGGGCCAAGTGCGTGGTGCCCGGGCCAACGATCCTCGGGATCCACCTCTACGACGGCGCCAACAGAGTCGTCTCGAACCTCGCCGACGACGACATCACGAACATAGTCTTCGAGGGTGGGAGCAACAGCACCTCCGCCTACATTCAGCACAGCGGTCGCCCAGCGGAGCTGCACGGCGGCCCTGGCGCGGACACTCTCATCGGCGGCGAGAGCGGCGACTCCCTCTTCGGCTAC
>Ga0126307_10002516_pt1 | contig 12380 bp, 15 predicted proteins | sample Plot28_FD_89955 | JGI IMG/M metagenome (GOLD analysis project Ga0126307, IMG submission 89955) | Serpentine soil microbial communities from UC McLaughlin Reserve, CA, USA - Plot28 | ecosystem: Environmental > Terrestrial > Soil > Grasslands | place: USA: UC McLaughlin Reserve, Lake County...
CAACCAGGCCGATCGAGCCGAGGGTGGCGACCATCTGCTCGGCTACGGGCCCGCTGTTGACGGCATCTACGATGCGTGGCGCGGACAGAGAAGACGAGGAATATCGGCAGTGATGCGCCGGCGTAGGCGAGGCCAAGGGTGTGGACGGTTGCAGCTAGGTGGTCGCGACTTACGTCAAAGCGCGCCTAGGTAGAACTCGTGCCACATCGCTGGACCGGATTCGGTGTCCGCGACGGCGGAGCTTGTGGTTCCGTTGGTGGTTCCATTCTGAGCGAACCCGACAGGTCCTTGGAAGGTGCGAAACGCTCTAAGCAAGCGGCTGCGGGGTGCAGCGCACCTCCTTCCTCAGCCCTCATAACCCGAAGGTCGCGGGTTCGAATCCCGCCCCCGCTACTAATCGACGGCGATGCAAATCGTCGCCGACGAAGCAGAGGCCCTCTCCGGAGGGCCTCTGTGTTTGTGGCGGTTTGCAGGCCCGTTCGGAGCCCATCTGGCGGAGCTGTCCCACTACGGGCGCTTGGCGCTCGTCAGCTCTTCGATCCCGCGGATTGCCGCCGCGCCGAGCAGGATCTCCACCGCGATGCCGGCCGCGCCGAGTATCAGCCCGGCGATCGCGACGTATGCGTCTTCGAGCAGAACGCCGAGCGACAGAAGCACCACGCCGAGCGATGGCAGGGTGTCGAGTCCCGCAAAGGGTGGTGCCAACATGGCCGCCAGCGAGCCGACCATCACCAGCAGTCCGAAGGCGATGTTGCTCGCGCGGCGCCCGAACAAGAAGCGCATGCGCGGCCGCGAGAAGCGCTCGAGCCATCGGATCAGCTTGATCAAGTTGCGGGCGAAGCGATCCTTGTCGCCGCCGAACCGGATTCGGCGCCACCGCTGGGGCAGCCATACGTGTTCTCGCCCAAGGACCAGCTGGGCCGCGAGCAGTATCGCGGTGGCCTCGAACACATAGGTGACTCCGCCGGTCGGAAGGGGAAGAGCCGTCGGCGCCATCAGGATCACAAACAGCAGGGCGAAGCTCTTGTGGCCGAAGAACTCGAGGAGACCCGCGATCGTCTTGTCGCCGTGGGCTGAGAACCAGCGCTCGAGCTCGTCGCTGACCACCTGCGCGTGTCAGCTCTGGTGGTCGTAGAAGCCGCGACCGCTATTGACGCCGAGCCGGCCCGAGTCGATGTACTCGCGGAGCAGCTTTCGCGGCTCCTCAGGAATGCCGTCGCGGACCTTCGCGTAGCGCTCTTCGATGTTGAGCACGACGTCGAGCCCGACCCGGTCCATGAGCTCGAAGGGCGGGATTCCCGGCTTCGTGAAGATCTCCCACATCCGGTCGACGTCCCCCGGCGACGCGACACCTTCCTCGACGACCATCAGGCATTCGCGCTTGATCGAGGCCCAGATGCGTTTGAAGATGAACCCGTCGCTCTCGCGCCGGACGTGGAACGGCACATACCCGTACCGGGGGAGCCTCTCCATCAGCGCCGCGATGATCCCCTCGTCGGTCTTGCCGCACGACATCAGCTCGACGGAGTTCAGCTCCGGCGGTTGCTGATAGTGGGTGTTCAGCACCCGCTCCGGGTGCTCGACCTCGTCGATCATCTGGCTCGTCGGCAGCGACGAAGAGTTGCTGGCCAGGATCGCGTCAGGCTCTGCGATCGCATCGAGCTGGCCGAACACCTTCCGTTTCAGATCAAGCTTTTCCGGCACAGCCTCTATCACCATCCAGGCATCGCTAACAGCCGTTTCCAGGTCGTCGGGAGATCGAAGATGCGCACGTCGCTCCCACCGGCCGCGTAAACAGCGGCGATCCGCTGGCCGAGTGTGCCCGCCCCGTCGATCGCCATCGGCCGCTCATCGACGTCACTGGGGAGGGTGAAACTCATGCTGGTTCTCCGTTCGATTGCGGTCCCGTAGCATCGCAGGGGCCGAAGTGGGTTCGACGAACAGCGCAGACCAAGGTCCTGAGGCTCGGCCGCCGGTGGTAACTCTCGCCGCGCTCTACGGCGCCGGTGGCAGCGTGGTCGGTCCGCGGGTCGCTGATCGGCTCGGTGTGCCGTTTCTTGATCGCGGGATCCCCGAGGCTGTGGCCAAGGAGGCCGGCCTGTCTGATCAGGCGGTGGATGAGATCGACGAGAAGCCGCGGAGCACGACCACTCGTCTCGTGGCGACTCTCGGTCGTACGGCAACCGCCGGGGGGAGCGAAGGCTCGGTCGACCGCCTTGATCTGCAGGAGCGACGGCTGCGGAGCTACATCGAGGAGTTCTTGGCCGAGTCCGCCGCCTCCGGTGGAGTCGCCCTCGGGCGGGGTGGGATGGTCGTTCTGCGCGACGTCCCCTGGGCGCTTCACGTGTACCTCGGCGGGCCGGTCGACGCACGGATCGAGCAGGCGATGCGAATCGATCGGATCGAGCGCGACCAGGCGGAGCGCGAGCAGAAACTCGAGGACCGAGCACGGATCGACTACGTCCAGCGTGCCTACGGGGTAGATGGCACGGACTCGGTGCTCTATCACCTGACGCTCGACTCGACCGCCCTCGAGCTCGACGCATGTGTCGAACTGATCGTCGCTGCCAGCCGCGCTCGGCGCAAGGCGCGGGGCACCAGGCCCGTGAGCTAAGTGCTTCCACCGCGCGACACCCCCACACGTGAGCGCAAGTCGCTCGTCGGGCTGTGGCGCTTCGCACTCGACCCTGAAGGCATTGCCCGAGACCAGAACTGGGCCGAGGGCTTACCGGCGCATGCGCGGGAGATGCCCGTGCCTGCCAGCTACAACGACATCGTCCCCGACCTTGAGCTACACGGCCACGTGGGTGATGCCTGGTACGAGACCACGATCCGGGTGCCGCGCCATTGGCAAGACCGGCGCATCATGCTGCGCTTCGAGTCGGCGACGCATCGGGCCGAGGCGTACGTCAACGGCCGTTCTGTCGTCGCACACGAAGGCGGCTACACCCCGTTCGAGGCCGACGTCAGCGACCTGGTCCGGCCTGGCTCCCCCGATCTGGTCACGGTCGCGGTCGACAACCGGCTGACCTGGCAGTCGATTCCGCCCGGCTTCGTCGATCAGACGCCCGATGGCCCGCGCCAACGCTACTTCCACGACTTCTTCAACTACGCGGGGCTGCACCGGCCGGTCTGGATCTATGCGACGCCCCTGTCCCATATCAGTGACGTCACCGTAACGACGGAGCTCGAGGGCGAGTTCGGGGTCGTCGCCTACGAAGTCGAGACCGAGAACGCGGGCGACGCCGGCGTCCAGGTCACTCTGCTCGACGATGGTGGTGCCGAAGTGGCGCGAGCCACGGGCCATGCCGGCGAGCTCCGAGTCGAAGACCCGCACCTGTGGCGCCCAGGCGAGGGCTACCTCTACAGCCTCGCGGTCGAACTGCGCGGCGAGGCCGAGGCAGTCGTCGACTCCTACTCGCTGCAGGTCGGGATCCGGACGGTCGAAGTCGACGGTTCTCGCTTTCTGATCAACGGCGAGCCCTTCTACTTCAAGGGCTTCGGCAAGCACGAGGACGCGCCTGTCGCCGGCAAGCGCCACGACGACGCGTGGATGATCCACGACTTCGCGCTGATGGACTGGATCGGCGCCAACTCGTTTCGCACCTCCCACTACCCCTACGCCGAGGCGGTGCTCGAGTACGCCGACCGCCACGGGATCGTCGTCATCGACGAAACCGCCGCAGTCGGGATCAACGCGTCGCTCGGTGGAGTGCTCGGCGGCGTTTCGTTCGAGACCTTCTCGAAGGAGACCATCAACGACGAGACGCGCGAGGTTCATGCGCAGGCGATCCGTGAGCTCATCGCGCGCGACAAGAACCATCCCTGCGTCGTCATGTGGAGCATCACCAACGAGCCAGAGTCCTGGACCGAGGCGTCACGCGCCTACTTCGAGCCGCTCGTCGCCGAGACCCACCGCGCGGATCCGACCCGACCAGTCGGCTGGGCCAACTTCATGGAGGCAACTCCTGACCGGGATCGGATCTGTGACCTGTTCGACGTCTTGATGCTCAATCGCTATCAGGGCTGGTACGCCCAGACCGGAGACCTGGTCGCAGCCGAGCGAGTCCTCGAGGCCGAGCTGCAAGCGTGGGTCGACCGTCTCGAGATCCCGATCATCTTCAGCGAGTACGGCGCCGACGCGGTCGCAGGCCTGCACGGCATCGACGGCGGGCCGTGGACCGAGGAGTACCAGGCGCAGCTGCTCGCGATGTTCCACCGGGTCTTCGACCGCTTCGACGCCGTCGTCGGCGAGCACGTCTGGCACTTCGCCGAGTTCGCGACCGCGCCCGGAGTTATGCGCGCCGACGGCAACAAGAAGGGCGTCTTCACGCGCGAGCGCCGGCCGAAGACAGCCGCGCACCAGCTGCGCCAGCGCTGGCGCGGCCCGTGAACGAAGCGGCGACGGAGCGCCTGGGCGGGCGCCATTACCTCGGCTACTCCGCCGGTGAGGTCTCGAACAACCTGACGTTCTCGACGGTCTCGGCGTTCCTGCTCATCTACTACACCGACGTCGCCGGGATCTCGGCCGCCGCCGCGGGCACCCTGTTCCTCGTCGTCCGGATCTGGGGCGGGATCACCGACCTCGTTGCCGGGCGCCTTGTTGACAAAACCAACACGCGGTGGGGGAGGTTCCGGCCCTATCTCCTGTTCGGATCGGTGCCGTTGCTGCTGTCGCTGGTTGCCGTCTTCACCATTCCCGGCGGGCTGAGCGACGACGGCAAGATCGTATGGGCGCTCATCTCCTACGCCCTCTTTCAGCTCGCCTACAGCTTCGTCAACATCCCCTACGGGTCGTTGGCGGCTGTGATGACCCAGGAGCCCGACGAGCGGGCGCGGCTGTCGACCGGGAGGGTGATCGCGGTCAGCCTGACCATCCTCCTGATCGCGGTGGTGGTCTCACCGCAGATCGAGGGTGCCGACGACCTCCAGTCGTCGCTGACGCTGATCACCGTCGCCTTTGCCGCGATCGGGCTTGTGCTCTACCTGTGGTGCTTTCTGACCGCGCGCGAGGTCGTTCCGCGTCAGGCCGCCGCTGTGAGCGTGCGCGAGACGGTGAGCATGGTCCGACGTAACCGCCCGCTCGTCTTGCTGTGCCTGTCGAGCGTCCTCTTCTTGAGCGGGCTGTTCTCGGTGCAAACCGTCGGCGTCTACTACGCCCGGGACGTCCTCGACAACGCCAACCTCTACATCGTGATGACCGTCGTCCAGACGGTCGCGATGATCGCCGCCGCCGCGATCGTGCCGAAGGCCGCGCAGACCGTCGGCAAGAAGCGGACCTACGTCGTCGCGGGAGTGATCGGGACGTTGGCGGGCATTGGGCTGGCTCTGACGCCCGGATCCGTGCCCGTCCTCGCGATCGCGTTCTGGGGCCTGCTCGGCATCGCCCTCGGGGCGATCAACACCCTGATCTTCGCCCTACAGGCCGACACCGTCGACTACGGCGAATGGAAGACCGGGACGCGAGCCGAGGGCGCCAGCTACAGCCTCCTGTCGTTTTCGCGCAAGACCGGACAGGCCATCGGGGGCTCGCTGGCGGCCTTCACGATCGGGCTCGGTGGCTACGTGTCCGGAGCGGCCAGTCAGAGCGATGCGGCGGTGACCTCGATCAAGGTCGCCGCCGGCGCGGTGCCGGCCGCGGTCATCCTCGCCGCGACCGCCGTGATGTTGTTGTATCCGCTTACCGAACAGGCCCTGCGCGGGATGGTGGCCGAGATGGCCGCGCGGCGAGCGGAGCGCGAGCTCGGCTAGGAGATCAGCTTCACCGCGCTGCCGTAGCCGCTGCCAAGCGCGTCTTGGACAGCCATGTGCAGATACCCGAGGGCCTCGATCTCGCGAGCTCGGCGCAGTGGACCGGTATCGATCGCGCGCATGCCACCGCTCTCGACGAGCTCGGCGACTGTTGCCTTCGCGTCCGCGTCGTCGCCCGCGATCAGCACGTCGAGCTGATGGCCGGAGACCTCGCCGGGCTCCAGGGTGCCGGCGAAGGTCGTGTTGAACGCCTTAACGATGTTCACGTTGTCAGGCGCGGCCGCGGCGAGCTCTTGGGCGCCCGAGCCCGCGTCCGGCTTCAGCGGCTCGAACGCGTCCGTATCGATCGGGTTTGTGATGTCGACCACTACCTTCCCGTCAAGCTGATCGGCGTACTGGCCCAACACCTCGATTGACACCGGGTACCAGACCGCGAGCACGACGATGTCGCCGGTGGGCGACTCGCCGACTTGTATCGAGCCTGAACCGCCCTGCCCGAGCTCATCGGCCAGCGCCTGCGCTTTCTCTCTGTCAGTGCCGATCAGGGTGACGTTGTGGCCGCCCGCGAGAGCCCGCGTTGCAAGCCCTCGTCCCATGTTGCCGGTTCCGATGATGGTGATGTCCACGACGAGGCCCCTCCCGTTGCTGGAGTCAACTGATGGCGATGGGCTCTACGCAGCCGGCAGCTGGAAGACAGTGATCGGTATCGAGAAACGCTCCTCGATGCGATCGGGCAATCGGTGCTCCTGCCAGCCGGTGCGATTCTCCGGCCTGAGCGCGACCAGGATGAGGTCAGGCTGGAAGCTGCGGATCGCGTCCTCGAAGGCGAGCAGTGGGTCGTCGGCGGCGACCTCACCGCTCGATGACGCGCCCATCTCCTCGAGATGGCCGAGGACGGTGCTGAGGCGTTCGTCCGCCTGCTGGGTCGCCTTGTCGGTGTCCGACGAGATCCATTCGAGGCGGCTCGGCAGCCGCGGCGCGATCACCATGATCTCGCTAGCCTCGTCGATCAGCGCGCGGATCGCCGGTGGTATGTCGTCCGTACCGGAGGCCGCCTCGCCCGCGGCGATCAGGAGCTTCCGTCCCATACGCGGAACGGTACCGTGCGGCTGAGCTGCTTCGCATCGTCGCGACGTGCCGTCGGGTGAGCTATGAGGCCTCAGCTGGATTGCAGCATGTCTCCGCGCGCAATCACGAGCACGGGACACGCCGCGGCCGAGACGAGGTGATGAGTGGTACCGCCCAGGAGCACGGCGCCCAACGGCCCGTACCCACGCGAACCCGTCACGAGAAGGTCGACGTCGGCGCTCTTCCGCGCGAGCACCTCTGCGGGGTCGCCGACGGCGAACTCTCCTTCAGCGCTTACCTCTGATCGAACCTGGGTTACGGCCTGAGCCATGGTGTCGCGCGCGTCTGCCTCGAGCTGCTCGTTGACGGACGCCACCGGCAGCGGGCCGGCGTACAGCGACTCCGAACCGAAGGTCACGGGATGGTGCACGGTGATGACGCGCAAGTCGGCTTGGCTTCTACCGGCCAGGTTGACCGCGCTGCCGAGCGCGCGCCGCGCCTCTTCGGAGCCATCGAACGCAACACCGATCCGCCGAAGTTCGCGGCCTTCGCGATCGGCGTAGCCAACCGGCGCGACAGCGACGGGACATGCCGAGCCACTCAAGAGCCGCTCGCCCACAGCTCCCGGCACAACTCGGCCCATCCGACCGCGGTGAGTCGACCCGACGACGATCAACCCGACGCCGTCTTCCTCGCTTATGCGCTGCAATTCGCGTGCCGGCGAGTTGCTTGCCACGACTTGGGCGTCGGCGACTTCGATCCCGTCCATCGTGGCCCCGAGCTCGAGCAGAATCTTACGGCCGTCGTCGCGGGCCTGGCGCTCGACCTGCCCCTCTAGATCCTGGAGCGGCGCGTACGGGAAGGCGGAGAAGAGCACCACAGGTGCACCAAGCAGCCGCGCGAAGTCCTCGCCCAGGCGTACCGGGTCCATGGTCCTCTCGCTGGCGTCCACGGCGACGACGATCTGCTTCGCGGCCATGGCGGCACCGTATCGCCAGTTCACTTGGACGGGCGGCGCAGTCGCGAAACGAACGGTACGCGCGGCGCCGGCGGCGGTGTCGGCACGTCGAACTCACCAGTGCCCTCGTCGACCGCGTCGACCGCCTGCTGGGGTTCCACGCCCGCGAACATCAACGAATCACGGGCGACCCAGCGAATGCCCATGACAGCGGCGAGCGCGGGATCGGCCGGGGGTCCGCTCGCCACGCTCTCGCGGAGTACCTCGAGCACGCGCTCCACCGTCGCCTGACGGGTCAACCGATCTCCCGGATCGCCCGCCAGCGCGGTCAGGGCTCGCGCAAGCGCACGCGTAGGACGGGCGAGCTCCTGACGGTCGACGCCCTCGGCAGCGAGAGCAGCGCGACTCAGCATCAGGCAGCTGTCGCCGAGCAGGTCGAGGTAGCCCACATTCTCCGTCTCTCGAACGACCGGTGCTCGCTGGGAACGCCACGCGGCTGAGCGCCGGGACACACGGCTGCTTGCCCGCCTGGTTCGGCCCAGCTCGACCAGCTGATCCCGCAGATCGCGCAGCCTGCTCACCGCGGCTTCCGCCAGCTCCTCGTCGTCGCGCTCGAGCGCGTCTGCGGTGAGCTCGAGGCCCCTCCCCATGTCGGCCAAAGCGGCCGACTCTGCGCTACGTAGCAGGCGGACCGGCTCCGGCGAGAACAGAAGCTGGCTGAACGTCAGCGCCACACCCGCGCCTACAACGGCGTCGATGAAGCGTTCATAGCCGGCCTCGGCATCGCCGATCGCCACCGTGAGGATCGCGCCGACGGCCGCTTGGGCGACCGTGATCCGTGCCCCTCCGAGCGCCACGGCGATCGTCATGGCGACGAAGGTGGCGAGGGCGAGTGATCCGGGCTCGCCACCGAGCAGGGCCAGCGTCAGCTCGCCCACGATGATGCCCACGACCACGCCCTGCATCAATCGCACCGCGTTCAGGCCGCGCTCGCCGACGGTCGCGTTGAGCGCGATCACCGCGGCTACCGGCGCGAAGAACGGTTCGTCGTGGTCGAGCGCGTACTTCGCAATCGTCCAGGCGATCACGGCGGCGGCAGTGCCCTGCGCCAGTGGCCACGCAGAGTCGGCGACCCGCCGTGACGCTCGCCTGAGCGGATCCATCAGGCCGCGAGAATATCCCTGGACGGGTTACGCTCGGTCCCCTTGTGAGTGCGGGTGAACGTTGAAGGTCCAGCAGATCACCGGCCCGGTCGCGTTCCATGGCGAAGGGCCGGTCTGGTCGGAGGGGTGGGGCGGCCTCCGTTGGGTGGACATGCTCGCCGGCGACGTGCTCTCGCTGTCGCCAGATGGCCAGGTCGCGCGGCGCCATGTCGGTGAGGTGGCCGCGGCGTTGCGGCCTCGGATGCAGGGCGGCGCCGTCATCGCCGTCGAGCGCGGCTTCGCCCTCGAGAGCCCCGACGGGACGGTCGAGCAACTCGGCGAGGTCTGGAGCGACCATGGCGTCAGGATGAACGAGGGCGGCTGCGATCCGGACGGCCGCTTCTATGCCGGATCGATGGCCTACGACCAGAGCCCCGGAGCGGCCGCCGTCTACCGGCTCGACCCCGACCACAGCGTCCACCTGGTCTTCGACGGAGTCACCGTCTCGAACGGGATCGAGTGGAGCCCGGGCGGAACGCGCGCGTACTACAACGACACGGCGACCTACGCGGTCAGAATATTCGACTACGACCGCGACGCCGGGCTGACCGCGGGCCGGGTGTTCGCGGACGTCGCTCCGAATCGTCCGGACGGCCTGACGGTCGACGGCGACGGCGGTGTCTGGGTGGCGCTGTCCAACGGCGGCGCCGTCCGGCGCTACACCCCCGAGGGCGTGCTCGACGAGCTGGTCGAGCTGCCCACGAAGAAGGTCACCGCCTGCACGTTCGGCGGACCGGACCTGGACCAGCTCTACATCACGACGTCGCGCGAGGGAATCGCCCCGGCCGACAAGCTGGCCGGCTCCCTGTTCCGGGCGGACGTGGGGCGGCGCGGCTTGCCGGTCCGCGAGTTCACGGGATGAGCCTCCCGATCGAGAGGCTGTTGCTCTTCGGCGCCAGCGGCGATCTGACCGGGCGATACCTGCTTCCCGCGCTCGCCGCGCTGCGGGCGGCCGGGAAGCTCGGCGACGCCTTCGAGGTCGTCGGCGCGTCGCAGCAGCGCTGGAGCGGCGGCGAGTTTCGCGACCATGCGGCCGAGCACCTGGCCGAGCACGCGGCGGACGCCCCGGCCGACGCCCGGGAGGCCACCCTCCGGGCGCTGCGCTACCGCGCCGTCGACTTCGGCGACCGCGCGAGCGTCGACGCGCTCGTCAACGGGACCGGGAGCGGCCCGCTCGCGGCGTACCTGGCACTGCCGACCGGCGTCTTCCCGGGCGCGATCGCAGCGCTCGATGAGGTCGGCCTGCCGGAGCGCAGCCGGATCGTGCTCGAGAAGCCGTTCGGCGAGAGCCTCGAGGAAGCGGTCGAGTTCAACTCCCTGCTCGCTCGAGTGGGGCCCGAGGCGGGGCCTAGCGCCGTGTTCCGCGTCGACCACGTCCTGGGGATGGCCACGGCGCAGAACCTGATCGGGATGAGGTCCGCGGGCGGGGTGCTCGACGCGGTGTGGAATGGCGAGCAGATCGAGCGCGTCGAGCTGCTCTGGGAGGAGACGCTGGCGCTGGAGGGCCGCGCCGGGTACTACGACCGCGCCGGTGCGCTCAAGGACGTCATCCAGAACCACGTGCTACAGGTGCTCATGCTGATCGCGATGGAGCCGCCGGCGGGCCCCGACGAGCGGGCGCTGCGGGATGCGAAGGTGGACGTGCTCCGTTCCGTCCTTCCGCCGTCGCGCTCGCGGCGCGCGCGCTACACGGCCGGCCGGATCGGAGCGCGCGACGTGCCGGGCTACGTGGACGAGGAGGGGGTCGACCCCGCACGCTGCACCGAGACCTTCGCCGAGGTGACGCTCGAGATCGACAGCGAGCGGTGGGCGGGAACCGAGTTCGTGCTCCGGGCGGGGAAGGCGCTCGGCCGCACGCGTAAGGGGGCGGTGGTGCGTTTCCGCGCGCCCGGGAACCACCTCTGGATCGGCATCGACGGACCGGACGACATCAAGCTGAGCCTCACCGGCGGAGCGCCACCCGAACAGGCATCGGTCCAGCTGAGCGGCGAGCCGCCGGCCTCCGGTCTCCCCGCCTACGCCCGCGTGCTGCTCGACGTGCTGAGCGGCGGCTGCGCGCTGTCGGTCCGCGGCGACGAGGCGGAGGAGGAATGGCGCGTCATGACCCCGGTGCTCGAGGCATGGGCGGGTGGCCGCGTCCCGCTCGAGGAGTACCCGGCCGGCTCGGCCGGACCCTGACCGCCGGTGGAGGTCACATTTCTCGGGTGGGCGGCGCTGGTCGCCGGAATCGTGGCGTTGCTGCTCGTGGACCTGCTCGTGCTGCACCGGGATGCGCACGAGGTGTCGATGCGCAACGCCGCCTGGTCGACCGCCGGCTTCGTCGCGATCAGCCTGGCGTTCGGTGCGTTCCTCGCCGTCGCCGAGAGCCGGCAGGCGGTCGGCGAGTTCTTCGCGGGCTATCTGCTCGAGCTGTCGCTGTCGACAACGTGTTCGTCTGGGCGCTGATCTTCAGCGCGTTCTCGATCCCGAACGCCTATCAGCACCGCGTCCTCTTCTACGGCATCTTCGGGGGCGCGAGCCGTTCCTCGTCTTCAGCGCGACCATGCTGGCCCTGGTCGGGCTGCGCTCGATGTACTTCCTGCTCGCCGGCGCGCGCGATCGCTTCGCCTACCTCGATGTCGGCCTCGCAGTGATCCTCATCTTCATCGGAGCCAAGTTCATGCTCACCGAGTTCGTGCACATCGGCGTCGGCATCTCCCTGCTCGTCATCGTCGTCGTGATGGGCGCGACCATCGCCGCGTCGTTGATGATCGAGCGCAAGCCGGCCCGGCGGTGACCACGCGCGATGACGACTACGATGGTCGCCCTTCGATGACCGCTGCGCCGCTGACGATCCTGATCGCCTACGACGGCTCCGACCCCGCCCGGTTCGCGGTCGAGGAGGCCGGGCGGCTGTTTCCCGGCGCCGCCGCTCGCGTCCTGACAGTGTGGCGGTCGGCGAGCCGGGCTGCGGGCGCAGCGCGCGTCGCGCTGCCCGATGCGGTGATCGCGCAGGCCGTGGAGAACCTCGACAAAGCAACCGAGGAGAGCGCCGCAAGCACTGCGGACGAGGGGGCGGAGCTCGCCCGCCAGGCCGGCCTGGACGGCTCACCGGCGAACCAGCGCACGGACGACTCGATCTGGGCCGCAATTCTGAGCTACGCCGACGAGCAGCAGGCGGCGGCGATCGTCGTCGGCTCGCGCGGCCAGTCGGCGGTGCGGTCTGCGCTCCTCGGCAGCGTGTCGAACGGTGTCGTGAACAACAGTCGCCGCTCAGTCGTCGTTGTCCACCCCACCGATGACGAGGCGCCCGGGTCATGAGCTGGCAGGTCTACCTCTCCGCGGCCGGCACGGCCATCCTCGGCGACCAGGAGCGCCCGTTCTGGAACGACCACCTCCTGGCCGGGGTCAACGCCATCCGC
>Ga0126307_10002517_pt1 | contig 12378 bp, 13 predicted proteins | sample Plot28_FD_89955 | JGI IMG/M metagenome (GOLD analysis project Ga0126307, IMG submission 89955) | Serpentine soil microbial communities from UC McLaughlin Reserve, CA, USA - Plot28 | ecosystem: Environmental > Terrestrial > Soil > Grasslands | place: USA: UC McLaughlin Reserve, Lake County...
ACGGACGACCTCGCGGCCCTCGCGACCCGCCTCCGCCCCTACCTGCCCGAGCCGGCACCCCCAACGGACGACGGGTGGCTCGGGACGCGCGACGCCGCCAGCTACGCCGGCGCCAGCGCCGACGCACTCCACAAGGCCGCCGCTGCCGGCGCCGTCGTCGAGTTCGAGCAGCCCGGCGGCCCGGGCGGCAAGATGTGGTTCCGGCGCGCGGCCATTGACCGTTGGCGGCGCGGCGAGTGAGACGCGGATGGTCACTCGTCCGGATCGCCGGACTGACCACGCGGGTCGGGGCGTTGGAGAAGCGCAACGATGCGCTCGAGGGCGAGCGGCTCGCCGTGGAGGTCCGGACCCTCAACGCGAGGATCACCGAGCTGCGCGACGAGATCGCGAGGCTCACCGCCGAGCTCAGGCAGTCGCGCGATCGCGTCAGCGAACTGGAGCGCGGCAAGTGAGCCCCGGGCGGTCGCCATGCCGGGCGCCAGCCCACCCGAGTGCAGGCACTTTACGCCGCGCGCCTACCTCCCCAGCAAGCCCTTGCGCCCCGCCTGCGGTGGGCGTAGTGTCGGTGTCACAGACCAAGTGGCGCCCGCGGTGCGTGAACACCCGGGCGCCTGGCACGAGAGGGATGATCTCCCATGCATGAGCACCGTACCGCCGGCCGCGGCGAGCGTCCGCGTCTCGCCGGCGCCGTCGCCACCAGTCGGGCGGAGCGCGTCGCGGTCTTCGTGAGCGCGAGCGTTGACCGCCGCGCCCGCCCGCCCGCCATCGGGCCGACGCTCATCCCCGGCGCGAATGTCGTCGTCGCGGTGAGCATCCGCGCCGCAAGGCCGGCGCTGATCGAGCTCGAGCCGGCGAGCGTCCTGCGGCTCGCGAGCGCCCTGCTCGCCGCCACCGAGCCCGACCACCACGAAGCCGGATCGGAGGAGTCGGGATGAGACAGCCCAAGCGGAAGGCGATCGAGCCGGGCGTCTACTGCCGCGTGAACGCCGCGGGCGACCGGATCCCCGGGTCAAGTTACGAAATCAGCTGGAAGGACGCGCAGCGTCGGACGCAGCGTCGTGGCGGGTTCGCGACGCTCGGTGACGCCCGCGACGCGCTCACGAAGGCGAAGGCGCGTCGCGTCGACCGCGTGCGCGAACCGAAGCGCGTGCGGTTGACGTTCGCCGCGACGCTCGCGCAGTGGCTGGCGGCGGACGTCGCGCGGCTGCGCCCCGGGACGCAGAGCGTGTACCGCGCCGCGGCCAAGCATCTGCTGCCCGAGTTCGGCCGGCGGCGGATGACCGCGATCAATCGCGCCCACGTCCGGACGTACATCGCGAAGCAGCACGCGGCCGGGCTGGCTGGCTGGACGATCGCGAGCCACCTGACGGTCCTCTCGAGCGTGTTCCGTTTCGCGATCGACGATCTCGGGCTCCCCGGCCCAAGCCCGACCACGGGGCTGCGCCGCGGCGACCGGCCCGAACGCGCGCAGGGCGGGATGCGGATCGTCAACGACGAGGAACTCGCCCGGCTGCTCGACCACGCCCCTCCCGGCCACCGGCTGTACTTCGCGGTGCTCGCGCAGACCGGGTGCCGGAAGTCGGAGGCGCTCGGGCTTGTGTGGGACGACGTCGGCGAGGACACCTTGCACGTCGCCTACCAGCGTGACCGTCGCACCGCGCTGCGCGTCGACCTGAAGAACTCGAAATCAGCGCACGCCCGCCGCACCGTCGTCGTGACGACGGGGCTGATCGCCGCGCTGCGCGAGCACCGGATGGCGACGGCGCGGAAGGGCCGGTTCGACTACGTGTTCGCCGGCACGGACTACCACGCCGTCGACCGCGCCTGGGTCAAGACCCGGGACGCCGCCGGGTTCGGCAAGGTCGAGCACGACGGCCGCCTCGTCGTGCCCGCGATGCGGCTGCACGACTTGCGCCACTCGCACGTCAGCAGCCTGATCGCGGAGGGGTGGGACGTCGCGCGGATCGCCGGGCGGATCGGCGACACGATCCAAACCGTCCACGCGGTGTACGCGCACCGGTTCGACTCGGCGCGGTACGCCGACGTTGAGCGCGCCCAACTGACCGCCCGCTACGACCAGATTCCCTACGAGATGGCGACCAGGGAAGGCGACAGACGGCAACAGCCCCCGGCGGCGCAAGTGGCGGATCTCACGGATTTGCAGGCTAAGCGCGGCAGGGCGCGGTAGACGGCAACCCCGGGTGCCTGCTCTGGCTGTAGGCGCGCGTGCCGCCGTAGCGGCTGTGGAGCATCGGGTCGTCGAAGTCGAGCGGGGCCTGGCCGAGCGACGCGACGTTGACGATCCGCGCCGGGGCCGAGCGCCGCAGCAGCGGCAGCAGCCGCAGCGTGAGGACGAACCCGGCGAGGTAGTTGACGGCGAAGCGGAGCTCGTGCCCGTCGCGGCTCTCCTGGCGCGTCGTGCCGTCCGGCCGGCCCGATCCGATGCCGGCGTTGTTGACGAGGAGGTGCAGGGCGTCGGTCGAGCGCTCGACGTCGGCGGCCAGCGCGCGCACCTCGTCGAGCGCGGCGAAGTCGGCGCGGCGGGTGTGGATCCGGTCGTTGCCGGTCGCCTCCCGGATCGCCTCCGCGGTCGCCGCGAGCCGGTCGGCGTCGCGGCCGTGCAGGTGGACGGTCGCGCCGTCGGCGGCCAGCCGCTCGGCGACGCCGCGGCCGAGGCCGTCGGTCGCGCCGGTGACGAGGATCGTCGTCTGCTCGATCGTCCGCATCGGTTTCAACCGGGAAGCTCGACGACCGTGCCGCGGGCGTGTGACTCGAGCGCGGCGGTGTAGATCGCGTGGGCGGCGAGCGCCTCCTCCGGCGTGGCGCAGTGAAACGGCTGGCGCATCCCCTCGCGCCCGTGCGCCAGCTCGTCGAGGAAGGCGGCGAGCATCTGCTGGACCGAGTCGGAGAACCCGCTCTCGAAGATCGCGCCGGTGACGGTCGGGTACGCCGACTGCGACCCGAGATCGAGCACCGACCACGCCTGCGGCGCGCCCGGCCGGTACTCCATCCGGCGCAGCGTCTTGGGCAGCTTCGTCGTGTAGGCGATCGAGCCCTCGGTGCCGTCGACCTCGATGCTCCACGTGTTGGTCTCGCCCGGCGCGATCCGCTTCGTCGCGAGCAGCAACGGGAACGGCTCGCCGGCGTCGCCCGCGACGCCCGACAGCACGGCGTTGTCCCACGTGTCGCATGCGACCGTCGCGCCGCTCGCGTCGGGGCGCTCGCGCACGATGTCGGTCAGGACCGCCCGCAGCGATCGCGGCGCCCAGCCGGCGCGCAGCGGTATGTGCAGCGCGTGCATGCCGAGGTCGCCCAGGCAGCCGTACTCGCCGTTGAGCTGGGCGCGGCGCTTCCAGTTGATCGGCTTGCGCGGGTCGAGGTCGCTCGAGTGCAGGAACGCCGCGCGGACCTCGATCACGCGGCCGTAGCGGCGCTCGGCGATCCAGCGCCAGACCTCCTGCCCGCCCGGATAGAACGGCAGCTCGGACGAGACGCGCACGAGCTGCTGCGGCCGCGCGGCGGCCTCGGCTGCGATCGCCTCGCCGGCGCGCAGGTCGATCCCGAACGGCTTCTCGCCCAGCAGGTGGCGGCCGGAGCGCAGGATGTCGAGGTAGACCTGCTCGTGCAGGTGGTGCGGGACGGCGCAGTAGACCGCCTGGACGCCGTCGTCGGCGAGCAGCGCATCGAGGTTGGTGCTGAGCGCCGGCACCGGGTCGAGCTGCTCGTACCAGGCGAGGACGTGCGGGTCGACGTCGCAGACGTGCGCGATCCGCGGGCGCTCGGGCGGATCGACGAGGTGGAGCCAGCGCGCGACCGCGCTCGCCATCTCCCGCCCCATCAGGCCGCCGCCGACGATCCCGAGGCCGACCGTCACCCGTTCAGCCCGGCGAGCGCGCTCTCCGGCGCCGCGCCGTCGTGCACGACCGCCATCAGCGCGCGAACCATTCCCGCCGGGTCGCGGTGCTGGATCACGTTGCGGCCATAGACGATGCCCGCCGCTCCCTGCTCGAGCACCGCGTGCGTGCGGCGCAGGATCTCCTCGTCGCTGACGCGGCCGCCGCCGCGCACGAGCAGCGGCACTCGCGCCGCGGTCACGACGTGGCCGTAGTCGGCGAGCTCCGTGGTCGGGTCGGCCTTGATCACGTCGGCGCCGAGCTCGGTCGCCTGGCGCACGAGGCCGACGATCCGCTCGGTATCGCCGTCGGACTCATAGCCGCCCTCGGCGCCGGGCCGGAACGCGAGCGGCTCCACCATCAGCGGCATCGCCGCGCGCTCGCACTCCGCCTTGAGGCGCGTGACGTTGCGGACGCAGGCCTGCCTCAGGCCGGGGCGGTCGGGCGCGTCGAGCAGGTTGACGACGACGCATGCGGCGTCGAGCCGCACCGCGTGCCCGACGGGATCGTCGATCAGCACGCTCATCGGCTCGGGCGGCGGCGCCGGCCCGTAGATGTCCGAGACGTCCGTGCGCAGCACGAGCGCGGGCTTGTCGCGGTCGGGCCGGCGCTGGAGCAGGTCCGCCTGGCCGACCGTGAGCTGGATCGCGTCCGGCGCGGCGTCGATCAGCGCATCGACGGCAGCTGCCATGTCCTCGATCCCGGCGAGCACCGCGGGGTCGCCGAAGAAGCCGTGGTCGACCGCGACGTCGAAGCAGCGGCGCGAGCGGGGATGAAAGAGGCGGTTGAGGCGGTATTGCTTCACGTTCGGCGGGCACACTAGTCCGCTCCCCGTCGAGATGCTGATCGCCGGCCCCAACCTCACGATCGACCGCACGCTGACGGGCGCCGAGCTGCGCCCCGGCGACGTGCTGCGCTTCGCCGCCCGCGTGACGCCGGGCGGCAAGGGCCTGAACGTCGCGCGCGGCGTCCAGGAGCTCGGCGGCTCGGCCGCGCTGGTCGCGTTCCTGCCCGGCCACACCGGCGCCGCCGCGGCCGCGATGATCGCCGGGGAGGGCATCGCGCTGCTCGGCGTTCGCTGCGGCGGAGAGCTGCGCTCGACCGCGGTGATCCTCGAGCCGAGCGGCCGTAGCACGGTGATCAACGAGGCGGGGCCGGAGATCGCGCCGGACGAGTGGGGCCGCTACGAGCATCGAGTCACCGGCGCCCTGGCGAGCGAGCGGCTGCTCGCGTGCTCGGGCAGCATGCCGCCGGGCGCGCCGGCGGACGGCTACGGGCGCCTGTGCCGGCTCGCGCAGCAGCAACGGGCGCTCTGCGTCGTCGACGGTCCCGGCGCTGCGCTGCGCGAGGCGCTTGCCGCGCGCCCCGACGTCGTCTGCCCGAACGTCGCCGAGGCCGAGCTGGCGCTCGGGACCGGCGACGGGTCGGAGGCGGTCGAGGCGGCCGCCGACGCCAAGCCGCGCGCGCTCGCCGCCGCGACCGCGCTGGTCGAGCGCGGCGCACAGGCGGCGATCGTGACCGCCGCCGCCGCGGGCGCGGCGCTCGCCCGGCCCGCGGACGTCGTCTGGTTCGCCGCGCCGGACGTCCAAGTGCGCAACCCGGTCGGAGCGGGCGACGCGCTCGTCGCCGGCCTGTCGCTGGCGCTCGAGCGCGGCGCGGGCTTGGCGGATGCGGCGCGCGAGGGGATGGCGGCGGCCGCCGCGAGCGTCGAGCATGAGCACGCGGGCCAGCTCGACGCTGCGCGCGCCAGGGAGCTGGTCGCGTCGATCCGCGCGGCCTGATCGATTCCGGCGTCTACGGCAACTGCGCATCGAAGGAGGGCAAGGAGTGTCGTGGCACGACGAGTGTCAGCTCGTGCGGGCTATGGAGCACGAGTCGTCGCGCCGCTCGCCACCGCCCGCTCGACCACCGCGCCGTACGCGCCCTCGTCGACGCGACGGCGACCGCGGCTTGATCGCCGCGATTAGATTCGGCGATGGCCGCCGGGCGCGCGCGCGACGAGCTGCTGCTCGGAATCGACGTCGGGACCACCTCGTGCAAGGCCGCCGTCGTGTCGCTCGACGGCGCCGAGCTCGCACACGGGCGCGCGCCGGTCGAGTGGGAGCGCGTGCCGACCGGCGCCGAGATCGCTCCCGCCGGCCTCGTCGCGGCGGCGGTCGCAGCGGGCGGCGAGGCGCTCGCCGGCGCGCCGGAAGGGCGTGTCGCCGCCGTCGGCGTCGCGAGCATGGCCGAGACCGGCGTGCTGCTCGACCGCGCCGGAGAGCCGCTCGCGCCGGCGATCGCCTGGCACGACGCGCGCGGAGGCGAGGAGGCCGCCCAGCTGGCCGCAGACCTCGGCGCCGAGCGCTTCTCCGAGCGCACCGGGCTGGTGCCGCGGCCGCTCTGCAGCGCGGTCAAGCTGCGCTGGCTGCGAACGCACCATCCGGACACCGAGCGCGCCGTGCGCTGGCTCAACGTCGCCGAGTGGGTCGTCCGTCGGCTCGGCGGCGAGGAGCTCGCCGAGCTGTCGCTCGCGTCGCGCACCGGCTGGCTCGACATCCACGGCCGGAGCTGGTGGGACGAGGCGCTCGAGTGGTCCGGCGCGTCCGCCGCGCTGATGCCGGCGCTCGCCCCCGCCGGAACGCCGGCCGGGACCGCCGGTGACGCGCTCCCGGGCGCAGGCGGCGCCGTGCTCGCGATCGGCGGCCACGATCACCTCAGCGCCGCCGTCGGCGCCGGCGCCGTCGGCGACGGCGACGTGCTCGACTCCTGGGGCACCGCGGAGGCGCTGATCCGCGCGACGTCGCCGCTCCGGCCCGAGCGGGTGCGTGAGGCCGTCTCGCTCGGCATCAACGTCGGGTGGCACGCCGTGCCCGAGCGCCAGTGCCTGCTCGGGTCGGCGCGCACGGGCGCGATGCTCGAGCGCGTGATGGCGATGCTCGGCTACGGACCCGAGCGGCGCGCCGAGCTCGAGGCGGCGGCGCTCGCAGCGCCCGCCGACGCGGGCGGGATCGAGGTGGAGGGAATCGCGGAGGAGCGCACGACGATCGCCGGCGTGGGCGCTGGCGCCTCGCCCGGGCTCGTGTGGCGCGCCGCGCTCGCGGCCGCCGGCGAGGCGGCGGCCGCGATCCTGCGCAACATGGAGCGGGTCGCGGGGCCGCACCAGCGGCTCGTGATCGCCGGCGGCTGGGCGGAGGGCGAGGCCGCCCAAGCGGTCAAGCGGGCCGCGCTCGGCCCGTTCAGCGCGACCTCGGCGACGTACGTCGGCGCCCGCGGCGCCGCGCTCACGGCGGGCCGGGCGGCCGGGCTGACTGAGTGAGTCGTCGATCCCCCCGCGGGAGACCCGGTAGGCCGCTGGCGGCGTCGGCGCCGTTGAACTGCGGCATCGATGAGGGGGACGGATTGCCGGCGGCGCGCCGGTCGATGCCGGTCATTCACCGATCTGGCACGGGTGACCGGCGTTGACGGCGACATGGGCCGTGAACGCCGGTCGGACGGGGCATTCGGTTCGGCGACCGGCGTTGACCGGCGTGTCGGCGACGCGCCGGTCAATGCCGGTCGGTCGTCGATCTGGCACGGGTGACCGGCGTTGACGGCGACATAGGCCGTGAACGCCGGTCGGACCGGGAGTGCGGTTCGGCTGCCGGCGTTGACCGGCGAACGATGCTAGCCGAAGCCGGCGAGGACGCCGTACAGCGGCGGCGCAACCCGCCGATCACGCGAGCGCGCCGGTCGCGGCCGTGGCCATCAGCGCCGCGGCGATCCCGGCGCGCGGGTGGCGTGCGGAGAGCACGAGCGGGGCGAGGAGCAGGCGCTGGAGGCCGACCGTCAGCAGCGGCGCGTGCGCTTCCCGGTCGTACCTGCGTGCCAGCACGGCGAGCTCGAGCGGGTTGCGCGGCAACCCGCGGCGCGTCATCCGTCCCGCCCGCGCCATCGCCACGACCTCCGCGAGCATCTCCTCCATCGCCAGCGCAGGGCGCACCTCGACCCGCAACCGCGCCTCGTGCTCGCCCGCGTTGGCGAACGAGTGCGCGACGCCGGGCGCGACCTCGACGACCTCGCCCGGTCCTGCCACGACCGTGCGCAGGCCGATCCGGAAGCGCATGCGCCCCTCGACGACCTCGAAGCGCTCGGTCTGGATCGGATGCACGTGCGGAATCGCCACGGCGCCGCCGGGGCGCAGCGCGAAGTCGAACGCGAGCAGCTCGCCGTCGGTGCTGGCGGCGGTGTGCGTGAAGGTGAAGCGCTCGCCCGTGACTGGGTTCTCGAGCGTCTGGCCGGGCGTGATCATCGGAGGGCTCCCGTCGGTCAAGTTGCTCACCCCCGGTACTCAAGCTCACCGCAGCGAGACGGTCCATAGTTGTGAGGCGCAAGATCATGCGCCAGCGTCTATGCTGCCGCAATGGATGCGATCGCCGGCCTCCTCGACGGACCCAGGGCCCGCGAGGCGTTCCTGCTGCGCTCGAGCATGGACCCGCCGTGGTCCCTGCGGATCGAGGACGAGGCGCCGCTGACCGTCGTGGCGATGGTGCGCGGCGACGCCTGGGTGATCCGCGACGGCGAGGAGCCGGTTCCGCTCCGGCGCGGCGACGTGGCGATCATCCGCGGCCCCGAGCCCTATGCGGTCGCCGACGATCCCGCGACGCCGCCGCAGGTTTTCATCGGTCCGGGCCAGGTCTGCACCAGCCCGACGGGCGAGGAGCTGGCGGAGCGGATGAGCCTCGGCGTCCGCACCTGGGGCAACAGCGCCGACGGCGCGACGGTCATGCTCACCGGCACGTACCAGCTGAGCGGCGAGGTGAGCCGGCGGCTGCTGCGGGCGCTGCCCGCGCTGATCGTCCTCGCCGACGACCAGTGGGACTGCCCCGTGATCCCGCTGCTCGCCGACGAGATCGTCAAGGACGAGCCCGGCCAGGAGGCGGTGCTCGATCGGCTGCTCGACCTGCTGCTGATCGCGGTGCTACGGGCGTGGTTCGCGCGCCCCGAGTCCGGCGGCCCGAGCTGGTACCGCGCCTACGGCGACCCCGTGGTCGGGCGCGCGCTGCGCCTGCTGCACCACAACCCGGCGCACCCGTGGACGGTCGCCGAGCTGGCGCGCGAGACCGGGATGTCGCGCGCGGCGCTCGCCCGGCGCTTCCACGAGCTCGTCGGCGAGCCGCCGATGACGTTCCTCACCGGCTGGCGCATCGCGCTCGCGGCCGACCTGCTGCGCGAGCCGGGCGCGACGATCGGATCGGTCGCCGAGCAGGTCGGCTACGGCAGCCCGTTCGCGCTCAGCACGGCGTTCAAGCGCGTGCGCGGCATCAGCCCGCAGCAGCACCGCCGCGCCGCCCGCGCCGCGTGACCCCCGTAGCGCTCGCGACGGCGCCGGCGTTGTGGACAACGTTGTCGGACATTCCATGAAGGTTCAGCTAAGCCCACAGCAAACCGTTTGACAACGCTGTCAGACGCTCCTAGATTGCGCCGGCGAGTCACGGCGCGGCGCCGCGGCAGCGACGAGGGGAGACTGGGGGGTGCGCAGGCCGACTATGCGCGACGTGGCGAGCAGCGCGAACGTGAGCCTGAAGACCGTCTCGCGCGTCGTGAACGGCGAGCCGGACGTCCGGCCCGAGACGGCCGCACGCGTCGCGGCCGCGATCGAGCGGCTCGGCTTTCGCCGCAACGAGATCGCCTGGAGCCTGCGCACCAGCCGCGCCGGAGCGGTCGGACTCGTGATCGAGGACCTCTCGAACCCGTTCTACTCCGCGATCGCCGGGGCGGTCGAGAACGAGGCGCACGACCGCGGCCACGCGCTGCTGATCGGCTCGTGCGAAGAAGACCCGGCGCGCGAGCACGCGCTCGTCCTGCGCCTGCTGCGCCGCTGGGTCGACGCGCTGCTGATCGTGCCCGCCCGCGGCGACCACCGCTACCTGCTGGGGGAGCAGCACGCGGGAACGCCGATGGTCTTCATCGACCGCCCGCCGCGCGGGATCGAGGCCGACACCGTGCTGCTCGACAACGTCGGCGGCGCGCGCGCAGCCGTCGAGCACCTGATCGCGCACGGGCACCGGCGGATCGGTTTCGTCGGCGAGTCGACCGAGCTCTTCACCAGCGCGGAGCGGCTCGCCGGCTACCGCGCGGCGCTCGCCGCGGCGGGCATCGCGTTCCGCGACGAGCTCGTCGGCATCTCGGCTGGGGAGCCCGAGCGCGCCGCCCGCGCGCTGCTCGAGCGCCCTCCGGACGACCGCCCGACGGCGCTGTTCTGCGCCGACAACCGCCACACCGTCGGCGCGCTGCGCGGGCTGCGCGACGTGCCCGAGCCCGTCGCGCTGGTCGGGTTCGACGACTTCGAGCTCGCCGAGCTGCTGGCGACGCCGGTGACCGTCGTGCGCTACGACACCGCCGAGCTCGGGGTCACCGCAGCGCGCCTGGCGTACGCGCGGATCGCCGGCTACGCCGGGCTGCCGAGCCGCGAGGTCGTGCCGTGCGCGCTGGTCGCGCGCGGCTCGGGGGAGATCGCGCCGCCATGAGGCCCGTGGTGCTGCCCCCGAACGGCGTCCCCCGCTTCTACCGTGGCGGTCCGGCGATCACCGCGCTGCGCGGCGTGCGCTTCGAGGGCGAGCGCGTGCCCGAGGAGTGGGTGGGGTCGACCGCGACGGTCTTCGGCGACCGGGAGCTCGGGCTGAGCCGGCTGCCCGACGGCACGCTGCTGCGCGACGCGATCGCCGCCGATCCCGACGGCTTCCTCGGGCCCGAGCACACGGGGCGCTTCGGCGCCGACCCCGCGCTGCTGGTCAAGCTGCTCGACGCCGGCGAGCGGCTGCCCGTCCACGTCCATCCCGACGACGAGTTCGCCGCCGCCCACCTCGGCGCCCGGTTCGGCAAGACGGAGGCCTGGATCGTGATCGCCGCAAGCGGCGCCGACACCGCCGTGCACGTCGGCTTCCGCGACGACGTCGACGCCGCGGCGCTCGCGCGCTGGGTCCGCGACCAGGACCGCGACGCGCTGCTCGGCGCGCTCAACCGCGTGCCCGTGACTGCCGGCGACGCCCTGTTCGTCCCCGCCGGCGTGCCGCACGCGATCGGCGCCGGCCTGCTGATCGTCGAGCTGCAGCAGCCGACCGACCTGTCGGTGCTGCTCGAGTGGGACGGATTCGGCATCGCCGACGCCGACGAGGCGACGCTCGGGCTCGGCTGGGAGCGCGCGCTCGGGTGCGTCGAGCTTGCCGCGCGCGACCCACAGCCGCTGCTGGGCCCGCGGCCCAGCGCGCCGGTCGCCGCGCTGCTGCCGCGTCAGGCCGACGCCTTCTTCCGCGCCGAGCGGATCGCCTCGGCGCCGGCCGCCGAGCTCGCGCAGGGCTTCGCGATCGCGATCGTGCTCGACGGTGCCGGAACGCTGATCACGGAGGAGGGCGGAGCGATCGCCCTGCAGCGCGGTGCCGCCGTGCTGATCCCGTGGGCGGCCGGCGCCGGGCGCGTCGAGGGCGAGGTCGCGGCGATCGTCTGCCGCCCGCCGGGCGACGAGAGGGAGGTCCGAGAGTGAGCACACCAGAGCCCGTGCTGGAGGCCCGCGACATCGTCAAGAGCTTCGGCCGCGTCCAGGCGCTGCGCGGGGCGAGCTTCACCGTCTACCCGCGCGAGGTCGTCGCGCTGGTCGGCGACAACGGCGCCGGCAAGAGCACGCTGGTCAAGACGCTGGTCGGCGTCCATCCGCCCGACAGCGGTCAGATCCTGTTCGGCGGCCGCGACGTCGAGATACCGTCGCCGCACGCGGCGCGCGACCTCGGGATCGAGACCGTCTACCAGGACCTCTCGCTCGCCGCCGAGCTCGACCCCGCCGCGAACATGTACCTGGGCCGCGAGATCCCGCGCCAGGGGGTGCTCGGCCGCCTGGGCTTCCTCGACACGAAGGCGATGCGCCGCAGCAGCGACGAGGCGTTCCGCAACCTCGGCGTGCGGATCCAGGACACGAGCGCGCCCGTCGCGAGCATGTCCGGCGGCCAGCGCCAGGGCATCGCGATCTGCCGCGCCGTCACGTGGGCGAGCAAGGTCGTGTTCTTGGACGAGCCGACCGCCGCGCTCGGCGTCGTGCAGACGCGCAACGTGCTCGACTAGATCAAGCGCGTGCGCGAGCACGGACTGTCGGTCGTGCTGATCAGCCACAACATGCCCGAGGTGTTCGAGGTCGCCGACCGGATCGAGGTGCTGCGGCTCGGCAGGCGCGTCGCGCGCCTGCGGCCCGAGGAGGTGTCGATGGAGGACATCGTCGCGGCGATGACCGGCGCGAGCACGTTCCACGATGAGGAGGGCGTCATGACCGTCGAGCCGACGCCCGCCGACGAGCAGCAGCTGCTCGACGAGCCGCCCGAGCGCCGCGGACCGTGGTGGGAGCGGCTGATTGCCGGCTCGAGCTCGTGGATCGGGCTGATCCGCCAAGCTGATCGGCGGCAAGGGCAAGGTGTTCGTCGTCAACGTCAAGCCGGGCATCTCGACGACCGACCAGCGCGCCCAGGGCTTCGAGGAGGAG
>Ga0126307_10002518_pt1 | contig 12368 bp, 13 predicted proteins | sample Plot28_FD_89955 | JGI IMG/M metagenome (GOLD analysis project Ga0126307, IMG submission 89955) | Serpentine soil microbial communities from UC McLaughlin Reserve, CA, USA - Plot28 | ecosystem: Environmental > Terrestrial > Soil > Grasslands | place: USA: UC McLaughlin Reserve, Lake County...
CGTACGAGGCGCAGGTCGCGGCCAAGCACGACCAGGTTCGGGACGCCCTGCAACGGATCGGCGGCCTGGCCGAGCCGCCGCTCGAGCCGATCGTCCCGGCCGAGGAGATTTTCCACTACCGCAACAAGCTCGAGTACTCGTTCACGGAGACGCCGTCCGGCCCGGCGCTGGGGTTCCACAAGGCCGGCCGCTGGGACGAGGTGCTCGAGATCGAGAAGTGCTGGCTCACGACGGACCTCGGCAACGCGATCCGCAACGCCGTCCGCGACTGGGCGCGCGCCGAGCACCTGGAGGCCTACGATCAGGCGCACCAGACCGGTTATCTCAGGCACCTCGTCGTGCGCGAGGGCCGCAACACGGGCCAGGTCCTCGTCATGCTCGTCACCGCGCGCGGCGAGCGCTTCGAGCGTGACGAGCTCGTGGACACGCTGCGGCGCTTCCCGGAGGTCCGCTCGATCCACTGGGCCGTCAACGAGTCGCCGGCAGAGGTGACGAACCTTCCGTCGGAGCTGCTCTGGGGCGACGAGGCGATCGAGGAGGAGCTGCTCGGCCTCCGCTTCCGTATCCGGCCGAACGCGTTCCTGCAGACCAACACGCGCGTGGCCGAGCGCCTCTACGAGCTGGCGCGGGACGCGGCGGCGCTCACGGGCGACGAGACCGTCTACGACCTCTACTGCGGGACGGGCACGATCGGGCTCACGCTCGCTCGGGACGCGCTCACGGTCTGGGGCGTCGAGGTGAAGGAGGAGTCGGTCGCCTGCGCGATCGAGAACGCCGAGCTCAACGGGATCGCGAACGCCGCGTTCTACGCGGGCGAGGTGGGGCGCTCACTGGAGGAGCTCGCCGAGCGCGCCGGGCCGCCCGACGTGGTGGTGGTCGACCCGCCGCGCGCCGGCCTATCCGGCAAGGCCGTACGCAGGATCGGCCGCCTCGAGCCGAAGCGCATCGTCTACGTGTCCTGTAACCCGACCACGCTCGCCGGGAACGTCAAGGACTTCGCCCGCGACTGGGGCTTCGAGCTGCAACGCGTGACGCCGGTCGACATGTTCCCGCACACGCCCCACGTGGAGGGGGTCGCGCTGCTCACGCGCTCGAACCGCTGATTCTCCAGTCGCGGCGCTTGACCGCGCGCCACAGCAGGTCGGCGTTCACCAGCAGAAAGGCCATCGAGAGCAGCGGCAACGCGGGCAGCCCGATCACGTCGAAGGCGACGGTCAGCACGATCGTGAGGCCGAACGACGCGGTCATCGCGAGCCACGTCCAGAAGGGCCGCAGCCGGAACCGCACCGAGGCGGCGAGGAAGAGCGCGAAGAACAGCAGGTCGGGAAGACCGAGGTTGGCGGTAGGCCGCTCGCCCGGGATCCGGAACGCGAACGAAAGCGTGGTGAAGACCTCGGGCTGCTTGTCAACGATGTGTCGGGTCGGGCCGCGCCACACGGACAGCGCGTCGACGAGCGGGATGACCGAGGCGACGAGCGCAACCCAGAGCACCGACTCGAAGAACGACAGGAACCAGAAGCCGATCAGCGTCATCGTCACGAGCTTCGAGAAGTTCGCGAGTGTGTCGAGGCCCGCCAGCGACAGCAGCAACGAGAGGACGGCGAATCCCACCGCGGCGAACGGGAGCTTCCGCGACCGCCAGAAGGGCAGCAGGAGCCACACGACGGCGAACACGGCCGGCAGCAGGACGAGCGTGAGCCACGCCACGTCCCACCACAGGGAGGCGTTCCAGAGCGACTCGTTGACGGCGTAGTACGCGGCGAGCCCTCCGACGAGGACCGCGAACGCGCCGTAGCGAGCGCTCAGTACGGAGGAAGGTCGGCCCACCAGGGGCCGAGTGCCTTGAACGCGTTCCAAAATCGCGTCTTCGCCGGTTGCTCGTCGAGGGATTCGTCGATGTCCGGGGTCACGAGCGCCTGGACGGTCGGCGTGAACCGCTGGAGCTCGCCGGCGCCCTGCTCGATCGGGCTCGAGAGCGGGAACTCGAGCCTGTTCACGAAGCCGAGCGCCCGCTCGCCCATCACGACGACCAGCTTCGGCTGGACGATGTGCAGCTCGCGGGTGAGCCAGGCGGCGCACTCGTCATCGGAGCCGTCGGCGAACTTCAGGCAGTTCGTCCCGTACACGGACAGCGGGTCGACGCCGAGCCGCTGGAGCGACTTCATGATCGCCTGCCCGGCCCGCCCGAAGAACGCGACGCCCTCCTGGACCTCGGAGAGCTGAGGCGAGTACTTCAGCAGCATCACGTCCGCCAGGGGATGGCCGGAGCCGACGACGGGGACACGACCCGAGTCCGCAGCCTGCTCGATGTCGTGGCGCAGCTCGTTGATCTCCTTGATCGCCTTCTGGAGGTAACGCTCGTAGATCTCGTCGGTCGGCACGGAGGTCACAGGGAGCATCTCCGAGTTCTGCCCTACCTGACTCTTTCCTTGACCTGGGCCATCCACTTCAGCGACTGCAGGTAGGCGAGCGACTTCGGCCGGCGCAGCACCCCGGCGCTGCGGAGCGAGATCAGGAACTCCTCCGGATCGCCGAACGCGCGCATCCGGAGGACGCCGGTGCCGACGCCCTGGAGGACGTGCGCGTCGGAGCCCGCCCCCATGGTCAGGTTGTACTTGCGCGCGAAACGGAGAGCCTCGTCGTTGTGGCCTTCGAGCAGGAGCCTCGCGTTGTACACCTCGAAGACGTCGATGTCGGCCAGGTGGCGGTGCAGCGTCGACGGGTCGGGGACCGTGTGCATCCGGTCGAAGGGGTGGGGGAGGTAGACGAGGCCGCCCTGCTCCTTGATCGCGGCCACCGTGTCCGCGAACGACATCCTCCGGGGAATCTCCTCGCTCAGGAAGAGGCCGATCACCTCGCCCTGGCCGTCGGTCTTGATCTCCTCGCCGGGGATCACGATCAGGTCGCGGCCCTCCGCAAGCTCGACCGCCTCCACGGCACCGCCGAAGACGTTGTGGTCCGTGACGCCGATCGCCCCGAGCCCGATCGCCTCGGCGTGATCGAGCAGCTCGGCGGTCTCGACGGTGCAGTCGTTCGACCACGCGGTGTGCATGTGGAGGTCGGCGAGGATCCACTCGCGATCGTGGAGGGGATCACGAGTCGGCTTGGGCTTGACGTGACGCCGGGTCCCGAGGCTCCTGTAGAGCTCGTCGTGGTGGGCTGCGACGGCAGCGAAATCCTGGCTCTCCGCGACCGCCCGTCCTTCGCGGCCCACCCGTTCCCGCAGGTCGGCGTTCTCCGCGAGTCGCGCCAGCGCGGCCGCTCCCAGCTCCGGCTGCTCGCGGAGACCGGGAGGGTCGGCGAGCGCCGCTCCTGCCGCCTGCGCTTCCAGCTTCACGCGCGCGAGGCCGTTCGGCGAGGGCAGGAAGATCGCCGTCTCGGCGAAGACGGCGGCGCGGCTCGGCCCGTCGCGGAGCGTCCGGACGCGCACGCGGTCCCGTAGAGACGGTGGGATCGTCGGCCTGCCGCTCAGCGGCTTCGTCCGGAGGATCACGAGCTCCCACTCGGGTAGCTCGGACAGGACGCGTACCGCCGTGCGGGCCAGTGTCCTCTCGCCGGGACGCCACTCGACGACGGCGAGCTTCCGCTTCTCGCCGGGCGCGAACACGTCGAGGTCGACCCCGGGAGAGACGACGCGGTATTCGCCCGGGAAGCGCTCGCCGGCCGCGTCCGCAACGGTGTCGGACACGGCGAGCAAGACGTCGGTGCGGCCGAGCAGGCGCTCCCGCTGAGCGCGCGAGGGCGGGTAGCTCAGCCGCTCCGGCGAGAAGAACGTGGCGGCCGAGAGCGCCCGCGCCTCGAGCAGGGCCAGGTACGAGAGGCTCGGCAGCCCGGGCTCGAACCCGTGGACGACGTCGAAGCCTCCGCGAGCGAGCGCCAGCGCGAGGTTGGCCCGCACGCCGACCGGGACGCCGATCCTGCTCCGGCGCGAGATCGGCAGCGCGGGCCCGAGTGCGACGAAGTCGGCTTCGATGCCGTCCTGGAGCGCGCGGCGCCCCGCGACGAGATCCGCGGCCCGGCCGGACGGCGCGAGCACCGTGACCGAGTGTCCGAGCTCGCGCAGGCCCTCGGCGAGACCGGCCACGTGCTCGTTGACGTCGTGCGGCTGCGACCAGGAGAACGGAGTCACCAGGCAGATGCGCAAGGGTCCCACTCTAGCCCGCCCCCGACGGCGTCCACCGGCCGCCCGCCACGGTAAAGTCCCCGCTCCTGTGGCGGTTCGGTCACCAGCGCAGGAACAAAAGCGGCGGCGCATCCTCGACGCGGCCGTCCGGGCGTTCGCGCGCAAGGGCTACCACGCGTGCCGGGTCGGCGAGATCGCGAGCGAGGCCGGGGTCGCGTACGGCCTCGTCTATCACTACTTCACCTCGAAGGACGAGATCCTCGAGACGATCTTCCGCGAGACCTGGTCGCAGATGCTCACGGCGATCGAGGCCGTCGAGGAGGACCGCGTTCCCGCCGGTGAGCAGCTTCGGAAGGTCTGCGCAATCGTCCTGCGCACGTGGAAGCGCGACCCGAACCTCGTCCGCGTGCTCGTGCGCGAGGTCACGCGCAGCCCACACATCCAGCGCGAGGTGGAGGAGATCGAGCAGGCCTACGGCGCGCTCGAGCGGATCGTCCAGCGGGGCCAGGAAAGCGGCGAGTTCCGAGACGACGTCCAGCCGCGCCTGGCGGCGCTGATCGTCTACGGCGCCCTCGAGGAGATCTTGACCAGCTGGGTGATGGGCCAGCTCGACGACACCGACGAGGAGGTCGACCGCGCCGAGCGCGCGGTCGTCTCGATCGTCCGGGACGGGTTGCGCGTCCGCTAGCTCGACGTCCGGGCATTTCCGAGGTGTTCCTGCTGGAGTCGGCGCCTTTTCGTCGCCTCGTCGCTAGACACGGCCGCTTCGAACCCGGCCCTTCGGGCCATGCCCAGGGGTCTGGCCCCTCGACATGGCCCGCTGGGAGATGGCGATCGTCAGGAGAGTGTGACGATCTGTCCACAGGCACCGCCGAAAGCGCCGAGGGCCGGCGGTTGCCGGCCCTCGGCGCGGGCTACGGTTATCCGTAGGGGGCTAGGCCGTCGTTTCGGTCGGCGCGCTACGCGCCTCAGTTACACGTGCATTCGCCCGGATGAAGTCCTCGACGAGCTCATGGGCCTGGTCGTCGTCGTACTGGACGGGCGGTGACTTCATGAAGTACGCGGACGGGCCCTCCAGCGCGCCCGCGATCCCGTTGTTCAGCGCGAGCTTCGCGATCCGGACGGCGTCGGTCACGATCCCGGCCGAGTTCGGCGAGTCGTGCACCTCGATCTTCAGCTCGATGTTCAGCGGCACGTCGCCGAACGACGTCCCCTCGAGCCGGATGTAGGCCCACTTGCGGTCCTCGAGCCACGGCACGTAGTCGGACGGGCCGACGTGGATGTTCTTCTCGCCGAGGTCGTAGTCGACCGTCGACTTGATCGAGTTCGTCTTCGAGATCTTCTTCGACTCCAGCCGCTCGCGCTCGAGCATGTTCATGAAGTCCGCGTTCCCGCCGAAGTTGAGCTGGAACGTGCGGTCGAGCTTGACGCCGCGCTTACGGTAGAGCGTCGTCAGCACGCGGTGGGAGATCGTCGCGCCGACCTGCGACTTGATGTCGTCGCCGACGATCGGCAGGCCGGCCTGCTCGAAGCGCTTCTGCCAGTAGGCCTCTCGCGCGATGAAGATCGGCATGCAGTTCACCATCGCGCAGCCCGCGTCGAGGATCTGCTCGGCGTACCACTTCGTCGCGGCCTCGGAGCCGACCGGGAGGAAGTTGACGACGACGTCGGTGCCGGTCTCGCGCAGGATCCCGGCGACGTCGTCGGTCTCGCCGGGCGCCTTCTCGACGATCTCGCTCACGTACCGGCCGAGGCCGTCGTGGGTCATGCCGCGCGCCACGCGAATGCCGGTCTTCGGCACATCGGCGAACTTGACGGTGTTGTTCGGATGCGCCCAGATCGCGTCTGCGAGGTCCTTGCCGACCTTGTCCTTGGTGACGTCGAACGCGGCGGTGAACTCGATGTCGCGGACGTGATAGCCGCCGAGGTCGACGTGCATCAGGCCGGGGACGAAATCGTCGGGATTGGCGTTCCGGTAGTACTCCACGCCCTGGACCAGGGCGCTCGCGCAGTTGCCCACGCCGATGATCGCGACGCGAACCTTGCCGTCGTCGGGCCGTCCGTTGCCGTTCGTAGTGGCCATCGCTTCCTTTCCGAAGGGGAACTGGTCCTCGAGCGCCTCGACGATGACGTCGTTCATCGTCCGGTCGCGCTCGGCTGCGTACGTCTTGATCGCCTGGCGGAGGGCAGTCGGCATGCGAAGCACGACGTCGCCGCTGGCGCCCGGAATCGGGCTGCGCCGCCCTGATGGCTGAAACGCGACGCCGAACCGCTCGGCGAGGACACCGACGACGAAGTCGTTCATGTTCGTGCGCCGCTTTGCCACCTCGGACGCCACGCGCCGCTTGAGGCTCGGCGTGACCCGGAGGATCACTTTCGTCGTGCTATCAGCCATCGACGGATAGCACTATAGCAAGTTTGCGCTACCGCTATCCCTCGAGCTGTCGCCGGACGTGCAGGAGGCGCTGGATCACGGTGAGCCAGGCCGTCACGGCGAGGAGGTAGATCGCCCACTGAAGCGCGCCCCACGGAGCGAGGATCAGGCCCGCGGAGATGACGACGACCCGCTCGGCGCGGCTGCCGAGCCCGACGTCGCCTCGCAATCCGAGGATCTCCGCCTTCGCGCGCGCGTATGAGACGAGGAACGAGCCGACAGCCGCCGCGAATGTGAAGGCGAGCGCAACCTGATTCCCTTCGCGCATGAAGATGAGCGCGATCGACGCGAGCATCACGCCCTCGCTGACGCGGTCGGTCATCGAGTCGACGAACGCGCCGAACGGGGTCGCCTTGCCGCTCGTTCGCGCGAGCGCGCCGTCGAGGATGTCGAGGATGGAGCCGACGATGAAGAGCGCCGCCCCGACCCAGAAGGCGGCCAGCTCGTTGCGGTCCTCGAAGTAGACGACGATCGCGCCTGCCGTACAGAGCAGCACGCCGCCTGCCGTCAGCGTGTTCGGCGTCACGCGCGACCGCGCGAGCCGGCTCATCGACCGGGCCGCGATCCGGCGAACGCCGGTGGTGTACCCGGCCTTGACGCGGCCGAGAGCCTCGCTTCGGGCCATCGGGAGGACCTTAAGGCCTGACGAAGGCGGCGCGCAGCTGCGCGCGGTACACGAATGCGCCGGCCGCGATCGCGAGCGCCACGCCGGCGACGACGTCGAGCCAGAAGTGGTTGCCGGTCGCCATGACCGCGAACCAGACCCAGGCGGGCCAGGCGAGCCACAGGGCCTTGGCCCAGGCGCGGTGCACGATCGTCGCCATGACGACTCCCACGATCAGCGCGTCGGCGGAGTGGAGGCTCGGCATGGCAGCGTACGGGTTGGCCGCGAGCTCGATGAGGCCGCTGCCGTGGTTGAGCCCGCCGAACGTCGACAGGGTGTCGACGAACCCGAGCTCCGGGAACATCCGCGGCGGCGCGGTCGGAATCAGCACGTAGCCGAGCAGGCCGAAGATGTTCGCGAGCATGATCGTGTTGCGGAAGCGCGTGAAGGACCCGTTCCGACGCAGGTAGACGAACAGCAGCGCGAGACCGAGCACCGTGAACTGCGACAGCCAGTACGTGGCCGAGACGCACCACGTCAGGAAGTCGCTGCTGTGCGCGTAGCTCTGCAGCGACAGCTCCCAGAGCCCGCTGGCACGCCGCTCGATGTCGACCACTTTCAGGCCGTTGTCGAACGCCTCGGCCGGCTTGCGGTCGGCCATGCCGCGCGCGACCTGGTATGCGGCGAGGAACCCGAACCAGATCGCGAGCTGGACGAACAGGTCGGCCCAGCCGCGCGGAAGGAAACGACGTTCTGCGACGCTGGCGGTGCTCATGTGAGGTTCTCCGTGATCCTGCGGCTCATCGAAACGGAGGGGAGCATTCTAATCCCCAGGCCGGTCACGTCACAATTCGCAACGTGATGAGCGGCCATCACATCTGGTCCAGCTACACGGTCGAGGGCTTCGGAGCGACGTATCACCAGGCCCGACCCTCCCCTCCCGGGGCGTTGGTGAGCCTCCTCTGCCGCGTTGCGCGAGTCGAGCGACCGAGGCTCGTCGTCGACGTCGGCTCCGGCACGGGGCTGTCCACTCGGGCGTGGGCGGACCGCGCCGACGAGGTCGTCGGTGTGGAGCCGAACGCCGAGATGCGGGCTGCGGCCGAGGCGGACACTCGTAGTTCCAACGTCCGCTACGTCGACGGCTATTCCGATGCAACGGGGCTCGCCGACGACAGCACCGACATCGTCACGTACTCGCAGTCACTGCACTGGATGGACCCGCGGCCGACCTTTGCAGAGGCGGCCAGAATCCTGCGGGCCGGCGGCGTCTTCGCGGCCTACGACTACGAGCTGCCGCCCTCGGTCGACTGGGAGGTCGACGCCGCTTTCGAGTACTTCCTCCTGCGCGTCGGCAAGTTCCGGCGTGAGCGCCTCTCGATCCCGCCGGCCGAGAAGACGGGCCACGTCCCGCGGATGCGCGAGAGCGGGCTGTTCCGCTACGTCCGGGAGCTCGGCGTCTCGGGCGAGGACCGAGCGGATGCGGAGCGCGTCGTCGGGCTCGCGCTCAGCCTCGGCCCGGTCGGCCGCCTGCTCGACGAGGGTCTGAGCGAGCAGGAGATCGGCCTGGCGGGGCTCAGGGAGGCGACGGAGCGCGTCGTAGGCGACCGCGAAGTGACTTGGACGCTGAGCTATCGCGTGCGTGTCGGCGTCGTCTAGCTGCAGCCTGAGCACGTTGTTCATCGGCGTCCTGGAGGTCGATCGCGCGGCCCCCACGAGTCGACGAGCGGCTCCACGAGATCGAGCGTGGCCGTTTCACGCCCGCGCGCCCGGGAAAGCACGCCCCAACGCGACCGAGGAGGGGACATGAGCAACCGGGATCAAGTCGAGGGCGAGGCCAAGGAGCAGGCCGGCAAGCTCACCGACGACGAGAGCACCGAAAACGAGGGCCGCGCCCAGGAGACGTTGGGCGACGTCAAGGAGAAGACCGACGACGCCCAGGACGAGATCGACGAGCGGATCTGATGGGCCAGGGCGGCGGCGCCGTCGAGGAAGAGCGCGACGGCGACTCGAGCGAGGAGGAGCCGAACCCCACGCAGGAGCAGATGGGGGACGGTGAGGACCGTCCGGCCGACGTGAGCTGGGAAGAGGGCGACTGGGGCGAGACCCCCGAGGAGTCTCCGCTGACTTAGCCTCTCGGGCCGTGCCCTTGCTGGACACGGTCGTTCCCGAATACGAGGCGTGGGAGCGTCACTCTGTGGCGCTCCCCGTCGCGCCCGAGCGCGCCCTCCAGGTCGCGGAGCTCGGCGGAAGCGAAACCGAGTTCGTCGCCGGCCTCTCGCCCCGTGGGCTGAAGGCGATCGCTCACGCGGCCGCGTGACGGCCGCGATCCTGCTGATCGCCGTGACGGCCGTCTGGGGCGTCACGTTCGTCCAGGTCAAGGACGCGGTCGCGATCTATCCCCTGTTCGCGTTCCTGGCGGTCCGGTACGCGATCGGCAGCGCTGTCCTGCTGCCGCCCGCCGCGCTCCGCCTCCGCGCGCTGGGGCGCAACGGCTTCGTCGCGGGGAGCATCCTCGGCGTCCTCCTCGCGGCAGGCCTCGCCCTGCAGACGGCGGGGCTCGAACGGACGACCGTCACGAACACCGGCTTCATCACCGGCCTCTACGTCCTGCTGACGCCGCTCTTCGCGCTGGCGCTCTTCCACACCCGGATTACGCGCGAGCTCTGGATCGCGGTCGCGCTGGCGCTGCTCGGGTTGACGCTCCTCGCGGGCGTGCCGAGCAGCTCTGCGACGGGCGACCTGCTCGTGCTCGCGAGCACGGCGGCCCAGGCGCTCCAGATCGTGATGGTCGAACGGTACGCCGGCCGCTACGAGGCCGTCGGCCTCGTCTTCGTGGAGATCCTCGTCGCCTGCATCGGCTGCACGGCGATCGCGCTCGTGCTCGGCGACCTCTCCGTCCCGCACGGCCGGACGGTGTGGGGGGCCCTCATCGTCACGGGCGTCTTCGCGAGCGCGCTCGCGTACCTGATCCAGATCTGGGCGCAGCAGCGGATCAGCGCGACGAGGATCGCGGTCATCTTCTCGCTCGAGACCGTCTGGGCGGGCTTCTTCGGCTACGTCCTCGACGGCGACCGCCTGGGGCTCCTCGGCCTCGTCGGCTGCGGCCTGATCTTCCTCGCGATCCTCGTCGCCGAGCCCGCCGCCGCGGCCGTGCTACGCCGGCTAGCGCGGCGCTAGAGGGCCATGTCCTCCTAAAATGTCCACTCGCCGTTCTCCTGGACGACCTCGCCGTCGCACTCGATGCGGCCGCCGTTGCGGAGCTCCTTGACCATGTCCCAGTGCACCGACGACACGTTCTTTCCGCCGATCGACGGGATTCCCGCGCCGATCGCGAGGTGGATCGTCCCGTAGATCTTCTCGTCGAAGAGCGTCTCCTTGACGTGCCGCTGGATGCCCGGGTTGCAGCCGATTCCGAACTCGCCGAGCCGCCGCGCGCCGTCGTCGCGGTCGAGCTTGGCGATGAGCGCCTCTTCGTTGCTCTCTGCCGAGGCGTCGACGATCCGTCCGCCCTCGTAGCGGAAGCGGACTCCGCTCACCTCGTCGGGAGGGTCGACGGCCGGGTACTCGGCGAAGGTCACGACCCCCTCGGTGGAGTCCTCGACGGGGCTGTAGAAGACTTCCCCGCCCGGCATGTTGTAGTGACCGTCGTCGACCTCGCCGTGGCGCCCGGCGAGCGAGAAGCGGAGGTCGGTCTCGTGCCCGACGATCCGCACCTCCTCGGCGGCGTCGAACCGGTCCGCGACCCGCTGCATCTTGCGCCCCTCCTCGTCCCAGTCGATCAGGCACGCGCCGAAGAGGAAGTCCTCGAACTGCTCGACGGTCATTCCCGCGGCCTGCGCGAGCGCCGGCGTGGGGTAGCGGCATGCGACCCACGGGATCTCGAGGCGAAGCCGCCGCTCGAGCAGCGGCCGGTTCGCCTCGGAGAGCGCGCCGCGTCGCTCGGGTGCGAGCGTCGAGCCTTCGTAGACGTTCTCGGGAGCGCCGACGTTGATGAAGGCGTCGATCTCCTCGCCGACCCGGGCCTCGAGCGCGGGTTGGCTGCCGACCGCTTCCTCCGGCGCCTCCTCGGCCCAGGTGAACGCGAACGGCCAGTTCTCCTCGGCCCAGCTCAGGCGCACGATCGGGTACGCGCCACGACGCCCTAGCCCGCGCACGAGCGCCTCGACGAGCGGCCGCGCCAGCGGGCTCGTCTTCAGCATCACCTGCCAGCCTGCTTGCGCGTCGAGGCAGCGCTCGACGAGCAGGCGGGCGTACTGCTCGACGCGTGGATCGCTCACAGACGCGGGAGCTTAGTCGGGTCAGATCTGCTATAACAAGGCTTAGATTTTCTCAGGCGAAAGGCACGAACGAAAGGAAGGGCAGATGGCAAAAGTAATCGGCATCGACCTCGGCACGACCAACTCCTGTATGGCCGTGCTCGAGGGCGGCGAGCCGACCGTGATTCCGAACGCCGAGGGCGGCCGCACGACGCCGTCCGTCGTCGCGTTCACGAAGGACGGCCAGCGGCTCGTCGGCGCGCCCGCCAAGCGCCAGCAGGTCACGAACCCGCAGAACACGGTTTTCTCGATCAAGCGCTTCATGGGCCGAAAGTACGACGAGGTCTCCGAGGAGATGACCATCGTCCCCTACGAGGTCGTCAAGGGCCAGGGCGGCGACGTGCGCGTCAAGGCGGCCGACAAGGAGTACGCACCGCCGGAGATCAGCGCGATGATCCTCCAGAAGCTGAAGTCGGACGCCGAGGCGTACCTCGGCGAGCCGGTGACCGACGCGGTCATCACGGTCCCCGCCTACTTCAACAACGCGCAGCGCGAGGCGACGAAGGACGCCGGCAAGATCGCCGGCCTCAACGTCCTCCGCATCATCAACGAGCCCACCGCGGCCTCGCTCGCGTACGGGCTCGACAAGGAGTCGGACCAGACGATCCTCGTCTTCGACCTCGGCGGCGGCACGTTCGACGTCTCGGTGCTCGAGCTCGGCGAGGGCGTCTTCGAGGTGAAGGCCACGAACGGCGACAACCACCTCGGCGGCGACAACTTCGACAAGGCGATCGTCGACTGGATGGTCGCGGAGTTCAAGCGCGACCAGGGGATCGACCTGGCCGCGGACAAGATGGCGCTGCAGCGGCTCTACGAGGCCGCCGAGAAGGCGAAGATCGAGCTCTCCTCGACGATGACGACGCAGATCAACCTGCCGTTCGTCACCGCCAC
>Ga0126307_10002519_pt1 | contig 12366 bp, 13 predicted proteins | sample Plot28_FD_89955 | JGI IMG/M metagenome (GOLD analysis project Ga0126307, IMG submission 89955) | Serpentine soil microbial communities from UC McLaughlin Reserve, CA, USA - Plot28 | ecosystem: Environmental > Terrestrial > Soil > Grasslands | place: USA: UC McLaughlin Reserve, Lake County...
AGCTGATTGATCAGCTCGATCGACCGCTGCCCGTCCGCCGAGCCCGGCGACACCCTCGCGGCCGGCGGCAGGGAATGCAGCGGTCGCTCCTCCCACGCGGCGCGGTCGGCGGCGATGAACACGTCGACGTCGGCCCACGGCGCAACCGGTGGTTGGGTCAGGAAACGGGGCCGCTCCAGTCTGGCCGTCGCTTCGTGCAGCCGCACCGCCGCGGAGACCACCTCGTCATGGCGTGGCTCGGGCGTCCCTGCCACGTATGTGTCGGCCCGCCAGCCCGCAACCACATAACGGCCGTCGGTCGAGCGGACGGGCCGGGCCAGCCGCACACCGTCGACGAACAACGTCTCGCGAACCTTGGCCGACCATGCGGCGCGGGCATGGTCGGCCACCATCGACAGCACGACTTCGCCGCAGCGCCAACCGCCCTCCCAACTCGAGCCGAGCGGCACCGGGCGCACACCGGTCAAACCGAACGCCGCCAGCACATGATCCGGCGGCCGTTCGACACTCACCACCTCAGCCTAAGCGGAGCTCCGGCAAACGAGCGGTTAGTACATCACCATGTCGGGTTCGAGTTGCTTTCCCCACGCGACGATTCCGCCCTGCACGTGCATCGCGTCGGAGAAGCCCGCATTCTTCACGATGGCCAACACTTCGGCCGAGCGCACCCCCGTCTTGCAGTAGAACACCGGTGTGCGGTCGACCTGCAATTTGGCCAGCGCCTCGCCCGATTCGAAGGCGGCTTTCGGGATCAGCTCGGCGCCCTCGATGTGGTTGATGTCCCACTCGACCGGTTCACGGACGTCGATCAGCGACAACGGCTTGCCGGAGTCCAGCAGCTCGCGCAGCTCGCGGGGAGTGATCGTGGAATCGGCCGCGGCTTCTGCGGCGGCGTCGGACACCACGCCGCAGAACTCCTCGTAGTCGATCAGCGCCGTGATCTTCGGCGTGGACGGATCCTTGCGGATCTTGATGGTGCGATACGTCATGTCGAGCGCGTCGTACACCATCAGCCGACCGAGCAGGGGATCACCGATGCCGGTGATCAGCTTGATGGCTTCGGTGCCCATCACCGACGCGATGGACGCGCACAGGATGCCCAGCACGCCACCCTCGGCGCACGACGGCACCATGCCGGGTGGCGGCGGCTCCGGGTACAGGTCGCGGTAATTCAGGCCCCGTTTTTCCCCGGCTGCGCCGTTTGGCGCGTCTTCCCAGAACACCGACACCTGGCCCTCGAAGCGATAGATCGACCCCCACACATACGGCTTGCCCGCGAGCACGGCGGCATCGTTAACCAGGTAGCGCGTCGCGAAGTTGTCGGTGCCGTCGAGGATCAGGTCGTACTGCTTGAACAGGTTGACGGCGTTGTCCGGTTCGAGCCGAATCTCGTGCAGCCGCACCTCGACGAGCGGGTTGATCTCGCGGATCGAATCCCGTGCGCTCTGCGCCTTCGACCGACCGATATCGGACTGGCCGTGGATGATCTGGCGCTGCAGGTTGGACTCGTCGACCACGTCGAACTCGACGATGCCGATGGTGCCAACCCCGGCGGCCGCCAGGTACAGCAGCGTCGGCGAGCCCAGCCCGCCGGCGCCGATGACCAGCACCTTGGCGTTCTTGAGCCGTTTCTGCCCATCCACCCCCAGGTCCGGGATGATGAGGTGGCGGCTGTAGCGCGCGACTTCTTCGCGTGTCAGGTCGGCCGCGGGTTCTACCAGCGGCGGTAACGGTGTCGACACCGATGACTCCTTGATTGGCTTCCGCTGTCCATCACAGCAGGTACTGCAATGAACAGCAACGAGCGCGCCTTGCTTCCCGCCGCCCGCTCAGGCGATCGGATACGGCCAGGGATTGAACCGGCAGGTCTTCCTGTCGGGCCTGACGGTTCCCGGGTCGAATTTGGCTGCGTCGTTGCTGTTGGTGGAGAACGTCTGCTGCATCATGATCGGCGCCAGCTCGCCGTTTTCGGGGCACCCCTCGTGCTGCTGGTAGCCCATGGCGTGGCCCACTTCATGGTTGACCAGGTACTGCCGATACGAGCCGACATCACCCTGGAACGGGACCGCGCCGCGCACCCACCGCGCCTCGTTGATAAAGACCCGGGGCTGCCCGTCGAGGTAGGCCGGGTTGTAGCAGGACGCTTCGAGCTGGATGTCGTAGCCGCAGCCTGCACGTACGGTCATCGGTGAGGTCAGCGATACCCGGAAGTCGGGCTCGCCGCTGTCGATGCGAACGAAGGCGAATTGCGGATTGTGGGTCCAGCTCTTGGGATTGGCCAGTGTTTCGCTGACCATCCGGGCAAAGCCGTCGTCGCCGCCGAATGTCGTCGTGTCGACGCCGTCCTCGATCTCGACGGTGTAGGTGAACGTCTTGGTGGTGCCCTCACCCACCTTCGGGGTGGTGCCCGGCACGATGTGCCATGTATTGGCCCCGGCCTCGGTGAACTGTCCGCCCTCGGGCAGGATGCCTGTGGGCAGGCTGGCGTCGAATTGGGTCAAGCCCTTGGGCGGCGCGCCGATGATCGCGGTCCTGGGCGCCCCGACGGCCCGCTCCTGCACCGGGCCCTCCACCTGCTTCGATGCAGGCGGGCTGGTGCCGGTGATGGTCTGGTAGACAATGACTGCCGTGAGCACGATGAGCACGGGTAGTGCGTAAGCCCGCCAGCCATACGTGGATATGAAGCGGCCCAGCCAGGTCTGCTTTCGGACCCGGCGGTGCTCGTCGCGATTGGACCTGACGCGGCCCGAGCCCTCCGCCAGCGGGTCGCGCTGCGCACGCAGCGGCTCTCGCCACTCGTTGCGCAGCACTGGGACGCGACCGCCCCCGCGACGCCCCGGGTCGTAGGTCACCGAAACAGGATGGCACAGTCTGCTGCACTTGCACTTCCGGCACGCCACCGGCACCGCACGGCACCGCACGACGGCGTACATCCGCACTCGCTGTGGCAACGGTAGTAGTGTCGGTGCGAACCAATCCGGATGAAGGACGTAATGAGCGATCTCGCCAACACCGGCGCGAGGCGAAGCGGGCAGCCGGCCAACGGCGGCGCGCCGACCCGCGTCGGCTCCGGCGCGGGTCGCCGCGGAAACAGGCTGCCCCGCGACGAACGCCGCGGGCAGTTACTCACTGCTGCCAGCGAGGTTTTCGTCGACCGCGGGTACCACGCTGCAGGCATGGACGAGATCGCCGACCGCGCAGGCGTGAGCAAACCCGTTCTCTACCAACACTTTACGTCCAAGCTCGAGCTGTACCTGGCCGTGCTGGCGCAGCACGTCGACAATCTCGTCTCGGGTGTGCGCCAGGCGCTGCGCACCACCACCGACAACCGGCAGCGGGTGCGGGCTGCGGTCCACGCGTTCTTCGACTTCATCGAGCACGACGGCCAGGGGTACCGGCTAATCTTTGAGAACGACTACGTGACCGAACCTCAGGTGTCCGCGCAGGTCAAGGTGGCCACCGAGGCATGCACCGACGCCGTGTTCGATCTGATCAGCCACGACTCCGGGCTGGAACCGCACCGGGCCAGGATGATCGCGGTCGGGCTGGTGAGCATCAGCGTCGACTCAGCCCGCTACTGGCTGAACGCCGACCGGCCGATCTCCAAGGACGACGCCGTGGAAGGCACGGTCGCGTTCATCTGGCGCGGCCTCTCCCACGTGCCGCTCACCCGGTCTTAACGGCTTCCGAGCCGACCGCGCCGACGCCGAAGCCGACCCGGCGCACGTCGGCGGCACCGATCTCGACGTAGCTGATCTTCGCCGTCTGCACCAGGAAGCGCCGGCCCTTCTCGTCCGTCAGGGTAAGCACGCCTGCGTCCTTGCTCAGCGCGTCGGTGATCAACTTCTCCACTTCGCTGGGTGTCTGCGCGCTGTTGAAGATGAGCTCGCGCGGGCTGTCCGTGACACCGATCTTGACCTCCACGCTGGACCCTTTCGTTCGATGCTTCTCGCCAAGAAGGCTAGTGGATGCCCCGGGGTCGGGGCCGAGGCGGCCGTTACGCGGTCGCGAAGCGCGGGCGGAAATCTCGACCGAACCGAGTCCGGACCGTGACCGAACCCCCAGCCGCGTCAACCTCATTCGTCACTTCAGTCTCGATAGCATCGGGCCCGACAGCGCAGAAAATCGACCGGGATAGCTGGATGAACAGGCCATATACCGCACATTCGCCGTACTCGTTGACCCCGACCGAACGTATCCACTCCCCTCGGGAGGACAGCGACGAAACCGTCGTCCTCGGCTCCGAGAAGGAGTACGGGACGGTCGAGGACTATGAGGACTACGAGGACTACGAGGACTACGAGGACTACGACGCCTACGACGATGATCCGATCGATCGCCGGTGGATCTGGATCGCCGGTGTGGCCGGCGCGATTCTGCTCGTCGCGGTGATCTGCACGGTGGTCATCCTTGGTGGCGGCGACAGCGGCTCGGTGTCGGCGACCGTCGCTGCGCCAGCGACCACTTCAGCGCGGGCCTCCACGTCGACGGCGCCGTCTCCGACAACACCGCCGTCTCCGACCACACCGCCGGCTCCTCCGCCCGCGGCACTGCCGCCGGAGACGGTCACCACGCTGACACCGACGGAGAGCGCGCCGCCCACCGAAGCGCCGACCGAGGTGGCTCCGTCACCGAGCACAATCACCTACCGCGTCACGGGCAATCGTCAGCTAATCGATCTGGTGACGGTGATCTACACCGATGCTCAGGGAGCACTGCAAACGGATGTGAACGTTGCGCTGCCCTGGTCGAAGACCGTGGTGCTGGACCCGGGAGTCGAGCTCAGTTCGGTCACCGCGACCAGCGTCGGCGGTCAGCTCAACTGCAGCATCACGGACGCGTTGGGCACCGCGCTCGCCGCGCAGAACAACAACACGATGATCGCAACCTGCATGAAGTAGGCGCCGCCAGGCGCCGAGGAGCGGAGCGAGGCCAGAGCCGACCGTCGGATCAGGCCAGGCCCAGCTCGCGCATGCGGGTGCTGTGCGTGTTCTGCAGCCGGTCGAAGAACTCGGTCATCTGGGTGAGGCCCTCGCCGCTGCTCATCACCAGGTCGACGAGTTCATCGTGATCGGCGAGCACGTACTGGGCTTGGGTGATGGCCTCGCCGAGCAGCCGGCGCGACCACAGGGCCAGCCGGTGGCGCTGCTTCTCACTGGCGGTGACGGCGGCCTGCACTTCGCCGATGACGAACTGTGAGTGCCCGGTTTCCGATAGCACTTCGCGCACCACATCGGCGACCTCGGCAGGCATCGAGTCGGCGATCTCCAGATAGAAGTCGGCGGCGAGCGCGTCACCGACGTAGGTCTTCACGAGTGCTTCCAGCCACGTGCTGGGTGTGGTCAGTCGGTGGTAGTTCTCCAGCGCGGAGGCGTACTTCGTCATCGCGGGCACCACGTCGACTCCCCTGCGCTCCAACGCAACCCGCAGTACCTCGTAGTGGTTCATCTCCGCGGCGGCCATGCAGGCCATGCTGATTCGGCCCCGCAGATTCGGCGCCATCCGCGCCTCGTCGGTCAGCCGATAGAACGCCGCCACCTCGCCGTAAGCCAGCAGGGCGAACAGCTCGTTGACGCCGGGATGGTCGGCCGACGCGCCTGTGGTGGTCTGCTCGGGGGAGGGCGCGGGCGGCGTCGAATTCATGGTCCAACTCTAGACGGCTGGCTGGGTTCGCTGGCCGCAGCGACGGCCCGGCAAAGCCGACCAGCTATCATGGTCGTAGGCAGCGGCACCGAAGTGAACGAAAGTGACCCGCCGCTACAGAAGAAATGTGCGTGCACCAGTCGGCCCGCCTACCTCAGCGCAGGGCCCCCGGCCGTAGCTTCGTCGAACTCGTGCGCGCGTGGACGCCATGAGGAATGACAATCGAAAGGCTACTTGGCCGCGTATGACGCATCTCAATCCAACATTTGCTGAACTCGGAGTTCGCGACGAAATTGTCCGCGCGCTCGCCGAGCAGAACATAGAACACCCGTTTGCCATCCAGGAACTGACCTTGCCGCTGGCGTTGGCGGGCGACGACCTGATCGGGCAGGCCCGCACCGGAATGGGCAAGACGTATGCGTTTGGCGTACCAATGCTGCAGCGCATCACCACGGACCCCGAACGTGAACTGAGCGGGATCCCGCGGGCGCTCGTCGTCGTCCCGACTCGCGAACTCTGCCTGCAGGTCTCCAGCGACTTGGCGACGGCGGCCAAGTACCTGACCACCGGAGGCGCACCGGCGCCGACATCGGACACAGGTCATCGCAAGCTGACCGTCACGTCGATCTACGGCGGCCGGCCCTACGAGCCGCAGATCGAGGCATTGCAAAAGGGCGTCGATGTCGTGGTCGGCACGCCAGGTCGACTGCTCGACCTCGCCCAGCAGGGCCACCTGCGACTCGGCGGGCTGTCGATGCTCGTGCTCGACGAGGCCGACGAAATGCTCGACCTCGGCTTCCTGCCCGACATCGAGCGCATCCTGCGCCAGATCCCCGAGACCCGGCAGTCGATGCTGTTTTCGGCGACGATGCCGGATCCGATCATCACGCTGGCCCGCACATTCATGAACCAGCCCACCCACATCCGGGCGGAGGCGCCGCATTCCTCGGCCGTGCATGCCACCACCGAGCAGTTCGCCTATCGCGCACATGCGCTGGACAAGGTGGAGCTGTGCAGCCGGTTGCTGCAGGCCCGCGGCCGCGGCGCGACGATGATCTTCACCCGCACCAAGCGCACCGCGCAGAAGGTCTCCGACGAGCTGGCCGAGCGCGGCTTCGAGGTCGGTGCCGTGCATGGCGACCTCGGTCAGGGCGCCCGCGAGAAGTCGCTGAAGGCCTTCCGCTCCGGCGACGTCGACGTGCTTGTCGCCACCGATGTGGCCGCGCGCGGCATCGACATCGACGACATCACCCACGTCATCAACTACCAGATTCCCGAAGACGAGCAGGCCTACGTGCACCGCATCGGACGCACCGGCCGGGCAGGCAAGACGGGTATCGCGGTCACGTTGGTCGACTGGGACGAGCTCGCAAGGTGGGAGATGATCGACAAGGCGCTCGGGCTGAATTGCCCCGACCCCGCCGAGACGTACTCCAACTCACCGCATCTCTACGAAGAGCTGGACATCCCGACCGACGCCACCGGCCGCATCGCCGAACCGCGCAAGCCGCAGGCCAAGCGCGTGCCAGCGGACAAGTCCGGCCAGCGGCCCGCCCGTAACCGCACCCGCAGGCGCACCCGGGGCGGCGAGACGGCCACCGGGCATCCGCAGGCGGCGGCCGAGCAGACCGCAGCCGCCGATGACGACGCGACCGTTGCCGACGGGGAGGCATCGCCGTCGGGCCGGCGCCGCCGCCGGCGTCGCCCGCGCAAGGCCACGGCCGCGAACGCCGGCTAGCCAAGGTCCCGCCCGACGGATGGTCAAACCCGAACGCCGCACCAAGGGCGACGTGGTAGCGGCCGTGGTGATCGCGGCTGTGGTCGCCGTCGTCGCCGCCCTGATCTGGTGGACCAGCGACGCGAGGGCCACCATCAGCAGGCCCGCCCCGACACCTGTGCCGAACCTGACCCCCGCCACCGCGGTCCCCGGTTCACTGCGCCAGCTGTGGACGGCGCCGAGCCCGAAGACCACCACCCCGTTGGTGGTGGCGGGCAGTGTCGTCACCGGTGACGGCCGCGAGATCTCAGGCCGCGACCCTTCCACCGGAAACACGCTGTGGAGCTATGAACGTGACCTCGAGCTGTGCGGAGTCTCCTGGGTGTACACCTACGCGGTCGCGGTGTACCCCGACGTCCGCGGCTGCGGACAGGTCAGCACGATCGATGCCAAGACAGGACGCCGCGGCCCCAGCCGCACCGCCTACGCCGATCCCGCGGTGACGCTGTCCTCCGACGGCACCGCCGTCCTGTCGGCCGGGGACAGCCGCCTGGAAATGTGGCGTTCGGACATGGTCCGGATGCTGTCCTACGGCTCGCTAGACGCCCGAATCAAGCCCGGCACTCCCGCGTCGCCGGTGTGCCGGCTCGTGTCGACGGCGGCCAGCTCCACGGCGGTGTCGGTGCTCGAAGCGTGTCCAAAACAGGACGACCTGCGGCTGACGCTGCTGCGGCCAGCCGACGAAGAAGACACGCCGGAGCTGAAATACGTGCCGCAGCCCGGCGTCGTCGACGACTCCGGCGCCCGCGTCGTCGCGGTGTCCGATACCACGACGGCCGTCTACGTGCCCACCCCGGAGCCGACGCTCAATATCGTCGACGAGACCGGGGCGACCGTTGCCAGCATGCTGCTGCCCAAGCCGCCGTCCCCGAACGCGACCATGTCGCGTGCCGGCGATCTGATCACCTGGTGGACTGGTGATTCCGTAATGGTGTTCTCCGCCAACGGACTTCGCTACCGCTACACCGTCAGCCCGTCGGGCAGCAATATTCCGCTTGGGCCCGCGACCGTCATGGCCGGGCGGTTGCTGGTTCCCGTCACCGGCGGCTACGACGTGTTCGACCCGGCAAAGGGCACCGGCGTCCAACACATTCCGGTGCAACGGCCGCCGAGCTCCGCGGCGGTGGTTCCCGCGGTGGCGGGCTCGACAATCCTCGAGCAGCGCGGCGACGAACTCGTCGCGCTCGGCTAATCCCCCAGTCGTCCCGCTGCCCTTCGGGCGGGAGGCGCCCCCTGCGCTACCGCCGGACGCTTAAAGGTCCGGCGTGAACGTGGCCAGCGCCTTGCCGTTCTTCCAGTGCCTGAGTAACGCGGAGGCCAGTTCGCGATAGGCGTGGGCGCCCTTGTTCTTCCGGCTCGCGAGCACCGATGCCCCTGAGGCGCTGGCCTCGGCGAAGCGCACGGTCCGCGGGATTGGCGGCGCCAGCACCGGCAGGTCGTAGCGGTCGGCGACGTCGAGCAGCACGTCGCGGCTGTGCGTGGTGCGCGAGTCGTACAGCGTGGGCAGCGCGCCAAGCAGTTTCAGGTTCGAGTTGGTGATCTGCTGTACGTCGGTGATCGTGCGCAGAAACTGGCCGACCCCGCGGTGCGCCAACATTTCGCACTGCAGCGGCACGATCACGTCGTCGGCCGCGGTCAGCCCGTTGAGTGTGAGCACCCCCAGCGACGGCGGGCAGTCGATGATCACCACGTCGTAGTTGCCGCCGACCTTGGCCAGCGCGCGTTTGAGCGCGTACTCGCGACCGGCCCGCATCAACAGCATCGCCTCGGCGCCGGCCAGGTCGATGTTGGCCGGCAACAGCGCCATCCCCTCCGACGTGTCTACCAGCGCCGCGTCTGGCTCCACCTCGCCAAGCAGCACCTCGTGGATCGATACCGCCAGCTTGTCGGGGTCCTGGCCGAGGGAGAATGTCAAACACCCTTGTGGGTCCAGGTCGACGAGCAGTACTCGCTTCCCCTTCTCCTCCATCGCCGCGCCCAACGACGCGACCGTCGTCGTTTTGGCGACCCCACCCTTTTGATTGGCGACCGCAAGTACCCGCGTCACGGTGTTCATCGTTGCACGGGTACCCACGCCTCGATGGGACGTGCGGCAGAATCAGTCTTCGTGGGTCGCATGCAGCACCGGCTGCTACTTCTTCGTCACGGCGAGACGGAGTGGTCGAAGTCCGGTCAGCACACCAGCCGGACCGAACTGGAACTGACCGAGATGGGCAGAAAGCAGGCCAATGCCGCCGGCGAAACTCTCGCGCAGCTGACCCTGGACAACCCATATGTCGTCAGCAGTCCACGCAAACGCGCGGTCGTCACGGCCGAACTGGCCGGGCTGGCCGTCGACGAGGTGAACCCACTCATCAGCGAATGGGATTACGGAGACTACGAAGGCACGACGACCGAAGAGATCCGCAAGGCGGTGCCGAACTGGTTGGTGTGGACCCACGGCTGCCCGGGAGGCGAGACGTCGGCTGCGGTCTGCGAACGTGCTGACCGGGCGCTCGCGTTGGCTTTGGCGCACATGGAGTCCCGCGACGTGATTTTCGTCGGACATGGCCACTTCTCTCGCGCGGTGGTCACCCGCTGGATCGAGCAGCCGGTGTACGAGGGGATTCGTTTCGCGATGACTGCAGCGTCGATCGCGGTATGCGGCTTCGAACACGGGGTGCGCCAGCTCAGCGCGCTCGGAATGACGGGCCGCCCCAACCCGTGACGCGCGAACCAGCGTTCGTTCTTGCCGGCCGCGGCGGGGCGGTGGTTGCCGACGGTGTGCAGACCGCCTTCCCCCGGCTGGCCGACGCACGGGCCGCGCTGGCGTCGCACAGCACTCCAATCATCGTGGGCGCCTTGCCCTTTGACATATCCCAACCGACGGCATTGATCCGTCCGCAGGCGGTGCAGTTCACCGAGACGCTGCCCGACTGGCCGCTTCGCGAGGTGCCGACCGTGCGGATCGCTCAGACGGTTCCCGATCCCGAGGAGCACCGCGCGCGCATTGGCGCGGCGTTACGCCGGCTGCAGGATCCCGACAGCGTTCTGCACAAGGTGGTGCTGGCGCGGGCGTTGCGGTTGGTGGCCGAGGGACCGCTGGACGCCCGCACCATCGTGTCTCGGCTCGCCAACGACGCGGGGGCGAACGCGTATCTCGCCGACCTCACGGCCGCGGGCGGCACGTATTCCGGCACTGCACTGGTGGGCGCGAGCCCCGAGCTGCTGGTCGCGCGGCGCGGCGACCAGGTGATCTGCCGGCCGTTCGCCGGATCGGCGCCGCGGTTGCCGGACCTTGACGCCGACGAGGCCAGCGGCGCTGCGCTCGCCGCTTCGGCCAAGAACCGTCACGAACACCAGTTGGTCGTCGACGCGATGCGCGAGGCACTGGACCCGTTGTGTGTCGATCTTCAGATCGCGCGGGAGCCGCAGCTGAGCAAGACGGCGGCGGTGTGGCACCTCTACACGCCCATCACCGGCAGGCTGCGTGAAAAATCCACCACCGCTTTGGATCTGGCGGTCGCCCTGCACCCGACTCCTGCGGTGGGCGGTGTTCCCGCGTCGGCCGCGGCGGAATTGATCAACGAGCTGGAGGGCGACCGAGGCTTCTACGCCGGCGCGGTCGGCTGGTGCGACCAACGCGGCGACGGCCGGTGGGTGGTGTCGATCCGCTGCGCGCGGCTGTCGGCCGATCGCCGCACCGCCGACGCGCATTCGGGCGGCGGCATCGTCGCCGAATCCGATGCCGACGACGAAGTCGCGGAAACCACAACGAAATTCAACACGATCCTGTCGGCGCTGGGAGTTCAACCATGACCGAGATCATCCGTCCGGCCCAGCCGGGCGACGAGAAGGAACTGACCGCGATGATTCACGAACTGGCCGAGTTCGAGCGGGCCAGCGACGAATGTACGGTGACCGAAAAGCAATTGGGCGAAGCGCTTTTCGGCGAACCGCCGACGGTGTTCGGGCACATCGCGGAAGTGGACGGCCAGGCGGCGGCGGGCGCCCTGTGGTTCCGCAACTTCTCCACCTGGGACGGCGTTGCCGGCATCTACCTGGAGGATCTATACGTGCGCCCGCAGTTCCGTCGCGGCGGACTGGCCCGCAAGATGCTGGCCACCCTGGCCCGGGAATGCCTCAGCGGCGGATACACCCGGCTGACATGGGCGGTGCTGGACTGGAACGTCAACGCGATCGCCCTCTACGACGCTGTCGGCGGCAGACCGCAGACCGACTGGATCACCTACCGGGTGTCCGGCCCGGAGTTATCCGCGCTGGCCGAATCCTGACCGGTGGCCCATTGCAGGGCCGACGGGCTGAACAAAAGCACCAGCGTCGCCAGCGCGACGACGCCGATGGGTATGCCGTATAGCCACTGTTGCGAACCGACGGCGATGTACCACGTGACCGGCAACAACAGCAGCTGCGCGAACACCGCCACGCCGCGGCCCCAACGCCTGCCGGTCCACAGCGCCCAGCCGGCCGTCAGCACCCCCCCGGAGATAATGGCGAACCAGCCCGCGGTGCCGAATTTGTTCAGGCCGGGCTCGTCGGCACCGGCCAGGCCGCTTACCACGTAGACCACCGCCACGATGAGCCCCGCGGCGCCTTCGAGTGCGACCAGCACGGCGGCCTGACGCACCGTTGTCGGTGAGGGAATCGTCATGACCGCGCCTTGGCCAGATGCCGCAGCAGGTTCAGGTTGGGCCCATTGACGAGAAGCAGTCGGCGCCGATCGGTCACGCCCGTACGGTACCGACACGCCTGGCGCGCTGGGCCGCCAGCCGCACTGGCGCGTTTTCGGTGCCGTAGCCGTCGTACTGGCCGCGCCGCTGCACAAACTCGAAGAAGACGGTGCCGACCGTGCGGGTGTAGAAGTGCAGGAACTCGCCGTGAGCATCCCGGTCGTAGAGCAGGCCGAGTTCACGTAGGTCCTCCACGATCGCGGCACCGAGCCCGAA
>Ga0126307_10002520_pt1 | contig 12366 bp, 10 predicted proteins | sample Plot28_FD_89955 | JGI IMG/M metagenome (GOLD analysis project Ga0126307, IMG submission 89955) | Serpentine soil microbial communities from UC McLaughlin Reserve, CA, USA - Plot28 | ecosystem: Environmental > Terrestrial > Soil > Grasslands | place: USA: UC McLaughlin Reserve, Lake County...
CTCCTGATCCGCCTCTTCCGTGTTAATCTGTGGCTACCTAAGCTCTCCGCATTACTGAACAAAGGACCTAACCTATGAGCACGCGAGATGCGGCGATCCGAGCTACACCTGCCGAGAGTCGTGGATTCTTTGGACATCCAACCGGCCTCTCAACTCTCTTCTTTACAGAGATGTGGGAGCGCTTTTCCTATTACGGCATCCGTCCACTCCTCGTGCTCTTCATGTCGGCGGCTCTCGCCGATGGTGGCTTCGGCATCGAGCGAAGTCAGGCATCCGCGATTGTCGGTATTTACGCAGCCAGTGTTTACCTTGCGTCGCTGCCGGGTGGTTGGGTTGCCGATCGTTTGCTCGGTTTGCGGCGCGCAATCATGCTGGGCGCGGTCCTGATTTCGGTGGGCCATATCTCGATCGGATTATCGTCATTTGCTCACAGTCGCGTGCCGTTTTTTCTTGGCTTGGTCTTCATCGTCTTAGGCACCGGCCTCCTGAAACCAAACATCTCGGCGATTGTTGGTGACCTTTATCCCGAAGGCGGCGCGCGTCGCGATGCCGGCTTTTCGATCTTCTACATGGGCATCAACAGCGGCGCTGTGTTGGGCCAACTTCTAACCGGCATATTGGGCGAGAACGTTGGCTGGCACTGGGGATTCGGCATTGCCGGCGTGGGAATGTTGACCGGGCTCGCGTGGTTTGCGATCAGCTCTCGGCGCACGCTTGGAAATCTTGGTACTGAGATCGCTCGAGATCCAGACCCGGTCAAGCAGGCGCGTCAGGAGCGGACGATGAAACTGGCCCTCGCGATCGGGCTCGGTTTACTCGCCCTCGTTATTGTTTTGGCTGCAACAGGAGTACTGGTGCTCAATCCGCAGGTGATCGGCCAAAACATGACTTACGTTTTGGTCGGAATGGCGGTGCTTTACTTCGCTTATGTCTTTGCTTTTGGCGGGTTGAATGCGGAAGAGAAGAAACGGGTATTCGTGATTGCGATCCTGTTTTTCTTTGCGGCCATCTTCTGGGCCGGATTCGAGCAGGCCCCCACTTCGCTCAACCTGTTTGCTCGAGATTTCACGGAGCGCAACTATTTCGGTTTTCAGATACCGGCCATCTGGTTCCAGGTAATCAACTCAGTCTTCATCGTCCTGCTTGCGCCAGTGTTTGCCGCTATTTGGATAGCACTGGAAAGACGCAACTCGAATCCTTCGAGCCCGGTTAAGTTTTCACTCGGATTGCTGTTTGCCGGTCTTGGCTTTGCGATCATGATTCCGGCTGCGAACCTCGTAGTTGGCAGTGGTGGAGCGCTCAAGGTTTCTCCGATGTGGCTGGTGGTCAGTTACATCCTACAGACGATCGGTGAGTTGTGTCTCAGCCCGGTTGGTCTGTCAACAATGACAAAGCTTTCGCCGCGCAAGTACGTGGGCCAGATGATGGGAATCTGGTTTCTCGCCACGTCAGTCGGAAACCTGATCGCGGGCCTGGTGGGCGGCAACGTCGATCCGGAAAAACTGGAACAGATGCCCAAGTTGTTCATTGGCACGACAGCCGCATTGGTCGGGGCGGCGATTCTGCTTGCCATTCTGACGCCGTTCATCAGGAAGCTGATTCCAAACGAAAACAAACTGGCAGGAGAATAATTCTTCTCTGCACAGAAAAATCAATTACAGGAGATTAGGGTTGCTTAATCGTCTAAACTTTTATCTGGCGATGTTACTGCTTCTATCGCTCGGGATAGTCGCTCACTCGCAGCAGAAACTTCTTACCATCGACGACATCTTTGACCCGGTCAAGAAAGTGAACTTCAGCGGCACGACGCCGACTGTTCGCTGGCTCAAAGATGGGAATCATTATCTGATAACGAACGAGGCCGGGCGCCGTGACGTGCCTCGGCTGCAAAAAGTAAATGCGGCCACGGGTGCGACGACACCGTTCTTCGACGCCGCAAAAATGCAAGCTGCGTTTGCTGCACTGCCGGGCGTCGGCGCTGACGATGCGCGACAACTCGCTAACCGTGGTAACTACGATCTCAATCCTGCCGAAACTGCTGTTCTGATCAACTGGTCCTACGATCTCTTCTACTACGAGTTTGGCAGCGACCGTGCCGTTCGTCTTACCAGCAATCCTGAACCGGAAGTCGGCGAGCGTTTTAGTCCTGACGGGCGAATGGTCAGCTTCGTGCGTGAGAATAACTTGTACGTCGAAGACCTCGGCATGCAGCGGCGCGAGCGCGCGCTGACTAGCGACGGCAGTGAGAAGACTCTTAACGGCCGTTTGGACTGGGTGTACCAGGAAGAACTTTACGGTCGCGGCGACTTCGGCGCTTACTGGTGGAGCCCCGACTCGACCACAATCGTGTTTCTTCGTTTCGATGAGACTCCAGTGCCGGAGTTCACGGTCGTCGATCACATTCCGTATTACCAGAACGTCGAGGTCACGCCGTATCCGAAGGCCGGCGCTCCGAATCCGCTCGTGAAGTTGGGTGTCGTTAATGCCGCGGGTGGCGACATTCGTTGGATCGATACGTTCAAGTATCAGCCTGCTGATCTGTTAATTTCGCGCGTGGCGTGGAGTCCTGACAGCAAGAAGGTGGTCTACCAGGCGCAGAACCGCGAACAGACGTTCCTCGATGTCAACTTCGCCGATGCGCGTGATGGGAAGTCGACAAACGTCATTCATGAAACTTCGAAAGCGTGGGTCGCGATCAACGAGAACCCGATCTGGTTGAAAGATGGCTCGTTTATCTGGGCCAGCGAGCGCGACGGATGGGAACACCTTTATCACTATTCCGCGGATGGCAAGCTCCTGCGGCAGATAACCGATGGAAAATGGGAGGTGCGTTCGATTGAAGGCGTCGATGAAGCGAATGGCTTCATTTACTTCACCGCCACTGAGCACAGTCACATCGCACCGCACGGTTATCGCATCAAGCTCGACGGCACTGGTCTTACGCGCATCACGATGGCGGAAGGCTCGCATCGTGTCGATCTGAGTCCTTCGAACAGCTACTTCACCGACGTTTGGAGCGATCTCAACACGCCTTCGCAAGTCCGGTTACACGATGCCGCCGGCAAGCTCGTGCGCGTGATCGGTGAGAACAAAGTCGACGCGCTCAAGCAGTACAGACTCGGCGCGCCTGAGCTTTTGCAAGTCAAAACGCGCGACGGTTTTGTGATGGAAGCGATGATGATCAAGCCGCCGGATTTCGATGCGCGTAAGAAGTATCCGGTGATGAGTTTTACTTACGGTGGACCACACGCGCCGCAGGTGCGCAATGGTTGGGGCGGAGCTACGTACATGTTCCACCAGTTGCTGGCCCAAAAGGGTTACATCATCTGGGTCTGCGACAATCGCACCGCGAGTGGTAAAGGTCTGGAGTCGACGTGGCCCGTGTACAAGAATTTTGGCGAACTGGAACTGCGCGATATCGAGGATGGCCTGACGTGGTTGAAGAGTCAGCCTTACATCGACGGATCGCGGATCGGGATCTGGGGATGGAGTTACGGTGGTTTTATGACGAGCTACGCGCTCACGCACAGCCAGTCGTTCAAGATCGGCATCGCGGGCGGCACTGTCGCTGACTGGCGCGACTACGACAGCATCTACACCGAGCGCTACATGCAGACGCCACAGAACAATCCCGAAGGTTATAAGAAGAGCTCACCCGTACACGCCGCGAAGAACCTGCACGGGAAACTGTTACTCATCCACGGCAGCATCGACGACAACGTCCACATGCAGAACACAATGCAGTTTGTTTACGAGTTGCAGAAAGCAGGGAAGCAGTTCGAGTTAATGCTCTACCCAAAATCCCGCCACGGCGTCACCGACCCCCTCCTCTTGAAACACATGCGCCAGATGATGCTCGACTTCATCGTGGAGAATTTATGAAACTGATGATCTAAAGATCGTCTTCGCGAAGGCCGGCGTGCTTCAATAAATTGCGAAGTAAACCAAGCTTCAGACTTTGATTTCGATGAATGGTACAGACAAGCGCACCGGATTGCCCGGTTTACCATAGATGTGATGACTTCCCTGAACGCGCAATAAGATCCAACCGTGGCGTTCGAGAGCCTTTGCGAGGTCTTTGCCCGAGAATGATCTCATGAGGAAGGGCTGACTGAAATATCTAGTTTTTTTATTGAGCCCGCAGAGATCCTGTGAGGTCGTAGTGCTCGCGCAAAATCAGATAACAATTTCTACTACTCGGTCATGCGCGCCGGTCGGCCTCTGAGAAACATCGACCGACATGCAACCCTCAACTGCTTCATGGATGTTCTGAAGCAACTCTTCAAAGGTTTCACCTTGTGTAGCGCAGCCAGGAATCCCGGGAACTTCGGCCCAGAAACCACCTTCCTCTGCTGGATGCACGATGACCTTGATTTTCATGAGCGCATTATACGCGCATTCAATCAGCAGAGGCGAGACACATTAGCGGCTTAGTGGCACGGGCATTGCCGAACAAGCGTGGAGGTTCCACCATGTTCACATCCCTCGCCTACGTCACTTACGATCCTGATCCTCAGTTGCCGTTGCTCATCGACGAGATTACCTCCGATCCTCAGACACAGGTCCAGCGGGAAGTACAGGCAAACCTTCAAAACGAGATCGACTCGGTTGTCCCCCAAATCACCAATGCGGAACTGCGCGAAATCTCACACACAATCCTCGGCGAGATGCTTCGCTTCTTCGACTGGCTCGCCCGTATCGAGAACAACCTTCACAAACTCGACACTCTCCTCGAAAGCCTCTCACTGCTCGAAGTGCTCGAATTCGAGGCCCGTTCGCTCACCGACTTCATCGATACCAGGGCCATCAGATTAGCCAAGGGAAACGAGCGTTTGCACGAAGTCCTGGATGGCATCTCTTACGGAATTACTCACGATCTGCGCCGCATTTTCGAGCGCGAGCTGGTGCGCGGCGTCACCGAGCAATCGATTCCCATCGTCTACGGTAAGATCCTGCACGCGCACGGTTTATTAACGAACTGCTTTCAGCAATCCACCATCACTCTGCTCCAGGTCTTTAAGCCCAGCCTCGATGCTTCGACACTCTTCAACGACGTCGAACTGCGACTTCAGCAGTCGATGATCCTGTGTAAAGACCTTTCATCGCTGATGCGTTTTGTCCGTCTCGCGCAGGCGAATGACGACCCGAACGTGATGCGTGAAGTTACGGACCGAATCCTCGAGTTTCGCGACGGCAGCATGCAGTATCTGATGTACAAAGACTGGCGCGGCTACGAGAGCCTGGCGCTCGAAGTCATCACCGCCATCGAGAACAATCTCGACACGAAACCCCTGTTACACGGGTTTATTTGCTACCTCGAAGTGCTGTATGGCCACGTGAAGATGCGCGCCGTACTGGCCGACAAATTCCCTTATTCCGGAATGGATGATCAAGATTAAGGGTGCCGCAAACTGTTAAGCGCCGGGTAACATAAATTGTTACTCAGAGGAGTGATTGCTACGACGGGCGGCCACGGAGTGCCGCCCCTACAATAAATTCCCGGGTGTAACTGTAGGGGCGGCACTCCGTGGCCGCCCGTCTATCGCTTTTGACACTTAGGACAGAAATACGTTGACCTGCCGCCCTGGACCACGCGCTTGATCGGGGTACCACACCTGTCACACGGCTCACCTTCACGTTCATAAACTCGCCAGAACCGCTCAGGTGTTTCGAAGTAACTCCCGTTGCCATCCGCGAGGTCGATTCGCAAAGTCGAGCCCGCGTCGATTGCTTCCTGCAGCACGACGCGAATCGCCTGATACAACTTGCGCGCCCGCGGTTTCGACAACTTGTTAGCCGCCTTCATCGGATTCACTCCCGCCAGAAACAGTGCTTCAACGGCGTAGATGTTCCCGAGACCGAGGACGCGTGTCTGGTCCAGTAGCAGGTGTTTCAAAGGGCGACGCGAGCGTGACAGGGTCTCGAGGAAGTAGTCTTCGGTGAACTCATCAGTCAAAGGCTCGGGCGCGAGTGTCTGAATCTCCTTTGGTGGGCGTAGCGGATCTTTGAAAATGTTCATGCGTCCAAACTGGCGCATGTCGCAGAACACGAGCCGCCGGTCGTCGTCGAGATAGAAGACGACGTGCGCGTAAGGCGGCAACGATTGATCGGTGGTGAGGGAAACGAATTTGCCGGTCATGCGGAGGTGCGTTGTCAGCACGTGGCCTGATTCGAGTTTGAAGAGTATGTATTTGCCGCGTCTGCCGACGTCGGTGATAAGGGCGTTGCGAAGCTGACGATCGAAAGCGGGCCGCGAGATGCCGGGGGCGATTCTTTTGAGGTTCAGTTCGGCGGCGAGGATGCGCCGCCCCGTCACAACCGCAGACAAAGCTCTGACGACGTGTTCTACTTCAGGCAGTTCAGGCATAAAAGGATTATTTAACCACTAAGGCACGAAGTCACAAATTAGATCTAATTAGTGTTCTTTGTGCCTTAGTGGTTAATTACCTCTTCGATCTCTTTCCGTATCTGATCAACGAGCTCCTGTTTGCTGGCTTCGATATTCAGGCGCAAGAGCGGTTCGGTGTTTGAGCCACGAATGTTGAAGCGCCACTCGGGAGTTTCGAGTGAGTAACCGTCGGTGAAGTCCTCCGTACCCTGGCCGTGAAATTTTTCCTTCACCTGCTCGATCGTCGCTTTGACGTCTTTGACGTGGTAATTCAACTCTCCCGACATGTAATGGCCGGCCTTGTACTGGGCCATGAGCTCCGAAAAAGGTTTGTCGTGAGTCGAGAGATGTTCGAGCACCAGCAGGAAGGGAATCACACCATTGTCGGCATAAAAGTTCTCACGGAAATAGTAATGGCCGCTCAACTCGCCGGCGAACAGACCGTTCTCGCGCCGCATGCGGTCTTTCATAAACGCGTGACCACCCTTCGAGATGATCGGCCTTCCACCCTTTCGCCGCACTGTGTCGAGCGTGGGCCAGATGACGCGCGGATCGAAGAGGATGGTGTTATCGCTGCCGTACCTGGTTAACAGAATGTCCGCAAGCAATGCAGTGATGTAGGCCCCGGAGATGAACTCACCTTTTTCGTCGAAGAACATCGCGCGGTCGGCGTCAGCGTCCCAGGCGACGCCGAACGGAGCGCCACGCTCTTTGATGAGCGCTTCCGTCTCAGTGCGATTGCCCGGCAACATCGGATCCGGCGGGCCTTTCGGAAACGAGCCGTCGGGCTCAAAGTTCAAGGTGATGAAATTCAAGCCAAGTATTTCAGCGAGCTTCGCAGCTGGTCTACAGACGAAACCAAAGTTTGCATTCGCGACCAAAGTGAACTGTTTGATGCGATTGCGATCGACGGATTTCAAAACGTGTGCGAGATACTCGTCGAGTATGTCGCGCTCGGTGCAAGTGCCTTTTTTGTCGGAAGTAACTTCGGCATCTTTACCTTCTTTGAGCGCGTCGCGGATGTCGAACAAACCGGTGTCGGAAGAGATCGCGGTGGCTTTCTCTCGCACCATTTTCATGCCGTTATATTCTTTGGGATTGTGTGAGGCAGAGACAACGACGCCACCCGAGTAATCAGAGGCGCCGACAGCGTAATAGAGCATGTCGGTGGTGATCTCTCCGATGTCCACGACGTCGACGCCGGCGTCCAGGAAGCCCTTGATCAAGCTTGCTTTCAACGGCGGCGAGGAGAGTCTGGCGTCCATGCCGACGACCATTGTCTTCGGCTTGAATAGATAGACGTAAGCTTTGGCGATTCTGTAATACGCCTCTTCGTCAATGTCTGTGGGATAGATGCCACGAATATCGTAAGCTCGAAAAACTTCCCAGTTCACGATTGCTCTCCGAATCTTTATCCACAGATTACACAGATTCCGCGTAGTCTGTGGATGGATTTAACTTAGGTGAACGTGTAATCAGTCAACGACGTCTTGTCGCCGAGGACCGTCCCTGGTCCAACTACCGCCGAACGACCAATGTGACAACCACGACCCACGATCGCGCCATTCAACTGTGCCGTCGTCCCGATGCGCGTGTGCGGCCAGATCACGCAGTTTTCAACGCGCGCGCGTTCCTCGATGAAACAGCCCTGGCCCAACACCGAATTGATGATCTGCGCGCCGGGTTTTATCTGGCAGTCGTCGCCGATCATCGATAACTCATCAATTTCTGCCACTGTCGCTGAATCAAACTGCCCGCGACGCTCTTTAATATGAAACCGGCTGACACGATTGTTCAGCAGATCGCTGTGTACCTGTAGATACCTTTCCGGCGTGCCAATATCAATCCAATACGTACGGGCAGGAATATGTGCATAGAACGCCTCACCGCGCCTCAGGAGATCGGGAAACAAACCATACTCAAACGAATAATTCTTGCCCGCAGGTAAATAATCCAGCACCTTCGGCTCGAGCACATAAGTACCCGCATTGATCGTGTTACACGTAATTTCGTCAGCTTTGGGCTTTTCGAGAAAGCGGCGGATGCGTCCGTCTTTTTCCGTCTCGACCAACCCGTAGCTTTGTGGATTCTCAACCGGCGCAAGCACGATTGTCGCGGTCGCTTTTCGTTCCTGGTGCTCGCGGATGACAGCTTTGAGATCGAGATCGGTAAGAATGTCGCCGTTGAAAACAACTGTCGGTTCGCGAATGAGATCTTCCGCAAACTTGTAAGCGCCTGCTGTGCCCATCGGCTGCGGTTCGACCGTGTATTTCAACTTCACGCCATAATCCGATCCGTCGCCAAGGAGGTGTTCGATTTTGTTGGGTTGATACGAGAGCGATAGCGTTATATCGGTGATGCCCGCGCGTTTGAGCGTATCGATTTGATAAAGGAGAAAGGGTCGATTACAGATCGGAACAATCGGTTTGGGCGTGTAAACTGTTAAAGGGCGAAGGCGCGTGCCTTTGCCACCCGCGAGAATGAGTGCCTGCATGCTTTATGAATAGCGAAATAAAGTCTAATATCGGGCCAAGTCTAACATAAGGGAGTTTGAAATGTCGGAATTGAACGAAGCCGTAATCATTAGCGCGGCGCGTACGCCAGTAGGAAAGTTCCTCGGATCTCTGAAGGGGTTCTCGGCGACTGAGCTCGGCGCGCTCGTGGTGCGCGAGAGTGTTAAGCGAGCGGGCGTTAAGCCTGAGGATGTCGATGAAGTGATCATGGGATGTGTGATTCAGGCCGGGTTGGGCCAGAATCCGGCGCGCCAGGCGGCGCTGAATGGCGGTTTGCCGTCGACCGTTTCGGCGGTGACTGTTAACAAGGTGTGTGGGTCGGGTTTGAAAGCGGTGATGATGGCTGCGCAGGGTGTTCAACTCGGCGACGCAGAGATCGTAGTTGCGGGCGGGATGGAGTCGATGAGTAACGCGCCGTATTTGATACCGAAAGCCCGCGAGGGTTATCGACTTGGAAATGGCGAGCTCGTCGATTCGATGATCAATGATGGGCTATGGTGTGCGTTTGAGAACTATCACATGGGCTGCACGGGTGAAGTGGTGGCGGAAGAGTATTCGATCAGTCGCAGCCAGCAGGATGAGTTCGCCGTTGACTCGCATCGCAAAGCTGCTGCCGCGATCAAGGCAGGGAATTTTAAAGACGAGATCGTGCCGGTTGAGATTCCGCAGAAGAAGGGACCGGCGCTGATGTTTGATACTGACGAGACGGTGCGTGAAGACACGACGGCAGAGGTGCTCGCCAAGCTCAAGCCGGCTTTCAAAGCTGAAGGCGGCACGGTGACGGCGGGGAATGCGCCGGCTGTTAACGATGGAGCGTCGGCGCTGGTGGTGACGTCGCTGCGTCGCGCGCGCGAACTGGGTGTTGAGTCGATGGCGCGAATCGTTGCGCAGGCTACGTCCGGTGTTGAGCCGCGGATGGTGATGATGGCGCCGGTCGAGGCTGTGCGTAAGCTGTTCAAGAAGACAGGCTGGTCGCCGAGCGAAGTCGATCTGGTGGAGTTGAATGAAGCGTTCTCGGTGGCTGCGTTGGCGGTCACACGCGAACTCGGGCTCGATCCGGAGAAGGTGAACGTGAATGGCGGCGCGGTGGCGTTGGGCCATGCGATTGGACAGTCAGGATCGCGTTTGTTGACGAGCATTCTTTATGAACTGAAGCGACGTGATGCGCGGCGAGGGATCGTTTCGTTGTGTCTCGGTGGCGGGAATGCGGTCGCGATGGCTATAGAGCGATAGAAGAATTTTTGTAGGGGTGGCCCTCTGTGGCCACCCCAGTCTTGAACTTCGTACGCTGGGGTGGCCACGGAGGGCCACCCCTACAAGACCCAACGAGATGAGTGAAGATGTCATTGGCGTGGTTGGAGCGGGGACGATGGGAAATGGGATTGCCCAGGTCGCCGCGCGCGCCGGGTACAACGTGATCTTGCACGACGTGAGTGATGAGTTTCTCGGTCGCGGACTCAGCGCGATCGATAAAAGTCTGCAACGCGACGTCGATAAAGAACGTCTTGACGCGCAAGGCAAGCAGGCAATCATCGGACGGATTCGCCGGACCACCGATTTTGCAGCGTTCAAGAAAGCAGCGTTTGTTGTGGAAGCAGTGACTGAAGATCTGGGTGTAAAGACGCAAGTCTTCAAAACGCTCGATCAAGTCACACTGCCACACGCAATACTCGCCTCAAACACGTCATCAATCTCGATCACGAAATTAGCTGCCGCCACGAAACGTCCCGACAAAGTCATTGGCATGCACTTCATGAACCCCGTGCCGGTGATGAAACTGGTTGAAGTCATTCGCGGCATGGCCACCTCCGACGAAACTTACGAGAAAGTCAGAACACTAACTGAGCAACTAGGCAAAGTCGCGCTTGACTGCCAGGACTCGCCAGGCTTCGTCTCCAATCGCGTCCTGATGCCGATGATCAACGAGGCCATCTTTACTCTGTACGAAGGCGTGGCGAGTCGCGAGAGCATCGACGGCATCATGAAGCTCGGCATGAATCATCCCATGGGCCCGCTCACGCTCGCCGACTTTATCGGTCTGGATGTATGTCTTGCCATCATGAATGTGTTATATGAAGGGCTCGGAGACCCCAAATATCGGCCCTGCCCGCTGCTCAAGCGTTACGTCGACGCTGGTTGGCTGGGTCGAAAGAGGGGCCGCGGGTTTTACGAATACTAAACCTCAACATGCACCCCAACATCTCTCATTACTGCCAAAAGTGCCTGGCGGCAAATCCACTGGGCCAGGAGTTCTGCAACCGCTGCGGCACTCGCTTGATGATCGTCGTCGAACCAAACGCCTCTCGCTTCGAGGCTGGGCCGGCGAGTCTCTCTACTGACGAACATCTTCTCGAACGTATCTCCGCTGCTGAAAACAGAGTCGCGCGTTTGGCTGAACGCCTGGAACGCAGTCTCGACCTGTTGCTGCGTTACGCACAGAACGCTTACTTCGATCGTTCGTTGATGAGGGCGCTCGTCGGTCTACTCACTGAAGACGGCGTGGTCGAAACAGAACGACTCGAACGGATGTGGAGTGAGCGTTGCCAGAAAGACACGGTCGAGCAGGAAGAGAACGTTCAGCGCGACGAGTTGCGTTTGCGGATCCTCGCCGAAGCGAAGGGCACGGACAAACAAGTCTTCGAAGAACTCGTTAACGAGGGTTTCCTGCTGCTCGAAGACAAGCAGATCCCGCAAGGCATCGTCAAACTGCAAGGCGCCGCTGAGATCTCGGAAAGTAACGCCGCGTTGAATCTCTTTATCGGCGAGCACTTCTTCCGCCGTGGAAAAACGAAACAGGCGCGCGCGTATCTGGAGAGAGCGCACGCGGCTTTGCCTGGCGATCTGCGTATCTCGTTGTTGCTGGGGTTGACGTGCGCTGACGACGGCGAAGTGGCGCTCGCGAAGGACCTGCTGAGTAATGCGACATCGCAGGGCGGTTCTTCGTTCGCGGGACATTATGGTTTGGGATGGGTGTTTGTCGCGGAAAAGAAGTGGCGCCGCGCGTTAGGTGAATTCAAGCGAGCTTTGACGGTGCGGCCGTCGCCGGAGGCGCATTACGTTCTCGGTTGTCTTTACTACGAACTCAATCGCGACGCGCTCGCCGTTCGTCACCTGAGGAAGGCGACCAAGATGGATGCAGGTTACGCGGAGGCGTTCTACCTGCTGGCGCAGGCGTACGAGCGTACGGGACGCAAAGAACTGGCGCGGCAGGCTTTAGGAAAAGCGAATCGTAAAGGCGTAAATCTCTTTCAACTGACAAAGTCCGGTGCTCGTCGTCTGATCGCGGGAGCTGACAAGCGACTGGCAGACGCTTTACGCGAGGATGCTTTAGCCACAGATTTCACGCAGGGACACTGATCAAAAAAACGCCGAAGGCGTTGGCTAATTGGAACCCAGTTGGCGCGCAGCGCCAACCCTGGGATGGTATCGTAACCATGATCTAAACCCTGTATGGGTTCGCCAAGC
>Ga0126307_10002521_pt1 | contig 12357 bp, 14 predicted proteins | sample Plot28_FD_89955 | JGI IMG/M metagenome (GOLD analysis project Ga0126307, IMG submission 89955) | Serpentine soil microbial communities from UC McLaughlin Reserve, CA, USA - Plot28 | ecosystem: Environmental > Terrestrial > Soil > Grasslands | place: USA: UC McLaughlin Reserve, Lake County...
CGAACAGTGAACGGTTGAATTCGTACCTCTACCGTTCCGCGCCGGCCGACGTACGTGATCCCAACTATGCATAGTTAGACAGGATTACAAGATTGCAGGATCGATCCTGAAAATCCTGTAATCCTGTCAAAGGTTTTAGGCTGGTGGTTGCTGTCCCTGACCCTGGCCCTCAGGCGCCATTTGCTTTGCAGCATCCTGCACCTTGTCGAGCGCGTCGCGCGCGACGTCCTCGACTCTTTCAACCAACCGCTCGCCCGTCTCGCCGATGTATTCACTCTCAAACTGCGTCGAGGGCAACATGAGTCCAACTGCCGTCCCTGCCGCAACAGCAACAGCACCGACCGCAAGCGGATTCTGACGCATCATGTTTCCAAAACGCGTGCCGAAATCACTCACTACTTCTGTCGATCGTGAAGCGAGATTACTCACCGCTTCGCTGGATCGAGAAGCTAGATGACTCACCGCTTCCGTCGATCGAGAAGCGAGATCACTCGCCTTCCCCCTGACTTGATTCAACGTGCTTGCGCCGGTTGACTGCCGCGTTTGGCCCACGCCACCCATCGCGCCCATATCAGTCGTCGTGCCGACATCGCCCGTCGCCCCGAGGTTGCCCATCTCGTAGTTGCTGCGTCTTCCTCCCAGGAGTCTTCGTGAAGAAGAACTACTGCCATAGCTCTGACCACGAAATCTTTGCATCAAAAGCATGCCCACACCGAGACCGATCAACGCCACTGGAATTGGAGTCCTTCGCACTGTTTCCGCCATTGTTGTTCCTACCTCCTTGATCTTAGTTCCCGCGAGATCCGCCACTTCACGTGCCGGCTCGGCCATTCCGCTAATCGTTTCGCCAACCCGGCCCACAACTCTTTCAACTTTGCCTATCGTGGCTTCGCGAACGGTTTCCTTAACCTGGCCCACCAGATGTTCCGGGCTGAGCCTCTCTTGAATTTCATTGATCGTCTGAGTCATTTCAGCGCGAGTGTCTTCAATCTCCGCCCGTATTTCTTCGGTATTCTCATCGTAATCGTCAGCGGCTGTGGAAGTTGTCAGCAATTCATCCGAGTCCGCGGCAGCGCTTACTTGATTCGTTCCTTCATCCATGTTGCGTCCTCCTTCAAAGTTTCTACTGTTTCCCGCGGAGTCAGATCTGCTCGTTGAAGCGCTAACATCGCTTTGCCGACCAGTAACCAACCGATGCCGGCCACCACGACGCCGACGATCAACGCCGCGCCCCAGTTGGGCACGACCCTCGCCAACAACATGATGATGGCGGCGATTACAGCCAGCAGCGCCGCGTATGCGACTGCTCCTCCGACAACCAGATAACCAACGTTCCTTCCGACGTACTTCGCTTTCTGCCCGACTTCCACCTTTGCGAGCGCAACTTCCTGACGGACGAGATTGCTCATCTCAGTTGCGAGATCGCCGAACAGATCCCCAAGCGGCCGATTTTCCATCGAGCGGTTTTCATTCATCCTTTGCATAACACACCTCCTGCATCATATAGCTGGATTCAGAGGAGGCGACGGCTGTTGCGCTCCGGAAATATTGGCATTGAACGACTGGTGCTGCGCTCCGGGATTTGCCGAGCTTCGAGTCCCAGTGTTCATGAAACCTCCTCGACCGCCGGTGCTCGTTGAGCTCTCCGCTGCCGCTTCCATCGAAGTCCTGATGATACGCGCGCCGCAGAAACCCAACAGGAACGCTCCACCAAGCAACAACGCAGGCTGGCGTCGTCCAAAGTTCTGCACGTCGTTGAAAAGACGTTTCGGATCCTGGTCGCGCAGATATCGTGCTACGCGGTCAAGACTGTTGGCGGCTTTGTCGCCATACTGTGCCGCGAACCGTGCAATCGGTCCTTGTCCTTCGTTATTCAGAGTCTCTCCAAAGCGTCTCACCGCATTGACGACGGTGTTCAGCTCAGACGCTGTGGTTTCTTTTTGACGATTGAGTTGTGACGTTGCTTGTTGTTGAACTTGATTCACAACCTCGTTGGTAGTTTGTTTGGCCTGTTGCAGAAGATCTTGTCCACCGGAGTTTTGACCCTGCGTGCCCTGAGTTTGCTGTGAGCCAGTTGCACCCTGGTTCTGCTGTGAACCCACTGCGCCCTGGTTTTGTTGCGGAGTAATTGATGCGTCTCGATATTGCGTACCGGTCGCGCCCTGGTTCTGCATACCACCCTGATTTTGTGAGCTGGTCGCACCCTGACCGGGCGAAGGCGATTCACCGCCAGGCTGCCCCTTACTCGCTGCCATCTTTGAAGCAGTCGCGGCCGTACCTTTCGGCTCTTTATCTTTCTTATCCATTGAATGAAACCCTCCCTTTGTTCGTTCACCCGGCGCTCGCGCGCTCGGTGCTATCAGTGAACTCTTGAATTATTTCGAAACGAGTTTTTTGTTTTCATTTTCTTGTGAACACAAAAACGAATGGGTCACAAAAAGCACAATTCGACTATTCATTCTCACAGGTATGGTGTTTGACTAACACTTCATAAACCAATTCATCCGCAAGGGGGAGATCCATGTCTACAAGCGAGGAAACAGGTATGTTCGGCCGAGACGAGACATCGTTTAGATCGTCGGGCTCTCGGGGCGCGAATTACTCGGTGGAGCGAGCAAGACCCGGCTTGCCGTCCACGAGTGCAAAACGATTAGCAAAGGGGTTAGGTTGGTTCAGCATCGGCCTCGGTCTGGCAGAACTGCTTGCACCGCGAGCGATAGCAAACATTTCAGGTGTTTCAAACAAACACACGGGTTTAATACGACTGTACGGTCTGCGCGAAATCGGTTCGGGCATCACAATCTTTTCTCAGAAAAAACCGACTGAGGGAGTGTGGTCGCGCGTTGTCGGTGATGCGTTGGATCTCACCAGCCTCGGCATTGCCGCCACTGACCCGCAAGCAAAGCTGGGACGCGTTGCATTTGCTGCGGCGAATGTGCTTGCCGTCACCACCCTCGACGTGATGTGCGCAATGCAGCTCAGCGGTGGCAGCAACCGTGGCATTCACGCAAAAGGCTCATGCGTCATAAATCTTCCGCCGGAAGAGGTCTACAGTTTTTGGCGCAACTTCGAAAACCTGCCGCGCTTCATGCGTCATCTCGAGGCAGTCCACGACATGGGCGACGGTCGCTCCCATTGGAAAGCCAGAGGTCCCGCAGGTACCGAAGTGGAATGGCACGCGACGATCATCGCCGACGTTCCGGGTGAAGTGATCACGTGGCGTTCGTTGGAGGGTTCCGACGTCGATAATGCGGGTGCAGTTCGCTTCGAGCGAGCGGCCGGCGGCAGAGGCACCATCGTCAAAGTCAATATCGAGTACAACCCAATCGCCGGCCCGCTCGGCGCCGCGGTAGCAAAATTGTTCGGCGAAGAACCGGAACAACAGTTGGACGACGACCTGCGTCGTTTCAAACAAGTGCTGGAACTTGGTGAAGTGGTCGTTTCCGAAGGGACACTGTTTGGGACAGGTTACATGGCACAGCGACCCGCCCAACCTCCATCTGCAAGTGAACTCGAAAAAGCGGAGATGCTGCCGAGTCAAACAGCAACCAACTATGGTGGCTCAGAAGAGGGATTACATGGACGAGCAGCAGGGAGGGGGACGCAATGAGAGCAAACTGTTGGTACGGCAAAACAATGATGAGCGTTGAAGAAGTTCCGGATCCGCAGATCCTTAACCAGCGCGATGCGATCGTAAAAATTACCTCGACCGCAATCTGCGGCTCGGACTTGCACATGTACAACGGATTCCTTCCCACAATGCAGCGGGGCGACATACTAGGTCACGAATTCATGGGCGAGGTCGTCGAGACCGGTCGAGAGGTTCACAACCTGAAAGTCGGCGACCGGGTGGTGGTACCTTTCACGATTGCCTGTGGCAACTGTTTCTTCTGCACGCAGCAGATGTTCTCGTTGTGTGAAAACTCCAACCCCAATGCGTGGATGGCGGAGAAGATCTTCGGTCATTCCCCGTCGGGAATGTTCGGCTACTCGCATTTGACTGGCGGCTATGCCGGCGGGCAGGCGGAGTACGCGCGCGTGCCTTTCGCGGATGTCGGTCCGATCAAGGTTCCGAATGAGTTGAGCGACGAACAGGTGCTCTTCCTTTCAGACATCTTCCCGACCGGTTACATGGGCGCGGAGATGTGCGACATCAAACCTGGCGACACGATCGCGATCTGGGGTTGCGGGCCTGTGGGACAGTTCTCGATTCGCAGTGCTTTCCTGTTGGGCGCGGAACGAGTCATCGCGATCGATCAGGTGCCGGAACGGTTGCAAATGGCAGAACAAGGCGGCGCGGAAACGATCAACTACCTCGAGCAGAACGTTTACGACACGTTGATGGAAATGACCGCTGGCCGCGGACCTGACGCTTGCATTGACGACGTTGGCATGGAGGCGCATGCTCCAGGACTTATCTTCGCTTACGACCGCGTGAAGCAGGCGATGATGCTGGAGACTGATCGACCGCACGCGTTGCGCGAGGCGATCATGTGCTGCCGCAATGGCGGAACGATTTCGGTGATTGGTGGTTACGGTGGGTTCATCGACAAGTTTCCGATAGGTTCGGTGATGAATCGTTCACTCACGATCAAGGCTGGCCAGACGCACATGCAGAGATATATGCGTCCGTTGTTGCAGTTGATCGAGAATGGCGACATCGATCCGAGTTTTGTGGTAACTCACCGGTTGAGTCTTGAGGATGCGCCATACGGATATGACATCTTCAAGAACAAGAAAGACAACTGCATCAAGATCGTGCTGAAGCCGGATTGGACTGGAAACGGTAACGGCGGAGCTGTGAAGGACGATTCGTACACAGTTGTGCACTAAGAAAGTTGGCCGCGGATGAACGCGGATGACGCAGATCAGATCTGCGTTATCCGCGTTTATCCGCGGTTGTTTTTAGTGCCCGTAACGATCGGAACCCTGCGTTTTCACGATCTTGTTGTAAACGCCGAACAGAAGCAACGGCGCTACCCAATCACCAACGAAAAGGCTCGCGTGCTTCTTGCCCATCAACTGGAAAATCGCTGACGCGCCTATCGATCCCACCGCCGCCCATAAAAACACGTCAGATGGCAGCTTCGCTGTCTGTTGTTCGATTGTACGCGCGATCGGCCCTTCGCTGTGCTGCTGACCCTGGTTCATTTGACTGCCCTGGTCCCCCTTGTGCGTTTGGCCCATCGTGCCGTAGTTAGTTTGTCCCATTGTTGTACTCATCTTTTTCTCCCTATGTATACCTTGATCTTCAAACCTCTGCGCTGTCGAGAACACACTCTGACAACCAGCTGCGTACGTTCAGAAGGTGCTGCTCCTCGTGCTCGAGCGCGACCTCGAACTCTGCCTTTACGTCGGGGTAGTCGAGATTGTCAGCGAGCTTTATCAACAGCTCCCAGCCGGCGTTGTCCGTCAACTCCGCCATTAACATTGCTTGCAAACAGTGTGTCATCGAACTTCTCGGATCGGTCAACACTTGCAAGATCCCCAGCGACGCGACACCGGCCACATCTGCAGACGGACTCTGCACTGTTGGATCACCACCGATCTCTTCGATCGTCCTGTTGACCAGCAGAAAGTGTTCCAACTCCTCGCGTCCGATCTGTTCGATGTCCTCGAGCGTCGGACCCGGCGACTGTTCGCCAAGCGCGTCGCATTTGTTGAGCAGCGCTTCATAAAGGCGTGTTCCCATGCGTTCAAACGCCAGGCGTTCGCTCAATTTGTCCAGGAAGACAGCCATCCCGGCTTCTTCTTCATCTGCCTCGCCTTCTTCAGAGGCGGGCATCATCGGCATCGAACCGATGGGGAACCCTTCCGTGATGTATTCCTCGCGATACTCGGCCATCTCCTCGAGTCCGCCTTCGGAACTCGGCATGGCACTGTTTGCTCCTTCAATCAGCTCCTCGGCGAGCTCGGGCGACGTTTGCATGCCCGTGCGATTACCGGTCATTACTTGTTTTGCTCCTGTACTTTTCATGCTGATGCTCCCTTTGCAAATGCGCTCTTTCCCTCGGCCAGCTCAGTTCCAGGCGTCCAGGTGTAACCAGCCGCGACAATCTCCGATGGTGAACCTTCCGAGTTCATCTGCTCGCGATAAGCGATAGACAACGGCGCGCGGTCGGCCTCGTCATCCTTATGCGTGAACTGCGTTCCCGCTGCACGCAAATCGACTTCCGCGTTGAGTGTTTCGCGCACAAACTGGCGATGACTCTGGTAATCGATTGGCTCAGGCAGCGTTTGTGGTAGTACTTCGGCGGGATCGCGATTCTCGAACTGCTTGAACAACTCCATCACGTAGTGAAGATGTCCGAGTTCGTAATCGACGAAACGTTCCCAGATCTCCTTAATGCGCGGATTGGTCTCGTACTGCATGCAACCGAGATAGTTGTAAACCTCCATCGCTTCGTGCATCAGCCACTTCTCCAGTGGCGTCTCGTTTGGATCGAGCAATGACTCGTACTGAGTCACGTGCTGCTCCTCGATTGACGCGATCTCAGCGTAAAGCTGACGCGCGATCGGATCGGCAAACATCGGACCGATAGTCATGTAGTAGTCGTGCGTCTGGTTCTCAGACGCTGTAATGGTGAGAGCGTGTAGTTTGCTTAACGGATCAGCCGTGGTGCTGTCGTAATGTTCGCGCAGATCGTCTTCCGGCGCGCGATGCTCCACCACCGTGGGGCGTCCGGGCATGATGTCACTGTAGTTCTGGACGATGTTGTTTGCATCGGCTCCCATCACGCGATCCATCAGCGCTGAGAATCGATACATATGATCGAAGTCTTCCAGTAAACCGAAACGATATACCTGCGCGAGGTATTCGTCGGGTTCGCGCAAGGCGACACTGGCAGTGACTTCGATGGCTACTTGCTCGAAACCAATGGTGGTTTCGAGTGGTGAAAGATCTGCCGGCAACAACCAGTTGACCATGGTTTGCTGGTGTTGCTCTACGCGCCTGACCTTTGCGAGCGGCAGACGCATATCGCCGTTCATCATGCGCGCGACAGCGTGTGACGTGCGTATGGCGTTGGCTTCAAGTCCATTCATCAGGATGATGCGCACGCGCGTGAACGCGTCGTCATCGAGTTTACTTGTGGGCGCCTGCACCAGTTCACGCCAGGTAAAGCGTTGGCTGTCGAGCGGCGTTCCTTTTTCTTTGAAAATATCGAGAGTCATATGGCTCCTTTGTGAATCACGTTCAAGCGCAGACACGTCGACGCACGAACGCACGTTGATTATTATTTGGGTGTGCGCGCGAAAGTAGGTGATATTGATCGGAGCGTCCGTACGGTGCTAGACACAGAGATTAATTGTGTGAGGTCAGAAAAGTTTTCGTGATATTGGAGATGGTGATTTTGTTTGTAGGGGTGGCTCTCCGTGGCCACCCCACCGTAGCGAAGAACTGGGGTGGCCACGGAGAGCCACCCCTACAAACGATTATGTGTTGGTGATCAACCTTCTTCCTTTGGCCAATTAGCCGCGGCTGCTTTTTGCCGCACCGCATACTGGCCGGTCGGAACCTGCTGCTTAGCGTCGCGTTGACTATCTGTCTTCGCGGCTTCTTTGTAGAAAGCGTGCCAGTACTTGGCAGCCTGCCAGATGGCCTCCGGACAACTGGTCGCGGATGCGAGCCCGGGCGTCAGTTCGATCCCGGCAATGCCGTAAACGGTTTCGATGAAGGCAGCACTTGGAAGTCCGAGCCCGTCGGTGAGCGGATTGCCGGCCTTGCCACAGATCCAGACGAAACTGAGCCACGGCAGCATCAACGTTGGCAGATCGATAATGTTGCGTTGCGCTGGTCGCTTCGCTTCGCGGTCGCCGGAGATGAGTTTGGCGTTAGTGAGTATCTTGCTGTAGTCCCGCGTAAAACGAAGCACCGCGATATTTGGGAAACGCTCTGGATCGTCGTAGTCGCTCATGTTGCAAATCTGCACGCCATTACCCTTTGCGATCTCTGAGGCATCGCCACAAATATCAAGCGGCACCGAAAGAAATTTAGTGTCGTCTAGCAGAATGCCGGTTAGTGACCAGCTACTCGGCGTCATGTCATCGCGCGCGTGCGACTGTGCCACGCGAATACGGAAATGTGAGACCGCAGCTCCGCCCAACAGCAACACGCCATCGGTGGCTTTCACTCGCTTCAGCCAGGCGCTGTTGGTCTCGTTTGGCTCGGCTTTGACTTCGACCAGTTTCTCGTTTGCTTTTGTGGCGGTTGATTGGCGAATAGAGAGCACGGTGTTTACTCCTCAAAAAAGTTCGATCGGCACGCGCAGGATGTTTTGTGACTGGGTCGGCATGCCACCTCTTGCAATCGGCCAGAAGCGCGGGAACATCGAAACGCGTTGCGGGCTCGGGGCAGTGAACTCGAGCGTCAGAAAATGATCGCGTCCCTGGGAAAAATCCAATTCGGATGAGACTTGACCAAACACGTTAGGCGCCGGCGCGTACTTTCCTTTCGCGCCCGGTACCAGTTGCATCGGCGACGAGATCACTTCGTAGAGTTTTGTTCCGAGCTCAGGACGCAAACCGGTTACGGCGATGCGTCCGAAGTGGACGTCGCCAGTGAGAATCACGATCGAGTGTTGCGATTCACGCAGGTAACCTTTCAACTCTTCATACTGTCTTGTGAAATCGGGCAATCCGTAGTCTTTGATATTGCCAGTCTCGGCGAAGAGCGGTTGGCCCAACACCAGGATTCCTGGTCCATTCAAGCTTCGAGTCCAATTGCCGATCTCCTGAAGGTTGGCAGCCGACATGAAGTCGCCGCCCCCTGAGCCGCGGTTGAAGCGTGTCTCGCAGATGCAAAATGAGAGTGGATCGATATTGAACCGGACCGGCGCACTGGGAACGGTTTGAAAAATCTTGTAGAGCGTAGTCGCAATCGCCCACCACTCGTCGCGCCCCTTTTGTCTCAATGTGAAAAACGGAACGTTCAGGCCGATGTCGGGTGCGTTGTTCCAGAACTCGTGATCGTCTGAGCTAAAGAAGTTGGCGCCGTTTTTCAGCAGTTGTCCGAAGCCGCCTCGTTCGGCAGTCTGTTGGCTCCAGGCGTCGAGGTAAGTTTTGAATGAGCGGTGCTCGAGCCAGTTTCGACTGCGAAGGGGATTGAGAAAGTCCTGCGGTGGGTTATCCAGATAAACCTGATCGCCGCAGAGAAGTTTAATGTGCGGCCGCGCGGCGGCTGGAAGGTTCATGTAGGTTCGACCGACGTTACCACCGGGATCTTCGCGAGCAAAGAAACACGAGCCGAGCATGACGATAAACGGTGGATCGGCCGGACCAGGCAAGCGCCATGGAATCGTGTCGATTGATGCCTCGGCTTTCCACGCGCCGCCCTCGCGCAACGTCAGGAAGTAGCGCGTTTGCTGCGTCAGGTTGTGCAGTGCGACCCGCTGGTACTGAATGGTGAAGTTTCTGTCCGCGGTAGTGAACGTGGACCAACCGGAATTCAAAGCTATCTGGTTTGATCCATACTCCAGCACAGTCGCGGCCGGATTAAGGTTCTCGTTAACGGCCGCGACCCAGATCGTCGCATCGTTCGCGAATACCTCATTGGGGATAACGAGATACGACATCTTGATTTGTAAGCCAGATTCACCAGCGCGGGTAGCTCTTACCGTTGATCTTGTACGAAAGCACGTAATTGACAGAGAGCTTCGGCGTCTGCGTGTTCAATGGAAACCACGACGGAAGCCACGACCACTTTTTCCCCTGGTCCTTTTCGAATTGCGCGTAGCTTTCGTTGTCCATCCACTTGTTTCGCCAGTAAGTTTTTTGCGGGCCGGCGCGAAACGCTACCTTGTTGTTGACCGGATTGATGAACTCCCACTCTACTTCGTTCTGCTCGGCTATGGGCCACCAGAAGTCGCCGTTGGCGAGTTTGCTTTTCTGTTGCAGGAAGAGCCACAAGGCTTGCGGACACCAGTCAGGCCTTTCGGCCGGAAAACCCCTTGCCGGTGACTCTTTCATAAATTCCGATTTCCGCGCCGACGCCGCCGGGAAAGTTTGGCGAGCTCAGGAACTGCTGGCACCAACCTTTCCACAGTTGAATTACTACGGGCTTGCCGTTGATCGTGTCTTCCACGATGTCGCTGTCATAGTCCGGCCATTGCAGGGCTTTAAAGCATGGCAACGCGGCGGCGGCGGCTTTCAACTCGTCTGAGGTCTCGACGTATTTGTATCCAGTTGGCTCCTGGTAGGCGACAGTCAGATGCATCATGAGGATTCTCCTTTGTGGCAAGTAAAGCTGTAAAGCTCATTGATGGCAGTTCACGAACGTCTGCCAGAGACAAACAGGTCGTCTACATCTTTTATGAGAGTTCTGGGCGGTTTGTTAGCCGACCTGCTCACGGATGCTGCACAGCCTAACCCGTACCCGAACCGGTTTGTCACTATATCCTCTGTTCTTTATGAGGTTTTTTGCGGATTCATTTCTTGAACAGCTTCGCGAACGCGGCGCGGGCGTCTGTAGGCGCGCCAGAGGAGGTTTGGCGCTCGACGACAGTTCGAGGGACGAACAGCTCGCACGTGTTGCGTGCTTGTTTGTTTACGATGCGTGCGGTGATTGGCTTGCTGCACTGGAAGTGGGCGCTCGGATCGAAGTACGTGCATTGACGACAGGTGTGCAGGTCGCCTTTGCAGTTAAGACAAGAGCTTACGAGCGTGATGTTCGTCGGCGCCTTCACTCCGCAGGCAGAGCACCTCACTGTTTCGCCAAACGCCATCATTTTTGGCGAGCGCGGACCTTCGAGATCGCGATCGAGAGGTTTTGACTGCGGCTTTGACTGTGGCTGTGGTCGTTGCGGCTCGCGATCGCTATCCATGTAGCCGCGCTGACGATATTTGCGGTCACTCATTTCTTTCTCTCCCGGTGATTAAAAGGTGGCACGCATCATACGTGAAGTTCGCCGTGTGCGACAGGTTTAGCGAGACGCTTGCGCCCACGACCGTCGGCTCGACCCACTCCTTCGTAGATACGCCGAGGCGTAATTGCTCAGTGACTGTTGTTATTCAAGTAAGGCCTAGAATCTGTGGGAGGGGATTCTAATAACCTTCGCGATACTGAAACGCACAGTATATCCAAAGAACGTGAACGCGATTGTCATTCGATTTTCTCCGGGGATGAGTAGAAACCGACTCGTCGCGCAGCATATTGCAAGTTCACGTGATCAAACAACGGAGACCTCTGCCGTTTTGATGGGCAGGATTCTGCTATACGCAGGCAATCTGTGCTTTTCGTGCCTTTTTGTGGTATGCTGCGCAGCAATCAAGTCGATCCCGCCGAAGCAGGAGGATAGTCATGCAAGTGCCCCTCGAGCGCCGGAGTATGCGTCGCGTTGTTTTGTTTATGGCGATGGTTGTGATGCTGTTTTCAACGGCATACGCACAGCGCGCGATTCGCAGCTCCCGGCCCGGCTCCTTCACTCTGGAACAGATCAAGAGCTATCCGTTTCCCAACGAGCTGACGGCGTCTGCGACGGGTGCGCGGATCGCCTGGGCGTTTAATGAACGGGGAGCGCGCAACGTTTGGGTTGCGGAAGGGTCTGAGTTCAAGGCGCGGCGGTTGACGAACTATGAGACGGATGATGGGCAGGAGTTGACGAGTCTGTCCATCTCAGCGGATGGCAAATATGTCGTCTACGTTCGTGGCGGCGATCACGGTTCGAACTTCGACAGTGCGGTGGCGGTCAACCCAGCTACGACGGCGACCCAGATGAAGGTTCAGATCTGGAGCGTTCCGTTTGCCGGCGGCGAGCCGAAACTTCTGGGCGACGGCGACGAACCGCTGATCTCTCCAAAGAGCGACAAGGTCGTCTTTATAAAAGATCGCGGCATCTGGTCCGTGCCGCTCGACGGCTCGACACCAGCCAAACGTTTCTTCTACGCACGTGGAGACTGCGGCGCGCCCGAGTGGTCGCCTGACGGCGTGAAGCTGGCCTTTGTTTCCAATCGGGGCGACCATTCCTTCATTGGCGTCTACACAAACGACTCGACACCGGTGGTCTATCTCGCGCCGTCGACTTCGCGCGACTCGAGTCCCCGCTGGTCGCCTGACGGAAAGCGGATCGCGTTCGTGCGACGACCCGGAAACGGCGGCGCTCCCGAACCGATTCTCGAACAACGCCCGCAAGCATGGTCCATCTGGACAGCCGATGCCAGTACCGGTGAAGGACAGCAACTCTGGAAAAGTCCATTCACCTTGCGCGGCTCACTGCCGAACACTCACGGCGACACAAACCTGCACTGGGCCGCAGCCAGTCGCATCGTCTTTCTCTCGTATCTCGACGGTTGACCACATCTTTACTCGATTCGGGAAAACGGCGGCGAGCCGTTGTTACTCACGCCCGGCAACTACATGGC
>Ga0126307_10002522_pt1 | contig 12356 bp, 16 predicted proteins | sample Plot28_FD_89955 | JGI IMG/M metagenome (GOLD analysis project Ga0126307, IMG submission 89955) | Serpentine soil microbial communities from UC McLaughlin Reserve, CA, USA - Plot28 | ecosystem: Environmental > Terrestrial > Soil > Grasslands | place: USA: UC McLaughlin Reserve, Lake County...
ATAACTTTGGATATTGCTTGTCTGTAGGAATATTATTGCTACTCATACTCATCTTCCTCTTACTCTATGTAGGTGATTATACTATAAAATATTTACAGTTTAAAATATTTACAGTTTGAGAGGTCAAATAACTGATATTAGAAATAAATCCCTATACACGGTTACCTTTCATCCCATGCCTTAAGTTTCAAATTAGATAGAACTAAACTATTTTGCCTATGAAAGTGTTAATCATCCATACATAATATCTTCGTATTATCTTTATATGACGATTTTGCTTTCTCTTTCAAGTGCTCAAAAAATATGACCTAAATACAAGAAAGCATCATAATTGTAGAAGTTACCAAACAAGAATGATACTTAGTGTCTTCACCATCATAATCTTTGCATCATCTATTTCAAGCATTCAAGTGCTCGCGCAGGAACAATTTTTAACTTATGAAGATATTACAACAGGAATAAGCATTCAATTTCCTTCGAGCTGGGAAAAGTCTGTAAATCTTGATAACTTCATTACCTTCAGGGCCCCCCCTGAAACTGATACGCGAATATATCCTGCAGCACTTGGTTTAAAAATTCAGGAATTAACCTCCAAAAGTGTAGTATTACAAGAGGTTACAAAGGTCCAGATATCAGAATTAAAAAAGAGTAATCCGAATCTAGAATTTTCAGAATCAACATCTATTACCCTTGCAGGCAAACCCGCCTATAAAGTTGTATTTACTGCGACCGATAATAATCAAGTTGAACGTAAGGCAATGCAACTTTGGACAGTAATTGACAATAGAGCAATTTTGATCACCTATAAAGCACAACCTGATAAATACTCCACTTATTTGCCAACCATAGAACAAATGATTGATTCTTTTCAAGTCAAAAATTAGAGACTCTCCCAAATGAAAGAATTGAGAGGGATAAAATTTTCTCTATTCCTCTAAGTGATGCCAGAACATACAATGTGTGGCGCCTTTACAGAAAATTAGAAAATATTCTACTTCATTGGATTAATTTTTTCTAGTTGCTCCCCTATAACAGGTATATTACTTAGTGGACCACCACTCTGATTTTGTTGCTGAGATTGATTTTGTTGCTGAGATTGATTTTGTTGCTGAGATTGATTTTGTTGCTGAGATTGATTTTCTCCTCCTCCCATCAGGTCACCTATGATAGGAACTTTGCTTAGCGGATTACCATCCTGTGCATAAGCAGACGTGGGATGGTTAGTGATACCTATATAGGCTAAAAGTAAGGCTGGCGATATAAAAGCTAGCATAACTATTGTTGTTCTTGCTTCCATTGACACTAATTACTCATAATGGGTATTAACCCTTTCACACTGATTTTCATTGCTTTGGTTCTTATTTGTCACTGCAAAGAAGAAAAAAAATAAGCCATGTTCGACTTCAGTAAGACCAAAAGCAACAATAATCTCAGTCATCATATCTAGAGCAATTTAGCAATGTAATATATCCTCTAGAACCATTTGATTAATTTATTATTACTACATGGCATGAAAAATATAACAATAATTTTGTAAATAAGTATATCTACCAGTTAATCCTACTTGTTATGGAGTATATAACGAAGCTAGAAGGATCATAAAGAGGAGAGATTGATTTTTGAGCGAAAATTTTTGGAAGAATATAGAAGAGTACCGACGGCTTGGATTTGATCCCCTACGGTGGATTCCAACATGCTCCAATCAAGTAGATGATGAGATCTTACAAGCTTCATTAAATGAAATCAAAAGAAGCACTATAAAGTTAGAGCCCACCTGGTTTGATTCTTTCTATTATATGGATGGAAAGAATCCTGAACTCACGCGAAGATTATATTACAATTTAGACAATCCGGATGTTGAAAAGGAAGCAGAGATCAAACGAGCCCTTCTGATGTTCCGTATCCACACAGAAATTGGTAACGACTCTGTATTTCTATCAGAAATGATTCGAAGATTTCTAAAGAGTTTTCGTTTTAAAGTCATATCAAAAAAAGTCGTTATGTCTCTAACAGTTAATAGAGAATCGCAATTTGCTTTACTGGACTATATTAGGTTGAGCAGAGGTGAGAAAGTGGGTTACACATCTGCGAATAATTCTACCACGCAAATAACAGACCCTACACTTAGACCAGAATCTGAAATTCATAGTGATATTGCACTAACTATGGCAATGGAAAATCTAAATCTTCTTGGATGTACGTCTGGTTTCCGGGTATTTCCCATATATGATGCTCCAACAGAGAACCTGTTGGATACCATTAGGAAGAATCTTGATGCATTTACATCACGCCATAATTTAGCTATGGATGATTATAGTTCTGTTAGGGTAGGTAGTTTATTCTTTGGTGCTACTGCAGTAGCAAATACTTTGAAGGAACAGCCTATCAGATATGAGCAAGTTGAAGAAGGGATGCAAATAGTTATTCCAAGTAAATTGGGAACAATACCTGCCATAAGCATCTACATTTTAGCTCAAATGGACGAAGAAAATATTTCTAAAATTGAGGATAACGATATTTCGCTAGATTTTCTTACCACTGCAAAAAATGAAGTGTTAAAGAGTCTAAGTGAACCACGTTTCTCGCTCGGAAAGGTGATCTCTAGGTATTGTCCTGATTTCGGTACCCAATATGACAAGCATTCACATATAGCTGCTGTATATCCTATTATGACGGATGGTATACTTGCAGTAGCTAAATTTGCAAGACTTGTTAGTGCGCAGATAATAATCAATAATCTGCCAATGAAATATGATGAAATTGCAAGGTTTGCAGCAAAAGAGCTAGTGGTAGAAAATGCCACTGCTGCTTCAACCGGCTGTCATATGATAGTGGCAACAGAGAACGTGGCTAATTTGATTATGGAGGATCTTCGGAAACATAACTTTGAACCATCAGTAATTGGATTTGTAGCAAAAAAGGATACTCCAGGCTTGAAAATTGAAGCAGATATTGATAGATATGTATCTTCTAAAGCAAAACTTACTAAATTAAATCTGCCGACCTAACTTCTCCATTATTTTGTTATTTTACCAATTAAGTTCTATTGTTTTGGATAAAAATATTCAATTACTTTATCCTTTGCCTTGCAAAGATTGAAATAACAAAAAACCTATTCCTACTTAGCAGTGCTTCAGATCATTAGATATTCAGAGAACGTTGTCAAAGGAATTGTTGCTACATTATGCCTCATTACATATTGTTCTCTTGCCCTGCCGATTTATTTACTACCAGTATCAGGCCAACATCATGGAGCACCACCTCCTGCAGCCAGTATCGGTGACAGAAATATTTCCTTGGACTTTAAAACCCTGCCAAGTTTTGTAAGGACGGGTCAAGATGCTGAAATGAAGATTGGCTTCGTGGACGAAAAAGCTAAGAAAAGTGTAAATCATGTTACATTCAGAATGGATATCTCTAAGGATGGAAAAAATCTTCTTTCAGAATTTTTCCACAGTCACGAGGGAACGGTAAACTTATTGTTTAGAGATAACATTAAATCGGTCTCTCCTCCCAATTATACAGTTGGAGCTACTTCCGATGTTTTGACTAATGCCTGGATAGCGGATCCCGGAAGTCCTATAATAGTAAGAGGAGGAGAAATTTTCTCTCAGCTTGGTACATATAAAGCAGTAATCGAAGTAACTACAATGGATAATGATAAAACAGATCTCCCTCAACCAATAAAATATGAATTTGACATTCCAGTTTTGGAATAGTGTACAAATAAAGGTTCCGTTTTGATAGAGCAACGTATTGGACGAGCTTACACCAGCAATATTGCAACCATCAGTAAGTAAAAATATGCTCTACTCAAGTTTATAGTCACTTTACGAGGATGCATATTCTTCTGTAATTGTAAGCAGCAAGATAAGAATTTTCCATTATTGATTTTCAAGTTGTTAGCATCATAAAAACTCTCTCTTTAGATTTTTATTCATTCGAATGTTATATTGTTATTCTTTTCTGCAATTAGCGTCTCGGCCTGGGGTTCCTGTTACGATATAATGAACGGAGTCTCCCACATAACAAGCATGGTCTGATATACGTTCCAAGTAGCTCAGAATTAATAACGCAGAAATATAACATCGTGGTTCTGGAGTTTGTTCTTGCTTTTGTAGATTGGTTGGAGTAGAGATAGCCTCATTAAGATATTTTCTATATAATGCATCAACTTTATCAGCCAGTTCATAGAGTCGTCCTGCAGCATCTCTATTTCTGGCTGAAGTGATTTTACACTTAATAGTACCATCTCTCTTGTTATGGTTGCCATTTCCAAAACCGCTGATTTATCGCACTCCGCTACTGAACCCATGCTTTCAAGGACGTCCGCTATATCATAAGAATATCTTCCAAATCTAAAGAAAATATATGCTATCTCCATACAAGAATCTGATAAACCTCAAGTCTGTGACTACTGGCGGATAACGTGCTATGAGCTCAATTGCTAATCTGCCACTTCTTCTTGTAATTGTCTAAGTCTTTCTCACCATTCGAAAATTTGGTTTTTTACATTTATACCATTTTCAAATAAATCTATCGCTGTAATAACGGACTTTTCAGAGACCTAGACCATTTCCATAATGATTTTAGCAATATGCTCTATACCTAGGTCTAAGAGTCGAGTCAAAAGAGACTATAAATATGAATCAACAATAAAAAACCTTTGGATTAGTAACATGTCATAGGTCCTGTGATTGTTTTAACAGAAAAGGCAAGATAATAAGACGCGAAGAGTAAGGAGCATCTCGAATACTATTTTGAAGTTTGATCTCAACAAAAAGTCCTGGAGCAGTCATTCGTTCTCGCATGTTAGAGAGACGAAGATTAGGATTTATCAAAAAGTCATGGTTGAACCTTTGACTGCGTTCCCACTCATTCTGCTTCTTCTTTTCGCTTTTTTTGATAAAGTTCTCTTAACCTATAAAATCATAAAGAACTTGACGGTTAGATATAGTAAGGATTTAGTTTACTAAAGGAAGAAGGACCGATTTCGATTGTTTGGCCTCTGTAGGTTGTTTATTTTCATCTATTATTTCTTTTCCTCCGCTGCAGGTTTTGTCTTATCCTCTACCAGTTTATATTTTGATAGTTGTTTATATGCTAAAAATACTATCAAAGCAATAATCAGAAAGTCAATTATGTTCGATATCAAATCCCCATATTTGAACTCCGTAGTAGAACCCGTTAGGTTAGTAACTTTAACCGACATTGTCTCTAGACTTCCTGCTGGCAAGAATAATCCAATAAGTGGATCAATAATGTCATTTACCAAAGCAGTTACTAATCTAGATGCTGCTTGACCTAATACAAAAGCAATAGCAAGACCTATTATACCAAAGGTCTTAAGAAAATCAAAGAATTCCTGGGAGAGTGTTCTTCTTACCTCAGGTGGTAGGTCTGCTTTACTCAACTATGACCATTATAATACTGGACATAAACCTATTCTAGATTATGCTTGACTATTCTGATATTAATATGAGTATCATACTATCAACCTTTCTTCTTTTTTTGATTTCCTGACTGCTATAGTATATATTTTCTGTTGGAAACTTTCATATTCTAATCTTTCGAGAATGGTGCAAACAGAAAATAATTTTTTCTTTTGGCTATTTTTGCCAAAAGTTTTAGAAATGAAAAGGTGGGTTGACGAAGTAAAAAGAGTGGAAGACGAAAAGAGAGTGCTGCGAATAATCACTACCCAGATTTTGGACAAGGAACTGCGAACCTATTTAGAAAAATGGTTGGGTTATCGGAATTATCCTGGGAAGATCCACAAGAAATACAGAATCAACTACGATTAAAACTACGAAGGGAATAGCAGGTAGAACAAGATCAGCAAATTAGAAACTCATCAAAAGTTCCATCCGAAAACACCAAAAAACGACAAAGTAGTCTCGTAGAATTTATGGGGTAGAGACCGCAGGAGACTTGATGTATGAGGGAAGACTTGATTTGTATGCGGAAAACGTAGAGGAATGATTAAAGCTATAATTATTCTCCTTCTGTAAGTAAAAGATAGAAGTAAAAGAGTAAAGGCAGTACTATATCTATTGGTCTGCTGCTCCAATACCTTGTCCTTGTCCTCCACCTCCACCCGTTAACGTTCCATCGGTACCAAGCATTAGAATAGGTCCAAATGTATTGCCATTATCATTACTTATTCTTAGCACAGATTCACTTGTCTTGTTTGCAGGATTAGTACTAGTCTCCCACCAACTAACATATACATTATCATCTTGTGCTACTATCTCAGCATTTTGTGAATCAGCATCTGTAGAATTACTTAGATTTATCTTGTCATCAAACGTTTCACCTGTATCGTTAGAGGCTCTAAATATTACTTCCCAATTTCCTGATTTGTTGGTCCATCATACAATATATAGATGGTCTAGAACCTCAGGGCAAGGAGTGGGAAATATGAAGGACCGAGAAAAGGAAGATGGATTGAACTTAACAAATCCTATATTATAGCAATGAATCGAATCAAGCCCTATCTTATGCAAACGCGATTGTCTGCATTTGTATCAAAATGGAGAGTAACACAAAATGACTGACCCCTTAGACGAAATTATAAAGATTATAAAGATTAGTTCTCACTGATTATAGTTCCATATAGTTCACTGTTTAGACTATTTGGTAAGACGTTCTAAAGACGAAATAGAGAAGAAAGTACAACAGATACATAATCTCATAGTAGAAGGTAGAACACATGAGCAGATAATAAGAGAGACAGAATGGAGGATCGCAAAATCCTATCTAAAACCCGATTTTTGGGTATGACTCTTGTAAAAATATCCATAGACTCGAGTTAGACTCGATATTCTGGACTATCTTAAATTACAACCATTCTTTCATTTTTTATAGCAAAGATAACTTACAAAACCCATTGAAGAGTTTCAATCCGAGTCCACAGATCATCTGTGTCCGACCTTATCATGGCTTTGTCCTTTCTCTTTTCCAAGTTCTTAATCATGGATCGAATATGACCGTCCATCATAAGGAATCTTGTTTACTTCTATCTTTTCAAGAACCCATTCTATGCAATCTATCTGCAGTTGCATATCATGATTGAATCTTGCGCTGTGCTCTGGGTGTTCCAATGAAGTTACATAACCTTTAGTCAAGGAAGTTATTCGTGCACATTTTCTAGCGGTTCAAAGAATTACTTTTAGTAGATCTAATTTCTTTCAGCACATCATTCAGGTGTTGTTTCATATCCTCTTCTGTCATCGATGTTTCAACTCCGGTCTCTTCCTCAACCCTCTCAGATATCTTCCTAGTAACTGCTAAACCATTTGAAAAGTCATTCTATAAAATTCTTAAATTAGATTACCGATGGGGTGTTGGAAAAATATACTCAGACTAAGACATTTCGATTGCAATGTCTTCAACTTCATTCGAACGAGAATATAACCTATCCTTTTCATCTCCAGAAGGAAATGTGTTCTCACTAAAGTCAATCGATAGAACTGTTGAACTTGGTAACAAATATCCTTTAGTAATTAATAAAGACTCCAAACATAGTTGTGGTGTGGATCCTGGGTTTGGTTCCTCATCTTTTGGTATATGTGTCTTAGAGTATTCAGACAGTATCATAAAGGTGGTATATGCTGACCAGTTCGAACGCAGTTCATTCAACGATATGGTTCACAAGATATGGGAGATTAGAAACATGGTTGGCGATCTTTCGAATGTGTATATTGATATGGCAAATGTCGAATTTATCGAAGCAATAAAGCAGGAATTAGGAGAGAACCCTAATTGGCAATATATCCACGAAAAGATTGCATGGGCAAGATTAAACATTTCTAACTATATGCAAACGGTACCAGTATCATTTGCACAGGAAGGTGCTAGTATGTTATCCCATTGTAAGAACCTGCTAGAAAATGACGATTCATTAGTTGCAATTAACCCAAAATGGAACAAACTAATATCAGGATTAAAGGGTGCTATAGCTCAAGAATATAAACTTAACAAGACTGAAACTCCTTATTCGGATTTGGTTGATGCGTTTCGTCTTGCTTGCAAGTTCTTCCAATTAAAGAGATAGTAAGTAAATAATGGAACAACCAATAAAATCTAAGGATGATAATGTAATCATATCATCTGAAGAATACAGTGGAGAAGAAAGACCGACATATTATTGCAATACTTGTCTAACCAGAACGAATCATGGTATTGTAATCGATGTTCTATTGAATATCCAGATGCCACCAATATTCGCCATCAATTAAAGATCTCAGTACCAGATCGTAACCCAGAAACATTGGTGTCAACTACTCCAGGTCAAGATTACCTAAACAAACGTGTAGAGATTCGTAAAGAACAAGAGATCAAAGGTGGACTAAAAGCATTACAACAACGTGGGATTAAGATTACTAACTATAAGGAAGATTAAGATCCCTAAATGACAAACATTCCAACTAAAAGAGCACATAATTGTGTCTTCTGTGGTCCTGGTATCACTCATATTATCGACCCTGTTGATTATCCTATGATTGGTTAGCCACCGAGCAGGATCAGGGTAAATGGAAATGTGGAAATTGTATCGAAAGGGAAATTCAGGACAGAATTGTAAGAGTTACTCCTAATTCAGATAGGGCAAAAGAGATTATAGCAGAGCGCGCAGCTAAACAAAAGAAGGAATTAGAATTCAAAAAGTGCGAAGCACAAGTAAGGAAGATGTATGGGACTGCTAAGCCGCCAAATCTAGGACCTGCTCATGATGTCCAATCAGCAACTCTTTATCATTCTCCGGAAGCCTTTTGCCAAAATCCTTTTCGTGATAAACACAAAAACCTTTCATACATGGATGATATCTGAAAGGCAACTCTAATTCCCATCCAATAAGATTATCTTTCTTACGGTTGTAGAAAAATGGACCCATATCACCAATTATTGAGACACAATTCTTACCTGACGTTTTGGCATACTCCGCCAGTTGTTTTGTAAATGACATTAGGCCATTTGGCAAACCAAAATAACCCTTTAAACCGTCAATTATCAAAAGTGACTGCTCTTTTTCTCTTTTTCTTACATCAATACATGCGCTATCTTCTGATAATATCTGTCTTACACTATCGATGGTTTCATAAAATGGAAGGACTAGAACAATTTCATTATTACTCAAGGCGGCCTTAATATAATGAGAATACATTTCTCTGTAGGTGACCAAGTCGTGATACAATACAAGATAATGAGACCCCCCTTCTGATTCATACAATTTCTGTGCGATGTCCATGGCATTGCCAGAGAAAATATCTGGTGCTTGGGCTTTGGCCATTGCGAGAAATCATGAATAAAGTATACACCATCGATTAATAACGTATCACTCAATGGACTCAATGGACAAAAATACCCACGTTAAAATTAATTAATGGATTTACTGCTTGATATGAGATTTTATAGTCTGAGTCAGGTGCCTCATAGACACAGGCTTTTGTATAAAGCCATTAATTTTGGTCTGCTTAAAAAGTCGAGCATATTCTGGATCTCCCTCTATGGCAAATGCTGACATTAATAACACCCTTGTTGTAGGTTTTACCTTTTTTATATTTACCAGAAACTCGATTCCATTCATGGCAGGCATTCTCAGATCAGAAATCACAATGTTACAACTGTCACAATTCGCCCTAAAATGTTCCAGAGCTAAAAGCGGATCGGTAAAACCATAGACATCGAAGCCTTGTTTTTGCAGCGCCATTCTCGTCAAATTACAAATATCGATGTCGTCGTCTACTACCATGGCCACTATATGCTTCTTGTTATCAGTATTCTTATTGTTAATTTTTGAATCCTTGCCATTCGATTTGGCCTTCGAAACATTCCTATATGTTCCCGTGTATGAGGAATTACTCTCAGCCATATTCGAATTGTTAATAATATAGATGCGTAATATTTAACTCGTTAGTCGGCTTTGAATAGCGCTTCTTGCAGTCAGGAACAAATCCTTGCTAATTGTCCTTATCATCCGTTAGTACATCGGCTTGCAAACTAAAATCAATTGATCAAATACAAGTCCTAACGCACCAACACTTTATGTAAGTGTATTTCTATGAACTCGATTGGTGTCATATTTTTTATCGCATAGTAATGAATCGGTTATTAATATGCAGCATATATTGATATAAGATGTGAAGATAGTTTATCATTGTTTTTCATGCAAAAAAATTTTGCAGATATTGAATTAGCCAAGGAGCATTCAAAATCTTTCTGTCATGAAGTTACCGAAGGAATTCAAGGACGTAGTCGAGAGATCGAGAACTAGAGTAGACCCTACGCAACCACAGGGTAGCCTGAGACTGATAGACTAGAGGGGGCAGATGTGCATCTGGGCTGTTATGGTACATGGGGGAGTGGATTGCCTAATAGTAAACATCAACAATAATGAACCTGAACCGTTCATGACAATGTCAGCTGAAGGGGTACTTGGGATAATCCAGGATGTTTTTAGCAATAACCTGGACGAAGTTGCTATAGAATTCCAAATTATAAAGAAAGGAATGGGTCATAGGACAATGATTAAAGACTCGGAGAATAATGTTATAGCCCTGTCATTATAACAACTACTGCTAGGAGATTGTTAACCTGACTTTACTCCCCGAGTCATCTTCAACATGACAGTATGATATAAGAAGCCGCTGGAGACCAGGACGACAGAATTGTGGACGAATGAAGGTTCCTTCCCGCCCACGCTGATCCTTAATACTTCTATTAGTTAAACTATTCTATCATTGGGACAAAACTTTTAAACTTTTAAACTTTTAAATCTTTTTAGGTTTATACATAGGTATGAACAAGGAAGTATCATACCAACCACAAGAAATTCATAATGGTGGCGACTTAAGGAATACGCTTTCAAAATTAATTGAAGAATGCAATAACGAACCAAATATAGACAAGAAGATTCAGCTCTTTTACAAGGTAAATTCTATACTCCCAGAGAAAGATAAGGTTATCATACAATCGCTGATTACAGACGATTACATAGATACAGTACTGTATCAGATATATCAAAACATATAAATTCCCGGTCACTGGATGTCGAAGGTCCAACAATAGATATGATATTATCTTCTATGGTAAAACAGTCTATTAAGCAGATATCAAGATAAGATCTAATGGAACTTTGGATTTGTTCAGAGGATAATGAGTAATAGAAAGAGTAAATGATCTTAGTTCATACCCCATGGCGATTTCTGCGTGTCCAACCATACTTCCAATTGTAATAAAAACTCCCCCTGTTAGAAGTGCTCCCAAGATTACAAATATCTTTCTTGTACTCATAGTATGGCTATCGAGTTATTATATATCCCCTAGTCAGCTCTACTTGTTAAGAGTAAACGAAGGGACTGAGTTCATTTTAGATTTCTTTTGTTAATGTAGTAATAGAGGAATCAAACAGGAAGTATTGACCCCGGTATGCTTTTGCCTTGCTCCTTTAAGCAGACTTATCACATACGTCTATCCTCTATTATTAATATTATAATACGTTGCAGAATTATTTGAATCTAGCGAAAAGACGCAGATAGAAATTATACGGTTGTAACTTGTAGAATCATTGGAATGTTTAATTTAATGTGAAGTAAGAAAGCCACGGGAAACTCAACTAAGAGATTAACTTATTATTTTTACTTATAAGGAAAAGCAAGGATTAGTTTTTGTTATCGATCATGTATCACGAGGGTCCGTCTTTACGGGTGGGTTACAGTCCTCGTACCCATTCCCAAAATCACCGTCTCTGTCATAACATATTTGGCAGACGTACGAAATATAATTACCGAAATCATTCCACCAGCAACATGTCTCAGAGAAAAAGTTTGCCTCCCTGCAGTCTATAGGCGAATCGGAGTCACCTTGCACGAATACAACAATCCTAGCAGCCGAACTATAAATTAATGCGGCAAGAATGAAAGATGTAACCACAAAAATCACAGACTTAGTGAACAATGCGATTTGTTGATGCATAGATCTTATTAAAGATTTTTTACTCTTGAGCTCGTAGTTACATTTGACAGCATTCACAGAATACCTTAGGAGTGATTAAATAGTACTCGCACTTCTGCAGTATTTCCCGCTAGCCAAATAATGTGACCCATCTTCAATCCGGGAAGTTTAATGTCGATTTGGTATCTTCCCCAGTTGGTGCATATTGGTATCTTCTTTAGCAGAACCAACGGAGATCGGTTTCATAATTATATCTTTGATATGGTGGTTGTCTATCAGCGCATCAATCAATTGGTCTAATTCTTCATTGGAATGCGCTGCACCATAAGAAGTTTCGATCGAATCTATTGTCCTTAGTTTCCAATAATAGGTTAGCGCTTTACTTATTATCATCTGTGAATCAT